>SDBT01002180.1_pt1 | contig 34911 bp, 50 predicted proteins | sample 2277101 | NCBI WGS metagenome assembly SDBT01 (sample SAMN10404973, study PRJNA504765) | marine sediment metagenome | isolation source: marine sediment core GS10_PC15, 103 cmbsf | place: Arctic Ocean: Southern Knipovich Ridge | collected 2010
AGATGACGAGCCCACTTTGTAAGTTTTCCCCATTGATCCAGTTCTGTTTCTGGGTTTATTTTTGCTGTTCCTGATTCAGTATCAAAACCAAACACAGCTTTTGCGAAGTCGTGGGAGAAGAGAATGTCTCTATACTTCCTATTATCAGCTACTATTACACCCATAGTGTCGCTCTCTTTTCCAAAAGAACACGCAATGAAAACTCTGTCACCAGTAAACTCAATACTTTTTATTTTTTCTGGCTGTTCTGTAAAATCATGCCATCCTCTCTCAACTGCATACTCAATTACTTTTTTTAATTTCTCTGCTTGGTTCATGGTGTTTTAGATTTTAGGGATTGTAAAATAGCTAGTTTCGCCGTATGTCTTGGTATTCCTACAATTTTATTACCAACTAAATGATTCAAATTGTGTTTCTCAAAAAAGTTTAATGCTTCCTCTAGTGTGTCTTGGCGTGTTTGTTTGATGGCTTGGTCTATAATTTCTTCAACTTCTTCTGTTTTCGTTAACCACTTTCCATATTCTGGAGATGTTCCTGGTTTTAAGATACTTCCAATTAAAACATCCAGCTTTTCAACAACTGATACTACAAACTCCTCCCGTGTCTTATCCATTTTGTTACTCATTGTTTAGGGTTATAAAATAAAATTAATATAGCGCAGAATACAGTTACAAATAAAAAGCATATAAATCCTATCGACACATTGCCAAAGTTAACGCTCCATGTTGCATACAGCAATATTACTAAATTTATTAATATTAGTTTTCTGATCTTACTCATCTCTCTTCCAGTCTATAAGTTGTTTTTAAAGTTGTTTTTATTTTAATTCTCTTTTTTATTTCAAATATTTCTTCGCTGTTCCAAAACTCCTCACTCTGATCAACGCCCTCAATCCACTTTTTCAATTCCTCTTTTGACTTAAATACATATCTTGGACTAGCTACATATTTAACTGCTTCCTTCTTCCTTGGTCTGCCTCTGGGTACTTTTTGGAGTTCTTCTTCATACCACCAAGGCGCCTTCTCCCCCTTGTTAGGTGGTAAATCAAGACAGTATGGAATGTCATCGTCATCACTATCGACCTTAATAATAGTGGCTATTTTACCAACATAGTTATCATAACTACTGTCGCCAACATTCTTTATCACTTTTACTTTGTCTCCTACGCTGTACTTTGTTTTCATATTATTAATTCCAGATCATCTTCACTTTTTATTCCTAGGTTTTCAGTTGTAAAAACTGTTGTACCATTAAAATAAGCAATTTCATGTGTCCCATTAAACATCCAGTGCCAAGCACCAGAGGCTTTCCATTCTTTAATGGCTTTATCTGTCACTTTTACTCTCTGACCTTTTTTAAACATTTTTGTATAAATCCTGTAAAAACTAGTGGTGGGCTGTGCCTCCAGTTCTTACAGGTATAGTGTTTGCCGGTGTCGTTAATTGAAAACGCTTTAGTCTTCAGTCATCGCTACCGGGCAAGTTGCCTTGATCGCTGGCTGCGGTATCGTCCCAATCGTTTTCGGGATCAACATGAACAACGTATCCGTCATTCGCTTCCAGTACCAATTGCATCATATCTGACATTTGTTGTCTCCTTGGCTATTTGTCTGTAAACAGTGCCCTACTGTTATTTTTAAATGTCCTTCAGTTCAATATCAAAATCTTTGATTTTTTTTATTTGCGGTAAAACTTGCAGTAATATCTCGGATAAACCACCAACAAAAGATTCATTGCGATACAGATATCCAGGCTTTAGATCGTCAACGTAGGTCTTTTGTATATAAAACATGAAATGAAGTAGCTCCTCAAGAAAGACTCTAACAACATCTTGCTTAGGAGGGACATATTTATCATCACCAAGCCACAACCTTATTTGCATTTTCTTGAAACAAGCAGTTCCCCTGCGACCTTTAACATTTACTTCCTTTTCATTCGTATATGGTCTGGTAACAATTTCACTCATCATTAAACTATCATCCGAGAGGATATCTATTTTTCTACCAACCACAATTATAGAACTTGGAATATTAAGCTCTTTAAGTGTGTATGGCTGTAACTTTGTTTTTGTCATTTAACTTTTTTAATTCTCTTTTGCGTATGGTAACGCCTTTTCGTAAATTATTTGTCTTTTACTTTTCATATTATCTTCTCAAGAAGCGAACCAGATTTCAGCTATCGTGGTTCTCCAGTCCGCCGCTTCAAAAGATAATTATTTTAAAGTTGCAAAAAAACTAATTGCTAATATAGATCCTACTACTGCGCCTAGTGCTATTGCTGTTAAGTACATTCCATATCTTCTCCAGAATAATGTTCTTTTTCTTGCTTTTATTATTGCGCTCATTTAATTAACTCCGGATTCTTGTATATGTTTCCTATTATTTCTATTTCATCATAAACTGTTATATTCCAATCCTCATTGCCCTTTAACTCCCAAGCACCTGTTTTATTGATCCAAACAACTTCGGATATTTTATGCTTCCTCTTTTTACCAAATATGTCTATTTGTGCCTTCTTGCTCCAACCATTCCACTTGACTAAATCCCCCTCATATATCTCTTTTCCATTTTTGTCTTTGAGTCCTGTGTATTGCACGAGAACTACATTTTTTTGGTTATATTTAAAGTCATATATCCAAAGTCCATTTTTAGAACTTGTTGCAGGTTCAATGTGTCCAAATGGAGATATTCTAAAGTCATGCCAAAACTCCTTTTTCTTTTTATCCCAAGCTCTGAATTTAATATCTCTCATTTTAATTACTCCGCTATTTGTTTTCATATTATTCGTAATGTGCTGTGAAATTTCCTGTATTGTAAGCAACCCATGGTGTCCATCCTTGATCCTCCCAAATCTGATATGCGCAGTCTACATTCTTGTATGCATCAACTAAATCTTTCAAAGCACACCCTTCCTTTTTAAAGTGTACAGTGTTTATTTGAAATATCCCCACATCAATTGTCTTGTTTGTATTAATTCCAACCGCTTCCTCTCTCATCCCACTTTCAGCTCTTGCTATTGCTATTGCAGTTTTACATTCATAAGCTCCCCACTTGTCACAAATGTATTGTTCAATTGGAGCAAGGTTTTCGATACTTGGAAGCTCATTAATTATCTCTGTTATTTGTATTACTTCTTTAACCCTCTCCTTAATTTCAATAGGCCTCTGAAGCACCACCGTTACAGGAGCATTAAACTGAAAGTAGTGCTTGTCATACCAACGGTTAATTAGTACAAAAGCTCTCGCAGAAAGTAATACAAGCGAGATAAATATTACAATTATAATTAATACATTCCTTTTAGTTTTGCCCATACTGTAATTATTTGTCATTAATTACAATATATTATATTTTCTATGGAATGTCAAGGAGCAGTTTCAGCTCACTTTTTTAAATTCGTCTGGTCTATAATCGCAATTGATATTCCAAATCTCTTTTAAGAGTGTTGGATTTTTACCAGCCTTTTCAACTGAATACATGAACGCTCTTAAATCCTTTGGGTAGCACTTACCACTAAAACCACGAGCATTTTTAAAAACAGCTGTATGCATTCTCTCTACACGAGGGTCTGCCGCCCAGCCTTCTCTAGTTCTATTATAATCAATTCCCATCGCTTCCAAGTAATCACACATTGAATTACTGAAAATCACCTTCATTGCTCCCCAGATATTTTCCCAATACTTAACTGCTTCCGCTTCCTTGGCGGTGAGAAAAGTAAACTTAGTATGTGGTCCCATCTTGCAAATAAAGATGTCAGAAACAACCGCCGTGTCCTTAGTGTCTCCACCAAGCACCATGAAACCATGGCTCAACGGGTTCTTTGGATCTGGATACATCCAGAATGGCGTAAAATAGCCACCTTCTCCAATATATTCAGGGCTGAAAACAATTCTTTTTCCTGTCTTCTTCTTAAGCCTGTCAGTAGTCCCAATCGCAACAGTTGATTTAATTAAAATAGTAGGAGTTTCAAGCCAATCAATGGTCTCTTCAACTATAGAAACATCACATTTCCCGTCATCATCCATCTGTGTTGGCACACAAACTATAGCTAGCTCACATTCATTTACTTTTTTCTTGGAGTCAGTTTTGTCGTAAAAGGGGTCGTAAATAGCATGAATATCATCGCCAAACATCTTATGAAATGCACGCCCAACATAACCATATCCTACAATACCTATCTTCATTTTTTATTCACCTCCATCATGTTTTTCTATTTACCATTACTCTCTTACTACACTTCGGACAAGTATGAACTATTAGGCTCAAACTTCTCCTCGTAATTTTAGTATACACCTTTTCTCCACCCTTTGCACATTTTTTACACACCTTAGCCATTATATTTTTATCAAACTTTTTGTCAGACATTGTTAAATAATACAATACCTCTACTAAAGCTATAATTGTAGGAATATAAGTCCAAAAAAACAACAAATACAATATTCCATGTAATGGTTTGTTTAAATAAAACTTATGAATCCCAAACCCTCCAAAAAATAATGCTAATAAGATTGCTTTGCTTCTTCTTGACATAATATCACCACCTATCGAAAACACTTGCACATGTAACCAATATCAAAAATCTCCTTCGTTTCTTTCATCGGTCGCATACGTTCATGGCTATAAAAATCAGACAATGACTTCATTCCATCAGTTGCTATCCTAGGTGTTATTTCCCAAGTCTTAAATCCAGCCTCTGTAAGATATTTTTTTATAGCATTTTTTGAGTAGCGGAGATAGTCTATACCAGCAGGCGGGTGAAGAGGATATTGGGTTGGATAGCTAATGTATGCAATACCATCATCCGCCAAAGCATGGTAGATATTTTTATGAGCAGTTAGAGGATCATAGATATATTCAAAAAGCTCCAGACAAAAAATCACGTTGTTGTTCTTAGGAGTTCCTTTGATGCTTCCCCAGTTAACATTTAGATCAAGAAAATAGTCAGGCTTATACTGAGCATCATTGTCTAATACCTTGTAATTTTTAACTTTCCAGGAATTAACTCTGTCTTTAATCTTAAACTGTCCTCCTCCAATGTCTAAAACAGAATCACAGTCAACATTAATCCTGCTTAGATACCGTTCTAGCTGCTCTCTAAAGTTCGATGCCATTATAATATCTCTCTATTCCCCTTCTTTTCATTTCACTAATTAATTCATTCCAGTTAGTAACTATGTCCTCAGATTTTCCTCTAACGTTTTTAACATTTGCTTCTACACGCAAGCCCTTATTATTAACACCCAAAAAGGCTAATAATTTAGTTCTCACCTCAGTATCATAAAAAGAATTTACATTTTCATTATTTGTAAAGTCTTTATAATAAACAGTGAACCCAGCTCTATGTCTATTCTCATCTATCCTCTCCTTGAGCCACACCATATAGCCAAGAACCTCATCAATCTTAGCTTCGACTTTTCCTTGGACAACTAATGGTGGACCAAGCCCACCCTTCGTATCTCCAATGTGATGATTACCAAACCATATCGACATCTCCAGCAAATCCCTCCTGATTAACTGAATTACTTTTATATTATTCTGTTCTATAAACCCCCAAAACATAGGAGTTATCTGATTATATTGCACCTTAAATCCTGAAACAGTACCTTTCTTGTCTTCACGAAAAGCATCAATTATCAAATTTCCTGCCGTGGTACTAGGCGATATATTGCGAAGAATCTCTTGTCTTGCAACAATCTTTGGATGGCTTCCTAGCATTCTCTGAAAAGGACTACTACCAGAGCGTTGATTAGAGAGTGTTATAAATTTATTTTCCATGATTCAATACCTCCTCAAAAACTTTAATATAATCTTTAGTCATACGCTCCAAGCCATTATACTCTTCACCTTTGTCTACATTCTTTAGAAGCTCAGGAGTTCCTCCGCTCATGTTTGGGCTAAACAACTCACAGCCACAAAGAGCTGATTCTAAGTACGTGTTTGCATAGCAGTCGACAAAATATACGGCCATCAGATAATTAGCAGATTTATATATCTCAGCCATCTTATTTTGATCAGTAATAATTCCCAGATACCGAACCTTTTCTCCATTATAAAAGTCCCAATTGAATTCCATAGTCTCTCGCATCTCCTGTGGCAACTGCCCCACGATCCACAGCTGAGATTTTGGATTGTCTCTATGAACAAACTGATATTTATACCAAGCTTCCCACCAATTCTTTGTAGGGTCTTTGCTAAATTTTGAGTAGAGATAGACTGGCTCGTCACTATTTCTTGTAACATTCTCTTGATTAAAAATGTCTGTATCCACTCCGTTATAAATAACAGTTCCTTGCTTTTTAATAAAAGGCCAGAGATATAATTGCGCCCACTTGCTTTGGTAAACAACGGCATCTGATTGTTGTGCAAAGTCAAACAATCTCGAAGTTCCCGTGTTTCTATTGCGTGAGTTGCGAGGTATGTTGTCACAGCGCAAAACCAATTTAACACCCCTTTCTTTAACCTCCCTTATAGTATCCCTATTTACCATCGTGGCACCGCTCACAAGAGCCACATCAGCGTCAGTCACGCTATCTACTACTTGATGTCCCAGCGATTTTAAGCCTTTGCCAAGATTTCTCATAAAGCTAAAGCCTCCGCCTAAATTTTGCTGTGAATCACAAAGTAAATTAACTCTCATTTTATTTCCGCAAATATGCGTTTATTTCTGCACACTCCCCTACCCCACCATAGGTCACTCCCCCACTATTTTCTAGCCTCGAATTGACCACTCCCCTATCGGTAGGGGAGAGAGGTCTGAGCACATTTTGTACCCATTAAACATATTCTTTATCGTACTCACTTGGCTCTTAATTCAAGGCTCGTAAGCACTCTCATTTCTTTTTTGACATCAAAGACTCTGATTGAATCCCAGTCCACATTAGAATCCTCCCTAGCCTCTCTCAGCCAAATCATCAATTCTTTTCTTGATGCAAATGCACTTGCAACACTAGCACGGACAACTACATATCTAATTACCGGCTCTTTCTTTGGCCTGCCAACAGTTATTTTTTCTAGTTCTTCTTCAGCCCAAACCGACCTCTCACGACCCCTCTCCTCAGGTAAATTTAACCAAAACAAATCCTCACAATAATTACCCAAATCAACAACAGTGGCTATTTTGCCAATATATCTATCGAACCAAGGATCACTTATATTGTCTACTACTCTCACCCTGTCTCCTTTTTTAAATTTCATTTTTTATTCACCTTCATTCTCTCTTTATTCCACTTCGCCGGACTGTGCCTTCTTTTTATACTGCACTTGTCGCAAAATATTTTTCTTCGTGACCAGTGGTTAGATAGAAAATCATCCCCACAAAGCTCGCAAGGTTTTACCATGCGCAAATTAATATCGTAACTATGAAAAAAATTATTGTAGCCCACTGTATTCTATTCATTATCATAATTTATTATACTTTATAATAATTGTCAAGTAGCAGATATTAAGCTGAAGACGCTCTCTAATGTAGACCAAAGTGAAAACTTTTCTATTTCTTGACTGTGCCCCCAAACGTTACAGTACCCACCCTCTTTCTTTAATTTTTCAAACACATCATTAGCAAAATCAACAATGCCTTGGTTTCCATATTCTTTTCTTTGATAAATATGTACCGTCCCTGGTATTTGAAGCTTGTCTTTAATCTCAGTTATTCCAGGCTTGCCAGTAGTCCTGGCCTCTATATACCCTGCATCAGCGACAGCCTGCCTTATCCTCTTATTTTGTCTTCCTCGTGGATAGCAAAACTTAGTTATCGTATGACCTAAAGCTGTTTCAATCATGTCTTTGGAGTTTTGCACCTCAAAAAAAAGCTGCTCTTCATGTAATTTTTTGAGATCTTGCGGGTGAGTCACAGTGTGGCTCCCGATAGTAAAACCAGCCTTGTCTAGCTCTTTTACCTGCTTCCAAGTCAGATAACCATCAGTTTCCATATAATCAATAGTTATATAAAATGTTGCTTTTAATCCATACTTATCAAGCATGTCAGCAACGCGCATATCCTGTTCGCCACCGTCATCCATGCTAATCTCAATCGTGAAATCTTTCTTCTGGAAAAAATTCTTTTTAGTTAGTGCCATTATTCATTATCATCCAGTGCTCGCCTAGCCATAATATCAAGCATTCTATCTTTTACTTCTTTGGAGTTAATTTCAATTTTTGGCAGCTCTATGCTTTCTATAATTTTTTTAACTGCTGCATCCATAACTTCATCGCTAACCCTAGCTTTTGTTCTACCCGTTAATGCTTGGAGAATATCAACATCATCAGTTGTTAACCAATCTCTAGGTACTTTAATTAGTACCTCAATATCTTTTTTGCTCATGTTAATTAAAACTAGCCCTATCAAACGCTCTGTGCATCGAAGAAATCCTTGATTTTAAATCTCGGATCGCAGTGAAATATTCTTTTACATTTACCATAACACCCTCTCCATCGCCACTCCAAAAAACATCTACAAGCTCCTCACACTTTTTTTTGTTATCGAATATAAAATACACAGCACTCTTTTCATTCAGATCTTTTTTATTCTGTTCCAGTTTTTTAACAAACTGTTTGTTGACCTGAAGAAACGCAGCTATATATAAGTCCTTCGTAGCATATTCATTTTTCATTAAAATTATTAATCCCTTCTCTTAAAGACATCAATTATCTCCTTAAGTTCCGGCGCAGTATAGCGACGGTGTCCAACTCCTGGACCATCTCCTAATGTCCTCGGAGACTTTATTAGAGGCGCTCTAACAATTCCACTACACTCTGGACATACATCCACCTTACTATCATATCGTTTACCGCATTTATAATCTAAACACTTCCATGTTTCATAGCTCCTTATCGTAAATATTGAAGAGCTCAAATTTAAATTTGCCAATATCGCCTTTAAATCTGCAACACGATAATATCGATCTTCTCTCAGATCACTTAATGAAGTAACTATCTTCTTATTCCTTTTCATAACATTTCCTATACTTAATTATATTTTACCCTACTTATTCAAAAAGTCAACAACCTCATTAATCTTTTCTTTTAGTTCTTCTAGTACAGCAGATATCTTAAGCGGGTCAATATTAACAGCTCTTCCTTCACGAATCGTATCATGCACTTCATGCCCCTTTTTCGGATCTGCTTCAAATTTTTCAATTTTTTTTATTTTCATGGCTCACCTCCCTCTTTATTAATTCTGGATTAGAGTATGCGTTGCCTATTATTTCCCAATTTTCAATTCCAGATGCAATATTGAAACCAGTTACATTGCTAGAATTTTGCCATCTGACGATTTTAAGACCTTGACTACCAGAGCGTTTCCCATACTTATCCCAAGTCTTCTTTTTCAACACATCCCCATCAAATATTTCTTTCCCGTTTTTGTCTTCTCGTCCTGTGGATTGCACAACAATACACTCGCTAGTAAAGTATTCTCTTGTCTCATCAAAAGAATACCCACCATTACTATTTGGCTTAAAGTCACGAACTATTACAATTCCATCTCCGACACATATTTCTCCTCCAAATTTTGGTTTTATCCAAGTTTTGTTTTTAATATCCCAAGCTCTGTATTTATGTTGTCTTTTCATATAATTATACGATTACCTTTCCCATAATTTTTTTAAATAATCTGATAGCTGCTTTCCGATCAGCGCCCAGTCTATCTTTTCAAATTCTTCTTCATCCATTCCGATTTGCCACAGCTCAGTCTCGTCATCCCACTTCAAAGAAATCTTTGGCTTCTTTGTAGCCACCACACCAGTCTCTTTTTCTATTTTGTATCTGCGTGCTTCTGCAATAGATACTTTATCATTAGCAGACAACTCCTCTATCATTCCAATCGGATTATCAGTCTCGGCAGCTATCTGGAGAACACCCCAAGGGATATATCCATCGGGAACATAATTTGCATCATGTTCATAAATTTTCTTGTAAACCCTCCTGTACGCAATTAATGAATTTGCATCGACATGAATTTGCCTTGCATAAGCAGAGCAATCTCCCCAGCGCTCTCCGTGCTCATAAGCCAGCTTACCCATTATCCACTGGCTATAGAATTTTATTCCAGAAGCCTCCTGTCCAGCCATTATGTAATCAGCTTCTTTCCAGTCGCTTCTGTCTGCTTTATCAATACGATCCAGTGCAGATAGATTTGATTCAACTAGGTTTGTGTTATTCATTGAGCATTTTTTATTAAGTGCATAAAAATATAAACAATCAACAATGGTGGACACATAATAAACATAACAATTAAAAACATTGATGATAACATTTCAATATTTTCCTTCATTTTATTTTATTAGATATTTTCATTTTGTTTTTCGCCATAAAACGATAAAAAAGTTTTACTTTGTTTCAAAGAATTGTTTATTGGCAATACAAGACTAACCATTGGATAACCAACACCATCAGATAAGTACTCAAGCCAGAAACTACTAAAATGCAACACTAAAGATCCTCCAAATTCCTTGACTACAAGCCTACTCGCTCTAATTTCTAAATGATTATTCCAAATTCTCAGTAGCGTTTCTTCTCCTCTGTCGTTGTAAATATACCTATTCAACTCATTGCCTTTTATGTCCCAGCCTATTTTGTTGAGATATTTTTTTAACTTAGCTTCTGTTATTTTTCTGACTATTGATTTCTTCATTCCTCTCATTTTATACTAATTTATATTAACTGCAAGAGTCAGTTTAGAAAATGCCAGACGTCTCTAAATCAAGACTCTCTTGCCCTAATCTTTTTAATTCATTACAAATCCACTTATATCGGCTTACACTGTGTTGCTGCGAAAAGTCATACGGATTAATTAAATCAGGTAATGGAAGTTCAAGTCGCCCCTCCAGTTGTTCCTGTCTCATGGCGTATCCCTCTTTTTTTAGCTCTGCAATTTTCGAAGCGTCTTTATTTTTAACAGCATCAGCCATCTCTCTGCTCATGCTGTATGCCCTAGTCTCTCTAACTTTTTTGTAATACTCATCCCAAACAACGTAAGCAGTTCTCTTTTCCATGGTCGAAAGACCTACCCATTTTAAATATAATGCAACTTTGGGATTTTCTTCAAGCCTTGCCTTATTAGCTTTGAGTAAAGCATGCTCTTTGTTTTTGTCCTTCTTACTTTTGTATTTCATGTTATTCATTGAGTTGTTTAGCTCCTTCGCCAAATTTCTCATCCCACGAATCAAGTTCTTTTTGGTTTATGTTTCCAGTTTCTATGTATATCTGTTTTTTTTCATCAAAGTAGCCACTAACATCTGGTGTAGGTCTAGGCGGAATATTTTTAGCACCATACTTAGGATCAATGCTTTTAATTGCATTTAGCATCAAAGTATATTTACCAATTTGAGCAAACCTAACCCCAGCATTAAGCGATTCTAAAATAGCGTTTCTTTCTTCAAGTGTAATTTCAATGTCATGCTCATCAATCCTTTTAATGAGAAATTTTTCTCTGAAACTATTTTGGGTTGATAAATGTGATTTTTGATTTGTCACGAGTTTCCTTTCTAAGATCCATAGCGCCTTTTTTAACAAAATTCCTCAAAGTAGCTTTCCAATTTTTCCTAGTTTTTCCAGTAGACTCATGCCAGTTAACCATGTCATCATATTTACTTCTAACAAAAGCAGGTGTTGCGCCATAGTATTCTGCTATCTCTAAAAATTCTTCTTCTCCTACGCTTTTAATTGATCTGTATTTATTTAATTTTCCGTTAGTATTAATATCTTGTTTATTAATCTTGTTAATATCTATATTGTTTGGGTGCACAGGTTGCACCCTTTTCGTGTCGTTTTTTGCACCCTTTCGTGTCGTTTTTTGCACCCTTTTAGAAACAGTGCAAAATTTGCACCCTTTTGGCTTTTTCAATAAAAAGTATTGATTTGATACTTTTCTTCCTCCGCCATATTCAACAGAAACATATTCAACTTTTATTAATTTTTTAATTGCATTTATTACTCCTCTTCTTGAAGAATTAGATTTTTTAGCTATTGTGTCATAATTTGGATATATCTCATGTTTGTTGCTATCAAAACAAGCAAGTGATGCATAAACCCTAACTTCATTAGCCGTCAAGTGTGGATCAGATACTACCGCTCTATAAACCCACGCCCAGTCCCCATTTCTCGTGTCTCTTATTGCAAACTTAGTAGGCAATCTTTTTGTCATAAATTGTTCCTATCTTGCATTTTATGCACTTTTTTTACTTTGTCAACTATCAATTTATTAGCTTACCGCTGAGAACTTTTTATTCCCAGCAGTCTGCTAATAATTAATTATTGGCATTTAAGAATGTATGGGAACAGCATTTCCATTAACACATCGTCTTCTTGTGTCACCATTCCTATCATCTCTAAATTGCTGTAGTCTTTGCTTAATTCTTTGTAATAGCATCGACACTCTGTTACACCAACATCACCAGATTCTATGCATCCTTCTATAAAGGAATCTTCAAAAAACTCATCAAATTCTGCACTTTCTAAATCAACCTCCGCTGAAGCAGTGGCTTCCATGGTTGGTTCTACAGTAGCAATAGGAGATGGCACAGCTTCGTTTTCATGCCTTTCTCTGTTCATGCCAAATAAAGCAATAACAACTATAATTACTGCAAGAACTATCCCAATTTTTGTCATTTTATTCAAATTACTCACCCCCTCCTTATACTATCAAAATCATATAATTTCCTCATTAATTTCCGCATGTTTATACCCCTCTCCCCCACTGGGCTATGTCTCCCCCTCTAGCCTCAAAGCACCCCTCCTTTATCGGTGGGGGAGAGTGGGGGAGACCCCCACAATACCCGAACATGCCTTAAAAAGGCACATCATCAAAATCGCTAGTATCTTCCTCGCCAAAGTCCATAGATCCCTTTTTACCACCGACAATCTCTCCCACATTCATCTTTTTGGCCTTTTCTAGCTCTTCCTTTTCTTCCTTGGTAAACTTGACAACCTCAGCACTATCTACCTTAGTTAGCGTATAGTAGCTTCCAGGCTTCTCTGTCCTCTTGACTACAAAGTCAGAATTCAAGATATCAACCCCATCTTCCTTCTTTTCTTCAAGTCCCAGTCTAACCATAAGCGAAGTTTTAAAAATTGCCGCAAGGCCAGTGTCTCTGTCCAATACAGGATAATAAAAAGAAAGATTAGCTTTTACTTTTCTTGCTTCTTTATCTAGCTCTTTTACTTTCTTTTCATCCTTTGCTTTTTTCACTTCCTTTATCTCTCTGTTTATCTCAAAGTATTGTTCACACAGATCACAGGTTTGTTCTTCATTAATGCGAGAACAATTTGTTACTGTCCACTCTCCATCTGATTCCTGAAAGTGCTTGCCTTCGTAATAATAATCAGAGTTAGCAATTCTTATAGTTACCTTTTCGCCTTTAGACTTTAGTTCCAAAAACTCTTTTCTGTCTATACTTGTTTTGTTTCCTATTGTTGATGTAGGCATATTAATCACCACCCTTCAGTAATTCCGGATTCTCATATATTGTCCCTATTATTTCTGTTTCTGCCTGATCACTGTCCATGTCCACAATGCTTAATGGATATCTAAAATTGTCTTTACCATAATAATTTATTCCCCATGATAATTTTTTCTCACACCAACCAACCTCAAATATCTGCAAACCACCATTAGATTTTGTAGTCACCCTGACAACATCCCCCTCATATATCTCTTTTCCATTTTTGTCTTTGAGTCCTGTGTATTGCATCCAATCAAAACGCTTAGTTGCACAAAGAGAAGATAAAAACAATTCTTGTTTTGGATTACCAATATCTGTTAATTCATCCCAAGAAATTATTCTTTTCTCTACTTTATCCCAAGCTCTGTATTTGTGTATTCTCATCTTATTTTTTTACCACTCTTTAATCCTGGTGATCTCTTGGCACTGCACGCATGACAATATACTTGCTTAGAACACCAAGCTGCACGGCTAAATTCCTTTTTGCATTTTTCATTTTTACATTTTTTTGTCATTCTTCCTTTCCTGTTACTCCACACCCTTCACAGTATGCTATTGTCTCGTTATAGCCACCCTCCCGCTGTTCTACTTCAATTCTAAGAGGGGTATCACACTCAAAGCATTCATCACCACTGCTTTCTTCAGAATCACCCTTTAGAAATGACTCTAGTATTTTGTCTGCGGGATTGATTGGTTTTATGTTGTTACTTGTTGCTATCATTTTTTAGTTGTATTTCATCAGGATAGACAATGTTTTTTGGTTTTGGATAAGGATTTTCTTCTGTCCATAGCGCTTGTGAGTGTTCAAATAATTTATATAATTTGTCTGGCTCAGTAGCTTCATCTATTTTCCATCCCTCACCTTGAATGTTTTTACCAGTCTTATCAGCGCCTCTTGTTCGTGCTTGCAAATGCATACAGCCCAATCTTGTTATTTTCACTTTCTTTAAATGATTCCACAATTTCTGATAGGCAGCGCCTTGGATTTTGTTTGTTTTATAAATAGCTTTACCAGATTTATAATCAATGTACCAAACCTCGCCCTTCATCCTGCAAACCAAATCAAGCGTTCCTCCATATCCTAATATGTCAGACACCAAGCTTTCTTCAGATGATATAATTTCAGGCTTGTAAGTATTATAAAAATCAACAAATTTTAAAATCATTAACCATTCTGGCAATGTGTAATTATCTTTCTCTCCAGTAATCCATTCTAATTTGTCTCCTTTGACTAGCTGGTCAATACCGTCATGAATATTAGTTCCTTGTACTTGAGCGCGCTTTAATACTTCAGAAGTGTTAGACCCTAAGTCGCGAAGCCACTGTTCGTAACCAAATCCTTTTGGGTAAACATTTAAAATCTCACTGACTGAAGGATGGTAGTTTCCAGTTTTGTTGCTGAAGTAGAATCGTTCGTCTAAAAATGTAATTTGCTTATTGTCTTTATTATGTACGATTTTCATATTATTAAATTAATATATTCTGATTTATACGGATTGTCAAGTATCAATTTTGATTACCATCCGAGGCATGCCGTAAAGCAGCCCCAACACTCTCGGTGTCTCCAACTAGACCATCCAGAATGCCTCGGATGGTAACCAATTTCAATGTCCTCTTGGAGTTTATATGAGTTAATACGAATTTGTCAAGCGCAAAAGGGAAACGCTTAAATTTATTGTTGAGAACGTTCCATGAAGGATTTCCCCTTGTATCTAGTATTGCGTTTCCCTATCTTTAATTTGACACAAAAAAAGGGAAAAATCAAGCGATCTTTCCCCTTTAAGCGAGAGAGCTATTTGTAACGATTTTCCTGTACAAATTTTCTGACTAAGTTTACTAAAACTGCCAGAACGGCTGCCACCAAGGGCTGCCATGTTCCAAGATCTACATTTGGAACCATTTCAACTAAATATGTCAAAACTGCTCCAGTACCTGCTAATGTAGCACCTACTCCAATTTTGGTAAGATCCTCTTTAACTAATCGTCTTGGTTTACTTATAACTGTCATTTTTGTCACCTCCTCAGGATTCTCCTTATTATATCGTGAATTAATTCAGATATTGGACACTCGTGAAGGCCCTCTCTCATTTTTTCCAGCTTCTCATTAAGCTTTGTGTTTTTCTTTTTAAGACTCTCAACGCTCTCTTCAAGTTCTTTATTTTTAATTTCCATTTGTTTTTTGTCCCAAATCGCCTGATCCCGTTCATCTCTCGTCGCATTAAGCGCTTCCTGTATATCGCTAACTTTATTTTTTTGGTTTTGAATCTCGCTTTGTAAGGTAGATAGCTCCAAAGCTTTCGTCGCAAGCATTTCATTTGTGCTCTCAAGAGAGAGACGAAGGTCTGCGTTTTCGTCTTCAAGACTTTGCCCATTTTGCGGAGGAACTCCACTATAAATTCTAAGTCCGTAAATCTCTTTAGCTGGGTCTCCATATTTAGCATCAAAAAAATAAGTTTCTCCTGTATAAGGATCGTTAATTATATAATGCCCATCATCTGTTTTACCAATTATTATCACAAAGTGATCTGGTTTCTTGTCGTTATCCACAAGATCAACGTGAGCAATAACAGGCTTTCTTTCCTGAAGACACTTATCAATCTTGCTTAAATCACAAGGGGTTGTACGACATTGATAAAACTCATCTGCTATTAAGTCAGGAAATACATCTGCTGCTTTGTAGAAATTAATAAGGTTAGTGCTAAATACACCCTTCTCTTTGTAAACCGCATTTAACGTATCTGGAGTGAAGTCTTTACCATAGTAGTTAAGCATCATGGTGTGGCAAACTAATAAACAACCATAAGATCCAATGGTGGTTGATGAATTACCCAGTGTTTTGCGATTCCACCTGCCGTCTCTCTGCCCTAAAATTGGTATCGATAATTTCATTTATTAGTCTACAGCAATGCCCAGTGCGGCCTTGATATATTCATTATCTTTTTCGATCCTAATAACCGTATCTCTCACCTCTGTTAATATTTCTACTTGTGTGTAAAATACCTCTCTGTTTGCCTGTTCTCGTGACGTCATTGCATAAACTTGTTCTTGTAATCTGACAAAAGCTACAATACCACCAAGTGCCATGATAAACAATGCTAGCCAAAATTTAAGTTCCTCTTTTTTTATGAAGTTTCCGTTTTTGTTTTTCATTTGACTTAAAATATTATCTCACAATTATTTCTATAATAGTAGTTTTAGCCTCCTATTATAGAAGCCACAGATCCACACCAATCTTGACCGCCTTCATCTTCTGATGCACTAGGACTTGTAGAACCAGTTATAGAACATGCTTCTACTCTAATTCTGCCTGTACCACCTGCTCCACCTGCTCTGGCACCAGATGCTCCCCCAGCACCACCAGTGGCAACAATTAGTCCACTGCCCAAAGTAGCACTACCTGCCTTAATTAAAACTGACCCACCAGCACCTCCACCGCCAGCCGAAAATCCAGCACCGCCAGCTCCTCCTCTGGCATGTATATTTCCACTAACTATAAATGTCTTTGCAAAGATAACTACAATACCACCACCAGCGCTTCCACCACCCACAGCACCAGGCTCAGATTGCCAGTTGCCTCCACCACCACCACCACCACCAAGTGCCATTGTTGTTAAGTCTGCGCCCCCAGAAGTTGATCCTCCAGCTCCAACAGCATCACCAGACCCAGCACTGCCTGAGGTGCCATTACCTCCACCGCCTCCGCCTCCACCGACATTAATACCGCCTGGATCACGGCCTCCTCCTCCGCCATTACCATTGGCTGCCTGGCTTTGAGCGCCAATTCCCACAGTTCCATCGCCCTGAAAAGCGGTTGAATCAACATTTCCACCACCACCCCTAAAACCATCACCATTGCCACCATTTGCTGCTATCTCTTCATTTGAGTCTCCTGTTGCTCCATCAACGTTAAGTGTTCCAGAAACAGTACAAACGCCAGAAATTATTGCAGCATAAATACCACCGACATTACGGTTCCAGCCGTCAGGACCTCCACCAGTAATAGTTGCGCTTTTGTATTGTGGCATCCTTACACACTGAGCCTGTGAAGCGCCAGAGTCTGTATAAGTATTATCCATGTTATTTAATAAATTAAGTTGGCCGCCACCAGTCGACACAACAAAATTATCCTCCCAATTAGCAACACCAGTCCCCATTGTTTGATGAATTAGAACGCGGTCTCCAGCGCCGAAAGCGGCCGCACTAGCTACTGTAAGAGTTTTTGAACTGGAATCTCCACTACAAGAAGTAAAATCATTAATATTGCCATTTGGCGTGGCATCTCCATCTGCACCAGTACCCCAGCCTAAAAATTTTGACATATTATTTACAACGAAGCATTACAGTTAAATTAGCGCCCGCAACAGAACTTCCCACCTGATCAATATCAAGCGTTAACAAATCACCCTCTGCAAGCGCAGTAGTATCAAAAGAAGTTTGAGTTCCTGAAGACGCTGTAGCAGCACACTTAACCCTGTCTCCCTGCGTAGACCAAATTGTAGAACCATTTTTGTTTATATCTAAAAGCAAGTCTGCGCCCGTTGGAGCAGTTTTTACATTTGCATATGCCTTGACTATAGTAAGCGCTCGATGAGCTACTAAAATTGGAGCAACTGATGTTCCAGTTGTAAGAGTTCCAGTTACTGTAAAAATAAAGCTTGGCTGTCCTTCAGATAACTCATAATCTGTTCCAGCATCATTAATAGCAAATAGCGTTGGTAACCCCGCCTTGTCTTTAGCATAGAAATGAATCTTGTTAGCACCTGGGGTAGAAGGAGCCGCTCTCTCTGCAAGTTCAACACCTTGAAACATAGCATCTACCGCCCTATCATTGGCCACCATGTTATCAAGCTTGGCTTCTGTCATTGTGTCGCCAGCCGTCCAAGTTACGCCAGTATATGTTATCTCAGCCATTTTTCTCCTTAAATATTACTACATCATCAGCAACTACGCTAACATTAAACTTAGAATCTGCTTTGCCAAAATCCCTCCCTATTTTATTTTTCTTTTCTATTTCATAAGCTACCTTTCCAGGAAGAGTCATGTTTAGCCTAAAGTCACGAGTATCGTATCCACATGCACACTCTAAGCATAGTTGTTCTGTGATGGGAGATATATGGGGTGATAAACACCCATACCACTGTTCACCATCATTCCAATTAACATAATGAAAATCACACCAATCAGTTAATGTTTTATCTGTCGCCCAGCAATATCCTTGTACCTCATTACAGTTTTTACAGGAAACTTGATATCGTTTCATTCCCGCCTTGCTTCTTGGACAGACAATAAACTCCTGTCTTAAAACCGCCTCTTCCTTTCCACTCCCAGAAAGCATTGCTAGTTTTTCTTTCCATTCGTGAATAGTCTGCTGGCATCCGCAAGAGAAACGATCGATAGGAAAAAATGAATATATCTCAATCTTCCCACCAGAAATAGCAGCCCTATCACTCATCTCTTTAGAAGCAAATATTTTTCTTTTCATATAATTATATTATATCAGGCGCTTATTCTAACAAGGGTTAAGTTAACGTGTTCAACTGTTACAGTTGTGTTATCGGTATCAGATGAAAATCTGAGGTCTATAACATTCGTGCTAGCCAAAGTCAACAATCCATTTGCGGAGGCAGATCCAACATCAGCCCCACCCATTTTTCTGTGAAATTCAAAACCATCCTGCCTGACTCCACCTAAAAAAACCGCTCCATGAATATTAGAATTATTAGATCCCCTGAAAGACGATGCAAGACTAAGATAATAAATTCCGCCACCACTTACCCCTATAGTGATATTATCAGTAGCTGCTGATGCTACTGCATAATCAACACCAGAACTTTCTCCTACAGTAGAAGACACCCACCGATAATAAACCCCAAGATCTGTCAAGGTAATACCAGTACCAGCGCTGTCTTCATATAAATTAGCATAAACCAACTGCTTGATTTTTTTGCCACGCATATCCTGATGCTCTTTCTGCTCAATCTGTCTGGCAGCTTGGTCTCTTCTTACTGACTCAAAACTTTCACTCATTTATTTATTTTAACACGTTTCTGGCTTCATTAAATCAATCCTAAAGCTCCTCTAGCGCTATAATGCCTCATTGCTGGTTATTTTTCTTAATGTTAGCGTCTGTATAAATGATCCAGGCTCATACACACCCTTTATAACTATTAGTCTATATTCTGTATATGTTCCCAAATCCTGATCTTTCACTCTAACTCTGTCTCTTAATTGCAACTGAGGAATACCACGAATTTTTAATTTAAGAACATCTAATGGACTCTTGCTTCTTCGTACAATGTTCTGTGCCATGTTTGCCGCAAAAGCCCTCTTGTCAATAAACTGATTTTCTATTTCCTTCTGGTGCTCATTGTAATCCACTATCGAATTATCATCTTGAAATACTTCCTTAATTTCATAATCAACTGTTGCGGGAGTGCCTCTTAGTTTTAAAAGGTTCAAGTAAGCTGTACCAGCATTATTATTTGTAATCACCATTTTGGCAGCTTTCGCGAATTCGTCTATCGCAGCAATGCTTATGTCAGCTGTAATATTCGAACCAGCACCACCAGTTTCGGTAAAGGCAGTATAATCTGTATTCACAGAAGGTTGAGTAATATCAGATACAGGGTCTTCAAAATCAGCCCAAATTGTCAAACTCTCACTTGGCTCAATCACTTCTTCCACTCCATTTCTCCATATTTCAGATTCACCCTTCACGCTTCTTGGAGCGCCACGAATAATAACTCTGTTAATAATCTGGCTTGATGTCGCCTGATTCCACTCCAAAATATCCCCAGGATCAATTGTCCAAACATGGGCATTGTATGGAGCTTGAGAATATTTATCTCTATTTTCAAAACGAAGTGTGCCCTGTTCATCCTGAAAGAATATCCCCTCCTCGGCCTCACAAATTTGTCTAATTCTCTCTCCAGCAGTTTGCCCTTTTTCAAACCAAGCAAATCCTACAGTATTTAATCCCTGATCTAGTTCATAGCTAGATGCCCCCACCCCTGCGTCAGACAAAATATTAGTAATAATCTCGTCCGACCTTTGATCGGTGTAAATTACCGACTCAAGAGGAGTCTCATTTAAAGACTTCATAAAATCGTAAGCACCGATCTTAACAGTTCTTCTCATCTTGTCTTCTTGGGGTTGCAAAGTTAAGCCTTCAATAATAGGAATCGTCTTGGTTTGTCCCTGCACTTCAAATCCAATAAACATTTTGATAGGCCTGTTGGGTCGCAGTGCTGTACCAATAGTCGCATTGTAGTCTGGAGTAAATCTTAAATCCGTGTTGTCAAGAACCACATCTGCCATGGCAATAGAAGTTCCGCCAAGTGGCTCGAGAAGTCGTCTCTCGTATTCTAGTCGAATAACCCTCTCTGTCTCATCAAAATATTGGAAAGCATCAGAATCGTTTATGGCTGACTCACCAGTGCCTTGGACGATATCAGTACCTCCCACCACTGATGTTCCCACAGTTGCAAAATCTTGCGCTCCAACAACTCTTGTCCACGCCACCCAAAGCTGTGCTCTCAAGGGTCGAACCTCCGAGGTGCTCAAACTCTCAAAAGGAGTCCAAATGCTTTCACTGCTTTGTCCAGGGCCTTGAATTTTAATATCCTCCTCTCATAATATTTCCGTTAAAGTAAGCGTAAGATCTTGTCGATATTCTGTTCCTGTTAATGGATAATTAATTGTCTTCACATCAACTAAAACTTGTGTAGCTGCAATCGGAAGTTCTGTTTCTGTGACCGTAAATGTTCTCACTGTATTTAAATTATACTCAGCCATAATACTTGATACTTGTGCATTAGTTAAATTTTGATAAGTTAGAGTAAATCTTTCTTTTCTGTTTTCCACTCTCTTTACACTCTTCCCCCGAATGGTTAAATTACCAGCAGAAGTTTCAATAAAATCTCGTCTAAAGCTTTTTGGATTTAATAGTGTTAATGCGCCAAGAGTATATGCCATGTTTTCAGCCGCCCATCATTTCTGCGACACTTTTATTTTGAGATATTCCTGTTCGTACTAATGCTGCATAAAGATCTTCTGCTATAGTTCGTTTCTCTGTTTCCGTTCCAGCATACAATCCAATGCTTACATTGAATGTAACTCCACCGCCTGAGTCCCCACCAGAAGTAGCAGCTGCTCCAGCGGGTATGATTTTTTCACCAGCTTGAGCCATGATTGGAACATCTGCACCAACTGGACCAGGAATTACTCCACCAGTGTGGAAATTCTGACCAGCTTCTATGCCTAGACCAAATGCTTCTTTTGCCCTTGAAATTGCTTCTCCTGCCTTACCAATAATATCACCAAAAAAACCAACTATTTTATCAAACCACCCCCTAACCCCTTCATAAATTTCTTTTGCTTTACTAATTGCAGCTTCTTTAACTTTCTGCATTGCAGCTACAATGTTTCCTGGAAGTTCATTCATCGCAATCGTCACGTCTGTAACTAGTTGTTTAATCCAAGCAACAAATCGATTATATAAATCTGTAACTATTGCTATTGCTCTATTCTTCATGTCTGTCAAAGTTGCCACTGCATTGTCTTTAAACTGAATTAACGCATTCCATGCCCCAGTAGCCATGTCTTGAATCCATTGAACGAATCTTTCCCCTAATGTAGGAATTGCCACAGCAAGCCATTCAATTAAACTCGTAATTGCTTGAGGAACAGTAACTGTTGCAAAGTTAACAAATGCTTCCCATGATCTAATCAACATATTCTCTACCCACAATATAAATTGTTCTGCCAATCTTGGAATATCCTCATTAACAAATTTTTCAAACCGTCCAACTAAAAATCCGATTGCAAATGGTATGTCTTCAATAAAAAACTTGACAATTCGTTCTGGCAATCCTTTAATTTGCTCTATCAAATTTAAAAAAGCATCTCTAATCCCAAGGATTGTAGAAACAAAATTACTGTCTTCAGCCACATTAAAAAACTCTCCGAATACTCTCGTAAAATCTCCTGTTCGAAAAATGTCAAATAGTAATCCAAATGTCTCTCCTAAATTTGTAATAATCCGTCTAATTGTTAATATCCCTGCAATAATTGGGCTATCTTCTGAGATCCCTAACGCCCTACCAAATTTTCCCGTAAAGTCTCCTTTAACAATCAAGTCTACAAATCCAGTAATGGCATCTGCAACTTTTTGAAAAGTAGTAATAATTTTTTTTCTAAAGCCAAGTATTCCAGCGATAATAGGGCTATCTTCTGATATACCCAGAGCCCTACCAAGCTTCCCAGTAAAATCTCCCTTAACAATTAGGTCTACAAGTCCCGTAATTACGTTTCCAATTTTCTTAATAGCAGGAATCCATTGTTGCACAATAATTTCTTTGCTTTTTTTAAATTGTGATATCCAAAAAGCAGTGGCGACAGCAATTGCCAGTATTGCCAAAGTAACAGGATTAAAAACAGCTACAATTGCGCCAACTGTGCTAATTATTGTCCCTATTACCATTAATAATGGCCCTAAAACTGCCGTAAGCGCTATGGCGCCTATAATAAAAGACTGAGTCCTAGGGCTCAGTTCAGAAAATGACTTAGCAATTCCACTTATCATTTTTGCAAGTCTTGGTCCATGTTCTTTAATAAGGGGGGTAATCGCTTCCACAACGCCCTGTATAGCTGGTATTAATGACATTCCTATCTCATCTGCTGATTCTTGTAATGAGACCTTAAGCCTTGCCAATGAACTAGAATACCCGCCAGCCGTAACAGCAACATCTTCATATTGTTTTTCTGCTTTGGCTAGAAAAGCATTTGTCAGAGCTATTTTCTTTTCTGTCTCTGTTAGTTCTTTGACTGTTTTTCCCAACTCTTCAGCATAGTCTGCATAAACATTGGTTGCACTAACAACTATTCCTGTATTATCAAGCCACTTTGTTGATGTCCGACCAATACCATTAACTATAGATTCAAACAAGAAATCTACGTCTTGTCCTGTAGCACGAGCAGCCTTTTTGGCTATAACAGCAAAGCGCTCGAAGTTCTTCCCTGATTTTCCCAGCGCCTCCTGCCCAATTAGAGTGCTAGCTTTCATGAAATTTTGCATGATCTTAAATTGATCAATCGTTCCAGAAGTAGCCTTCTTAATATTACTAACCAATTCACTTCCACCAATCTCATAAGTTTTAATCATTCCCTCAAAAGCGTCCGTAACAGATTGAACCTTACCAGCACGTTCAACTAATTTTGTAATAGCAAAGCCAGTAGCTACAATTGGAGCCGTAAGTCCAACAGACAAATCTCTTCCTACAGAAGAAGCAGATTTGCCAAACCCCTTAAGATTTTTGCCGATACCATTTAAAACCTTAGAAGCATTATCTTTAGCATTAATTACTACTTGTACCTGTGTTGTAGCCATTACATTAGTTTATCAGATTTTGCCTTTTCTTTCTGTAGAACGCATTCGTGCCTTTTCTATTTCACCTTCTACTTTCATTATTTCTACATTTGTGACGAACTCTTCATATGGTTCTTCCATAAATTGTCTGTATGATAAATGGAATCTTTCCCGATACCTGAAGTTGCCTATCTTTTCTAATGCCCATTTTATTCTTCCTTGAGGATTTCTTATTAATCCTTTTGCTGTGAGGACGTCTCTGATGGCAATTGAGTCTCCTCTTGCCACCCTTGGGATAAAAAATTTATAGCTTTTGAGATAGCCTCCAGTGAAAGACTGCCTATATCCTCCTTTGTTATATCAATAACTTTTCCGTCTGATCCTATCCCCTTACCAGAGATAAAGTTTTCTTTTAATAAATCAACCATTTCCGACAATCCAGTACCGACAGATTCCATGTTTTTTTCATCCATAGTTGCCAGCTTAGGAAGTTTTACAAGAACATCGTTAGAAGTAAAAGCATTGAGGTCTAAATAAGTGTTTTGTTTCTCCCACTCTTCTCCTAAGAAGGCTAACGAGAATCTCTTTTTTAATAAGAATTTACTCATAATATCGACATTTCTTTCATTTTTATTATATAAAATCTTGTTTTGGGTGTCAAGTATTATCCTATAATTTCCGCATATTTGCGGTTATTTCCGCACCCCACTCCCCTACTAGGGTATGTCTCCCCTTCTAGCCTCAAAATACCCACTCCCTTATCGGTGGGGGAGTGTGGTAAACCACACAAAACCCGAACTATGCTTCACTTGGTGAAGCGCTGGCACTCTCCGATGCACTTGGACTCAAAGAGGCACTAGGGCTCAAAGATGCGCTGGTTGAAGCACTTTCAGATGCGCTAGGTGACAGTGAAGCACTAGCACTTGATGAAGCGCTGGCACTAGGTGAAACACCCCCAGGACTTGCACTATCATAGTCAGTAATGTTATTTATTAATTCACACTGATGAATAACATTTTGGCCATTAGCAACATCATAGCTGGCTTTGAATGAGAAAGTTTGCGTGACAATTTCATCTAAGTCATTCGCTGGTTCCCAATCAAAAAAGTCAACTCTTGGCATCTGAATCTTCAAAGATGGATTGGTACTTCCATTACCAATAGTTCTATCATTATTGATGAAAGCAATTTCAACTGATCGGTTAGTTCCATTTTTCATATAATCCTTATAAGTTTCAGAATCATAAGTTAACGTAACAGATCCCTCAACAGAAAGCTGACGATTTAAAATATCCTCTGGTTCAGCAGTTCCAAGAACATCGTCCAGTGCAACATTCTTACTAATAGTTAAAGTCAAAGACTTAACAGAGATAGCAGACGCACTGTCCAGTGCAGATATACCATCTGCAATTTTAAACCTAAGATGTTTTTTGGTAAACTTAGCTTCTTCAACTGCGGTAGGAACACTATCGCCTGAATCATTGCCCTTCTTGCTCATGAAAGATGCTGAGTATCTAACTACTTCATCCAGCTCAGCAGTAATCTCTAAGCTATCAAGCATTACTAATTTATAATTCTCAGTTGTATTTGAATCTTCTACCGTAAAACAAAGAGATTGATGCTGGTTACTTTCGCTAATAGTAAATGGATGAACGTAAGCAGAATCAAGCGCTGCACCTGGAGCAGTATAATCTCCAAGCATTGCATACAAAAGAAGCCCAAAGCTCTTAGATCGAATCTCCCCTTCAAGATCACCTTGGCCGTATAAAGTGGTAACAAAAGCCTCTTCACTGTCTGCAAGCTTGCCTAATGCGCCCACAGAGCGAGCTTTAATAACCTTATCATCAAAAGTAAATGAAGTTCTAGGTAAATTAAAAAGTGGAGCAACAGCACTGCCTCTTGTAGATTCTCTAGCAATACCTAGCTTAAGTAGTCGTCCTATATATTTACTCACTGTTTATATTCTGAACTACAGAAAACTACGTGTCAAGCATGAAGTAAGTAATCTTTTATATTATTATATTTAATATGGATTGTCAAGTATTCTCAGGGTTGGATGTCAACAGATATTCTTACTCTTATTGCTAACTGAGCCATAATTAGCTCTTCACCCTCTACCTCACCAAAAGCAGATGGAGTCGCCCAAATATTTAAAAATGTATATCTCGCAGGCAAATCTACGCCTACCGTTCTAGTAGATACTCCTTTTTGATCTTCTTGGTCAAATAAATCAAGAACACTATCTACAATTTTCTCAAGTGCCTCAAGCGAATCACCAACCCCAGTAACTTTTGTCTCATAAAATACTCTAACCATAAAGGCATAAGTACGTACATTCTCAGTAGTTGATTCATAGTCAGATTCATTATCCGAGTTAACCACATGAGCAGCAGGGTATCCTGTAAATTTAATTTTTGGAGAATTAGAAACTTCCTGAATAGTATCCAGTGTTTCTAGTAGTGTTCCTATTTGTGGGCGTAATACCTGGAATGACATAATTATTTTATTTTTACCTGTATAAGTGATTCTAACTCTTTTGCCATCTTTTGATCAAATCCTTCCGTTGCGGTTTTTGCTCCCCAGAACATAAATGGTCGTGCTTTCATATAGCGAGTTCCTTCGTGAACATAGGTTGCATAGTTTGTATGTGGTCTAATAGTAGCCGAAAATGACTTAAGATTTACTCCAATGCTCCCTCGCAACCGACCAGTATCAACAGGTGTTACTTTCTTAGACTCTCTTTCTACAAGAAAGGACAATTCTTTTATCTTCCTATTCAAAAAAGAATTAATATTAACGTCCCCAAACTTTTTCGCAAGAGTTGTCAAGTTTGGTTTAATGGTTACTGTAATTTGGCTAGGCATTTTGCTCCATTAATGTCGCTTCTAAGTGAGTATTGATAGCAAATTTGTAGTTTTTCTTTGTTATCTCCCGAACTACATAAACAGTTCCATCTTCGTCTGTTATTCTGTCCTGCTCATTAATGTCTGTACCCACAGCAAAATATGCTGTCCATCCTCGTTCTTCAATAATTCCCAAAACCTGACGAGCTTCAGCATCAAGCTCTTGAATATGACAATTAACAGTTGCAAGTGTTTGATAACTAATCTTGTCTCCACTAACAGAGTCAAGTCTTGTGATATCTACAGACTGGTCTAGAAAGTGAGAGATACTCATATTTGAAGTGGGGTTAATACACCAGAACTGCCGATTGTTGCATATTTATCTAAAACAGCCTTGATGTTCTCATCTTCCAGCATCGCCTTACCATAAACAATAGAATAGTCTCCTATCCGTTCGCTTTTAACTCCTATCGCACCACCTCTTCTATTATAAGCAACGGTAGCTAGTTGCCACGCAACCATCTCTAAGTCACCAGCCGTAGTATCAACAAGGAAAGTGTCGCTATTATTAAAGCTATATCCAGCTGTATAAGTCACACGAAAGCCATTTCTAGTTCTTGAAAATTCCCACCCACCAGCACCATAGATTATCCCAGTGTCATAATCGACATGATAATATTTAGTACCAACAGTTTCCCAGTTGTCCTCATCTAAAGAGCTTGTTCTTCTTTGGAGTGTAAACGTGTCTGAAGAACTAACTGGAGAATTTTTTAATACTAAGGTTTGCCCTTCTTCTGTGCTGTATTCTTCATTTGTATATTCCGTCTCTTGAACTCGATATCCTATATATTTCTCACAAAATTCAGTCAAGGCGTCAATAATGCGCTCCATTCTAGCTTCATTTGCCTCAGAAAGTTCACCTAGTCCTGCGAAATCAGCTACACGCTCAGCAGTTGTCCATGCATAATCCTTTGCCATAAATTAATTCTAGCACAGTCAATATGTTTTATCTTCTAAAAAGACTTTCTTCTGTAGATTTTATTTGTGGGGCGTATTTGTCTTGTCACATAGGACAGAATACCTCTTTGTGGTTTTTTCTTCTTCTTTTTAATTTTCGAAATTGTTTTTTTTGCACTTAACATTTTAGGGGGATACAGTGTCTCCATGCGTCTGCCTTTCACACTTTAACTCTGCACCCACCTAAAGGGTCAACCTTTCCTATTGACACTAACTCCCATTAGATGTTGACCCAGTAGCCAGCCCAAACAACCTTAGTTATATTGCGATAACAGCAAACAACACAAAAATCATTGCGCAGCTACCAATTAGCATCATGATTAGTATATCACACCCCAATAAAAGACCCCCATATTGCTATGGGGATCAGTAGCGTTAAGGTCGCTATCCCTGTATTGAGTTATAAACTTATACAGTAGTTCGATTAACAAAATGCTTTAGCTATGCAGCGATGGCTGTGAGCTTGGCGAAAGGCGATAAAATGACCGCCCGTCCATCAACGCGCTCAACGGCTTTTATCTCCATTGCATTTCTTCTCCACGCATCTCCACCTTCATTGGTTGTAGTAACTGCCATAGTTTGCCTATCGGCAATTATGTAGCTTCTCCAATCAGCAAAGTACAATTCGCTCTGCGAAAGATCATTCTGCTCAAAGAAAGGATAACCATAAACCATATCTGGTAGCCTGTGTGTTTCACCTTGGCCTGAACCTACGTTCATGCTTGATGGTCCACCATCTCTCCAAATATATTGGTTGTTAGAATCCTTTAGAGTTCGCATAATTCTCTTTACATACCTATTACCAACAAAAGCTGTTCCAGTTGACTGGGACACACTCTGCGGTACTAAGTCAATTAAAGCGATAATATCATCAAAGGAAAGACTCCCTCCGGCAATTGGTTGATTGGAAATAGTTTCGATACTAATTCCTCTAGGTTGCCCTACACCATTACCTGTAAAGAAAGCCTTGTCTTCAGCTGCGGCAATAGCCTCAGCGAATAGTTCAACAATGAACGAAACAAGGTTGATGTTAGCATCCGCAAGTAACTGATGAGAAACAGGAAGTAAACAAACCAAATCATTTGGGCTGAGTTCTACCTGGCCAAGTTCTGCTGAAGTCGTTGACTTCGCGGCATATTCAGCTGTCCAATAGGCAGTTGGCCTTGCACTCAAGCTGTTAAGTTTAAGTGTGTCGGTACTCATAGGAAGTATCCTTGCGATACGTCTCATGATTGCCTTGTCTGGAAGAATTCTAAACACCTCAGTGCGAAGTTCTTCTGGAACAAGGTATCCACCCTGTGAATCAGTTCCTTCTACAAGCGCTCTCAAAACTCTTTCGGAGTTAGGGTCGGCATTGGCGAAAACAAGTGCTTTAAAAAATGTAACAATCTTCTCCTCTTTGCTTAACGCTGTGAGATCAGAAGGGTAATCTATCTCCATAGCTTGATTACCTCCCCAACTTGTGAGAATTTTGCTTTTTACATGTGTTTCTAGCTCTTTTTCTGTGCTTTTACCATGACCTTTATTTTTAGCAATAGCAGCTACAAATTTTTCAGTAATGCTATCAGCCAAAGCGGCCACAACCTTAGAATCTACTCCTTTGTCTTTCTTGGAAGTTTTCACTTCCTCCTTTTTTCCAGACTTAACGTCATCCGTCTTTAGTCCATGTTTTGTCATTACTGCAAGTAAATCTTTTTCTAATTTTGAATTCATAAAAAAAACGACATTATTTTTCAGGCTATCACTCCTGCGTTCATAGGTATTTCAACCTTTGTCGTTTCACCCCCCTTCCTCAGAATCTTTTAATACTTGTGATAGTGCTAAGTCGACAACCCTTAAGGCTGCTTCAAGGTTCTTTTCTGTATAGCTTTTGCCAACAGCTATTTTATGAACCTTTCTGGATTTCTTTTGCTCTCTGATGCCCTTTTTAATAAGTCTAACTGTATATCTGTCTTCCCTATCAAGCATCAGGGCATGTATCTCTTCATCAAACCCTTTTAAAATCTGATCTTTAACTGCTTTAAATTCAGGAACAGGTTTATCAAACTGTTTATAATGCTTTTTTAAATGGTTATAGACACCTTTTCTGTCGGCTTCAGGTATATCAACTCCACCTCTGGCGCCCAATAATGCAGCCATAGCAGCAGCAACTCCACGCCATACAGCCTTGTGCCCAATAGCAGCATGATGAGGAAGCTTGTATGAAGACTTAACATCTGGCTTACTATTGTCATACCAAGTACTCATTAATTTTAGATCTGTAGTATCTGCTTTTTTAACTTCACCATTTCCATCCCAAGCAGCACTGTCTGGCAAAGTATCAAGGTCTTTGTAGGGAGTAACTTTTTTCGATATTACTTTCTTTTTAACAACCTTTTTCGGAGCAACCTTAATATGCTTTTTAGTCTTCTTTACGGTCTTTTTTACTTTCTTAACAACTTCTATAACTTTCTTTTTAATTACTTTTTTTACTTTCTTCTTTGCATACATGTCTTTCACTTCCACTGGATCAAATCTTTTATCTTTCATAGCTTTCAAAGCTACAACTGCTTGCGGATTGGCTGGAACAGGAACAAAAGAAAGCTCAAGCAACTCTTGTTTTACATATTTTCTTCCACCGAACATGTTTTTAGCATCCAGATCTTCCCATTCAATTGGTCTAAACCCAACTGATACAGTATTTAAATATCCATCTTTTACTTTCCTGAATATCTCAGCTGCAAAGCTATCCTGAAGATCAAACTGTACTTTAAACATTAACTTGGCTGCTTTTCCTTTGCCCATAACCCACACTTTTAGTGCTTTGCCAATCGGAGGTTTTTCTTCTTTCACATTGTGTCCCCAAAGAATCACTGGATTTGTTTTTTTATAAGCAGCAATATCCCAACCAGACTGGCTGATTGAATCTCCCATTCTATCTAAAACATCAGTAGAGCCAACAACAGCATTTAAAATACCTTTCTCTTCCTGCACGGTTTTATGCAAAACCTCTGCTTTGGTGTGAAGTACCTTTTCCATAGATCAACTAAATTATGACCTTTGGCACAAGTAGTGTCAAGCATTACACAAGCAACCTTTGATATTATTATATTTTATATGGATTGTCAACAAACAAATTTATTCAACCTCAATTAATTCAATCTCTGTTCCTACAATATAATCACTACCAGGAACAATATAACTAGCTGATCGCAATGTTACTAAAACATTTGTTTCGTTAATAATCAAATTTCCGTCATCTACTGAAAATGTTATGGCAGTATTTTTTTCTACTGCTACTATGAGCCGATCATATTCTAATCTAAATAAAGTTTCCCATCCTAAAACAAAAGCTTCTTTTCTGTGTACTATGTCCCGTCCTTCTTTCCCACTAATAGTACGACTATCTCTAGCAACATCAACAGACTCTCTTCTAAAGAACTTAGGTCTTGGAATTGCTACCCCATCTAATAAATATTTGTTAGGAATATCTGGCGATGGTGATGGCGAGTCAGAGGATGACGCTGATGCACTAGGTGATAATGATGCAGAGGTTGACAGAGAAGCAGATTCACTTGCAGACGGCGAAAGACTTGCTGATGGACTTAAAGATGCAGACTCACTAACGCTTGGTGATAACGACGCACTCGGGCTAAATGAGGCTGATGGAGAAAGTGAGGGAGACTCACTGCTCTCACTGAGACTTGCCGAAGCAGAAGGAGAAAGACTGGCTGACCCACTAACACTTGGTGATAATGATGCTGACTCTGATGCAGAAGGGCTTAAGCTGGCAGATTCACTGGCGCTAGGCGAAAGCGATGCACTCTCAGACGCAGAAGGGGATAACGAAGCACTAACTGAAACACTAGGAGACAAAGACGCCGACGGAGACAAGCTTGCAGACCCTGAAGCAGAAGGACTTAAGCTCTCTGATTCCGATAATAAATTTTCGATCTCAACAGAAACTTGAGCAACTTCCCAACTACCCGAAGTTTGGTGACCTGACCAACCCATGGCAACAGTACCACTTCCAGTATGTTTTTGAGCAGCAGCCTCGCCCTCATTACCAATAAATCGGGTACTAATTATTTGGGTATGATTTGCTGCAATGGAAGAACTACTATCTTCATCGTTTACAAAATCTAAAAGAAGACTGTCTGCATTTACATTAGTTAAATTTTGAAAAAAGGTGGCGCTGTTTTGGTCTACTAAAAGTTGACCCTCGCTATTTGTCGAAATAGCTTGATTAGCATCTTGTACAAGTGTTAAAACAGTTGCACCATACTCAGAACTTGCTAGTGTTACAACAACATTATAACTACTTCCACCAGCGGGTAAGTCTGTTTCAAGAACTTCAAAAACATGCACAACAGGATCAAGAGAAAGTGCGCCTCCACTATTTTGCACTGAAGTCGCTGTTTCTCCATTAAATGTGACCCCACTTACAACAGATGCATTTGATACAGTAGTCACATAAACTGTAATAACAAGTTTTCGATTGCTCCCACCAGAAGGCAAAGCATGGCTATGCGTCCACTCTGACGTTCCCGAACCTTGGTTTATTATTGTTGAACTTCCTACTTGAGTTGCCATAAAACTAAATTACTCCCCCGTCTTTAGGATTATCTTTTGGCTTTGCAAAGTATGTATATTTCATATAGCCACGATTCAATTATACATTGATCAATTCAATTTCAGTTCCTACAATGTAATCACTGCCAGGAACAATATATCCAGTTGATCTCAATTTTGTTAATACATTTGTTTCATCTATAACTAAATTACCATCATCTACCAAAAAAGTTACAGCTGTATTCTTCTCCACTGCTGTTTTAATTCTGTCAAACTCAAGCCTAAACAAAATTTCCCAGCCCAAAACGAATGCCTCTTTTCTGTGTGCAGTATCACGTCCTTCCTTTCCATTAATAGTGCGAATGTCTCTGGCAACGTCAACAGACTCTCTTCTAAAAAACTTGGGTCTGGGTATTGCCACCCCGTCTAATAGATATTTATTAGGGATATCGGGAGAGGGCGACGGCGAATCTGACGCAGACTCCGATGCACTTGGCGATAATGAAGCACTAGAGCTTAGCGAAGCACTTTTGCTAGCAGAGGGGGAAAGACTAGCGGATGGACTCAACGACGCAGATTCCGATACGCTAGGTGACAATGAAGCACTAGGGCTCAACGATGCAGAAGCACTGGCGGACGGAGAAAGGCTGGCTGATTCTGAAGCTGATGGTGATAATGAAGCAGACGGAGAAATCGAAACAGATTCAGAAGCACTTGGAGAAAGCGAAACAGATTCAGAAGCACTAGGGCTTAATGAGGCAACTTCATAAGTAACTGTCAATTTAGGTCTGTTTGCAGCTGTGCCATGATTTGCCATATCAACCTGCCAGCCCTGAGAAGCTGCAACTGGAGTAAAATTGAGTCGATCATGTTGATGGATAAAACCTAATTTTGTATAACCATCAAGATTTATGTTTGTGGCTGGATCTGTTAAATTATTAATTGCTTTTGCACCAGTTGAACTAATATCCAAACTCCCAAGATCTGAAGCAAGAGTAAAGGTGCCATAATCTGCATTGACTAATGCATTTCCGTTAGCTTGAGTAGTAGTAACAACATATATATCAAAACCACTTCCACTCACATCAATTCTCTCGACTCTAAAAGTCAAATCAGCATCTGAAGCAGTTCCTCCACCAACATTTGTATCAAAAGGGATTGGTAATCTACTAATATAATAATTGCCTCCAAATAAATTAGCATGACACCAAGAAGTAGTTTGAGAATTGCTGTTTGTATCAGCACTACCCGCATTTCGAGCCGTTGTCCAATTTCCATCAACTTGCTCAACATATCCATCGCCACCTGTATCTGAATTTGGAGTTGTTGAATCCAAATAAACTTGACTAAATGTTTCTGAATCTGGAGCTAAACCAAGATGATGAAGCAACGCACGATTGCCAGACTCTTCAGCAATTTCCATCTTCTCATGTGCAAGTAAAAGAAGATCGGCTACTGTATAGCTTCCCCATATTCTTACGACAACGCCTTTTTTTGACAAACCAAATATACGATGAGGTTCTATCTTAAATACATAATCAATTTTTTCAGGAATAAATAAATGGTCTCTTCCTATTGGAGTGTTTGCAAAAGTAATAAATTCTTGTTGACGATTTTCAAATACATCCCATGTATACTCCTGTACATCGTTCAAGTTGTCTGGTCTAGAAAGTCTTTGGTCTATCATATTTTTAAGTTGCCTATGTTGTTACGGAAATATTTAATGATAATCTAATAGCTCTTCATTTGGTTTGTGCAAAAGAGCACTGTCTTCATCATCCCAGATAGGAGCATGTTTCTTATCTTCCAAAACGCCTCGTTTCTTGTCATACAATCCAGAAATCCGTTTTCTTTTCAATGGTCCCTCTGGCGACTGGCTTGGCGACTCACTGACACTAGGCGACAATGAAGCACTCGGACTGGCAGAAGCCGACAGAGAAAGACTTGCTGATGGCGACAATGATGCACTCCCGCTGGCAGATGGCGACAAAGAGGCTGACGCACTTGCACTTGGACTCAAGCTTGCACTCGCTGATGCTGATGGCGATAAACTTGCAGATTCAGACACTGACGGCGACAAGCTTGCGCTGGCTGACACTGATGGGCTTAAACTGGCAGAAGGCGATAATGACGCACTCCCGCTAGCAGATGGCGATAAAGATGCCGATGGCGAAAGTGACGCTGAGACACTCACTGATGGACTTAGAGACGCAGATGGAGAAAGTGAAGCAGATTCACTAGCGCTAGGGCTTAAACTGGCACTAGCAGACGCTGAAGGAGATAGCGAAACCGAAGGGCTCAGGCTTGCAGATTCAGAAGCAGAAGGAGAGAGCGAAGCAGATCCCGAAACTGAAGGCGAAAGACTTACTGATGGCGACAAACTCGCAGATTCTGAAGCGCTAGGGCTTAGAGAAGCAGAACCACTAGCAGAAGGCGACAAACTTGCACTTCCTACCGATGTCACTCCCCAAAAATCCGTCTGTATTATCAGCGTTGCTGGAGGAGAAGGGCTAGCCGATTCTGAAGCACTAGGCGATAAAGAAGCAGATTCGCTCACAGATGAACTAAGTGAAGCAGATGGGCTCAAAGACGCAGAAGCAGAAACGCTAGGACTTAAAGACACAGATGGAGAAAGGCTTGCAGACTCCGATGCGCTTGGAGACAAACTAGCAGATTCCGAAGCACTAGGACTCAAACTAGC
>SDBT01002181.1_pt1 | contig 34901 bp, 22 predicted proteins | sample 2277101 | NCBI WGS metagenome assembly SDBT01 (sample SAMN10404973, study PRJNA504765) | marine sediment metagenome | isolation source: marine sediment core GS10_PC15, 103 cmbsf | place: Arctic Ocean: Southern Knipovich Ridge | collected 2010
GCATGGCGGGCGGCTGGTGGCTCGCGTGCGGGCGATGCCACATCGGCCGACAGGCGCACGGCAGGGCAGTCAATGCGATCTCCAGCCGGCCCAATGACTCGACGACCTGCTTGAGCTTGAGCTTTGGCGCCTTTCGGCGGACCAGTCGGATAAGCCCCATGTCGCAGGACTTCAGTATCTCCCGGAGGGCCTGCTTGACCTTGCGGTCCACGAAGTAGGCCGTCCAACCGACATCGCCCGCCGAGAGGGCGTCACCCGAGCCCGCGTCACGCAGGTCCTCATGCTCCTCCGACTGGCCCCGGAAATCCAGGAACGTATCCTCGCCTTGTCACCAACGGCTGCATGCTCCGCAATCTCCGAACACCGCCTTCGGCCCATCACCTTCCTTCAATCTCCCGAACGGCAGACTGCAGCATTCCGGGCCATTACCTGAGGTCGTTGTTGTCGTCGTTGATATCAGCCACACTGAGCCAACCATGATCGAAAGTGAATGTCCGCGCCATTCCTGCCGGGTCTTGAATGCGCACGGTTCTGGCGTCTTCCGGGGAACTGGCCTGCTCAACCACATAAAGCCAGTATGCCTTGCCGTGCTCGCGGGCGCACTCGAACTGGGTGCGCGAAAGCCCCACGGGCCGGTCGTTGAGGCTGCGTGTCATTGCCTTTACCTCAACCCAGCGGATCGTTTGCTCATCCTTTCCGGTCTCAAACAGGTCGTAACCCGGGTTGTGGGTGGGCGTGCGATGCAATTGCGGCTCGCGTTGGAGGATGAACTGAATCGCCTTTTCCTCCAGCGCCATCCGAGCCTGTTGGTCCAGCCCGTCCGAGTCGGGCTCCTCGTCGTCCGGGTGCGCGGCGACATAGGAGATGAACGGTCGGCCACCTGCGCTTCCCGGTCGCCTGCCGCCACTTCCGCTGTCACGCGCGCGGGCACCGCTGTCACCCGCGCCGCGACTCCCAGGCGCATGGCCCGCCGCTCCGTCAGGGCCGGCTGAGGTCGTTCCGACTGCACGTCCTGCGGAAGTCCTGGCCTCGTCGGGATCTGCCTTGGCCGGGGCAGTGAGTTTCGGCTTTCGGCCAAGTGTCTTCTCCCGCGCCTCTTCCGGCGTAAGGTCTTCGGTATCTTCCTCAGCGCCCTCCGGCGCCTCCTTCTCGATGCCAAGCCGGGCCTTCAGCTCTTCCTCGCTTGTGATGCCACACCTTTTGAGCAGGTCAAGCACGCCCGGCTCGATACCTGCTTCCCGGGCCAGGGCCTCGATGATGGGGGGCTTGAACCTTATTTTGGAAAGCAGGAATGGGTCCAGTTTCCAGCCGAGCGTATCGAAGACGACGAACTCGGGCCGCTGCAAGTGGCCGTTCGCATCCAGTATCCAGGCAGTTTCGTTCAGTCGCCGGATGAAAGCAGCGTCGAAGTCGCAGCTCTGTAGATTGACATAGAACCAGCGATAGGTCCCAGAGAAAGCCCGCGTCCTGCGTCTATCCTGGACGTCCCCCAAGGCCTCCCATAGTAGAGCCGCCTTCCTGGCTGCCATTGCTGCGGAAAGGCCTGGGAGTGCGGCTAGCAATGCGTCAAGCCCACGAAGACTATAATCATCGATTGTCTCTTCGCGAGAGCTGCTCTCGCAACCGGCAACACGCCGCATTTCGCGGCGTTGCTCCCACGTGAAATTGGGCTCGACGCGAATCGGCTGTAAGTAGCGAGTCGCCCCGCAAAGATCGAGCAGATCGCGGATGTCCTCACCTTTGAGGCATGCATACGAGTCATCCACAAAGAGAACATCCGTCACGCCCGCGAACAGTCCCTTCAGTCGCTCCGTTGCCAGGTACACAGCACCAGGCTTGGCCCACTTCTTCGCACCATTGCCGCTATTCACTGCTTTCACGAAGTACGAATTGCGCAGGGCCGCCAGCAGCTTCCCGCGCCGTGTCTTCGAGTCCGTGCCGAACGCCGTCAGGATGCGACGGATGTCGGCCTCGTAGTCCGCGTCGGCGACATCGGCATCCTCGGTCCGATACCTAGGCAACACGTTCCAGACGACGTCATCCACCGGGTCGGATTCGGTGAGGCCGAGCGACTGGAGGAACTCCCGGGCCTCGTCGGTCTCGCACACCGTTCGGCGCACAGTGGGGAAGGCCGTTTCGATCATGCTCGGCAAAAATGCCTTCGGATGGCCGTCCGAGCGGGCGGGGACGTGCATGCCATCCTCGAGCCGAATCAGCGGCAGGTCGTTCAACCGCCCCCGCAGCGCCGGCTGACCGTTCAAGAACTCGTATAGTTTAAGAATCCAATCGTCGCTCTGCGCTTCGAGAAACAACTTGGTAAGTCTTGGGAGGATCGTCTCCGGCGTGACCTCGGCAATGCCGAGTTCGTGCATGAGGTACTGCCGCAACTCCGGTGTGCGGTCCTGCGAGATGTCGCTGCTCAGCCAGATAAGATCTCCATCGACGCCGAACAGGGCACACAGCTGCCTCGGGCCGAAGAGTTCTCGCAGATCCTGGGTGCGGGCGAGCTTCGCTTCGCTGGCGGATACATGGCCATCGTCAAAACGAGGCAGAAGAGGTCCGGATACCAGTGCAGACCGCACTGTCTCAAACAGCGGCGCGAACATTTGCCCTTCCGCGAACTTCGTCCGGTCGAGTGGCAGGCTTCGCAGGGCACCGGTGTCAAGTAAGCCCAGGTCGCGCAGGGAACGCAGCGCCTCGACGAGGAGTGTGGCAGTCTCCCGTACCAGATACTGATTCCACTGGTCGTTAGGTGGTACGTTGTCGCGGCTTGGCGTCGTGCGGTAAGGCCCTTGCACAAGAAAGCCGAGGTAGGTCTGAAGCACAGTCGGGAAAAAGGCGACAAGGGGAGAATCGCTGACTGCCTGAACCGACCGCTGGTGGGATTCTTTGTCCTGTGTGATCGAGAAGGCGATCTCCACCTGACCGGCGACGGCACCTCCGTCAGTTTTTGCCGCACGGGAAAAGACCAGCCACGTTTCTTCGATATCGGGCTTGCCTTCTTCTTGGCCAATGACGGTGATTCGACGGACGTTTTCACCAATCGTCTCCGGTTTGCTGCGAAGGTACAGGCCAGAAGGACCACCCTCGACGCTCCAGGCGATCTCATCGATCTGGCGTAGGAACAGCAGCGTCTGAGGGCCAAGCTTTCGTAAACCATCAGTAATGTCGTCCAAAGCAGTGGTGTCCTCCGGTCGCAGTGGCAGAAGAAAAACAGTCTCATCATGTTGTCGGTCTACTGGTTCGGCAGAGGCAGGCCAGACATAGTTCTCAATCGCAAAGTCTTCTTCGCCAGAGTGAACTTCCGGTAGGTCCGTGAAAGCATACACCGACTTGAAGCCAATGCCAAAATGCCCGATGTCGGTCAGGTCCTTCGTGGTCAACGCGATATTGCAAATAGCGCGCACATCCCGCTCATCAAACGGCTCCCCAAAATGCAGGACCTGAAGCGCAACCTTCGAGAGGGTGAATCGGACCTCGCGGCTTCCTTGCCATCTGCCGCGTCGGGCCATGGCGTCCTCGGCGTTTTGAAGAAGCTCAAAGATGAAATGAGTCCGGTCGGCATAGAGGTTCGCCAGCAGCATCTTGCCGATGCGGCCGATGGCCGATGTCTGTACCATTCCATACTGCGGCTCGTTCTCGGTTCTTATGGAAGAGTAGTTAGATGTCATTGCCGGCTCTCCGAACTGCATTGACTTGGGGCCCACGGGAGCAAATCATGATGTTTGAGCAACTCCTCCGTGCTGAGCGGACATGCGTGGCGATAACCCATTGACCGGGATTTCCCAGATGAACTCCAGCCCACGACCGTCGTTAGGCTTTCTGACGATTCTATCACGTTTCCGGACATCAACAAGCTCTTTCGGGACGCCAGCAAGGAGGCATTGGCCTGCCATTGGACCGTGATGCTGCCCGAAACGGCCTCAATACGGGCGTTCGGTGCAGCCACAGGCAGACCGGCTCCGTCGCCCCTGCATCCTCCCGCTGTTTCGTCGTATGTCGGCGTCATCCCAGCACCGGTTCCCGCGGGCGGCGCCGATCTGCTTCTCGGCCACGGCCGCATAGCCCGGGCGGTTTAGCAGGGCCGCCGTGATCACGTCGCCCGTCGAGACGTCTGCCGGCTCGCTAATGCTCAGTGCCAGGCGGGGCCGCCTCTGGCGCATGATGTCGAGCTCCCCCTGCTGCCCGCCGGCTTCCAGCAGAGCGGCCTGAAGCTGCTCGAGGCTGATTTCCTCGTTAATGGTCTTGGTCTTCAGGTCGCCGATGAACTCATCCCTGACACCCTTGCACGCCGCCTCGATCTTGCCCAGGCGGTCCCTCTCGGCCGCACGGATTTCCTGTTCCTGTTCTTCGCTCATATCCATTCCTTCCGCGCGGCCCCCGGCCGCGACATCGACTGCGGTATCTTCATCCGCCCCGATCGATAGGACGGATACTTCCCTCAACTTGGCCTTCGTGATGTGTTGTATCCCGCTGCGGCCGGCCGTGAACGTTCTACCGTTGGCTGTGAAATCCTCTCCAGCCTTGAGAACCGACTGTCCACCGCCTGGGCCCCAATCAAGACCTCCCAAGGAAAACTGTTTTTACTGGAGACCACGAAGTCCCGCGACTTTTCGGAATCCACCGAGACCACGCCCCGGACGATGAGGTGGAGCTGGCCCCCGGAGCCGGCGGCGACTTTGGCGGCGCCATGGCCGATGGGGTCGCTGACGTCGTGATCGGTCAGGATGGGGAACTGCGGCAGCAGCTCGAGGTCGGCCAGGTCGACTATGACGGGCGCCGTCCAGCCGGCAAGCCGCAATTCGCCGTCGCTGTAGGCCAGGATCTCAAAGTGCGGCAGTTTATTGACAACGCCTCCCGATGAATCGGGACCGGCCGTCTCGATCATCACCGATCCGGGCCGCGTTACGAAGGTCAGCATGGGTTGTCCGGCCGCCTGTCCGGCCCCTCGCCGGCAGGCTCAAAATCCACGACCTTGACCCCGTTATCCGCTAGCCACTTCCTGGCCAGAGCGTTTTGATCCGAAGAAGGAACTGTCGGCCGTCCAGCACGCGATGAACCTCAAGCTTCAGGTCGGTGAGGAGGCGTTCGCCAGCGAGTACCAGAACGAGCCCATCCTGGAACAGTTCAACGATGACGTGCTAACCGCCGAGCAGGTCTGCTCCAAGTTCAACGGCTACAAGGGCGGCGATGTGCCCCTGGCCTGCACGAAGTTGACGATGTTCATCGACGTGCACGACAAGCTGCTGTTCTACTGCGTCTGCGCGTGGCAGGAGGACTTCACCGGGTTTGTCATCGACTACGGCACGTTCCCTGAGCAGCGCCGGTCGTTCTTCACGCTGGCGAGCGCCACGCGGACGCTCGGACGGGCATTCTCCGACCGCGGCTCGGATGGCCCAATCCACGCCGGATTGGTGCAGCTCGTCTCGGCGTACCTGGATCGCAACTTCAAGCAGGGCGACGGCCTAGCCAAGATCGACCGCATGCCGGTGGACATGGGCTACAAGGCGCCGATCGTCGCGCACGTCAAGCACAAGGTCGGCGGGGCCGTGATGTGGCTGTCCAAGGGCGTGGGGATCAAGGCCGATCGCAAGCCTTTGAGCAGCTATTCGCGCCATTGCGGCAAGACGCACGGGCACTTCTGGTACGTGCCGAACGTCTCCAAGACGGCCGAGTTCCTGCACGTCGTCGTAGACGTCAACTACTGGAAGATGTTCGTCTACGCCGGCCTGGCCACCGCCGCCGGCGACCACGGCTGCATCTCGATCTTCGGCCGAGAGGGCCAGGACCACAAACTGTTCGCCGAGCACGTCGCCCACAGCGAAACGAGGGCGGAGACCCAGGGCCACGGCCGCGTCGTGCACGAGTGGTCCCTGCGGCCGAACCGGCCGGACAACCACTGGCTGGACTGCCTCGTCGGCTGCGCCGTCGGTGCATCGATGTGCGGCGTCCACACGCCCGGCGAGGAAAGCCGCCGGACGCGCCAGCGAAAGCGATACACCCAGGATGACCTTCGGAGAACGCGATGAGCACGGAAGCCAAGAAGACCGAGAAGAGGGGCTTGGAGTGTCGCCATTGCGGTTGCAGGCACTTCCGTGTGATCTACGTCCGCCCCGCCTGGGGCGGGCGGATCATGCTCTGGCGGAAATGTCGCGACTGCTGCCAATGGTTGATGACCTCGTAGAAATGGGGCGGCACGTGTGGCCCTGACATGAACGAATCCGGTTGGTGGGTGATCGAAGGCGCACGCGTGGCGAAGGTCCATGAATCGCGGGACCTTCGGGCTTCCAAAGGGAAGCCGATGCGGGTAGAATACCGCGTTTGTTCGGAAGCAGAAATTTGGTTTCGGGAAGATAGCTATGATAACGGCACTGGACAAATGTGTATCGAGGTTCGTGGAGAAACATCGCCGAAGCCTTGAGGCCTGGGTCAAGGAACTTGCAGAAGAGCCAGGGCTAATTATCGCCATTTCACGCAAAGGCCCTCGGTTGCTAGAGCTACTGGTCCGCGAGGAGGTGCTACCTCGGAGCGTCCTCCGCCGCGTTACCACTGAGCTAGCGCTGCCTTTCCTCGATGCTTCTGAAGATGCGCTTAGGATTGGTGATGACGGTATCTGGTGGGGTTCCACGTTTAACCGTGTTTTCCGGTTGGCGAAGATTGCGAATGTGCTGTGCGGAGGGCCGCCGGATGTTCGGGGTCTGCCCTTTGCCATGAGCAAAGGAGCAAACCCGGCATTCGTTCGTGATTGTGTGTCGAAGCATTTCCTGACCCTCGACAACGCCCAAGTAGCGGCATTTGTGAATGACCAGGTCTCTGCTTTCCGTCTTCTCGGGTGCCCCTTCGATGTCGAACACCCGGTGGTGTCGTTCGCCGGAGACTTCGGGAATGAGGCCGCCGTGCCAGAGGCCGTAGAGAACGCAGCCCTTCGGCTTGGCGGGAAATGCATAGAGGTGTCTACCGTAATCCCCACGACACAAGGGCCGCTCTTGGCTCATGCATGGACAGTTCTTCTTGACACCCAGGCTTTTAGTGTCGGCGGACAACCGCAATTGGTGAAGATCCGCGCATATCTCGACGCGGAGCACCAAAGACTGACAGTAGCCGCCATGCAGCCCATCGCGCTTGCCCAACAAGACATGAGGAAGATAGCCAAGTGCTTGCCCGGTCCGCTTGGGGCTTTGTGGTACTTCGTAGCCGATTCAGTGCGTGCGATACCTCCACCCGGGCTTGCGTCCGAGAAGGACATCATTCTGTGGCAGTCTGCTACTGAATATAGCCTTGTTATGTGGGCTTCGTTGTTGAACGGGATGGTCTTGCTTCGGGCCGCCAAGGACGCCTTCGGTGCAGCGCTTGCCGATCACGGGGTCGCGGCAGAAGTATCTGGCCCGACTGAAGGCGAACTCAGACTGCTCATCGGACCCAGGAAGGCCAAGGAGGCCGAGAGCATTCTGGCGGCCTTCCTGACTGAGCAGGAGGCGGAAGACATTGCGAATGGGCCGCCTGGCCCTAAGGACCACGATATCTTCGAGGAGATAGTGCCGTCTAAGTACGCAGCAGAGTACTTCGCGCGGCGTGTTCCGCTGCTGGATGCTGCGAGTTCAGAAGGGGATGTGGATGGCGTGATGCGTGCAATATTCCATGCACAGCACTTGTTTGTCGAGGGCCCCAGTCGGAACGCGCAGACCGATCCAGATGAACGGCTGGATTTTGGGATATGCTTTGGCAAACTCCGCGAACTCGTCCTGACTCTCGTGCCTACAGCGACCGATACGGAGATTCATCGTTCTCTGGACCGTCTTATTGACGAAGGATGCGTAGTCCCAAGGTACCTTCGCCTGGAATGGCGTGGGAAGCTGCTATGGGTACGGATGTTCCGTGTCGGCGAAGGCCCGGTTCCGAAACTCGCGCAGACTGTCCGGTTGCTCTTTGGGAGACTTAGTAAGGCATTGGGTACCGACAGACTACCAAGGCTTCTCTTTGAGAAGTACTGCGTCCTGGCACTCTCGAACGCGCCGAATGATCCTGCCCTCGAGGTACTGCGCAGTCTTGAGACTTACAAGAGATTCCATCTCTATGGGGCGCGTCAAGCCGTAACACTTGGCAGTCGTGTCCGTTTCCTCTTGGATTGGGCTCAAGACCAGAGAATCCTTCTGACCGCGGGACCGGACGATGAGGCTGCCGGAGAGTATGCGCTCAACGGTGCACTGGAAACGTCCTACCCGAGCACTGAATGCCCCTGGGATGAGCATACCCAAGATGCTATGGAGGACCTCGCATTGTTTTCTGCCAAAGTTGTGAATACCAAGAGTCTTGGTCCGAAGGCCCTCGTCTTGCTGACGAGCGTCGCGACTCCGGTCGAGTTGAAGAGCGCAATTGAGGCGGAACTCGACCTGTGGCTGCATGATCGCCATTTCTCCGTCTACCATGCCATTCAGGCTCTCGGCGAGCTTACCCAGATCGCGTTAGCCAAGCGTCCGTCGACGACCCAATTGGGGCATGTGAATAGCGTTCTTTGGCGAACCGCCAACTTCTCGGCGCAAGTAGCGGAGAAGATGAAGCTGAACAAGGATCGCTCGAAAATCTGCTCACTAGTTGGGACTGTGGTCGAGGATGACACGATTCCGATGCGTGTTTGGCGCGGTCTCTCTCAAACGCTTGATAGCAGACTCGCCAGTGAATCCCGAGCGTCCGGCTTTGTGCAGATTGTCTCGGCCCTCCGCGTAGCTTACGCAACGAATCGATTGCTACGCGACTTGCTGGCGCATGCTGGGTATGTCGATCCCAAGCATCGGTCGGAACCGGTTGACAAGTCCATAGCGATCTTTCGGAATAGGCTAAACGACAGTGCGTCGATTGAGCCGATCGTGCGTGGGTTCTTCACGGGTTCCGACGGCGGCAGCAATGTTGATGCGCTTGCGGCGGAGGTCCTTGCAGGGCTCCCGTGCTCATTCCCCGATGCGTTTAACCTAATCCGGCCTGTTGTCCTTCAAGTAGCCACTCGGTGCGAGGATATCCTTCGGGCATTCGGGTCGGAGGAATTCCACGAAATCCCGATGCCACTGGTGCCCCCGCAGTACATCTTCATGTGGGATATCCGTGGGTCCACCGAAGCGGAGAAACGGGAAGACTTGGATCCCTTTATTGAGACTGCCAACAAGCGCCTCTTGACGGTCTTAAAAGAGAATGCCATGGAATTTCGCCCTGAGTCACGGGACGACGGAAACGGCATGGTATGCCCAACGTTCGCGAGCGTGCTGAATGCCTTCCGGGTCCTCGTTGAGACCTACAGTCAGGTCTCGTTCCGTGCCGGTGTTGAAGTTAATATGCAGGGCCAGCTCAACTACTATCCGAAGTCCAAAACATTGGCGGGGCGTGCATTCGAGCACGCAGCCCGTATTGCAGCGATGTTCAAGGAGATTGATCCAAAGAAGGGCGACCCCGAACGATGGTCGGGCGGTGTCTGCCCCGCCGAACCTGGCGGCAGCTATCTTGTTGTCGGTGAGTTCGCCCGGCGTCATGCTGAAGTAGAGGGTACTTGGCCTCCGGAGAAGCTACATGTGGTTTCTCTGCCCGGCCAGTACACGGCTCGCGTCCACCATGCGATTCCTGTCACAATTCATCTTGTTGTTCCGCCAACTTAGAATCCAGCGCGGAGCCGGAGAGACACGGTCGCCAGGCAGACACGTTGCCACCTCACTTAGGTGCCTACCGGTGTAAGAATTTGGTTCTCCTCGTGGAAATCGGTTTCATGTAACTAATGGCCATGTAGATTTGGGCTAGACAAGCAGGATGCGCATCGCGCCGGCTGATCTCCAGTGCGAAGCCATAGAAGACAGACCGTGCGGGGCTGCCGCTCCGCACGGCCTCCTTCCTTGGCGTGCTCGACCGGTTGTCAGGCAGCGGGAAGAGCCCTGGCGGGCTAGCGGGCCTCATGAAGGCACCCCGCCGCAATACAACGCGGTGGGGACCCGGGCCTGCCGCGGCCGGTTCGATTCCGGCCCTCGCCTTCGCCCTGCGGGCTACGGCGGACAGGCCTGCGATTCGAGGTGAACCGTGACAGACGACCTGAAGGACAAGATCAAGCAGAACGCCAAAGGGCCGAAGCAGGCCAGCGCGGACGGCGTGAGCACCCAGCAGCACTCACTGGCGGACCAGAGCGCCGCGGACAAGTACCTGGCCGGCAAGGACGCGGCGAATCGCAACCCGGCTAAGGCATTCACGCGGGTCAAGATCGTCCCGCCGGGAATGGTGTGATGGCCTGGTGGAATCTGACAACTTGGTCTGAGCACAGGTGACCCGCCTTCGCCAAGCCTGCCTGCCGGACAGGCAGGGCTACGGCGGGCGTGCTCTTGCGAGCACGGTTCGACTCGGCCCAGACCACACACGACAACCGGCGGTACTGGGCCAACGCGGACCATCTGTCGGCGGACGCGGCGGCCCCCGCCGATGTGCGGCGCACACTCCACAACCGTGTCCGCTACGAGGTGGCCAACAACTCCTACGCACGCGGGATCGTGCTCACGCTGGCCAACGACGTGGTCGGCACCGGGCCGCAGCTCCAGACCTGCCTGCCGGCAGGCAGGTGCTCACCGGATGGGCGGGATGTGGATCAGCTCATCGAACAAGAGTTCGCCTCTTGGGCGAGGGCCGTGGACCTGCCGGGCAAGCTGCGCACGATGCGGCAGGCCCGGGCGCAGGACAGCGAGGCGTTCGCAGTGCTGTTCTCCAACGAGGGCCTGTGCTCGACGGTCAGCCTCGAGCTGCGGCTGATCGAGGCCGACCAGGTCACCACGCCGGACCTGCTGGTGGCCAAGAAGACGGCCGTTGACGGGATCGTCCTGGACAAGTCCGGCAACCCGCGCGAGAGTCGAAGACTGGCATCACTCAACAACGGCTTTGACAAGCGCATCGGCGGCGTCTGCGTAGAATCCGATGCTGATCTTGGTAGCCATTTCGTCAGGCAGATCAAACAGCTGTCGTCTGGAAGCGATGGGCATCAGGATGCCTGTAGCGCCCTTCTCCACTGCGAGCTCTGCCACGGCAACAGGATTCGGTATCACCTCTACGGACCCACCCAAATTGAGTGCGCCAATGACGATCAACCCGCCCTTGATGCTCTTTTCAATAAGCCCGCTGCACAAAGCGATCAGTACGGGCAAGCCCAAGCCCTGGCCAGACTTGTTAACGTCCATGGCCCGGAGCTGGACTGAGAACTCGTGACTTCGGGGATCTCGGTCGCCTACCAGCTCTCTTGACCTGACGTACAGGTTCTGCTCACCGTAGCGGACGCTCTCACGGAAGGCAGGCGGCACTGGGGCATTAAGGATCTTGACACCACTGCCTGGGCCGCACGTTGCCTCTATCCGGTAGAGCCCCGGGCCGGCTTCTTGGCCACCAGGGCTTATTGCCCATACCTGGCCAGGTGGGAGCGGGTCGATATCAATTGCCTCGTCGCTATGTAGTTCAGGTGTGGCGACGAACTGTTCCACTCCTTCAACACCCATGGAATAGCTGAAGTGGGTGTTCCGGAACTCGGTCTTCAGGCAACGCTTCTGCTGTTCCTTGACCCGCCGGCGGGCCTCTAACGCGATTCTGACGATAGCCTCAAGCTCCTCATCTGGGATTGGCATATTCGGATCGGGGAAGAGCAGCTTCAGCAGTCCGCTGACGATCTTGTTGACTGCCTCTATGTCGCGACCATTGAGGGCGCCGCCCCAGTTAACTCTGCCCTGTAGAGTGGACACTCGACTACCCGCGCGAAGCTTTGTCCAGCACTCCGAAAGGAAATCTGTGACGAGACCAAAATGGTCTGTGAGGTGCTCTCTCGGGCTGAGTTTCGGGAAATCCCAACCAGGCGCATAAGCATGAATCCGATCCATAAAAGCTGTGTCATCTCGCATCTCGGGCGGAAGCGGACTCAGCAGATGGCCGACACGCTGCTGTTGCTGTACATCGACATCGAAGTTTCCAACCATCACGACGCTGCCAGATGCACGGATGCTGTCCTTACCCCGGGAGAATTCGCCCGAAGCCATGTAACCTTTCAGAATGTTCACACCGTCCTTTTGGTCGAACGCGATGCCCGAGATTTCGTCGAAACACACGATGTCGTACAGGCAGACCAGCCCGCGCTGGCCGCTTGCCATGTTGACAAACAACTTGGCGACCGTTGTCTTCCCCCCCGAAATCAGATGCGAGTAGGGAGATATCTGTTGATAGAGATGGCTCTTGCCCGTGCCGCGTGGCCCAAGCTCGACGAGATTGAAGTTCCGTTCGACGAACGGCACCATTCGCAGCAGGACCACCATCTTCGCTCTCTCGGACAGCGCATCTGGCTCCAGTCCGATCGAGCGAATCAGGAAATCCCGCCACTCACTGGTCGTGAACTGCACCCGACACGTTGCAAGCGTTTCCAAGACATCCGGCTTCGAGAGTTGTATTGCCCTCAGGCTCTCAATAGCGAATGGCCGGCCATGTTTTTCCTCAGCTATAGCAGCATCGTATGCCAGTGTGACTTCCGCATAGAAGCCATCTGTTAGCATGCGTTCATGGTCATGGACGAGGTCATCGCCTATACGAACATCCCGTAGGCCCAAGCTTGGTAGCTCTACAAGGAAGCAGTCATTGCGGGAATCAAGGCGGGCCTTCACGATATCGATGAGCTTGACAGACCCCTTCTTGCGTGCGTTAGCCTTGAATAGCTCCTGCTCACTGGTGCGAACGGTCCGGTTCTGAAGCTGTCGTTCGACAATCTGTAGGCCTTCGTCGATTTCCTGCTCGTCCACCGTCGCACAGTACCGGCCGAGCAGAAACTCCACGACGTAGGTCGGGACCGGGTACTGCCGGCTGTACTTCCGCACGAGGTCCTTTCGGACCAGGTACCCGTCGAAGGCCGATGCGGCGATCTGATCCAGGTGGTCGAGTTCCATGGCTAATCATCACCTCCAATGGTGGTGGCTGTCTTGCAGATTACGCGCCCAGACGCATCGAGGATCACCAGGCTTACCATCGTCCCTTCAAGGGAATCGTCCTCGACAAGCAGGCCGGTCTTTCCTTGGTCGTCAAACACTCTTGGCTCCGTCACGCTTGAACTCGGATCATTCGGCTTAGTGCGGAGGTCAGCAACGAGCCCTTCTCCTGCCGACGCCACGACGACGCGGCAGCGAAGGCCATGCCACCGGACCTCTTTCACGGTGGCGGTCGCAGTGGCTGGCGCAGCAGTCGAAGTGAACGTCAAGACCGGGGCCATGCATTCTTGCAGGCTCGCGCCGCCGTGGGCATACTCGTACCCCGCCACGAAGCAATACACCCCCGGCGCGTACGCGAACCGCTCCTGCGTATTCCACGACCAGCCGGCGACGGGGACTTCGACGTGGGAACTATCTTTAATCGAAGCGCAGCGGGCCCACCGGCTCTCGACCAGATACTTCGGCAGTGAGACTTTCGGCAGCCCGCCGGGCACCAGCAGCCAACCGTGGTCGGTCACTACACGCACGCGCTTCCAGCCAGCCTCGAACAGTCCCTGTATCCGGTCGAGCAGCAGTTCCAACTGATCGTCGATCCGTGCAGCCAGCTTCGCTTGCAGATCGTGGCCGAGCTTGTCGAACTCGCCATACTCCGTCCAGGCGCGGGCATCTTTGCGGTTCGGGTCGCCTACTTCGGATGGCCCGAAGACCTGGTAACCGGTGGCTGCCAACAGCTTACGGAAGCGATCCGTCGTCACGGGATGGGCGTCTTCCGCGACCTCAGGGCAGAATTCTGCTCCCGGGCGCTCGCCCCGCAACTTCTCGGCCACCGGTGACGCCGCCGGCTTCGCGGTGGCCGTGACAGTAGGCGAACCCGCCCACCGCCAAGCCGCGGCTGTGTCCATCTGCCGCTCCTTGGCTATGGCAAGGAGCCTCTGGCCAATGTCGAAGCGCAGCCCGTCCACGAAGAGGATGCACTCGCCCGGCTCGGCTTCGACGCCTTCTTGCTCGGTCGCCGCCGGCAGCGCCTTCGTTTCCAGGCATTGCTGGAAGTGCCGCGCCGTATCTTCCAGCCAAGGCAGGTATACGCATCGCACTGCGGCCTGGACTGCCGCGGTGTCCTCGGCCGTCTTCGCGCACGCCAGTGCCTGCATGGCCGCGTCGTCGGCCAGATAGCCCTCCTCGACGTACAGCTTGGCCATGGCGTCGGCCGACTCGCCGCCCAGTGTCGCCGCGGTCCGTTTGGCCAGCACCGCCAGATGCGCCAGCGCGTTGGCCAGCGGGCACATGCCGAGCTTCGCCCACACCCAGTCGCGGCGCGGGCCGTGCTCGGTCTCCAACTGCTCCAGGTGCTGCCGCGCGTCGGCCACCTTCATCGAGCCGACTTCGAGTAGGGCCTCCCGCAGCTCTTGTTCCTTCGACTCGTTCTCGTCTGGCCAAGGCTCCTTATCGAAGGACAGCGTCTCTTTCGGCTTCGCACGCCGCAACAGGTCCGGTATTCCCGGATACAATGCCGGTGACTCGGCAAACCGCTCCCAGACGCCGTACCAAGTATCCTCACGCTGTCCGAGCTTCTCGCCGCCCACGATCTCGCCGTCGCCCTCTGGGTCGAAACCATACTCCTCTCGACAGCGATTGCGGAACGCCGACCACTTCGCATCATCCCACTGCCCCCGGATCTCTTCCGAGCTGCCCAGCCACAGCAGCACGTCACGCGGCGTGTCGCCGATCATCAGCCGGTCGAAGTCTTCGGCCTCCAGCCGCTTGCTTCGCAGACGCACCGTCGGCGTCACCGCCAGTTGCGACAGCGACCCCTGCATCGCCTGAAGCGTGAGCTTGTCCTCGGCCACGTCGAGCCCCAGCCCGCCGTCATCGCTTACCAGGAACGCGCGGATCGTCCAGTCCTTGCCGTTCTTCTGCGTCCAGACTGCGCCGCGGCACTGAAGCTCGACCAGCGGCTTGAGCCCGTCGGGGCATTCCTCGACTGCCCGGAGCGTCTGGCGGCTCACGCCCGGCATATATATCACCGGCACCGCATCGTCCGGCCATTGAACCTGCGGGAACTTCTCCTTCCGCACCGCCGGCTCGATCACGCACCGCAACCAGATCGCCGGCCCAGTCCGGGTCTCGGCGTCATACTCGCCCAGCGTCAGCAGTTCGGGCATGAGCGCCCGCAGTTGCTCGACCACCGGCCGCCACTGGCCATCGGCATCGGTCCACAGCACCGCCGCGGGCGCAACCACGTCGCCCGGGTTGTACCGTGCGGCATGGGCCAGCGAGGCCCGCACCGTCTCAAGCAAGGTCTTCGATGTGTGCAAGGTCGGCGTCATTAGCTATATCCAGCCCTTCGTGTGCTTGGCGTAGTTGTACTCGTCAATCAGCTTGAGGAGTGTCTGCCCGCAGTCCGGCGGGACATGCTCTTGCAGTTGGCCAGCGAGAGCCCGCATCTTGTAGGCGAAGGCAACGTACTTCTTCTCGGGATGGCGGTTGTAGTGACACGCGTAAGCTCTGGCGATCTTGTCATCCCAGATGGGCAGGAAGTTTGGTGCGAGAAGGTGCAGGGCTTTCGCCACAGCAACCGGGCTCTGCCCTCTCTCAGTTCGCAGCGCGTCCAGGAACGCCAGGAAGAGCTGCTTGATGGTCGGCTCGTCAGCCTCCACCAGTGATTGAATCTTACGCGGCCGAAGGCCCTCGATAGCGGCCATGTTCGTTCGCAGGGCCTCCTCCAAGAGGGCAAAGTCGAAGGCCCCGTAGCGGTAGAACGCCTGGTTCCACGTCAAGAGCAGCACACCCATGCCGTCCGCCATGTCCCGCGGGTGGCCCCAGAAGTGCTCGACCAGGAACGTCGCTGTCCTATACATGGCGTCCCTGGGTTCACGCGCTTGGAACGTCTGATGGCCTCTCTCGAACTCGGAAGGTGTCACATTCGGTATCTCAGCCACGTTTCGCCTCTCTCGCGGCCTCGTGGGCCGCTCGTTTGGCCTTGTTGCTGTAATGGCAGGCGTTCCAGCGGTTACCGTCGAACTCCTTGCCGCCGGCGAAGTCTTCGGTTGTCTCGTCCCAGCCCCAGAACCATGGGTACTCAGCCGCAGGGCGTTGCGGCTCCTTGCCGCGGTCTTTGGTCCATTTGATGTTGGGCTTGTAGCGGAGGATGCCGGCGCCTTTGCGGCCGTTGGGCAGGTCGGAGGCCAGGAACGGGCGGATATTGATTCGCACGCCGTCGTTGATATCCGGCTCCCAGCCAAGCGGCTGTTCGGCAAGCGGCTTCCATCGGACGAAGATGTCGAAGGGCGGCTCGCCTTCGAGGATCGCTTCCAGGCGCTTCTGGAGTTCCATCGCCGAAGCCAAGCGGTCTTCCGCGCCGCCTTCGCCGCGACGCACCTCATCTCTCTGGCGGACGATCCAATCGCCCAGGTAGGAGTAGGTGAGCGATTCGAGCAGCTTCCGCCCTTTGCCTCCGCCTTCGCAGAGCTTGTGGTAGTTGACCAGGGCGCCGAAGCCGTCGCGCTTGCGGCCGTCCCAGATGTGCCACACGAATGGCCTGTGGTGGAAGAGCTTGCGGTGTTCCTCGAAGAAGCTGTTGCGGAGCCAGTCGTCGAGATCGACGCCCGGCTCTATGTCACACGCGGACAGGAGCGCGAGAAGCCTGTCACTCGCGGGTTCCTCGCCGCGCACTGACGGGACGCAGACGATACCATCATCGTCAGCAAATTTGGCAAAATCCTCACACCGGCTGACGAGCGCCCGGGCCCATTCGCTCAGACGCATGTCGGCATCAACTTCCGCCGGCCAGCGATAGCCCAGTAGGCGAGCAGCTGCCACATGCAGCATGGCCTCTTCACTTGCTTCGTGTGGGTGGCCATGAAACACCCACTGCGTCGGATTGTCGCTCATCGGCTCGGGCAGGTCGCCACGTTCCAGGGCTTTCCTTCGCCACAACTCCTCGTCGAATGGCACCTGGACAAGCGGGACATTTGTGACCTTGAGTGACTGATCGATCGCGCGTACCGCCCGGTGGTATTCGGGAGACGTACAGTAGGCCCAGAGCGCCGGGACCAAAGTTCTATCACAAGGGACGATGGGAGCTACATTGCTGTCGAATCTCTCTCCCGTGTAAAGCGTCGCACCTAGGTCCCCGCTCTGGCTAATCGCTACACCGATCTGGCCGACGGCTACGTTCGCTACTCGTGGGCGGACCATATCTTCGCCACTGGTCCTCCAGTCCAGCGCAAGGCTCCGGCCGCCGTAGGCGGTGTGTTCCGAAACGGTGCTCTGATAGCAGACCCATCCGCGACCGAGCTCTGGAAGCTCCCAGAATCGGCGCCGCCATCGTTCGTCATCTCCCGTCTTGACCCCTTGCGGCACAACTGTCATCTGCTCAAGCAGGACCCCGCCATCAACATCGTCCAAGATCAGACGGCAGCTTGGATTCTGGAGTTGTTTGGCTTGGGCCAGCAGAATGACCCCGGCGTCCTTAAGCGCCGCGGACTTGGAGACTGCACTGGGGCAAGCCGCAACATCAATCCCGAAGATCAGTTGGCTGGCTGAAGGGGGGGAGCTGGTCCAACACCCTGCGCACACATTGACTACCTCACCTGATATTGTCTCGAACGCTCTTGTCCCAAGGCGGGCGACAACATCCCATTGGGTGCTGTTCAGCTTATTACGCCGGTAATCCTTGTAAGAGGATTTGAAGAGCCAGTACTGCGACATGACCACGGCGGCCGTTCCCCCAGTTGTCAGGAAAGTCTGACACCTATTCATAAAGATGACGCCAAGATCGGACTTTGCCGCGGGGCAATTGGCCGCGCCGAATCCCACAAGCACGTCGGACTGTCTCTTGCTACCCAAGTATGGCACATTTGTGATAACGAGCGTGTACTCGCAGGTCAGGAGATCGGCGGCCTTGACCATGCCTGCCGCGGCGATGGCGCGCTCGTGCAGTTCATCGTTGGACATTTCTATCTTGAGGATAGACGTTAGATAGGGCTGGATCGTCTCGTAGTCGGCGGCGATCAGGTCGCCGGGGAGTTCTGCAGGATCTATGAGCGACCCCAGCGTCGGCGCCTGCGAAAAGAGCTGGTGCAGGTTGAGCAGGCCGTTCTTGATCGCCTCGCGGCCGACAGCGGGCATGCGGATGCCCGACTGCTCGGCAAGCTTGAGCCACTCGTCAGCGGAGCACCGCGGGCCAATCCCAGTGCACGCGATGTGCAAGTCTGGAAGCTCGCGGTAGCCGCCGGCGGCCGGGTAGGTCCAGGCGGCGAATGCCAGGGCAAATGCGGCGATCTGGCAGCATCGCTCGTCGATCTCCAGACCGTGCAGGTTGTCCTGCAGGACCGCATCGATGGCTTCGGCGGCCGACAAGCCTTCCTCGGCCATGCGGATGGGAGCGAGATGGTGCAGCGCCGCGACCAGAAAGTGCCCGGACCCGCAACATGGATCGAGAACCTTGAGTTCCGCGGCCGTCTTGGGCCAGCCGTCGAAAATGCCCGCGGCAGGCCGCCAAGCAGATTTCGGATTTCCGATTTCGGATTGTGGATTGGCTTCGCCCTTGGCGGCGTCTTCCCGTACAAAACGTAGATATTCCCAATCGACACCGGGCAAAGCCAGCTTCTTCCTAAGCTCTTCCTCTGTCTCCGCGCTCTCTGTGTCCTCTGTGGTAAGTCGTTTTCCCGCCCACCATGCGCCGAGCGTGTTGTGAAGCAGGAACTCCACCATGTAGGGCTCGGTGAAGAGCTGCGTCACGGCCGAGATCTCATCCGCGCCGATCTTGACCTCCGAGCGGTTGACCTCATCCTTCTTCTTGCTCTGCCAGAACTGATAGACCCACCCCAGCGCGTCGGAAGCGGTGAAGACAACCGCCGACAACGACGCCAGGAGTCTTTCGAGTTCCAGCATGTGCTCGGTGGCGAAGGAGACCTGGAGAAGCGGGTCGTCCGGCCGGAATATCTGCGGCAGCATCCGTTGGGCGCAGCGGGACGCGAAGACCCACACGTCTACGCCAACTTCGGTGGCCAGTTCCTCGGCTTCATCGAGGCTGATGGCCATATTCTCCTGGGGTTCGATGAGCAGGCCGTTCTCGGCCAGGAATCGGGCGAACAGCATGCGGTGCCAATGCTCGTAAGCGCATTCGCCGACGAGGTGGTCGATGGCGAGGCGCCCGGAGCTGTCCTGCTTGTCCCCAAGTTGCCGCGCCCGAGCGCGGAGGTGGTTGCGCAGCTCACATTGGTCGGGGGTCATGTGCGCGTACGGCTCGTAGTGGTGGGCCGCCATGCCCTCCAGTGCGGCGCGAGCGCCTCCCTCGGCCGCGTCGCGGGCGTCGATAACCACCCGCTCCAGCTTGTTTCTCAGTTCACTTACGAGTGTCGGCATAGGTGATTCCAGTCCAGTCAAGTCTTCGCGCCGAGTCGCCGCTTGATGGCCCTTCTGGTCGCCCACGGCCAACCTGAACACTCGCGGTTCCAGCGAGCGATTAACTCCGTTGTTATCTCAAACGTTTCCTCATCCGGATGGGATTCGTCTCTATGTGCCTTAGCTGCCAGAGCCAGTACGGCGAACTTGTTTCTATGCCCGGCCTGTCCCCTTGCTGTGCTTTCTACCATCACGCACGGCCCCAAGCGATGCCATGCTTCGACAAGGGGGCGGGAGTACAGGTCCACAACGAAGGCGATCGGGACAGAACCATGCTTCACCAGAAGTCCAAGTTCGTCATAGGTCTGCACCAGCCCTTTGAATGCCTTTGCGTCATCCGGTTTGAAATCAGACCACGTCTTCGGCAGCGAGTCCTTCGATACGGTATCGCGAAGCTGCCTCCGCAGCGACCCCGTCTCCTCCAGCATCTCAACAACGCGCTTGTAGACATCAAAACGCAGATGCCGTTCGCCCTGCCTTATCTGCCAGAAGACGGCACAAGCCGCTACCGCAGCTACGCAAGTTGCAACGCCCTGAATCACTTGTGAGAGGTCCATCGCATCGCTTCCTTTCTGCCCGCCAAGCGCCGGCGAAATTGCCACGCCTGGAACAGTCTCACTGACACCCCACGCGGCCACCGCCCATTTACGTCAGGAAATCACGACGGGGCCTTTCTTGATCTTGGCCAGCAGGTTTTTCTCCGCGCCGGCCAGCCACGCCTTGACTTCCTGCTCGGTCTTGAGTGTTCCGCTGGACAGATGGACGCTCTGGGTCTTGGGTTCCAGCAGCTTGGCCGCGGCGATGGTGGCGCGGGCGAACTGCTGCGCCAGCGCGTCCGTTCGGGTCTTCCACGCCGGCAGCGGCGTCTGCTCCAGCGTGCGGATCAGGTCGGCTTCGGAGCCGACGGAGAGGGCCTCGGCCTCGGCGATGCCTTCGTCGGCGAGTATCTGCTTCTGCTGGGCGGCCTTGAGTTTTTTCCAGGTGTCGCTGGCGGTCAGAGTGGACATCTGCGCCTTATGGGTCTTCTCGAACTCGCCGTGGGCGGCGGTGATTGCCGTGCGGAGTGCACCGACCGCGGCCTTGCGGATGTCCGGCACGGGGTCGCTCGCGTCGAGCAGCCAACGCTCGGACACCACGGCCTCGGCTTGGGCGCGGAGTTCGTCGGCCCCGGGCATGCCGTCGGCGTGCTTGAGCAGCATGCAGAGCATTTCCCAGGCCGGCTTGCGCTTGCTAGTGAGTTCGGCCAGCTTGCCCCAGTCCTTGGCCTGCTGGGCGAGCGTGTCATGCTGCTTGAGGATTTCGGACAGTTGTTCGTTTCCGGCCAAGGCGCGCAACGTGTCGAGGTGGTCGGTCTTCAGCCGCTCCGGCATGGGTGGATCGCCACCGGCGTGGTCCGCCAGTGCCACCAGACGCACGAGGAACTCGCCGGCCTTGACGGTTTCCTCGTTGGGCTTGCACTCCACGTCGGCGTCGTGAAAGAGCTTACGGAGCTTCATCTTCTCGCGGGCATTAAGCGTGGCCATCTCGGTGCGGAAATCGGTTACGGAAATCTTCCCCTGATCGAGTTGGCCCTGCGAGAGCGTCATGCCCTTGTGGGTGGCGCGGAGGTGGCCGGTCGTGTGCAGCACGATGAGCGCGGCGTCCACAGCGTCTCGCGGCCAACCGTAGGGGCTGGCCTCGAAGGCGTCACGGACTTCCTTGCCACGCCTGCCCGAGCCGACTTCGGAGAGCACGGCCGCGCAGACCGGGTGCTTCTCCGGCGAGTCGGTCCAGTCCGCCGCAGACATTGCCGCTTCGTCGCCGTTCTTCGCGCGGTTGATGACGCTGCCCCAGCGGTTGTCATCGGCGTCCTTGAAGCTCGGGAAGAGCCGGGCCAGCGACGCGCCGGCTGCGTCCTCGACCTTCGCGGCAAGCATCAGCCCCAAACACTCGTTGCCGCCGCCCTGGAACACCTTCGCCTGGTTGATAACGTCCTGAATGATCTGATTGCGGGCGGCCCCGGCGGTGCCCATGCGGGTCGCCATGGCGTCGCGGGCCTCGCGTCCTTCCGGGGAAGTGGGCGTGCCCTTGAAGTCCAAGGTGGACTTGGCTGCCTCGTGCCCTACGATGGCTCTCTGGAGGTCGTCGGCGCTGACCTTGGGGATGTAGACGTAGACGATCGCGCTGCTGTTGCCGGCGGCGCGGGCGTCACTGACAACGGCGTTTTCCTTCTCGCCCCAGCCGTCGCGGACCCAGACGGGGATATCGCTGCCGCCGATGGGCGGCGCGTCCGCGCCGAACTGGACCGCCAGCTTCCGTGGCTCCTTGCACTTGCCCTGCACGAGCTTGACGCCCTTGAAGGCCTCGCCGCACGCGGTGCTGATGAGCGAACCTCGCTTGCTCGTCAGGGAGGTCAAGTCGCCGTTCAGCCGGGTCTGGCGGTTGCGGAACTCCCGGTCCCACTCGCTGCTCTCGCGCGTCTGGAGGCCGTATTCCACGTCCAGCTTGATGAGCGTGCCGCCGTCCACCAGCTTTCCGAGGATGCGGGGGATGTCCTTGCGAAGCTGCGTGGCGTCGTTCGACAGATCGCCCACCAGTAGGTCGGCCAGCATCTCCGGTGTGGCGCGGACGCCGATGTCGGCCACGGCCTCACGCGGCAGCTTGCGGATCAGGAAGATCAGACCGCAAAGCCGCTGGGCTAGCTGGCCGTCGTCGGTGCCGTCGTCGAGGTTGCGGATCGTCTCGTCGATCTCGCGCAGGAGGACGCCGCTGCGGAGCAGGTCGGGGTGAAGCTGGCCGAAGATGAAGTCCGCGGCGACCACGGTGCCGAGCGAATCTTCGGCCGTCTGGCGAACGGCTTCGTGCACAATCTTCAGTTGCGTACGAAGCTGGCTGGCGGTGCCGGGCACGTCCACCGCGCGGAGCACGTGCTCCCAGAAGCGCCGACGGACCGGCAGCAGTGGGTAGTCGTCCACGATGATGTCCCGGTCCTCGGCGCACGCGGCGATGCGCGTGCCCGCAAGCTGGCGGTCAATCTCGCCAGCGTGGGCGCTGATGGTGTCTTCGACGACCTTACGCTTGTCGGCCTTCTTCGCCAGGACGACGCGGCGGGTGACCGTCTCCACGTCCAAGTCGGAGAGTTCGACCGGGATAGTGAATCGCCCGGTGAGGCGTTGCAGCAGCGGCATGTTGCCGGCCAAGGCCGTCTGGCCCGCCCCGATCAGCAGCACGCGGCTGTCGAGCTGCTTGCAGAGGGCCTCGGCGACTTCCTGCACGTCGGTCGAACGGTTCGGGCTGTTGCCGATGAAGAGCTGGATTTCATCCAGCACGATCACGGTACAAGGGATTTGCCCATCAACGGCGATCACCTCGCGGATTAGCCGGACGAACTCGTTGGTCGATACGTCATCGACGAGGGCGAACTGTGAGCGAAGAACCGCGCGGGCCTGCTTGAGGTCGGCCGCAAAGTCGGGGTCGGCGTCGAGTACCGCCTTGGCCAGAATGGGGCTGACGTACAGGTCGTGCAGTTCGCCGAAGAACTCCTTGCCCGCCGCTTCGACCGCAGCCTTCACCTGGTCGAAGATCCCGTTCTTCTGGAGCCAGATGCAGAACTGCGCCTGCGGCAACGCCTCGGGTAGGCCCTTCGAGGCAAGCACGACGCTCAGGACGGCCAGGCGGACGCTCTCGCCGCCGCCCGAAGGCAGCGTACCCGACGCGGCGTGCAGGCCGCCGCTACGCTTACCGAGCGTGTCGAGTTCGTGGAGCAGATCTTGCACTTCTTGCGGCAGCCGGGCCAGGCCGCGGGCGGTTGCGCCGTCGCCGAAGGAGGTGTCCACCCAGAGATGGCGGAACATATTCAACAGGTGCGACTTGCCGCTGCCGTAGAAGCCGCTCACCCACGCAGCCGGTTGGGTCGCCGAGTCAACGTTGCCGAGGTACGACTCCAGGATGCGGATTGATCCATCCTTGTACTGGCCTTCGCACACGAAGTGCTCAAGCTCGTACCGGAGTGTCTCGATTTCCTTGTCGCTCGCCGCTTCGCGCACAGCGGCAACGCCGTCGTTCAGCAGCTTCGATACAGCGGGATCGCGTTGGAAGAGTTGTCGGTTTTTCATCAGTCGTGTACCCCATTATGGAGCGTAATCGGCACAGCCAGGTAGTTCCAGCCGTCCCTGGCGTCCAGAAGTCGATAGTTGTTGTCCTCGCATTCACCGGGGAAGAAGACCACTAGCCGCCCCCGGATGTCCTTGACCACTTCCGTCAGCACCAGCGAAACGCGGGAGAAGCCGAACAGGCAGGCCACGCCGTGGACCGCGACGACGGCATCTTCGTCCACGCCGTCGGCCGTGAGCGCTTCGCGGAGTCGGCCGGCCGCGTGCTGCACGAAGTCGCTCCGGAGCTTCATCGCCAGCGTCTCCGGCTCCTCGAAGTAGACATCGCGGTAATCGGTGTCCGCCATCCACCGCGCGAAGGTGTCGGTCAAGTCCAGTGGCCGCCAGTGGTGACCGGTCGAGGTGGTGGCCATCTCGAACAGTTCCAGCCGCGCCCGCAGCTTCCGCTCGTCGGTTTTCGGATAGACCACGAAGATTGCCTTCTGGTCGCCGGCAAGGTTACGCTGCCAGGGCGCACCGATGTGTCCACGGTATCGACTTGCGAGTTCTTCGATCCTTCCCATTCGCCTACCGTCTTTCGTCCTGCGCCAAGAAGCGTGAGAAGGACACGTCAACCACCCCGCCCGACTGGCTCATGTCCAGGAACCCCAAGCGCCGGGCGTCCATGGCCAAGTGTGTCAGTTCATTGCCCGGGGCGTCGAGCACGTGCGCCCACAGTGATTGGAAGAGCGCCACCCCGCGTGCACTCGCCATGTAGCCTACGAAGAGAGCATAGCCAGTGGATGCCGCCGTCGCAACGACTCGCTGCCGGACCTTTCGGCCCCGTCCTTTGAGGTGGCCCGACTGCGTCCAGGAAGATGCCGCATTCCGCACGACCTTATCCAGCGTACTTTCACTCAGCCGGCTCCCGACTGCCCGGTTGAGCGCGTCGGTCATCTGCTGCCGTGCGAGCTCTTCACCGGGCAGCATCCGCAGAATCGACGGCGCGGTTACCCGGAGCAGCGGGTCGCGCGCGAGCGCCAGTAGCAGCGCGAGGACCGCCTGGCTTTCGCGGCTGGCGTACCAGCATCGCCGCATGACCCGGAAGAGCGGGACCTCCGCGTCGAGGGCGTACAGCTCGGATAGCCGCTGGCTGGAAAGCCTCCGCGTCGCCATGGTGCGCTTCCCCAGGCAGTTGTCTTCGTGCATCGCAGTAAGGTAGTCGTTGTGTGTTGCGCCTTGTGGGCACGTCATCAACAACAGGCCAAGCTCGTGGAGCATGATCGTGCGGCTCGTGTGTGTGCCCTTCTCGCCCCAGCGAAAGCCCGCATCACGCAGGCGCTCGGCCGCACCGGCATTCACCATCCTTAGCATGTCATTCGACGGTATTGAGGCCATGTCGGAGCAATTATACAGACTCGCCGGCTGGTCTGCCGGCGAAAGGCTGCAATTTCTCTTACACCTTCCTGGCTCAACTGGTAATGTTTGGCACTTGCCGGCTGCTTTCTTGGCAAAACAAGCTTGATTCAGAGACTGGACCTGACGCCCGGCGTGAGTTCGAGAAGCTCTACGCCGAAGAGCCAGGCTACGAGGATGTGGTGGAACGGCTGAGACTATGAGATCGGGGAGCAGCACTTGGATTCATCGGAAAGCAAACATCGGGCAAGAAACTGGCCTTATCCGAGGCACAGCACCTTCGAGCGTGGCCTTCGCTGCGTTGCGGCTGACTGGTTCCGCGCCAAGGGCTATCCGGTTAACAGACGGTACCCATTCATTCTCGATAGCTGGAACAACTGGAATCGGAACATCATCGTCCCTGAGGTCACGGAGTACGTCAAGGCAGAGAGGCAGGCACGGCAAGCCGCCGGGGATAGCTTCCCACTGCACAAATACGTCCACCACGGCCTCAGTAGCCAAGCCATGCTGTTCAACCTGGTCGGCCCACTTATCGTGCGGGGTGACCTGGCGCCGCTGCGCACTGTCATCGAATCGAAGGGCATGGACTGGCCCGGAGGCGACGTCCAAGCGGTCTTCGAGTTCGAGGACCGGACCGTCTTCAACGAGAACTACGGGCAGCCGACTTCGGTGGACCTGGTCATTCTGGGCGAGGCCGGGCCTGCGCTCTACATCGAGGCTAAGCTGGTAGAACGTGGCTTCGGCGGGTGCTCGGTGTTCGCCGACGGCGACTGTGACGGGCGGAATCCCGTAGACGACCTGTCCACGTGCTACCTCCATCACATCGGCCGGCTTTACTGGCAGCGATTGGCAGAACACGGCCTGGGCAGGCTGGCTCAAGGCCTGATCTGCCCGATGACGCTTTACTACCAGTTCTTCCGAGAGATGCTGTTCGCGCTGCACATGCACGGATGTTTTATCCTGTTGCATGACGAGCGAAACCCGTCATTCTGCTGCGACGGCCCCAAGGGGACACGGGGGGCCTTCGCTCTGCTGGCGGGTCAGTTGCCGCCCGAGTACCGAAGCCGGGTCGGAAGCGTAAGCATCCAAGAGATCGTTGCCGCCGTCCGGGGCAGTGGACGCCACGAGGACTGGGTGGGCGAGTTCCAACAGAAGTATGGCCTGACGTGATCAGCCTGGAAGCCAACGATCCCTAGCGGCTGCTGGCCAAATCCGTAATCCGCAGTCATACAGAAGGGTGCAGATCGCCCAACGTTTGAAATTCGTTCGGAGCGGGGAGATGGGGGTACCTGCGCCAATGCAAACTTTTCGATTAGGGTTATACTTGCTCCAGTGAGCGTGACGTTTCGAAACACTCTCTAACCGGACATGGCCCACTGATGCGAACCGGCGGGTTGTTGTCTTAATCTGCTTTCCTTAAAAACCTTTGGTGATCCCGATGCATTGAACGTCGGCCGGCGCGTCGTGACTAGCTCGGCCCAAGAACGGCCGATTTCGGCTCTTTTCCTGTCTTTCCGTCCTATCCCTCTTTGATTCGTCGTGACTACCCATCGCCTCGTCACGTCAGGCCGAACCCAGGTTACGCCAGTGGCTTAGGGAACCGCCGTGACGTGACGTATGCGCGGTTCGAAAGCGCACACCGCCATAGTCGGGGAAGGGCCGAAGCGGCCCCTATGCGATACTTGCATCTTCCTGGCTCGCGTCGGACAATGGCCCTTGTCGAGTGAATCCATATGAGACGCCAACTATGAGACGCCGCCCAATCATTCCGAGCATCTTCAGGGCTGTGCGTAGGGCATATGATGCCATTGCCAGCATCCCTGTCATGGGACAGATGATGCGGTTGGGTATTTGCGCATGGAGCGTGACGAGGGCTCTGTACCTGAAGTTTCTGCGGAAGCGATATTGGCTGTCAGACAAGGTGCGACGGGACGCTGGCGTGATCCAGCTCCGACGGGCTCTAGAGACCTGCTGGCGAGAGCAGGAGGCCCCCTACCAACTGCCAGACGAAGACCGCTTGGAGCATGGATGGGGCGGCCGATTGCACATCGTGCTGGGCGCAGGCCGACGAGCAACTTACCTGGTGTGCATGCTCGCCGGCGCTCTTCTTATGCTCCTCCTCAGACCCGCGCCATCAGGCCTCTTGGTCTCGTTTACGCTGGTAGGTGTGGCCACGACCGTCCTCGCGATAGGCTTGCCGTTGGTGACTGCCTACAGCGGCCTCCGGACAGGCGGACAGTGGGGTAGGGAATACCTGTTCAGAAGCACGGGATTGGCGTGGTTTGCGGTATTGACGGCACTGACCGCAGTGCTCGGCGTGATCTGCCACGAGGTCCTCGTGATCGCTGCTGCCTCCGATGCACCGGCGGCCGTTATTGCGGCGGTGATGTTCGCCGGCGGTGTTCTTGGCTTGGTCATTGCCACTCTTGTCCAACTCATGGCGATCATTCTGGAGATCATCCACTTCGCGAAGAACCCATGCTTCGTTTGGGCCGCTACAGGTCACTTGGCCGCCCAACGCGTGCTCGAATCAATCCTCAGCAACGTCTACAACCACATCTTCATTAAGACGCGAGACCGTATCCTCGACGAACAGTGCGACGGATTGCAGGGAGTCCGGGGCCCCGGAGAATACATCAGTGAAGCCTGGTTCAGTGACGGGAGTGATGTTCGCATCCGTTGTAGGCTGCGCATGGCTACTGAGAGCGTTGATGTTTACCTCCCGGCAGTGCCGAGGCTCGCGGGGGCCGCCACACAAGCCGGAGGCACGCTGTGCCTCGCGCCACATAGTCGCTTGTTCATGGCTCCGGATGGGCAATCCATCAGTATCGGGAAGATGGTGCCCGTACAGACAGCCCCCATGGCCGTGGACCCAGCGTGGTTCTGCGGGCGGGCAGATTTCTGTCACTCCTGGCCTCTTCAGCGAACGGACAATCTTCGGGACACGTTTGTGGGCATCTGCGGTCAGACGTTAGAGCAGAACGACCAGTATGGATTCCTCATGCTCATGCACGCTCTTCGGGATGCGTTGATAGAGTTCGCCGACATCTGGCAGTCTCCGCAGATTAGAGGCATGTCGACCGAGGATGCCGATGACCAAGCCAAGATGGACATGGAGACCGCTGTCGATTGGCATCGATGGGCGAATATTCACCGTGAGGTACTGACACAAATCTTGCACCATCAACCGCGAGTGGACCGCACTCCTTACCGCCAATGCTCGCGGTTCCTCGACTGTCTGCAGGAGTCCTGGTTGGACCTCATGCAGAAATGTGCCAATTTGGGTAAGCCGGAGACGTTGGAGATCCTTCTCGGTTATGTTCCGGTCCTGTACCAGACGTCGAAGGATCACGCTGTACGCCTGCTGGAAAGAGAGACAGGTAGCGGGAATGAAGAGGTCGTCGACGGACTAATCAAGCGGTCGGCCAGGTGGGGCAGGTTCCTTGCCTCCCCGGATAGCTACTTGGACTCGCTCCCCAAGACGGTGACGGCCGCCGAACGATGGCGAATTCTCATATTCCTGCACATCTCGGGCAGTCGATGGCTCCGGCAAATACTCGTGGAGCCCCCTCATGCGGGCACGTGGCGCAAGCAGGCGCTATGCGAAGAGCTTTGCGAAGGGCTGGGCAAGATGATTGCCCTTGCGGAGAGTTGGAAAGCGACTTGTGACTCACCAGCGGACCTGGACGAAATCCTTCGCGCCCGCCACTGGTGTCTTCTGGGCGATCTGATCCTTCAGGCGGCGCGAAGGCCAGAAGACGTTTCTGAGAGAATGATCGCCGGGCTTTGCCATGAATCCCTGACACAGTGCTCGCCCGAAGATCTGCTGCGATACTATGCACGCAATCGAACAGTGGACGAGATGTCTCACTGGCATGCAGACCTAAGGCCCGACGAGCGGCTCACTGAGGAGCCACTATCAGGCATGATCCTTGGTGGCGCTAGAAGCGTGCCTCAGCACGGGGAAAAGATGAGGCGTGCACTGCTGTGGCTAATTGCCGAATCAGGCGGCGAGTTCCGTCGTGGGAATCTGCCGCCATTTGTGCCCATCAGGCTGGACGTCGAGGCCTTCCGCGCGATTCTGCAGGACATGCAGAAACTGGAGTTTCTTGCGACCTCCAATGCCCGCGGCCTTCGCCTCCCGAGGGATGGCGAGCATTGGATCCTCGAGTGGCTGAGCGGATGCCACCGGGCCTTCGAGGATGAACTGGACGAGAAGATCGCGCAAGCCACGGCGCTTCCGGAGAGAATGGACGACTTCCGGGATGAGTTCCGTAAGAGCTTCGAGACATGGCTTGTCGTGGCCAAATTCCTGGTCCGCACCCAGGCCTTCACGGTCGATCATGGTGCTTCAGCTGGTCCGGGACGGGTGTTGGTTTCAAAGAAGGAGTTCCTTGAACCGGCAGACGAAGGGCACGGAAACAACTCGGGCGGACACCAGGGCGCGATGTTTGCGCGAGGAATCGACTATGCCTTGGTTGATCAGTTCATCAATAAGGGGCGTCAGGTCGGAAGAATGACTCGCGGCACCGAGTCAGGCGACGAGAACGGGGCCGCCTCTCTATCGGACGGCCCGGATCTGCTCAAAGCTCTAGAGGGGGCCGTTGAATGGCTCCGGTCACGTCAGTGTAGGCCCAGCGAGGGACTGATCTGTGTGGCAACTGACTCCTACGTGGAACAATCTCTAAGGAGCTCAGAGCACTTCGAGCCATCGTGGCAGGATGCAGACCAGCCACCGGGCTTTGCGGGAAGGTACAGTAACTACCTTGTCTGGCGGAAGCCGGTCGAGGAAGGGACTGAAGGCGTGGTGGCCGTGGACGCTCGTGACTGGCAAGGCTTGCACGTGCAGGAGCGCGTACTTCATGGCCGATGGCATGACACCAGTGTTCGAGAGCTGACAGACGAAGACCTGCGGAAGATCGAATCTGAATGCAAGGGACGCGACGAAGAGTTTGACGCGACCAAGTACCGTCAATACTGCTTGTTCGAGTGCCGGCTTCTGCTGAGTCTCGCGGTGAGCGATGTTGCAGACCACGTGGCCGTCTTTTGCAAACGGCCCAACACCGCATCCAACAAGAGCGACAAGGAGTAGTAGCCCCACTGGCTGATGCAGCCACTGGCAATGGCGATACAAGTTGTCAGGACACTGCGCCTCGAAACGACTCCCACTGTTCGTCCCATCGCAGTGGCAGGTCCCGACGGAGCTTTGCCAGCGAAAGACCATCCGGCTCGTCACCTGCCAGAATCATCTCGACGATCTCTGGGGCCAGAGACGTGAGCATGATCATGCGGCTGACATATGCTCGATCCACGCCGTGCTGGGCCGCAATCGCCCCGATACCGGAGACTTCGCCGGAGTCCAACATCTCCTGCCACTTGTAGGCTCGGGCCAGCGCCAGAATCATCGGCCGGTTCTGCTCGGCCTCCGGCTCGGTCTCTGCGTCAGGCGACAGGATGATCTCTCTTCGCCTGCCGCGGACCTTGAACTCTATCGGCACGCGGATGTTCACGGTCTGGCCGTCGTTGGCCGACTCGGCCGGCCTGCCGGACGTGCCGGCGGTGTCTGCTGGCGGCCCGTCCCACCCGGAGGGGCCTCCGGCCTGGAGTTCGGCCACCAGCAAGTTCAGCCCGTTCAGCCGGAGGCGGATCAGCAGGCCGTCCTTGCTGACGACGACCTCCCGGACCAGCAGCTTGACGATCCGTTCCTTCTCGGCCGGGAACAGCGCGTCCCGCACGTCGTCCTCGGTTGGCGCCCCGTCCTGGTGCGTTTCAGGCGCCGCGTCGATCCGGACATTGCGGGTACCTTTCAAGAGCTTCTGAAGGCCGGGCCAGTGAGTGTTGGCACCGGTATAGTCGCCGTCGCTGTAGTCGGTCGGCAGGCCTGCCAGCCCTCATGTCGCTGGCTAGCGATAAAGGCCTCGGCCGCCTCGCGCTGGGCATGAAGTGAGCTGAGCTCTTGGTCTAGGCCCTTCTCGTGGCTCTTCCGCGTGTAGATGGCGCAGCGGATGGTTTGTTTGTCGGTGACGGTCTGGATCATGATGCCCCCTTGGCTTGGTTGGGCGTCCGCAGGCCGAAGAACTGCGGCCCGCTCCAGTGGGCGGCGGTGATGGCCTTGGCGATGGCCGAGAGTGACTTGTATCGCTTGCCCTGGTACTCGAAGCTGCTGGCCATGGCCGTCACGACGTGCCGTCGGCCGTTCCACTCCCGTACTAGGCGGGTGCCGGGAATGGGCTGGGGGGTCTTTGGCCTGCGCCGATTCCTCCTCGTGGCGGCGCGGTTGGTTTCGTCCTCGGCGGCAATCCGTTCCAGCTCGGCTCTGGCCCCCTCGGACGGCCCGCCGTATGCGAACGCCTGTCTGCCGGGGAGGCAGGTGGCGCCAAGGCGACCAAACGCTTCAGTGGCCTGGACGCCGCTGCAAAGCTCCTCGCCGGGGCCGGCGGACAGCTGTCGCTATATATCTGTGAATGCGGAGCTTACATGCTGGCCTCTGTAGTTTATCAGCCCTTCGCTCAGCCATGAACCAGGAATGTTCGCGCGCGCAACAAACAAAAACAACGCACGTGGTTGTTCTCTCTACCCTCGCCTCCGCGCTTGGCCGCGAAGTACCTATGACGCTTTGCCTACCTTGTCCAGCTTGACGGTTTGCGACGTCGCAGCACACCGGCGCGTCGCCGTAGGGTTGCTCGACTTCGTCGGAGATCGTCGAACCTGGGCCAACGTGGCGCGACCTTTCCACAGCCTTGCGTGCGATCCGTTGGCATTCCTCCTTGCCGTTGGCCGCGAACCACGTACGACCGAACGCCCGGCAGTACCGCACGACATCGTCCAAGGGCAGAGACGCAACCCAGCGGACATGTTCATCGGTGGGGTCAGCGGGAGGCACGTCCTCCATCAGCGCATTACCTCTTACCGGTTCATTACCGGGTTTCGGGGCATAAGCGCCATCGCGCGTGTGTGCGGCGATAATCGGGAAAACGCGGTAATGCGCGGTAATGTGGTAATGCGGCGGTCTGGTTACTCATGTTCGGCCCGTTTGAGCGTCAGATGCAGCCAGCATTTCTGGGTCCGGCCATCCACCCACAAGGGCTTGTCCACGAACCCGTGGCAGCGCATACGGCTGTTGAAGGCGTTGCGGGTGAGAACATCCTCGCCGACCGACCGGCACCAGGAGCAGTAGGCCAAGTACACCTGCTCCTTGGGCGTCCGCATGTTCTGATCCTGGTGCCCGCGCCAATCGATGCAGCACTCGGCAACGAAGTCTCCAACGTGGTCTGAATCGTTGCGGTACGCCTCCGTTGCCTGCTTAACGGCCTCGGGAAACTCTAGGTCGCACTGCCGTTTCTGCCAGTCCAGGCACCCCCGCACGGCCCAAGCCAGGATGCCGGGCCACTCGCCTACGAGCCGGTCGGTCAGGTGGCGATCCTGCTTGTCCTCGGGGATGACGACCTCGAACGGGATTAGCCTGAGCCGCCGCCAGATGGCGTTGGAGGACTCGGTGACGATGGGCCTGTTGTTGGTGACTAGGACGGTCTTGTGGGTCCGCTCGAACTGGAAGTAGTCCTGGCGCATGAACCGGCCCTTGAGATACTTGTTGCCGGTGATCTTCTTGACCAGGCCGACCCGCATCTTGCGGCCCTCCTCGGTTTCGGACGCCACTACGAGCCGCTTGCCGTAGAGGTCGGCGATCTCGGTGGGATGCTCGTCGCCCTGGCGGATGGTGATAAGGCCGTCGGGCGCCTCCTCGGCGTGCGGGCCCAGGATGCCCATGATGGTGTCGAGGAAGACGTTTTTCCCGTTGCTGCCTGGGCCGAAGAAGATCGGCAAGATTTGGACGCTGATGTCGCCGGTGAGAAAGTAGCCCGCCAGGCGCTGCAGGGCTTCGATCATGGCGTCGTTGCCGGCCATGATCTCCCGCAGGAACTGATCCCAGCGCGGGCACGGGGCATCAGGCTCGTAGCGTGCCGGCGAGAGCGATGTGATCAGGTACTTGCGGTCGTGGGGCAGGAGTTGCCCCATTCGGAGGTCCACGATCCCGTTGTCCACGTCGAGCAGCCACGGGTGCCGGTCCAGGGCCTCGACCGGCACGGCCCGGCGGTGCTTGACGACCTCGATCATCTCCCGGGCCGGCTTGCCGTCCCGGCTGCACTTGGCGGACCACTTGATGGCCTTGTCGTCATCTCGGTCCCGGCATTCCCGCACCAGGGCGGCGATGGTCCGCTCGGCCATGCGGTGGACGTCGCGGAGGGCGTCGGCCTTCCAGCACTTGCCGTTCCAGACGTACCAACGGCCGTGCGGGTCGCACCAATGAACGTCCTGGCCGAACAAGTGCACGAACCGGTCGGCGTTGCCGTAGAGGTCCAGGGCGAACCGGCCCGCCGGAAGCGACAGCGCGGGCTCAGCCTCAGCGGACGGCCCCTCGGGCGTTACTTGGACTTCCAGTGGTGTGCCGGGCTGCCGTGGGTGCTTGAGGCCCGACTCGATGCCCGAGCGGATCGTGGCCTCGACCTCGCTCTCCTCCAGGCCCACGGCCAACGCCGCCAGTCGGAGGGCCTCCTCGACTTCTTGCCGGTCCAGGCTGCCGCCGGCGATCAGGGCGCCCAGGCTGAAGGCCGCGCGGTTGAGGATGTCGTTGCGGCTGCCCTCCACCGAGTTGTGGATATTGTTCAGTTCCAGCCGCAAGGCCTGGGCCGCGTAGCGCTCCTCACGTGTCCGACCTGCCTTGACCTTCGGCGGTGGGCCGGAAGGCTTGGGCGGGTCGGGCTTCCGAAGCAGTTCCAGCACGTGGTCGGGCAGTTCGGCAAACTTGATGTCGGCCGGCGAGTGGCCATCGGCCCACCTGTACGTCGCGCCTGTTTCGGGGTGTATCGAGCCCGGAAACACGACCTGCCCACCATCGGCCTTCACGTCCACGTGCGGGGCGAGTTTCTCGGTGGAGTTGCCCAGCGGGCCGTCATGCCGAAAGTACAGGTGCTTCGCGCCCGGCCGGCCCGTCAGCACCATCACCGTCTCGGGCAGGGCCAATGCCGACAGCTCGGCTCCAGGATCGGCGTCGATGACCACCACGCTGCTGATCCGCCCGGTCCGCAGGCCCACGTTGCCCCTGGAGGCCCATTCCAGGGCCTGCTGAAGCGTCTCCCGCGGTGCTGACTGCCAGCCCTTTAAGACCGGCTTCTTGCCGACCAGCGGCGTGAACGACCAGCCGATCAGATGGCCAGTCCGGACATTTTCGATGAGGCTGACATCGGAAACTCGGAGAGGTCCGAGTTCCGGCGAAACGGTGCCGGCAAAGGCGTTAGTCATGGTTGCCACCTCCGGCCGCTTGGACTGTGTTTCCACCTTTCGTGGACATGGCGGCCTGCACGATTGCCATGATGGCGGCCTTCATTGGCTCGGGTAGTTCACGCCAGGCCAACAGCAATCGGGCCAAGTTAGGGTCGGCGCAGGTGACCCCATCACAAGAAGCGCCAAGTTTCGCGCCAAGGTCCTGTGCGGGATCCCCCAAAGTGTTTATTTCTGAAAGACTTGGCGACACTTGGCAACGGTTTAGGAAACCGATGCTCTATCCTGCTGAGCTACGGGCGCAGGAAAATAATTGTAATGTAATGTATCGACGTCCCGCCCGGCGGTCAACAGGCGCGGCGCTGCCGACCGACAGCGCCCAGCCGGAGCTGGCAGTCAACAGCGGTCACAGAAGGCGACAGACAAGCGCTGGTGACAGGCGTCTTGCGGCTGTCGTGACCATCGGGGTGGCGCCGGCGGATGTAAGACGTACGGCTGTGAAAAAAGCTGTTGCCGCTACGTGTTGGGGTGCATATAGTTCGGGCGCGTAGCCCGCGGGCGTCGCGGGCGAAGGGCTCCGGTCGAAATTCCAGGCCTACTCGGGCGAAGGGCGGCTCCAACCTTCGGCGAGGCCCCCCTTGGGAGTGTGGAGAAAAGGGAGAGCAATCATGACTACCACATGTCCGCATTGCGGCGGGAAATTCGCCGCCACAAACTCGATGGTTGGCAACCAGGGCACGTGCCCGAAGTGCCATAAGGC
>SDBT01002182.1_pt1 | contig 34884 bp, 20 predicted proteins | sample 2277101 | NCBI WGS metagenome assembly SDBT01 (sample SAMN10404973, study PRJNA504765) | marine sediment metagenome | isolation source: marine sediment core GS10_PC15, 103 cmbsf | place: Arctic Ocean: Southern Knipovich Ridge | collected 2010
AAATGCTTATGCCGCCCAGATCGACGGCTTGGCCATTGGCGTCCAGGCCGGCAATGTGTACGCCGTCCTCGGTGAACGTAAAGGGATTGATGTTCTCATCGAACGTGATGATGAGTATCTGGAAGGTGCCGCATCGCGGCTCGCAGAACGACCCGTCATCTGGGATTTCCAGTTTGGCTATCCCCACGCCGCGGCCGTGCCCGGCCCCGGACTGCCAAGCCGTGATGGTCAGCGCGCCGCATGGCGCCGGCGCCAGTAGACAGAAAACCAGCGTCAGAGACGCCAAAGCAAGCAAATATCGGGAATGGGCTAGAGCGCAGGGTTTCATTTTCCCTCTCCGCCCCTCCTGAAAGTCGGGCATTGATCTCAACGTAATGCTCTTAAACGTCTAGAGTTATTATCCGCGATATCTCTGAAAAGTCAAACGATATTGTCCGCCCAGCGTGCATATGGTTTTGGTGGAAGATGCTGGTGGCATGGGCTTTCAGCCTGTGCGTTGGTGGCATAGGCTTTCAGCCTGTGCGTTGGTGGCATAGGCTTTTAGCCTGTGCCTTCGCTCGAATGGGTGAGACTCCAATGTGCTCAACCTGTACGCTGCCGGCATTGCAAAATCATGTCCTTGCCAGTGAGGCTCGATGGAAATATCCTGAAACGCTCGTTGAGCTATGAGACTTCGGTATTCGAAGATGCCAAAATGCCCGCATGGGCAGCTTGATGTGAAGGAGTGCCAGGTCCATGACTGAGGAAACTGTTAAGATGCCGGACGGGGCCGACTTTGTGTTCTGGGATGATCGTACGGAGTACACCAGGACATATCACGTTGCATGCGAGCACCCGAATGCCAGTGACGCCAATCCGGGTACCGAAGACCTGCCGTTTGCGACGATCAATCGCCCGGCGGAGCTGGCCCAGCCGTGCCAGAAGGTGCTCGTCCACCGCGGCGTGTACCGTGAATGCGTCAGACCCGCTCGCGGCGGCGAAGGCCCCGATAACATGATTGCCTACGAAGCGGCCGCCGGCGAAGAGGTTACCATTACCGGCGCCGAGCAGCTCGAGGGGCCATTTGAGCCCTGCTGCGGCTGGAAAATTCCGCCCGCAAGGGACGGGGCGACCGTATGGACGGCCGATCTGCCGGCGGAGCGGTTCGTCGGGTATAACCCCTTCAGTGCCATCCTGATGTTCCCTCATTATCTTACCTTCATAAACGACTGGACGGAGGGAGAGACGCACCGGCTTCAGTGCCGGCGAGGGATGGTTTTCGCCAACGGCCAGGCGCTGCGGCAAGTGTTCCGGGTGGCCGAGCTGGCCGAGAGCGACGGCGTCTTCTGGGTGGAAGAGCCGGGCCTGAGGATCCATTTCCGCCTTCACGATGACACCGATCCCAACGCGACAACGCTTGAGGTTTCCGCACGTGAGCAGGTCTTTGCGCCGAGGGTCCGGCGCCTGGGCTACATTCGCGTCAGCGGCTTTCGCCTGGAATGCGCCGCCGGCTGCCTGCCGGTGCCCCAACGGGGATTGATAAGCCCCAGCCGCGGGCATCATTGGATCATCGAGGACTGTTCAATCCGCTGGGCCGGCACCTGCGGGCTGGACCTGGGAAAGGAGGACTGGAGCGCAACGCCGCACGAACCGTGTGGCGGACACATTGTCCGCCGCAATATCATCGCGGACTGCGGCATCTGCGGCATCGCCGGAGCTAGTTGCGTGGATGACTCGCTGATCGAGGACAACCTCTTCGAGCGGATCGGCTGGCAGAACCTGGAGCGGCTCCTGGAGTGCGCGGGTCTGAAGTTTCACGTGGCCGAAGGCGTTCTGCTTCGCCGAAACGTCTTCCGCCACATCCGCCACGCCGCCGGTGTGTGGTTGGACGTGCTCAACAAGAACTGCCGCGTCACGCAAAACGTCTTTGCAGACATCCATACCTTTATTGGTGCCTGCTACATCGAATGCAGCCATCATCCGAACCTGGTCGACGGCAATGTGTTCTGGGATATCCACGATACGCCCGAGGTTCCGCGCAGTGAGGGGGCACGGCCGGTTCAGGGCGGCGTGGGCTTCAATGGCGACACGGGCGAGAATATCACCGTAACTCACAATTTCTTCGGCAGGATCCCGGACCACTTCGCCGTTTCGCTGCACCTGAGGCAGCACGGCAGGATGATCGCCGGCCGGAGCGGGCTCTGCCGCCGGCATAAGGTGCTGAACAACGTCTTCGTCGAATGTCCTAAGCAGATCATTTTCGGCCGTGCGGAGGAAAACTCTTCCGATGGGAACCTCTTCGACGAGGCTCATGACGCCGCCTCGTTTAGAATTGATTATCCCCTGCCGCAGACGTTCCAGAATCTCCAAGGCTGGCGGGAGTACTACGGTCTGGACGTGCACTCGAGCCAGGGACGAATTGAGGCCGACTTCGATCCCGAGACGTTAACGCTGAGATGGAAGGTTGACGGGCTGCTGCCGGCGTGCCAGGACGTGGGCGAGCTTTACGGCCTTAGCCCGTATGCAGGAGCGGGGCCATTCAACGCCGAGCAGTGGCGGCAAATCGAAAGCGGCGGAAGTGCCGCAATTGTCTTCAACGTCGGGTCTCGCCCGGAACCGCCCAAAGGCGCCGCAGAGTCACCCGCAAGCGAGAAAGGCAAGAAGTGAGATGGAATACAGGGTGGAACCTCAAGCCATGCGCGTAGACGAGATGTCGGACGTTTGCGTGACCGTGATGCTCGCCAAGCCGCTGCGGGCCGGGCAGTCTATTTCGTTTGCATTGCCGGAGACCTGGACGGGCCAGAGATATTGCCCGACGTTCACACGCGAGCCGCAATTCACCCACCCCGCCGGCGAGAACTACCTGACCGTCGAGGCCGAAGGCGCCCGATTTGAACTGTCCGGCGAACACATTCCGCTGCCAAGCGGGTCTGACAAAGGACACGCCCGAAAGGTCAAGGCCAAGCTTGTCCACGGAGAGCTGTCTTCAGGCAGCAAAGTTGTGCTGCAAATGCGCAACTACCGCTCGGGGCCGGTTGCCGAGGAAGGAACGATTCGCCTCTGGGTCGGTGACGAAGAGCAGACAGAAACGCCGAGGCTGAAGACACTTCCCCTCGAGGCGGAAATGCTGCGGGTAATCATTCCGTCGTCGGCCAGGCCCGGCGAGCCCTTCCCGGTAAAGATTGTCTCCCTGGATGCGTTTTGGAACCGCTCATGCTCTTCCTGCCGCGACGGCGTCCTGAGCGTAGAGGGCGGTGAGGTGCTTGAAAAAGCGATTTCCTTCACTGGCTCCTGCAAAACCACCGGGCGTATCAACGCCCCTGGCGTCCACCGCCTTCGTTTCGGCCAAACGCTGTCAAACCCGATCCGCATTACGCCGAATCCGCGCGGCCCGTACTGGGGCGATCTGCACAGCCACGATAAGGTCCATAACTGCGGTACCGGCGAAGACCCTTATGCGTACGGAAGGGAAGTTGCCTGCCTGGACTTCTTGGCTGTCGTTCCGGACTATCGCGGAATCTCCCGGGAGGTATGGCAGGACCATGTCCGCCGCTGCAATCAGGCCAACGAGCCGGGCGGCTTCACAACCATTCTGGGATACGAGGTTGGGTTTTCAGAAGGTCACCACAATGTCTACTTCAAGGGTTCCGATGGGTACATGTTCGACGTAGCGGACGCCTCGCTGTACTCGCTGGAGAAACTTCTTCCGCAACTCGATCCCAAGGAGAGCCTCGTCGTCCCACATCATCTCGGCATCGACTGGCGGCCGCAGGCGGGATATTCCCCGAAGCGCGATCCCTGGATCCCATTGCTGGAGATCTACTCCCAGCACGGCCAGAGCGAGTTCTACTCGCCCGAGCATGCCCTTTCCTACGAATACAATCGCACCAGGCGCCATGAGGACAAGTATGCCACCTCGGTGGAGGCCCCGGTATACGCCCGCGACGCCTGGAGCCAAGGTCGGCGGTTCGGGACGATCGCCTCGAGCGACAATCATTCAGCCCAGCCCGGCAAGCCGGTAAAAGGGCTGGCGGGGGTCTTTGCTGAAACCAACACGCGCGAGGCGATCTTTGCGGCCTTGACGGCGCGGGCGACCTACGGCACGACCGGCGAGCGAATCCTGCTTGATTTCAAGATAAACGGCCACCAGATGGGCCAGGAACTGTTTGTCGAAGGCAAGAGCGCGTTAACTGTGGAGGTCGAGGTGCATGGGACCGACGACATCGCGTTTGTCGAGGTGATGCGTCTGCGGTTTGCTGAAGGCGCCTGGGAAAGGGCGTTCCTGGAAAGGCTGCAGGATACGAACGCGTTCCACGAGAGCCCGATCGAGGACGCCTGGGACTTTTCGGCATGCTTTGAGGAGCAGTTTCTCGCCGACGCCGTTTATTACCTACGGGTCGGGCAGAGAAAGCTGCTTGCAGAATGCCCCGTATTTGCCTGGAGTAGCCCCATCTGGGTGATAAAGAAGGTGAACTGAGCCTTCGAAGGCCTGGCTGTCTTTGATGAGCGACAGGATAAGGATTGGACGAGATGACGAAGAGCGTAGCGTCACTTGAGTTCGACAACTTAAAAGTACGGTTTAATACAGAAAGCGGGCAGTTCGACATTGCCGCAGATCGGTTCTCAGTGCCGAGGATGGTTGCCGGCTTCGAGACTCACGACGGCAAGGTCTGCGGCAGGGAACTGGAATGGCAGGTGGAGGACCAACAGGCCCGGAGCCTGAGCGTCTCCGGGAAAAGCAACGGACTGACACTGAGACTGTGTTTCCAGATCGAGCACTTGCAGGTAGCCAGTCGTGAGCTGCCCGCGCTGACGATCACCGCCGGCGTGGCGGCGAAGAGCCCATTCAGCCTCGAACGTATCATCATCATGGCCGCCGCGGAGATTCCCGTCCCGAGGTGGATGTTCCTCAACGCCGGCAGAGGCTGGACCAACGGCACACATTGTACGGATGAGGGCAGAGACTTTGAAAACGCGACCATCGCCGGCTGGACAGACGCCCGGGAAGGCAAAACGCTTTTCTTCACCTTCCCTGTACGCCAATCGTTGCATTGCAATATCCACGGCAGGACCGGGGGCCGAAAACTCCATGACTACTTGATCAGCTGTGACGTCGAGCTGGACGACATCGAGGGCGAGATTTGCGCCTCGCCCTTGAGACTATGCGTGACGGACGATCCCTTTGCTTACCTCGAGGCCTTCGGCGACCGTCAGCGGAAGCCGGAATTTCGGCCTATCCAGAAGCGCCTGGTCTTTTGGAATACATGGGACTACATGGTCAACCTGGTCTCCGAGGAGTATGTGCTGAAGAACCTGGACGTCATCGCAAACGACCCGGTCCTCAGCAAGCACGTCGAGTACATCGTGATTGACGACGGGTGGGAGTATCTCTACGGCGACTGGGAGCCGAACCACAAGTTCCCGCACGGCATGGAGTGGCTGGCCCGGGAGATTATCAAGCGCGGCCTCAAGCCGGGCATCTGGTTCGCCCCGAACGTTCTGGAGAACTGCAGCCACATGGGCTACTGGATGGAGCACCTGCACGCCACGAGCCTCGGGGGCCGGCCGTGCCGCTCGTTCGCATGCATGGACCGGTTCGGCTTCGCGCTCGATATCACCAAGGAGCAAGCCCGCCAGTGGCTGCGAAACGAAATTGCCCGCTACCGCAAGATGGGCTACGTGATGTTCAAGCTGGATTACCTCAGGCACATCACGAAGGCCGCCAAGTTCGGCGGCAGGCGCGTGCCGAAAGGCGACCTGATCGGCGAGGTCATCAAGACGGTCCGTCAGGGTGCCGGCCAGGACGCACACATTCTCGGCAGCGTGCACAGGCCCGGCAGCGGGGCGGGGCTGGTGGACAGCAACCGGGTTTCCGGTGATATCGCGCCGAGATGGCAGGTCGTCTGCCGCAACGTCAGGAACATCGCAGCCATGTGGTGGGCGCACAAGAGACTCTGGTGCAACGACCCGGACTTCGCCGTCTGTCGCGGCCCCGATACCAGCGACGATCCGAACATCGACCGAATCCACGTGAACAACATCTTCATTCCCCCCGACGACGAGGTTGTGTTGGAACCCGAAGACGCCGCCGTCGAAACGCCGTTCGTGAACCTCATCGAGGCCAGGACGCTCCTGAGCGTCGTGCTTCTGAGCGGAGGCAGTGTGGGCCTCTCGGACAACCTGGCGGTTCTCAATGAGACCGGGCTGGGGCTTCTTCGCAAGACCGTCTCGGCGGAGATCGGCGACGCCGCCAGGCCTTTGGATCTGTTCGTCTCGGAATACCCGTCGGTGTGGGTTCAGAAGCTGCAGTCCGGCGGGATGCGCATCGGCCAGGTGAACTGGACGGACGAACCGGTCACCAGGCTAATCGACATCCGAGCCCTGACCGGCGGCGATTGGTCCTCCATCGAAGAGTTCTGGAGCGGCGAGAAGATCCCCCTGACCGGCGGCAAGACAGAAATAGCCCTTGCCCCACACGAGACAAAGCTGCTTGTGCTGAAAAACGCCCTGAAATGAACGCCAAACGGTTCAGATCAACGGAGAGAAATAATTCCAGAAACAGAGGCTTGCGTGCAGTGCGTTCTCCGCACAACAAGTAATGTATCGTCGCACACCAGAGGAGTTGAATCATGGCTGTATGGCTTAAGATCAACGTGATACTGCGTTCGGATAAGCAGGCGCTCTTTGAGGGTATCACTCCTGGCGAGGCTTACGCCGCAGAGCAAAATGGCGTGAAGGTTTCCATCGACGCCGGCCAGCCCGCGCCCTTCAGCATAATCCCACCCAGCCTGGCTGATCCGGTCAAGAGCATCGAGTTTAACCTTCACACGGACATACGAAACTACCACAAGGTTTTCGTCCCCGATACCGGCCGGCGATATATGCAGATCACCTCTCTCTCGAGCTTCCCGTATTTTGAAAAGGACTCGACGGTGGGTGAGTTTCGGATGCCGCTTTACGTCTTCACCGGCCAGAGCCTAAAGGCGCGGCTGGCCTTCGGCATTATCGGGACAAACTACGAAACCACGTTTCGCGCCATCGAGCCGACACACAACCGGGCACTGATCGCCTACATGCGCAGGCTTTCCGTGCAGATCAAGCGGGGCACAGACCTCTATCCCATACCCGACAGCATCGCAATGAAGAACCCGGACGGGTCCATTTGCGAGCACCTGTATTTCCGCCAGTACGATGACGACAGCGGCGAGCCATGGATACTGACGCTGCGAGATTTCGGCCAGCACATGAAGCGAATCTACGACATTCCCGACGTCACCACGGAAGCGTCGATGCAGCCGCTCTGGTGCAGCTGGACCGACTGGATGAGCGACAACGTCACCGACGAGGTGATCCTGGCCAACGTGCGCGAGGGCGTCAAGCTTGGCATCAAGAACTACATTATCGACGACGGCTGGTTCGGCCCCGGCCTGGACACCGATTACAGCGTCCCGCTCAACATCGGCGACTGGCAGCCGGACCCGGCCAAGATCAAGGACATGGGCAAACTCGTCAGCGACATCCGGCAGGCCGGCGGCGTGCCCATGATCTGGTGCGCCCCGCATGCCGTGGCGAAAGAGGCCAACTGTTTTCAGGAGCGCAAGAAATACCTGATCGTTGACGATGCCGGCGAGCTTTTAACCACACCCAACATGTTCCATTCGTTTTGTTTCATGTGCCCCGAGGCGCGGCGGATCATGGCCGACATCTGCGTCTCGCTCATCAAGCAGTGGGACTTCGACGGAGCCAAGTACGACCTGTTCAACTGCGTTCCCAACATGCGCTGCCACAGCACGGCCCACGAGCACGACGTTACCTCCATGATGGAAGGCCTGGAACTGACGCTCAAAGAGATGGCCGAGAAGTGCCGGGCGGTAAAGAAGGATTACATCATCGAACTCAAGCAGAATTACGCCACGCCGTTCCTCTGCCGGTACGGGACGGTCACCCGGGCGGGCGACACGCCGTACGGCCCGGAGGTCAACTATCAGCGGACGATCTACAACCAGGCCTACACGCCCTATTCGATCAACGATTATCAGACCATCACCAGCGAGGACTCCCCCGAGGCGGCCGCCTGCATCGTCATCAAGATGCTCGCGGCCGGCATCCCGACCTACAGCATAGATTTCAACCGGCTCTGCCAGGCAAACAAGGACGTCCTTCGCCGCTACAACACCTGGTACGGCCAGAACATCAAGACTTTCATGAAATACCGCGTGCCGCTCGATGGCGACTGCCGTGTGGTCGTCAGCCAGGGCGAAGACAGGGACATCTATTTCCTGGTCAACGACGGCAACAATTTCCAGATCGACAGGTCCTCAACCATCCTGAACGGCACTTTCCAGAGGGATCTGCTGGTCAAATACGGCGGGGCAAAGCTCGGGACCGCCATCGTCCTTGATTGCTTCGGAAAAGAGCTTGCGAAAAAGAAGTTTGAGTTCAGCGGCTGGACACACATTGAGATGCCGCCCGGGGGCATGGTCCAGATCGAGCTGTGAATTTCTGATAAGGCTCTGGGTCGCTGGCGGCGGCCGAAAGAGGACCGGCCGCGAGCCCACGGTCATTTCTTCTTTAGCCTGTAGACCCTCAGGTTCGTGTAGTCGCCCCAGAATAGGTCATTCTGCTGGCGGAGGCCGATCTTTCCATCGCCGTGGATCGGCCCGAAGGTTTCGCCATCGTCAAACCAGCTCAGGCATCGCTGTCCGTTGACGCTCAGCTCGAGCAGCCCGCCAAAATGAGTCAATCGCAGTCGGTGCCATTTATTAGGCCCACCCGGGGCTACCAGATCATCACCCGCGTCGACCAGGAAGAACCCGTGGTTCTTGCGAATATTCGCCCTGCCACGAACACTGGCGAAGTAGGAGATGTGATAGCAGTTGATGTCCCCGGCGAAGTAACGGCTGAAGACGCCCTCGCGCTTCTGGAGCTTCGGATCGAAGATGTCTTCACCATTCATCCCCTTGGCGCATATGAAGATGATCGCCAGGCCATACGGGCTGATGCTTCGGTCGGGAAAGCGGAAATCCCACTCAACGGCGAAATCGGCGGGAAAGTCCCGCTTGATCCAGTAAACAAAATGATCCGTCTCGATTTTCGAGCGTCGCTTGGTGTAGTGCTTGGAGCGCATGCGAAGAAACCCGTCATCCCACTTGACTATCCCGCCGCCTTCCAGCACCCAATCCTTGGCGGCTTCGGCTTTCCTTTCAGCGGCGGTTTCCAAGAACGTGTTTTCATAGAGCAGCTCGGTACCGGTGCACCCCTCTGGCAGGCGGACCAGACGCACTGCATCGGCGACGACGGAGTTGTCCGTGTCGTTAGACAGTGTCACCTCGACCTTCTGTCCCTTCTTCAAATCCACGACGGACAGCGGATTGAATCGACCGGCCTGGCCTTCGTCGGCCATGTTGACTCGAACTTCCTTGGAGCCGCCGGGAAACTTCACAGTGAACGGTGCATTGGTCGCGCGGTCCTTGGCCCCTTGCAGGCCCCAGGTCCAACGGGCGTCAACCTGCCAGCGGCCGGATGCCGGGGCCGTGAGAACCCAGGTGGCCTTGGCGTTGCCGTCGCCTTTCGGGTGCCAGAGATAATCCTTGCCCCAATAGCCTTCGACCTTCGTCGATACGTTCCAGTTGCCGGTCTTGCTGAAGGCGTCGTCGGAATTATCGGCGATGGCCTCGTCTATCCGCTCCGGCTTGGTCTTGGGCGCGACGGTCAGGCGGACGTGGTCAATAAGGAGCGTCCCGGTCGCCCGGCCGAAGCCTATGCGAAGCTTCGGCTCGGCAACTTTTTCGGACATATCGAGCGGGATCCTGCAATTCGTCCATTTATTCGGATCTTTCGATTCCAGTATGGGACCGCCGATCCACCGTTTCTTACCTTCGGTATATACTTTCTCTACGCCGCTGGCGTCGAAGTGAACTATTGTGAACCCGACCCAATCGTTGTCCTTGCCCGCGTCTGTCATGCGATAGCGGGCGCTGAGATACACGCGCTTGTCGTGCAGCTTTTCGGCGGGAAGATCGGCGTAGATAAACGCACCTTCCGTCGAGTCGGCCCATCGGATGCTCTCCTCGTCGCCCCTGGGAGCCTGCTTTTTCGCCGAGACAATCTTGCAAACGCCTCTGTCGCCTTCGCGCACGACCTCGATCGTTCCGCCCTCGGCCTTCCAGCCGGCGAGCGTGCCGGACTCAAAATCTTCCTGGAAGATCAGCGTTTCGGCTGGCGCAGTTGGTTGGGGTTCGGACCCGAGACAATTTCCGCTCGTAGCACACATGACGATTGCTCCTAATATCCCGAAGAATTGAATCTTCTTGGCCGACATGGCTTTAGCCCTTTCCGGTGAGCTTGGCAGCTTTGCCTTTTCCCGGGCCGTTGCTTGAGTGTCATTTCACGGTTTTCCCGGATCCGGCGATGGAGCCGACGACGCATTTTAACGAATTGCCCGGGACGTTCACAGGTCCGTTTCTGAAATGCCGGGGCGGCGCTTGTTGTGGAGATTTCCCACTGTAGAATACGTGGCGAGTCAACTGCGAAACGAAAAGGAGTTTCCATGCGGATCATCCTATTTGACATCGATTGTCTTCGGCCGGGCCATCTCGGCTGCTACGGCTACCCTCGTTCGACCTCGCCCAATATTGATCGGATCGCCGGCGAGGGCATTCGCTTCGAGCACTACTACTGCGCCGACAGCCCTTGCCTGCCTTCGCGCATGGGATTTGTATCGGGCCGGTTCGGCATCCACAACGGGGTCGTCTCGAACGTAGGCGTCGGCGGGGAGTTTTACATCCGAAAGCGCGATTACGGCGGACCAAGGCCTGAAAACCAGATGCTCATGCGCCTCCTGCGAGAAAAGGCCGGGTATGAGACAATCAGCTTTTCCAATTTCGCCGATCGCCACTGCGCCATGTGGTTCATGAACGGCTGGAGCGAATTTCACACGCCGAACCTGCGCGGCGGGGGCGAGACCGTCGAGGAGGTCAACGAGCCGCTTCTGCGCTGGCTGAAGCACAACGCGACGCGCGAGAACTACCTCCTTCACATCAACTACTGGGACCCGCACCGGGTGTATAAGATGGACGCAAGCTGGGCCGATCGCTTCAAGGATTCTCCCTGCCCGCTTGACTGGCCGGACGAAAAAGCCTTCGAGCATCTCAACCGACTCGACGGGGCGTTTACGGGAAAGCGACAGTTCGAGAACCACAAAAGTCCTTACCCGCTTGTGCCTGGCAAAATCACCAACCGCGCCGAATTCGAGCACGCGGTGAAAGGCTACGACGCCGCCATCGCCTATACCGACCATCACCTTGGCATCGTCCTGGAAGAGCTGGACCGGCAGGGCGTTCTGGCCGACGCCGTCGTCATCATCACCGGCGACCACGGCGACGCCTTCGGCGAGCACGGCGTCTTCACCGACCACGTCTGCGCCGACGAGTGCATTCACCGCGTCCCGCTGATCGTACGCTGGCCCGGCGAGGCCAAGGCCGGCTCGCGGTGCGAGTCGCTTCTCTACAACGTGGACTTCTCAGCCACGCTGTGCGATCTGCTCGCAGCGGAGATCCCTTCGGCCTGGGACGGCCAATCATTCGCAGCCAACCTGCGCGGCCAGGTCGGGCTCGATCGCGACTACCTCGTGTGGGGCCACGCGCTCTATACCGTCCAACGTGCGGTGCGCACCAGGCAGCATCTCATGATCCGCACCTACGACCCACTCGAGTATTCCATGGAACCCCTCGAACTCTACGACATGGAGGCCGACCCCTACCAGACAAAGAACCTCCGCGACAGCCAGCCCGATGTAGTCGCCCGCTGCGACCACCTCCTTGCCGAGTGGCTCCACGAGCAGCTAACTAAGCCCGACGCCATCCCCGATCCGTTCGAGGCGGTGCTCCGGGAGCGCCGGCTACAGAACCAATAGCGTCTGCCGGCGGCAAGCTAGGGTTGCGAACGAATGAGCAAGCTCGGCCCGTCAGCGCTTCTCGGCCACGATCTCGACGCCGCAAAGCAGCGGCAGGTGAACCTTCGCCGTGAATGTGAGGGTCAAATCCTTCTTAGCCTGGATGCCTTTGAACTCCTTCACTACCGCGCGGTTTGGCCCGCCGGCGGCTTTGACGATGTCGAAATCCTCTAAGACCTTCTGTCCTTGAATGGTCACGTCAAAGACGCGCTCTGCCGGTCCCAAATCGTCCGGCTCGGAAAACCACAGCCGGACCGTGCACGAACCGAACGGCATCTCCTCGGAAGCTTCCCCGGTAAGGGTAATGGTGGCGGAGATAAGCCCCTCTGCGCCCGAGGCGGCGACCCACTTCAGCGGGCCGGCATTGATCCGCGAGGAATGATGCCGGAACCACCGCGGACTGTCGGCCTCGATGCGGACGGGGATATCGGGCGACGGCCCACCCACGCTGGGGTAGTCCAGCCAGAGCGTGCCGTTGTCGGCGCGGCGGTCTCCGGGTGCTCCGAAGTTTATTCCCACCCGGCGCAGCGGCCCACCAGACCGCTGCATCTTGCTGAAGGTCCAGATCTCCACGTCGGGATCGTGAATCAACGCCAGGGAAGTTTGGTTCTGGTAGGTGCACGTGCAGGTCCGCGTGTAATCCGGGGCGTTCAGCACGCCGTCGGCGGCAATCAGGTTTGAGGTGCACCCGGACTTAAAGCCGCCGAGAGTGCCCGTGCCGCTCTCGCGGGTCAGATCGTAATATGCGGCCGCCCCGGAGCGGAAAGTGAGAAGATACTCGCTGGCAACAGATGAATTGCAGCCGTAGGCGCGCTGGTAGCGCCACGGGATCGTCCGGCCCGTGAGAGGATGCCTCTGCATCTTTGTTTCGCCGGTGAGCAGATCGACCGCGCCGGCTTCGTTGTTATGGGCATTTAGGTATATCGTCCGGCCGTGAATCATGCAGGGACCGCTGTGTTTGATCGGCTTGTCCCAAATCACGGCCCCGTCCCTTCCGCGATGGGTAATCATCCGTCTGATCGGTTCGGGGCTCACCATGTCCCGCGAGCTTCGGCCGCTCTGGAGAAGTATGTCGTGCTGCCTCGAATAACCAAGCCAGGTTCCAAAGACGTTCTCTGTCTTGCGCCAAATCTCTTTGCCTGTTCGTACGTCAAGAGCCAGCAGTACGGGCTTGAGGTCGATCTCCTGCCCCCTGCGCTCGAACATTTTAACAACCGCCTTCGGCACCGAGTCGATGCAGAAAAGCTTACCCGCCCCGGCGGTTATGGCGTTGTGCCAAAAGGCGTAATCCGCCTCGCGGGTCCAGAGGACCTGGCCCGTATGGCGATCCATCACGATGAGCTTTTCGCTGGAGGCGAAGTCGATGTTGTGGCGCGGGTTCTTTTTCATCCCGTACTTCTTGGAGAAACGAATGAACTCCGAGCCGCCAATTAGCAAGTCCTTGTATACGCCGATGTAGCCCCAGGAGGGGGCTTCTGTGGCGCCCGTCTCCGTGGGAAGGGAGAATTTGGTGATTGTCTGGCCTGTGGCCGGGTCCAGCACCAGGCAATCCCCGCCGATTACCAGGTAGATCTTGTCCGGTGTAACAACGTAATTGGTCCCGCGGACGTTCGCGCCGGGTCTGTGCTCCTGGTTGTAGGTTGTATCAAGCGGATCGTCCCTGTAACTTTCGTCATAGTACACGTCGAACGTTCCAAGGTCCGGGAAGGTCCTCTTCCAGAGGACTCGCCCGGTGTAGACGTCGCGGGCGCTGAGCATATTGATTCCCTGGATAAACAGCCGGCCGCCGACGACCTGCTCCGGCGGCCCGTGCGCATGGCGGGGCAGTACGTCCTGGTGCGTGTTGCCTCCAAACCACAGAAGGCCAAGCGGGGCCTTTACCAGTTTGTCGTCCGATTTGGCCGTGTTGGCGATGTCCCCGTATTGATGGGTCCAGTATGCCGCACCCGGCAGGGGGCCCTCGCGGACAAGCAGTACGTACCGGCCGGACCGTACCACTTTCGCGCCGGCTAGCTGGGCCTTGCTGACAAGCTCATTGAAGGCGTTTCGCTGGTTTTCGTCGTCAATGGGCAGACAGGCTGCGCCGCCGTACGGACGCATCGACCTGAAAACGTGCTTCACGAAAGCTTCGCCCTCGTCGAAGCCCGCGGCTTGGAGGTCTTCGAAGATGGTCAGCGAAGCGACGTAAGGGGGCGCCTCGAACGTGCTCGGCCGGCCGACGTGAACGCTGATCCGCCTGCCGTACAAGCCGGCTGCGTCGAATCTGCGGCGCAGCGCCTCGACTTTTTCCCTGTCAGGGTCCACGGCAACCACGTGGAGGTCTGAATTTCTAACCAGCTCCTCCACGAGGCGGCCCGTGCCGAGGCCGAAGGCCAGACAGTATCCCTGGCGGACACCCGTGATGTTGAGGATCTCTTTGGCCTGCTTCGAAATCTCGTCAGCCGCCGGCGCTTCGGGCGCTGCGGCCGAATGTATCCTTGGCTCAATCTCCTCGGCGCCGAAGGCGTAGATTCGCCCTTGGAGAGTAACCACAAACAGTCGGCCGTCTGCCGCGATGATTCGTCCGACGGTTCCTTCGAGCTGCTTGGTCCAGGCGATTCTTGGCTTGCCTTTCTCGGAGATGTCGATGGCCGAGATCGTATTCTCGCCGCCGGCGTACAGGCGATCTCCCGCCTTGATCATGGCTCCGCTGCCGTCGGCGGCGAGCTGCCAGAGCTTATCAATCTCCCAGCGATGCCTCTCGACCTTCTTCATCTTCTTGGTCTTGCGATCTTTGACGTCCTCGTAGAAGGTAACCTTCCTGATATCTTTTAGGTCGCAGGCCGTCACGGGATTGCCCGACAGGTAACAGGTATCGCCGTCGAGCACCGGGTAGGTGGTATACTTCCAGATGAGGCACAATTCCCCCGTTTCTAGGTCGTAGAGACACGTATTCAATCCGCGGTGACTCAGGAAAAATTTTCCCGTCGCTGAGACATGTGAGCTGCCTTCGAGCTTGTTATGCTTCCACCTCGGCCCTCCGCCGCGAAGCGGGCTTCCTGCCAGGTGGAAGTATAACAGCTTACCCGTCTTTCGATCGAAGCAGCCGGGCACGGATCGCCCACCGGGAATCAGCAGCTTCTCACCGGCCACGGCGAGCGAGCCCTGCGGCGCGATGCCGGCAAAGGAGGGCGCCCTGTGCGGCTGGTTTATATACGTCGAAGAGAGCCCGTCGTTGGTCCAGATTGCCTTGCCGGTCTCGGCGTCCACGGCGTGAATAAAGGTTCCCATAAACGGCCAAATGCCCGCGGCAAAATAGACTTCTCCGTCCTGGATCACGACGCCGCCTCGTGCAGGCCAGGTTGAGATCATGCGGCTGTTGCCCAGTATCCTTCGATCCCTCGGCCCACCGCGGAATTTCCAGACCAGCGAGCCCGTCTCGACGTCTAGGCAGTAGAGGTATCCGTCATCGCTGACGAAGTAGACTCTGCCTTTCCACGCCGCCGGGGGAAGGCGGACCGGCCCGTCGGCGTAGAATCGCCACTTCTCCCGGCCCGTCCGCGTATCCAGCGCCGTGACCTTGTCGCTAAGGTTTGATCCGAACAATAGCGTCGAAGCCATGACTACCGGTTCGTAAACCCTGTCAAAGGGCATACGGTCCTGATTGACGGGGTCTTCCCAGGCCGGCTCGAGTGCGGGATACTCACGGACCCATTGCAGATGGAGTTCGGCAGGCAAGTTCTCGGAAGAAGAGGCGCTGCGGGCGGCGTCAAAGCGCCAGGTCGGCCAATCCTCGCCCAACGCAGCTACCGGCACCACGGAAGCAACAAACAAGAAACTCACTAGGGCCAAAAAGGCGGAGTTGCTCTTACGCATGAGTTGGACCTGTCCTTTCTAGAATGGGAACGGATACATTGTAGCCGCAGCCATGCCCTGACCTCAACGCGACCTCAGTTCAATAATCCCATTAGGTGCGTGCATGCGGAGCCTTGCTATGCAGCTCCTAATCCGCCCGCAGCTTTCCTTCTTGAAGCTGGAGTGTTCGGCGGGCGAATGCGGCCGCTCGCGCGTCGTGCGTCACCAATAAAACCGCTCCACCGGCTTGGGCGAACTCGCCCAGGTGGCGCAGCGCGATTTGGCCGTTCTGGTCATCAAGGTTGCCCGTCGGCTCATCCGCCAACAGCAACTTCGGGCGGTTCAGCAATGCCCTGGCCATGGCCGTCCGCTGCCTCTCGCCCGTGCTGAGTTCAGCGGGAACATGATGTATTCGATCGGCCAGGCCAAAATGTGCCAGCAGCTCCTCCGCTCGCTGACGGGCGTCTTCTGACGGAAAGGCCAGGCAAGGGGTCAAGACATTATCCAAAACGCTCAAATACGGAACGAGGTGGAACTGCTGGAAGACAAAGCCGATCTTCTCCGCCCGCAGGTGCGCCCTGTCGTCGGCGCTCAGGGCGTATGGGTCCTGGCCGTCCACCAGCACCTTTCCGGTATTGGGCTTCAGCAGCCCGCCCGCTACGAGCAGCAGCGTCGTCTTGCCGGAACCGCTGGGCCCTTTGACGACCACGAACTCGCCGGGCGCCAGCTCGAGCGACGCCCCGTCGACGGCCTGGACCGTCCGGGGCCCCTTGCGGTACAGCACGTTTATGTCGCGAATCCTCAGCATGGTGAAGATCACTCCTGGCGAAGTGCCTCGCTGGGGTCCTGCGTGGCCGCGATCGTCGCGGGCACCCAGCTCGCCACGCCTGTCAGCGTCGGTGCGGCGATCAACACCAGCAGAAGCAACCACGGCCTAAACAAGCTTTCTGCTTCAGACACTGCGGTCAACTCGCCCCAGGCCGCCCCGACGGCAAATCCCAGGGCGTATCCCAAACACGCTCCCAGCAGGCCGACCAGCAAGGCCTTGCTGAGGAAGATCGAGAAGATCTGTCTCGACCGCAGCCCAATCGCGCGGAGAATCCCGATCTCGACGCGGCGCTGACGAACGTTGCCGAAAGCCAGCAGACCGATCCAGACAGTGCAGCCGACAATCACCAACGGCACGACGTACGCAGCGAACTCTTCCCGCGTATGGCGAAGCCGGCTGCGGACTTCCTTCTCGGCGGCGATCGCCCGCTCGTGCTCCATACTGGCACGGTCGCGCGCCTTGGCGCGAGCCGTAGCCTTGCTGGCAAGCTCCCTAATTTGTGTACCAGGGAGAATCTCGGCGATCTCTCGACGGATGGCCGACACATCGACACCGGGGCAGTGGCATTTGAGCGCTTCGATGACACTGATCCGTCCTTCCATCCCGAGAAGCTTCTGGGCCTCGGTGAGGTCGATCCAAATCGTAATGTCCTCAGCGCTTCCCCGCTCGCTGTGGCACTTGCCGATGGTGAATTCCTTGCCCAGCAGTCCGGCCTTATCCCCGACCTTCAAACCAAGGCTGCTCCACAGCTCGTAGCCCATCACCATCTCGCCGGGCGGCACGGTGACGAGGATCGGTCTTTTCGGATCGCGATGCATCAAGGGCGCTTCGCCCCGCGTCCCGATCAGGATGATTCGCCGCTTCTGCTCGGGCCAGGAGACCTTCTGTTCCAGGATCGGCAGCAGATGGCGTATGGTCATGATACGCGAGTTGGCCAGCCTCTCGACGTATTCGGCCGGCATGGTTTTCGTGGCATAACCGGCGTGCCAGAAGTCGCTGAGGTCCTGGTCGGCCGGCAGGATAAGAATGTTGAAGCCCATCTCCTTCATGATCTTGCGGTAGTCGTCCTCGAGCTTATCCAGTCGCGCCTTGGCCTGAGCCTGCTTTGCCGCCAGGATCTGCTCGGTGCGAAGATCGTGTGCGTCGAGCAGCGTCAATTGCCCCATCAGGCACCCGACCGCCACGACAACCGAAAGCACACCCAGGGCGAAACTGAGCTTTCGGTGAAGAATCTCTCTCGCCACCAGCCGCCAGATGTTCATGTCAGCTCCGTGATGTCCGCTTGCGAACCCACACAAGCAGCACGATCGTACCGGCAAGCATTCCGCCAATTGCAAGGAGGACGTTTCGGACCAACGCGCCCGACGACGTGGAGATCGCGGGACTTGGGGCCTCTGCTGGGGGCTGGGAATCCTGGCTTGCCGCCCAGAGCAGCCGGCCAGACCCTCCCAGCGGCACAGGCTGAAGGTCCTCCGTCAGCCGGCCTTTCAAGCCCGCTTGCCAATCGACGGACATCAGAAGGTCAGTGCCGGGGTTTTGCGCCTTGACCTGACAGGAACACCAGCCCACCAGGAACTCGCATGCCTCTCGAATGTTGTCTTTATTGATGCCCTTGCCAACCAGGGCATATAGCAGACGCCCGCGGCCGAAAACCGCAAACGCCATCGGCTGGGCGAACGTCTTCAGGTCCGGCTCGCTGTTGAGCAGCATCCTCACGAACATCCGCTCGGCGGGGTCACGGCGAGAGACTCGCACCACAGAAAAGGCCACGTCGATCTCCAGCGGATTCTCCAACTGCTCGGAGGTCTCTAAACCGGCACCAGCCGCTGGTGCGAATGCCTCCGCGGGGACCACGACTTTGAGCGTCTCTTGAAGTTCTCTGAGTCGAGTTCCCAGCAACTTTGCTGCCGCATTGTCTTTTTGCTCGTCGCCACACGCTAAAAACACCCATACAGCCGACTCGTCATCCAGGATCCTATTAGCGATCTCGCGTCGCGCGGGTGAATCAATCAGCGCTCTTGCGGCGGCCATATTCAGTTCGCCCGCCCAGAGCGGTTCGTCAATACCAGTGGATGGCGGATGCCGAACCACCGCCCAAGGAAGTTTCTCCTGGTGCTGCTGTAGCCACAGCCGCTGCATCGCTGGGGCAACCTTGCCCGCCAGATCGACGGTCACCACCCTGAGATTGGCGCCGGAGGCATCGGCCGGCGCGGCTTTTCGCAGCCAATCCACCACGGCCTGCTGATCCGCACCCAAGGGCCCCGTGTGAAATACGATCAGCTCGTAAGGATCCGCCGGCCAGCGCTCCAACGCATAGCGGAACACAGGAATGGTGCATGCCAATGCCGTCGGGACCGCAGTAAACAAGACAAGCAGAAGAATCCACAGGAAGCCTAAAGGCCCAAGGCCAGAGACTGCCCCGCAGCAATTCTTTGGCGTTCCTTTCATCATCGCTCCCGACTGCTGTGCCAGTATATCTTAGCAGAATTGGCCCTTCGCGCGATGGGTTATACCCAATGCAGAATAGCCGGGCGCCAACGAGATCTGCAACGAGGACGGAAGGATCATTCCAAAAGCGCGGTAAGTCTGCCGAGCAGAAAGCACAAGAATTATCCCGCACTTTGTCGATCTTATTAACTGGGCGGGTGCTGACGTTGTGGCCCTTGCGGCATGGAAGCAGCACGGCCCGGCGAGTATACGCTTTCGATGACCGTTCGGGAGAGACGCATGATTGTTCGCGCTGGCTGTCTGATCCCCGGGGTGCTTGTGTTGTTGTCTGGATGTGCTCGAGGCACCCGCTTCCGGCCGGCCTTGGAGAACAACCCTCTGCCGAGGCGAGCTTTTCCAACTGGCGGGCTTTCTTCCCTACCGCCTTCGGCCAAGCTGCCCGCCCAACCTTCGCTCTCGGATTATCTTGCATACGCCGCCCTGAACAACGCCAGCCTGCAATCGGCGTTCAATGGCTGGAAGGCGTCGCTGGAGAAGGTCCCGCAGGTCAAGGCCATGCCCGACCCGCGGTTTACCTACCGGTACTACATCGAGGAAGTGGAAACACGCGTTGGGCCGCAGCGAAGCAGCCTGCAATTGGCACAGACCTTCCCGTGGTTCGGCAAGCTCCGGTTGCGTGGCGGCGCGGCCGCAGAGGCCGCCGAGGCAGCTCGCCAGCAATATGAAAACCGCAAGCTCGCGGTTTTCTATCAGGTCAAGGAAACCTACTACGACTACTATTACCTCGCCCGGGCCGTCGCGGTAACCGATGAGAATCTCCGCCTGTTGCAGTATCTGGAGGGCGTCGTTCGGGCGAGATATCGGGCCGGTGTGGCCGAGCACCCGGACCTGCTGCGTCTCCAGGTCGAGTTGGGGAAATTGGAAGATCATCTTCGCACCCTCACAGAGATGCGGCAGCCGATTATGTCGCGGCTTGCGGCCGTGCTGAACTTACCGGCCGATCAGGAGCTGCCCTGGCCGGACGAGGTCGAACCGGGCAAATCGCTTCCGGGCGACCAGCAACTTGTGATCTGGGCGAATGAGTCGAACCCCTACCTAAAGACGCTGGATGCCGAGATCGCCCGCAGGAAGAAACGCGTCGCGCTGGCGAAGAAGGACTACTTTCCCGACGTGACGCTGGGCCTGACGTGGATCGAAACGGGCGATCGAGTCGGCGCCGTTCGGCCAGGCGACAGCGGCAAGGACCCGCTGGTCGCCATGATCTCGGTTAACCTTCCGATCTGGTGGGACAAACTCAAAGCCGGCGTTCGCGAGGCGCGGTATCGCTATATCGCGGCGATGAAGCGCAAGGTGGACGAAACGAACAGCCTGGCCGCCAGAGTCACATTGGCCGCCTACTACTACCGCGACGCACAGCGAAAGATGGACCTCTACGAGCGGGTGCTGATCCCCAGGGCGAGCGAGTCGCTCAAGGTCACGGAGGCGGCGTTCCGCGCCGGGAAGGCGGGCTTTAGCGATCTGATCGACGCGCAGCGCATCCTGCTGGAGTTCCAACTGACCTACGAGCGGTCGCTAGCCGACCGCGCCGAGCGCCTGGCGAAGCTCGAAATGCTCGTCGGCCGCGAGCTGCCCTCGTAGCCGGTAGTCCCGGCGCGCCGGGATCGTCGGCACGATGACGTTCTTCTTTTTTTCGCCCCAGCCGCGACCGGCCTGCTGGTATATCTGCGCGGCGGGGCTCGGTGTCCCGCCGCGAACGAAGCATACGACGACGTTCTTCTTTTGCTTGGGTGCCATGCTCACGCTTGCGTGAGTCCTCCCGATAAATCGGGACCGGGATCAATGGAAAGGGTCCACGCCCCGACCATTCATGGCCACGCAAGCCCCGACCAGTCGGGGCCACCCGCGGATTTATTTCTTCCACCTGCGCCGGATGGCCATAAGCCCGCCGAGGGCCAGCACCGTTAGCGCGGCCGGTTCGGGCACGGCCGGGGAGCCGCCCGTAATCAGGGCGACAAACGGGCCGATGTCATCGGTATCCAGCTTGCCCGAGTAGTCGCAGTCGCCGACCACATGCGGATCCATGCCGTACCCGGCGATATAGCCGTTCGGGTCCGTCAGCGCCATCACGAACGGATTGATGTCGTCGGCGTCGATCTTCCCGCTTGCGTCCATGTCGCCGATCAGTATGGCCAGCAGAGAGACGTCCGACTGCCCGTAGACGACGTCCAGAACCAGCCCGGCCCCCAGATCGGTCCCGCTCTCCGTGGCGAACGTGCCGCTGATGGTGTTGGCGCCAATGATCACGAACGTATCGCCCACGTTCGGCTCGAAGGCATGGATAAGCGAGATATCCAGCGTCCCGTCAAGCGTCGCGTTGCCGAAGATATCGAGTGCGTCGAAATCGTTTGCGTCCAGGCCGCCCAGCTCGATGGCCAGTATGCCGTTGGGCTTCTGCATGTAGTCGCCCCATATGGTCATCGTGCCGGCCGAGGTGCCCGGAGCGACCACGCCGTTGCTGACGATATCGCCGCCAACCGTTCCGTGGCCTGTAAGCTTGCCCGTGTTCCAGATTCTCACCGTCCCGCCGACGTTCAGCGTGCCCCCGTTAGCCAGACTCACAACGCCGCTTCCGCCGTGGCCGCTGGCGTCGCCGCCGACGTAGAGTGCCGTGCTGATGTTCCAGATCGAGCCCGCACCGTCGACGGTCACTGTCCCGCTGGAGTTGGCGTCGTAGCCGACATAGGCATAACTGCTCGTGACGCTGCCGCCGTTAGAGATGTCCAGCACGGCGTTGCCAACATAGCCGACGTAGAGACTGCCGGTGTTGGTCCACGTCGAGCCGGACCCGTCCACAGTCACTGCGCCGGTGGAGGTCCCGTAGTAGCCGATGCGAGCCAGATAGGTCGAAACGCTCCCGCCGTTTTGTATGGCCAGCGTCCCACTGCCACTGAAGCCGACATACAGCCCATTGCTGTCCAGGCTCGAGCCTCCACCATCAACAGTTACAGTGCCGCTGGAGCTGGCGCTGAGGCCGATGGCGGCGTAAACGCCGATCGAGACGCTCCCGCCGTTTTGTATCGTCAGCGTGCCCGTCCCGCCATAGCCGACAAACAGCTGATTGTTGTTCAACCTCGAGCCCGCACCGTCGACGGTCACTGTCCCGCTGGAGTTGGCGTCGTAGCCGACATAGGCATAACTGCTCGTGACGCTGCCGCCGCTTTGGACATTCAGCGTCCCCGCTGCATCGTAACCCACAGTCAGGTATTCCGAGACGGAAAGGCTCTGGCCCGACCCTACCGAGTGGCTTCCGGAGCCGCTTCCGCCGGCGTGGCCGATCGCCAGTTTCCCGGCAAACGAGGGGTTGCTGCCAAAGCCCACCAGCGCGTTGACTCGCAAAGTCGAATCCGACGCAGTGTTGAACGCGCCGCCGCTGGCAAGTTCCACGGTATCGCCGACGACCAAGCCTTTCGTGTTCAGGTTGACCGTCCCCGTGGACCAAACCTTCAGCGTGCCGCCAACAGCCAGCATGCCCCCATTTCCATCCGAGATGTCAACTACGCCGTTTCCGCCGGCGGAATTGGCGTCACCGCCCACGTAGAGGTCACCGCTGTTGCTCCACGTCGAGCCGTTCCCGTCAACAGTCACAGTCCCGCTGGAGTTGGCGAGGAGGCCGATGTAGCCCTCACTGGTCGATACGCTCCCGCCGTTTTGTATCGTCAGCGTGCCCGTCGTACCATAGCCGACATACAGCCCATTGCTGTCCAGCCTCGAGCCGAGTCCGTTCACAGTCACGGTGCCCGTGGAGTTGGCGTCGTAACCGATGTAGGCGGTAGCGCTCGATACGCTACCGCCGTTTTGTATGCTTAGCGTGCCCGTGCCAATGCGGCCGATCGTGAGCCCGCCAGTGTTGCTCCAGGTCGAGCCGTTCCCGCCCACAGTCACGGTGCCGGTGGAGTTGGCGTCGTAACCGATGTAGGCGTAATCACTCGCCACGCTGCCGCCGTTTTGTATGTCCAGCGTGCCCGTCCCGCCATTGCCGACATACAGCGCAGTGCTGTCCAGGCTTGAGCCGACTCCGTCAACGGTCACCGTTCCGATGGAGTTGGCACCGTGACCGATGTAACCGTCACCGCTCGAGACGCTCCCGCCGTTTTGTATGTCCAGCGTGCCCGTCCCGCCATTGCCGACATACAGCGCAGTGCTGTCCAGGCTTGAGCCGACTCCGTCAACAGTTACAGTGCCGCTGGAGTTGGCGTCATCGGCGATGTACCCGGAAGCGATCGAGACGCTCCCGCCGTTTTGTATGGTCAGCGTGCCCGTGCCATAATGGCCGATATACAGCCCATTGCTGTCCAGGCTTGAGCCGACTCCGTCCACAGTCACAGTGCCGCTGGAGTTGGCGTCGAAGCCGATGTAGGCGCTACCGCTGGAGACGCTCCCGCCATTTTCTATCGTCAGCGTGCCCGTGCCAGCGACGCCGACGGTGAACCACGAGCTGTTGGTCCAGATCGAGCCGACTCCGTCCACAGTCACAGTGCCGCTGGAGTTGGCGTCGAAGCCGATGTAAGCGCTACCGCTGGAGACGCTCCCGCCGCTTAGGACCTCCAGCGTGCCAGTGCCGAGATAGCCGACAAACAGTATATTGCTGTCCAGCCTCGAGCCGACCCCGTCAACAGTCACGGCGCCGTCGGCGCCACTCCAGAAGCCGATGCTGGCGAAATCGCTGGTTACGCTTCCGCCGTTTTGTATGGCCAGCGTGCCAGTGCCGAGATAGCCAACAGACAGCGCATTGCTGTCCAAGCTCGAGCCGGCCCCGTCAACAGTTACAGTGCCGCTGGAGCTGGCGTTGTAGCCGATGTAGGCGAAAGTGGTCGAGATCGAGACGCTCCCGCCGTTTTGTATGTCCAGCGTGCCGGTCCCAGAAGAGCCGACATACAGCCCATTGCTGTTCAAGCTCGAGCCGATGCCGTCAACAGTTACAGTGCCGCTGGAGCTGGGCGCCGAGCCGATGATGGCGGAACTCGATACGCTCGCGCCGTTGAAGATCTCCAGTGTCCCGGCGCCGTCACGGCCCACCCAGAGGTAACCGCTGTTGATCCATTCCGAGCCGGCGCCATCAACCACTACGCTGCCGTCTCCTGAGACCTCGCGGGCGATAAAGCACTCATAGCTCGAGACCGTTCCACCGCTTTGTATGGCCAGCGTGCCAACGCTGGAGTTTCCGATATAAAGGTCGTCCCGGAAAGACGCATAGGCGCCTGAGCCGCTGACTGTGATGGACCCGTTGGCGTCGGCGTAAACGATCCCGTTGGCCTCCGGAGAACCGGAAAGGACGCTCAAATGGTCGGCCGAGATCGGCGCGCCGTTTGGGTCCCAGTTGACCGGGTTGAACCAGTCGTTGTCGTTGGCGTCGTTGTCCCAGGTGCGCGTCGCGGCGCGGCCGTCAACGGCAAACACGCACAGAAACACCACCAAGAGAAATCCCGCCGGAAGCCTGATGGATTTATTCGTCCTCATCGCAATGCCCTCCCGGCCAATGTGCCTCCGCCCGCAAGCGATGCGCGCAAAAAAATGCCTGCCTCTCTCACAGATTCGGGGCAACAAATCCCGCAGCGGTATCCTACCACAAATACTGGATTTGTAAAGGCTCAATCCACGCGCCGGGATCAATGGAAAGGGTCCACGCCCCGAACATTCATAGCCCCACTCTTGTGTTTATGGAGCCGCCTCGTGGGTTAGCTGCCTCAACTGCCCCTCCAGGTTCCTGATTGTGCGTTCCTGCTGCTTGCAGTTGGCCTGCATTTCACTTCGTTGCTTCTTGAACATCTCGATTGATTCATCCCGATTGGCCAGCATTGTCTTGAGTTTGGCCTGGAAACTCTTGAGATTCTGAATGCCTCGATCTCTATTGGCGATCATAATCTGCTGCTTCTCGATCTTGGCCTTCATCCCGGTGGAAGTTATCTCCTTCAAATCCACGTTCATCTGGCCCGTGATGAAGAATTTGCGCTTCAGGTCGTACTCGTAGAGTGTTTCTTCGCGTACGTTGACGAAAAAGACTCGTTTAATCTTCAACCAGGCAGCCATCCTGATGCACTTGGCGAGCAACTCATCCGTCTCTTCGTATATAGCGGCAATTAAGACGTCACGGCTCTTTTCGCCCAGGTCCGACGGCGACATTTCGGTAGCGAAACACCGCAGCTTGATAATCTCCATGTCGTCCATCAATGCGTGTTTGGCAAGCTCGTGGTTTTCGTGCTGGAGTATGGTTACCTTTCCGTGGCCATCGTCGGAGAATTCGTTGTACAGCAGGCTTAACAGGTTTCCGAGCTGATCTTGATGTGAGGTCTGGACGATCAGGGCCGACCTGTCCCTCAGGGAAATCCTTTCCCTGAGGAAACTCGCGAAGCTGTGGAAATGCACGTTCAGGGCGGTCTTCTTCCGGACCAGCGTCTGTGGATCGATCTTGGAAAAGTTTACCTTCAATTCTGGGCGAAGCAGGTTCTTGATTCCCATGGATATGTTGAAATCGGCATAGCTGTCAAAGACCATTTGCTCGCGATACTGCTCCCAAAGTGCTGTTCCCGGAATGATGGTCAGCGTGGGGAACCCGGCGGCATCGGGCCTCATTTCGCACGTAAAGCGCGCCCCTTGATCGAATTCCGACTCCGTTTCCGTGGGGCAACCGACGATCAGGTTCGTCTTCTTGAACATATTGTGCTTGTCGGCCAGCCGAAACGCCGAACGGATTTGCTCGTCCGTCACCATCTTGCCAAGAATCTCGTTGCGGATCCGATCCGTCCCGCCTTCCAAGTACACCAATACCAGCGAGCACCGTGCGTCATGAAGAACCTGAAAGAACTCCTCGTCTGCCAGATTCGGCCGCACGTAACAGGACCATTCATAGATCTGCTCCGTCTCCTTGATGATTTGCGTAATCTCGAGTGCCCACGACTTGTTCAGGTCTAAGCTGGAGTCGTTGATGAAAATGCTCTTGGGCTTGAACGTCTCCAAGGCGTAGTCCAATTGTTTACGGAACGCTTTCGGTGAAAGGAACCGCATCTTCGGGTACGGCGCCTTCGGATAGAGTTGGCAGAAGGTGCACTTGTAAGGGCAGCCCCGTGCCAGCAGGAACGGTATGTTGGGCTGCAACATTGGTTGAAGGGAACGATACGGTGACGGCTTGTAGGTTTTCCGCATGTCTGGATGCGTCAGTTCCCGATAGGCTCGCGCGGGGTTGTATTGCTCGAAATCCACCGGGTCGGGCAGATCGTTGACGATGACAGCATCGCCGTTGCGGTATATTGCCCCCTTGATCGAACTCAGATTCGGCCTGGTGGACACTATCTGCTTGATCAGCTTGGGGACGTTCTCTTCGCCTTCGCCGTAGAACGCGTAGTCCAGCAGAGGATTCTCTTCCAGCACTTTGCCCTTGAAGACCAACGTATGATACCCTCCGCAAACAATCGGGACATTGCCGAGGGTTTCCTTCAGCGTCCTGCAAAACGGCGTGATCATGTCCGCGTCCGGTGTCATCGTGGACAGGCCCACCACGTCCGGCTGAAAATTCCTGACCGTTCCCTGGAAAATATCTCTCGCTTCGGGTCGTTCCAGCAAATGCTTAACACCAATACTCGTGCCGCAGATCTTGACCTCATGTTTTCTTGCCCGCAGCGCGTCGGCGAGCGACAACAGTCCGTAGGATCCCATGGAATAGGGTGTGAACTGTATCAGCAAGACCTTCATCGCCAGTGACTCCTTTCCCGCGCCAGTGGCAGGCCTCGTCGCCTTGGTATGGAATCGGGCGAGGCCGGCCTGGACCGCTTCAGGATTCCAACGGAGACTTCCGATCTACCTTGCTCACGGCCGTCGGGACGCACCTCCGCGCATTCTCATCGCACTTACATGTTGCTGCAACATCATTTTTCGGCAGATCCCCCCGGGGAATTGGCTCCTGGCCTTTGCTGGTCCAAGGCAGCCTTCCCGTATATTTGCGCGGCGGGGCTCCCGTCCCGCCGCGTATCCTGCGGGGGCGAGCTCACCGTATTTGCGCGGCGGGGCTCCCGTCCCGCCGCGTAGCCTGTAGCCCAGTAGCCAGGAGCCCATAACTCGTTTAACGGTCGTCGGTACGACGGCCTTCTTCTTTCGTCGTAGTCGTCGGTACGACGATGTCCCTCTTTTGTTCGCCGTAGAGCCCGTAGCCAGTTTGCGGCCGCTGCGGCAAGCTGCTCTGGCATGGAACGCACTGGCAGAAGATCACGCGGCGCCTCGACGAAGTCGCACGCGAGCAAGGCACTCCCGGCCGTCCGCCCGGCCGCACACAATAGCCCGAAGGCCGATAGGCAGGCAATCCCACCCCCTTGCGGTGAGCATGCTTATCGCACGAAGAAAAAGGTTCCTGACCCCTTTTCTGCCCAAAATATCCCCACCTGTTCGATCTACCGGCGGACGGCGAGCCGGCGTCAGTGCAACAGGGTTGACGGACGAGCGGGGCGATGATAAACTACATCGTTTATCGAAGCCCATGCAGCGAGAAGCCGATACATTCAGGGAACCTAGCTCCTCGACACGAACCGGATCACACTAGGGGCTGCGCAATGGCAAGACACGGAAAGCCGGTCCTTAAACAGCGGATCTTTGAGGCCCGCTACGAGCAGGGATATCGTTACCTAGACCGTTGTGGGGACACCATGGTCATCCTCGAGGGGTTGCTCACGGAGCAGACGAAGCTTGTTTGGCTGCCCACGGAAATGGTTCCGACGGGCGCGAGGATGCAATGCCCGGAACTCGACGTGCACATTGTCTTCAACGCGTACACCCTCGTTGTGGATCAGAACCCGGTGGGAGACGTAGAGTGCGATTTCGATAAGATTGCCCTTGCGGCGCTTTCCACGCTCGTCGCGAGATTCGACCTGCAGAAGATACGACGGTTCGGAGCCCGGCGCCTCAAGATCCTTCCAGTAGAATCCGACTCAATCGATGGGGCGGATGCACTGTCGGTTCAATTGTTTCCGGTCAAGGACTGGCGGAAGGATCGGGTGCAGGAGCTTACACTACGCGCGGTGTTCGGAACGTCTGTATTCGAATTACCGGACCGTTCGAAGGGAATACGGATTGAGACGAAGCCGTTCGCGAAGATAGGCGCAGATCTGAAAATTGACGAACGTCTGAAGGTACCACCTCACCTTCTTCACACGAAGCAACGAGAGGCCCTTGTTGAGCAGCTTAAGCGGGCGAAGCAACGGCAGCATGATCCGGAGGCAGGATTATCGATTGACATCGACTATTACTGGGTTTGGCCCCCAAAGGAGGCCTCGCCCGACGATTTCTTGACGGAAGCCCAGCAGGAAGCTGATCGTCTGGAAACTGATTTCCTCAGCAAGGGAGGCCATAGATGACTTCATTCACGAGTAGCATCGGGGACCTCGGATTTCCTGAACAACAGAGCGCGACGGCCGGGAAACTATCTGATCGGTCCTCAACTGTCCATGAGTCCGGTGATGTGCATGTTGGTCCAGAGCCTTACGTCACTGGAGATGAACTGGCCGGCGTCGAAGAACAAGCGTTTGCAGGCCCACGACGGGGCCGCGCCGGCGGCGGCGGTCGCATCGACCCAAGCCTCATTCAAAAGGCAAAGGATATCGTTGAGAGCATTGACTCACGTGACGCCTTTCAGACCCCACTCCATGTGACATCGCTGGCTGGTGTGGTTATGGAAATGTGGGAAAGCGCCGCCGATAGTAGTGATATCCATCAGGACATCCTCGCGACCTTGGAGAATGCAGTTAGGCTCCGGGGTGAGGAGGCAGCCGTAACGAATGAGGACCTGAGCGCGTTTCGCGAAGCATTGACCGACTTGACTCAAGAGCACTTGGCGCAGGAGAACGCTGACGTAATCCGGTCTCGGTTCGTGCGCATGGGCTTCGGACCCTTGGCGTTCGCTGAAGAAGACAGTGACAACACAGGTGATGCCAACGACTGATGCGCTTGCTGCCGAGCAAAAGGGGTCCGCTGTTAGGACGGTCTTAGTCGACACCTCTCTCCTTATCGAGCAGCAGAAGCGAGAGAAGTACGCAAGGCCAGTCAGGGAAGCCCTTGTCGAATACCGGTTTAAGGGAATCTCCTCATACTCCAAGCTGGAGTTCAAGCGGGCGTGGCTGCAAAGGCTCAGCTACATCCACAGCGCGTGCGGAAAAAATGATGCCAGAAACGTTCTGGATGTACAGGATTGGATCATGCGGAGACTGGTCGGTCAGCCGTACCAGAGACGGCGACTGCAAACCTGCTTTGAGCAGCTTAGCAGATTCCTGGAAGTCGACAGCGGCCGCATTTCCGAGGCAGCACAGTTAGCACGGCTGCGTGCCCACTGCAAGCGATCAGTGTTGGCGGGGGCAGAAGCGATGAGGGAACTAGCGACTGCCGAGCTCAAAGGCACAGGTTGCGTCCGAGCTGACGAACCTCCGAGGGAGACGCCGGACGGATCGCTAGACGTTGCCATACGCCGCTGCCACCCAAAGGAAATCCGGTGTTCGATGCAACGCTTTTTCCGTGACAACTTGGCTGCGTTCGACGCGATCGCCGCACACATAGATCAGTTGGTTACTCCTTCGGCTGAGCTGAGCAGGATGAGGGATCACATTAGAAAGGCGCAGAAGTCCCCAGTTCACCTCTGCAGCGACAAGAACTGTGGCAAACTAGCTGACGCAATTATAGCTGTCGACGGGCAGGCTATGGATGTGTTTGCTGCGAACAACGACGCGGAATGGGTTGATATCTCATCGGCTCTTGGAAAGACCCTGGTCAACCCGGTTCGTCCGCCGTGATATTCTTGGAGTCTAGGTTCTTGCGGAAGGCCAGTTCCTGACTTAAGGTAGGGACGAAAGGGGTACAAATTATGAAGGTAGTCTTTTCTCTTGTAGTCCGGGTTACGAGCCCCCCTGAGCAGAAAGGAGGGGGGCAACAGTTCGAAAAGATCCGACATCTGCCGTTTGTGCCACCAATGGGAACCGTGATCGAAGACGACGCATTGAGCACAACCCGTGTCTGGACCGTGGAGCATCTCATCCTTCAACTTGGACATGAAGATGATGACAAGGACGGACCATGCTTGAGGGTCTTTCTGGGTTATCATGACGTTGACAGGAAGAATGCCAAGACTATCGTCGAGTGGTACAAGGATCACGATTGGTACGCGACCAAGCCTGAATTCATAGAGTAACCTCTGGGCGCGAGCAATGGGAATAGTGCTTTGTGTCGTCGGGATTCTGGCAGGTGGGTCTATCGCCTATTTCCTGGCAAAGAGGAGTGACAGGAATACGGCTGACAGACTCGGCGTTGTGGAAAGATGTCTTATTGCTCACGATGGTCTTCTGCGCGAAGCGCTAGGACATCTTACCCAGCGGGCACCGGAGATCGCGGCGGAACTCACGAAGAAGCTACAGAAGGTGGAAACTAATGAGGCTGTCCGAGCTCCCGCATCGCGCTCCCGCGATCGAGTTGGCATGCACGGCAACGTCTGGGACGGCGATAGGTGTCCTGCGTGTAAGGACGGTCGATTCTACTGGTCACACTGGGGTCCAGGGCCGTTTGGATCGTTCACGGCTTGGTACGAGTGCAACGAGTGCGGTCAAGAGCTCCCCAATCAGGAAGTATTCGGCGCTTAACTGTACTAACTGTGCGGTCATGATATCGATTGTGCTTTCCATTCCGCACATGGCTTCGACGGAACCCACGGGTTCAGATCTGCCATGGTGGGCGCTGAACATCCTGCGAACCATTTGCTGTCGCGTGAGGTATGTGGAACTACAGGGACGCTAACCGCATTCTTGAAGCGGAAACTAATTCGGTGGACCGCTTAGGGCGGGCCAAGGCAGTAATCGCCGCGGGCGGCCCCGGGAGTTTATAAGATGGCCTATTCATAAGGATATTGCGGCTGAAGGCACTTCCGGGTAATCTACACGCGGCGTACATAGGGTCGCCGAATCATCGGCCGACTGGACTGTCGGCATTGGGGCAAACGCATGACAACGTGGGAGAGGTCCATTGGGGTGTAATAACGCCCGAACCTGAGGGTGAGAGACGCACATGCAGCTGAGTGATTGGATTCCGGTGCAGCTGAGGGATTGGATTCCGGCTATTTCCACAACTTCCCTTCTTGGAATAGTCTTGTGGCTGCTTCGGTCCCTTATTCTGACCCGCTTAAGGGCAAGTGTGCAGCATGAATTCAATCAGAAACTGGAGGCAATACGGGCAAGTCATCACAAGAGCGAAGAATCCTTCAAGGCTGACTTGCGGGCCAAGGAAGTTCAGATCGAGGCTCTTCGCAGTGGCGCAATATCTGGATTGGCGAGCCGGCAAATGGCAGTGGATAGGCGCCGTATAGAGGCAGTCGACCAGCTTTGGTCGGCGCTTATATCGCTCCGTCCTGCTTTGGCGGCTTCTGCGACAATGGCGACCGTCAAGTTCGATGCGGCCACCAAGCTGGCGGCACGGGATCCGAAAGCCAGAGCCCTGTTTACGGCACTGGGGGGACAAGTCGACATACAGAAAATGAACTGGGCTGACGCGGACAAGGCTCGACCCTTTGTGTCACAGGTTGCCTGGGGACTGTTCTCTGCGTACCGGACCATCGTGTCGGTTGCCATGACAAAACTCGAACTACTTAAGACAGGAGTGGATATACCAAAGCTGATTGACGAAGATGCTGTTCGTAAGTTAATCACGCTCGCGCTGCCGAACCGAGCCCAATACATCGCGAAGTTTGGCATTGGCGCTTGCCATCACCTGCTCGGCGAAATTGAATCGCGTCTGCTGGAGGAACTGAGAAGAGTGCTGCAGGGGGTCGAATCGGACAAACAGAGTATTGAGCAGGCAGCGGCGATTGTAGCGAAGTCCGAGCGAATGATGACATCGATCTCAGAATCTAGCAGTACTGCTGCTGGCCCTTCGCGGGGTGACGATGACGAGCCGGCCCCCGGCGCGTAGCGTCCTGGTTCATTGCCTATGAAATTTGGGCCCCTGGAAATAAAAGATATCGTTTTCCCGTTCCGTGACATTCTCCGGCGAGACTATCTTGACGTCGCGGATTCGCTCGATTCGCATGCAGAACTCCCGCTAAGCGGGGAAGCCATCGTAGTCACGTTCACCTGGTCTGCGGAGGACGATAAACTTCGGTCAACCGGGCCCCGGAGGAACACTTAATCGTGACGACGCCGGCGGAGCGAATCCCTGACGACGACGAAGTACAAGTTCTCACGGACCTTGCTCTCGACAGTTTCAAAAAAGCTGTCGCTAACATTCGTAAGTCCCAGTCTGCGCCATAATCATCTCTCAGTTCTCTGCGATCTCTGCGGTGAAGCAGTTGTTCAGAATTCATGTAACCCTCTGCTCCCTCTGAGCCTCTGCGGCCCAACTTACAGTTTTGCGCGCGCAGAATTGCACTCGCACGTCGAAACCTACGCCGAAAAATGGAATTTTTTTACTCCCGGCCCCAAAAGGGCTTGCCGCTTCGCGCAGGTGCCCAACTTACACATTTGCGCGCGCAAAAAGGGTAGGAGGCGGGTAAGGGTAGAGGCGCGCGATGCGCGCGGCCGGAACCCGGAATCCCGGCGCGCCGGGAAACCCGGGGAAAAGCTGCTTGAAAAGTGAATAGGACGGCCAGGGATTGGAAAACACCCAAAAAGCCAAAAGCCGAAAACGGAAAAACACCCGATTTGGACGCTGAAATCCGTAACCTCCGCTCACGGAAGGCCTTAGGCGAAATCGGGTGCGCAAGTTTGCGCAAGAATGCGCAATGGCGCGCAAGAATGCGCAACGGCGCGCAAGAATGCGCAACAGTGCGCAACAGTGCGCAAGAATGCGCAACGGCGCGCAAGAATGCGCAACGGCGCGCAAGAATGCGCAAGCGGACAAAAAAGAGATTGCCACAAAGGCCACAAAGATCACGGAGTTTGCCCACGGAGGCGGAATCCCGGCGCGCCGGGAAACTCGGGAACTCGCAGCGCAGCGGCTGGCAAGTGGGCTTACTTTCTGGCGGCCAGGTCGCTACAGCCTGGTGCGTCGGTCTGCTTTCTCGCTATCTCGACGAGCCAATCGGGAAAGCTTCCGCCGGCGTCGGCCACGGCTGCATCAAAGAGCTTGCGGGCCACTTGCGGATGCCTGTCGGCGACGTTCTTCGCGAAGGGCCGGGCGGCGTTCAGGTCGTAGAGCAGCGCGCCCGTGCCGTCGACCTTACAGTTGAACCACCATCTGCGTGTGATGACGGTGGGCGTCGAGCCCCAACCGACGGTGACGTGGTCGCGGAAGCCTGCTTTGCCGGCTGTGGCGGCGGCGAGGAACGGCCTGCCATCGAGCCGCAATTGCGGCCGAACGCGTGCGGCCTTGAGAACCGCCGCCGAAATGTCGGTGTGCTGAACGAATATGTCGCTCTTCTTGCCGGCGTGTCGGGCCTTGGGGAAGCGGACAATCAGCGGAACATCGATCACCTCCGGAGCGGACGGATAGCCCCGCTTGCCCATGTATCCCCCGTCGCCGATGGAGTGGCCGTGATCCGAGGTCATGATCACCAATGTGTTATCCAGCAGGCCCATGATGCGCATTTGCTCGATGAAGAAGCCGAACCACCGGTCGCATTGCGTTACCGACCCGCTGTAATTGGCCTGCGTGCGGCTCAGTAGTTCGCGCGACAGATTTTTGCGGACGTTATCGTATGAGCTCTTGACCTGTTCCTGGCCGGCCTTCTTGAGGTACATTTTGCGGTAGTGCGGCGGCACGAGCCACGGCTCGTGTGGATCGAACGACTCCACGACGAGGAAGAACCGCTCGGCGTCGGTGTTCTCTTGCAACCAGTTCGCCGCCGCGCGGAACACCTGAGGGGAAAAGTAGTCTTCCTCTTTGGTGCGATCGCGCATGTTCCGGAGGCACCGTTGAATAAAGCTAATCGTCCGGTCGGTTTGCAACTTCTTCGGCAGCCAGTGGTCAACCTCCGCCTGTGTCAGTGCCGGGCCGGAACGATACGGATCGCCTTCCTGGCCGCGGAGGAACGTCCACTGGTCGAAGCCTCTGCAGAAGTTTTTTGACGGCTTAAACATGTGATATACGTCTGCTATCAGTGCGGTGCGATAGCCGGCCTCGCGGAGCATCTCGGCGAGTGTGGGTTCGGCTTCCGGTATTGGGCCCCAGCCAGGAGCGCCGAGGAAATCGCCTTTGAGGCGAAAATCGGCGTTGAAGAACGGATAAACGCGCCGTCCGGTATACAGGGCCCGCCGCGCCGGCAGCGTCGGCAGCGATTCCGGGTACGCGCGCGTCATGACCAGCGACTCGGCCGCAAATGTATCCAGATGTGGTGTATAGACCTTGCCCCACGGCGGCGGGCCATGCAAACCAATACAGTCCTTTCGCAAGGAGTCAAATACGATCAGCACAATGTTCATGCCTTTCGCTCCTTAAAGCTAAAGCAAGCACGAATTTCCGGAAGGCTGCCTAAGGACAGCATCTCGGTTTGGCAAACTGGCAGGCCACGATACTCTCGCACGCCTTGCTTTGCAAAAGATTGCCCGCCGATTATCTCCTTCATCAGGCACACGGGGCGGACCTTCTTGTGAGCAAAAGCGACTGTCGAACGATGACTGACCGGTTCCGGTGCAGATCAGAGGCGTTCGATGTAAACCGGTTCATTTGCAAACCACTTTCATACCTCACCGGCTGAAAAAGGGCCGACGCGATTGCTCGCCCCGGCCCTTCGCTTGGCCGCTAAGTGCCCTGCAGATGCTACTGCGACCGTATAAACATGTGATCCACGTACACCGTGTCAAGGTCCTTGGCCTTGTTGTCGCGGTTGGTG
>SDBT01002183.1_pt1 | contig 34878 bp, 38 predicted proteins | sample 2277101 | NCBI WGS metagenome assembly SDBT01 (sample SAMN10404973, study PRJNA504765) | marine sediment metagenome | isolation source: marine sediment core GS10_PC15, 103 cmbsf | place: Arctic Ocean: Southern Knipovich Ridge | collected 2010
TGGATCCTTGGACGGCGCTTGCCGCATCGTAGCAACTGGTTGGCCATGTTGCTCGTTGACAACGACTGGCGTCGCATAGGCGTCCGCTCGGTGCCGGGCGGGCGCTACTATCGCGGGCGACTCAGCTGGAGTGCAGAGGCCGGTCTCATTAACCGGATAGCTGGGTTCGATTCCCAGGCCCGCTAGTTTGATCGAAGGGCGGTAGACGGCCTGGGAGCGGCCGTGGCACGGATGCCACCCGCCCGGATCGAGGAACCATGAAACGCACGATCCTCGCCATCCTTGTCTGCCTGTTATCGGCGGGTTGTGCGGCCACCGCGAAGGACATCTTGGTAGGGGCCCTGATCCATCCCGATACCAAGGCTTCGATGATCGAGGCCGTGAAGGGCGCCATGCGCGACCCAGAGGTCTTGGCCGCATTGACCGACATGGCGAAAGCCGCCGCGGGCGAGGTTGCGACGAAAGCCGTCGGCAAGGGTACGCCGTTCTATGAGATTGGTGCGTACATCCTCGCGGTCTTGACGACAGGCGGCGTGGGGACGAAGACGCTGCACACGTTGCAGAAGAAGGAAACGGCGGCGCTGCACGCATTACAGAAGAAGGATCGGCGAGAGTTTCATGGGGAACGGAATGGATAGCCCCCAACGCCGGGCCAACCTAACCCGGCTGACGCACCGGGTGGCCCGGCCCTCCTTGGGGCGGGGCTGATGCTATGATGGCGGATGACACAGCAGGAAAGCCAACAAAGTTGTGATAGAGACTCCACCAGTTCGGTATCAAGCGGACCACGATCTTCAGCGCAAGACGGATAACCTCGTAGCCCGAGACACGCAGGAAGCGTACCGCAAGGTCGAGGTTTGGGACCGCTTCGAGCAGCTCGCCAAGGACATCCAGGGCGATGCTGTCTTGGTCGAACTCTTCCGAGACCTCGTTTTTCGACATGCGGACCCGGAATCGGTCAAAAAACTCGTAATGGAGCGCCTATGAGCAGCACAGTGATCCTGTCTTGTGGGGTCGAATGCTCTATCTGCGGGCACCACTGGCCGTTCAGGGAGGTCGTCGAGACCGTCGAGCATGACGGGGTCGTCTCGCCCGTGACGCCCGATAAGGTAGAGTGCCCGCGGTGCGGCGGGATGTGGGGCGACCTGGACGTGTGACGATTGATCGCCGCCCCGATTCCCGAAAGGCAACGGCATGAGTGACAAGAGCCTTGAGATGACTGTCGGCAGGCTGTGCGGCGAGGTTAAGGTTCTATCGCGGTCGCTGGATCGCGTCGCTGCACGGTTGCCGGTTGTGGACCGTCGACAGATTTGGTTCCTGGGTGCCGCCGCAACGTTCGGCGCCCTCATAGGCTCGTCGGGCCCACCGTGGATTGCGAAGTTGTTCGCGGTTACGCAGGCTGTGGCCGCTGGGGTGGCGCCATGATGGCCGGAGATCTCCCGTGAAATTCCACACCAACCAATGGTACGCCGGCGAATTCCACCTCAAGGCGGGAATCCTCCACGATGTCAACCTGAGCACGGACGGCGAAATCTTCTCCTCGTTCCAGTTGGCAGGAGGTGCAACGAAGACCTGCCCCGTTAAGGGCAATGAGCGACGGGCTATCGAGGTTCGATGGGGGCTCGTAGAAGGCGGGTTGCGGAAGTGGCTGGCCGGCGGCAAGCGGGCTTCGGAACTCCCGGTGGCGAAGGCGAAGAAGAAAAAGGCCGCCGCTAGACTTGACAAGGAGCTGTGATCGGGTAGGCTGATTGCATGGTGATCATAGACGATGTACGAAAATTCGCCCCCACAGGCTTCTATGGTCACCATCCAAAGGCTTGCGGGGGCGTTTCTTTTGCGCGTACGCTGGGCCTGCCTCCCACAGGGGGCTACCCGCTAGGGCGACGTATATGGCGGGACGAGCCCCCATTGCGTCGCCCTTTTCGAACCGTGAGGAATTAATGCCCAGATACGCACAGACCACGACCGTAGCGGTTGAAAAGAGCAAGACAGAGATCGAGGATCTCGTCACTCGATACGGCGCCGACGAATTTGGTATCGCCCGTTCGGCCAAGAAGGCCATGGTCGTCTTCACGTTGAAAGATGGCTTGTGCGTCCGAATCACGCTCCCCTTGCCCGATCAAGATGATCGCTCGTTTACGCACACGCCAGCGAGGGATACAGAGCGGCACCCTGATGATGCCCGCCGAGCATGGGAGCAAGCTTGTCGATCACAGTGGCGTGCGCTGGCGCTGATTATCAAGGCAAAGCTGGAGGCGGTCGAGGCGGGGATCACGACGATCGAACGTGAGTTCTTTGCCGACCTGTTGCTACCGAGTGGGCAGACGATGCAAGAGCACGTGGGCAACGATCTGAGGTTGGCGGTCAAAAGCGGCAAGATCCCCAAGCTGCTGACGGTTGCGTCGGGGTAGGTGTGCCGCTGGGGCCGCGATGAAGAGCTTGACGTCCACCACAAGACCTACAAGCGCAGGGGCAAAGAGAAGCACAATGTCCAAAGGACATCGCCGCAGAGCGCGAATGAAAGCGATATGACGCCTACGGGTTTCGGATGCGGTTTCCCCGATACAATGACCGCTAGTGGGCCGACGGCTAGGCCTGCGACTCCGGCCTCACGGAGGATAATCGAGGCACGCCCCGCCGACACACGGGCGGCGGAAACGCTCAGGCGTGCAGGCACAAGCCGGGCTCTCCGGTCGACGCGGAACCCGGACAATTGTGATCGCCCTCGGGCCTTTTTTTTCTGAGATAGCCGTTTAAGGCAAGAGCGTAGGCGTAGAACTGTGCAGGCACCGTCTTAGTCGGCGTGTGCAGGCCGTGATGCCCCCAAGATCACGGGATAACGGTCGGTGCGCCCATACGCACAGGTACCCCAAAAAAAAAGGCGGATTTGTCACAATGGGCAAAGTCGAGTTGCTACCCACATTGAAAAAGCTGACATACCGTGAACGGGAGATCATCAAACTCCGCTACGGGATCGGCGACGGGTACACCTACACGCTTGAAGAGGTCGGCAAAATCTTCAAGGTAACTCGCGAACGGATTCGGCACGTTGAAAAAAAGGCACTGTGTAAACTGGGCGATCTGTGGTTGAAAGAGACGCTGGCGGCGAGAAGCAAAGGGAGACGAGACGATGGAGATCGAGGTTCTGAAAAAGGACGACGGTCGCGTGCGGTACAGCTCGCTGATCTTAGGCTCGTGCTTTAAGGTCCATCTGCCCGAGCGCAACGAAGAGGTTCGGTACTTGATGCGGATGGTGCCCGGTTCGGTCGATCTAAGCGACGCCCGAACCATAAGCTTTCATCCTGAAGAGTTAGTTTACCCCGTTTGCGCCAGGGTCGTGATTGGAGGTAGATGATGACAAAACCACTCTGGACGAAGACCGCGGGACCGCCACCAAGGCCGGCGACGCAGCTCGATGAGCTGAACGTCCAACGCCATCTCTGGCAGACGTGCAAGAGCACGGAAGAGATTCAGGCCGAGGCGTTGAAGGCCTCGAGGAGGAGGGTGAGACGATGACCATGACGCCCGACGAGTCCGAACGCCTTGAATACCTTGAAGACCTCGTTGCCAACCTGGGCGAGCGAATGGTGAGGGCTGAGGACCTACTGTACTACCTTGCCATGGCGGCCGGGAGACCAGGATCCGTTCTACGCCAGAATGTGATGGGAATGCTGCCGGACGTATTTGCCCGACGCGACGGACTCCGGGAGCGAATCGAGGCAGCCCGCCAGGCGCCTCTACCCACACGCCCGCTTGAGCACGCTCCGAATCCAGCTTGATAGACTGCGCCCGCCGTCGGCGTCGGCCGCGGCCCTGCTTTGTTCCAGCAGGTCGCTCGGTATACGCAGCCACATCCGGCCTTCTTTTGGCCCACCCGCTCGCTGGCTCTCGTGCGGCTCAGCCGGCTCAACGTCCGGTTGCTCGGCCTGGGGCTCGGCGGAGGCTTCAGGCTCGCAGCATCGCGCGTGCGTCTTGACATGGCCGTCGAGGTGGAACTCCTCGCCGGACTCGATCATGCCGCTGCAGACGGGGCAGATGCCGCTCATGCTGCACCTGTTCTCGCCTTGGTGATGATGAGGCGTAGCTTTCCGATATTGTGCGTCAACTCGGGGCCTTCGGCGTCTCGTGGGCTGGCCAAGTAGGTTAGGAGCGCCTCGATTTCCTTGATTAGCTCTGGCACGGCTGCGATTAGTTGGGCGTTGGCGTAGTGGTCTTTGCCTCGCAGGCGCGTGGCCCTACAAATGCAAACGCAACTACCACTGGAATTGCAAACCGCTGCGTATGTCTTGTTTTGTTCGCCTACTTTCCACTCCTCCGGCGCGTGTTCGCTCATACTGCACCCACCTTCATCTCTGCGAGCGCCTCCTGCACGTGACGCTCTAGATCGGGTCGTAGGACCGCAAGCTGCGACGCAGCCTTGGGGAGGATGCCGGCCTGGGCGGCGGCCTCGAGTGCCCGGGCAACGCCACAGCCGCGCAGGGAGCCGAGATTGTCCACCGCGCGGCCGGTGCACTGGTCGAAGAGTTGGTCGTAGGTTGGTTCGATCATGGGGTTGGTCCTTTCTGCTTCCGGTCAACCCGCCACACGAGGGCGATGATTGCGAATCCGCCAAAGTGGCAACACAGGTAACAGGCGGCGGCTAGCACGACCCAGCCCACCCGCACGAAAAACAGTTTGCCAGTCCGGCCGTACCGGTTTGTTCCGCGTCGCCGTCGCACTGCGGGCAAACTAGCCCACTGCGCACAGGGCGCGGCGGCACTTTTGGCGATAGCGCGCCGTACGCCGCATCGAAGTCGCGGCGGTTCATTTGGCACGCGCTGCACGTGTGAAGTTCCCATCGGACCGTTACGCGATCCCCGCCCGGCCCCACGTCCAGGCCGCACGCCGTCAGCGTCTTTGTTCCGATCAAATGCGTCATCGCGCACCGCCTTCCGGGCCGTACTCGTGCAGCTTGTAGGCTCGTTGCTTGCTGATGACAACAGGCTCTGGAGCACCCCAGATCCCATCCTTGTAGCCCGGCAGCGACGACCAGGCGGTCTTCCGCAGCGCGTCGATGAACGCCTTAGCCTCGGACCCCGGCCAGCTATCGTGCTCACAACTCTGGTATTCGTAGCAGTCGCAGGCTTGAAGAATCTGGACCGGATCAAATTCGGTGTGGCGCGGTGGATTCTCTGGATACTGATAGTCGGAATCGCATGGGCCCGGCAGGCTTCGGTCGCCAGGATACCGCGCCGATACGCTCGTGACGTTCTCATCCCAGAGTAGCTGACCGACTCGGTGTTCAGCCTTGTGATCGCTGCGGTTCAACGTCTCGCGGTCGTAGGTGTCGGCCTCGCGGTCGATGTTCCAGATCCACGTCAGGTGGCCGTGTTGACCTACGATGCTGCCGCAGCTCGCTGCTTGTACCAGATACGCGATGTGGTTCTCGTCGACGACGTAGGCACTCATACTGCACCATCCGTTCCCGTGGCCTGGTGGATGAGTTCTCTGGCCCGGCCCGCAACCTCTTGGGCGAGGCGCTGGTGCCCCGCTGTCCATGTGCCGACGCAGTGGCCGACGCACTCAACGATGGTGGTTAGCTCCCTACATACCTGAAGCAGGTCGGGCGCGGCGGTGAGGTTGTCGATGATGTCTGCAATACCTTCGAGTGTTTTTTCGCCGTACGTCGTGGAATACCGCTTGTGCGTTTCGCCGTAGATTCCGCCCGTGATAACTTCGGCTGCCCTGATTGCTCCCGGCGTGTGCGCCGTCAGGGTGTGCCCGTTCGCTCTTTCTGCTACACTCATCATCGTCAAATCCTCTCAATTAGGGTTTGGCCACGCTCCCGGATGTCTCAGCATCGCGGGAGCATTCTCGTAATTACTCCGAGTGTACACCGCAACGGTGTACAGTCAAGTAACAACCCGTGTACCATTTGCGAACACTGAGAGGAGGGGGTCGAGGCAGGTCGTGCATGCTGAACCTGTGGCGCTGTCGTCGCCGTCATCGTCGCGCCTCCGTGGCCTGCCGAGCTGGCCGTTCGAGAGCACGTTCAACGTCTGCGACACGAAATCGAATCGTTCCTTGCGTCGGACGAATGCAGGGGATCAGCCCTCGCCGCCGCCAGGTGTGAACGGTGGCGACCTTGACTCCGAATCGCTTCGCAATGTCTGCTACTTCAACGAGTTCGCACATCGTGATATCTCCGCGAGATCCTGTTCATTCGCGAAGACTGTAGGCGTGTCTCGGCAAGGGGTCGTGTACCTATTTGGTGTACTTAGGTGTACTTAGGTGTATAAAGGTGGGCGCTCTTCGGAGTGCAATTGTGGGGTGAGCGTGGACAGTCCGTGCCGTGTCACGTCGACTCACGTCGACTCACGCGGTGTCACGTCTGGCGCGACATCTGTCACACACTGTGTGACACTCGTTGGGTGAGCAAGTGGAGCATATCACCCAGCAAGGGAAGGGCCTTCGGACGTGAGTGTTGCCGTCTGGGAATCAAACCCGCTGACTACAAGTAAGCATACTCGGACAACGCCGTAGATCTGTCCGACCATTTCGTCGTTTTGTCCGAGATTGCGTGTCCGACGCAGTTTGTCTCGCTGCACGCGCATCGTCGTAAGTCCCGTCTGTTCAACCTCTTACGAACCACACTGCCACCTCTCTCCCTTCTGGCACACCTAGTGCATTTAGTCATTGCAGTGTCGGACGTACGTGGCATCCGGCAACTGCTGTAACCGACGAGAGGAACATTATGTGCACACCCGTTGTGACCATGCCAACCGTTGGCGAGATAGCTCGGCGGCTCGGCGAACCCATCCACCGGATCGAGTACTGCATTCGTTCTCGGCGCATTCGGCCGAGCGGGGTCGCCGGCAACGCCCGGGTCTTCACGGATCAGGATGTGGAGCGCATCGCCGCAGAGCTTCGCCACATCGATATTGAGCGGGGGAGCGATGCCTAGAAGGACCTTCCTCACCGAACCAAGCAGCCAGGATCCGGGCTCTGGATCGTACGTCAAGAGAACCGCCACGGCGAGCTGTGTTGGTAGGTAGGTGTGAAGGAGGGAGCGGGGAGGGCAGCTGCGCTCGGTCTCGGGCGCGGGTCGGATCGGGTATCCAATACGCGAGGTATGGTCGTATATGCCACCGCTCTGGCTGTTTAGGCTGTGTTGTGGTGTTCGAAGGGCTATTTGCGGGCTCTGAGGGCCATCGAGCGCAACATAATGCCCATTATAGGACCAAGCTTTGTATGGGACCCATTTACAGCCGGAAAGTGAACCACACCCCCCACCCCTTTTGAGGCGTAGGCTCTAGAGTTACCTCCCTCTCCGACGAACCAACTTTCGTTGATACGGTTCGGTGGCGTGCATCGCTATCGTCTGTCGAGTATCAGTTCCCGGCCGCCCAGCCCATGTTGGTCACAAAATCGGGCTTTTGTCAAGGGGCGTCGTTGGATGTTGCCTTGGGGGCTGGGATCGGGTACATTCAGGTTGATGTCTGAGCGTCTTTTCTCATATTGTGACGAAGGCGGTGGCGCCGAGTTGGTTGCGTATGCTCGAAGCGACCCCGCCCTGTTAGAACGTACGCTCTACTTTCTGTTTGGTGGCAACATCCAAGCCCAGGCGGCTCATCGCGAGGAAGCTAGGAAGCTCGTCCAGCTTGGCATAGACCAATTCGAGAACCCGCCCACCCCCCGGGCCTTCGCCTCCTTCCTGCTCGCCCCGTAGCACTTCACTCCCTTTCTCCCCCATCTTAACTTTGTTGCATTGGTTTCGTTGCGTTGCGGTGATCCCCTTCGACTGGCGCTATCAAAAACGCCGTTTTGCACGGTGCGACCGATGCGACCGGTCCAACGCAACAGTTCCACGTGAAACAGCTTTGGTTGTCTCCCGCACCCACATGTGGTATGATTGAGTGGTTGGGTACTATTTCTGGTGTGTTTGTCCCTGTTGAGGGCGGTGCGATGACGACTCCGAAGTGTCAGAAGACGATCTGGGAGCGGCAGAATGCCCGTCGCGTCTATTTGGACTCAAAGAGCCCCAACTACTGGGAGTGGTTCTGCGCTTACCGCGACGGCGTGAAAGGATTGGGCGCCGGTTCGTCGGCGGCCAACGCCCTGGCCGAAAGCGTCTATTGCCCCGAGTGGGACACGGCGAACTGTCGTCTCAAGCCCAACGTTGAAGTGCCGGCGCTGTTGACGGAGCCCGCCCCTCTGCCGACTCGAGCCTCTTTGGGTCTGATTCCGGACCCTGCGGAGTCGGAGACCGGTCCGATGGAGGCGCTGTGGCGCGCCGCGCGCTCTCGCTTGGGTAAGGCGTCTGAGGAGAGGCCGCCGAGCCGGCAGCAGATCGTCGAGTGGGTGGCGGATAACGCGCTGGTTCCGTGGGGTGAGATTCAAGCGGCGGACGTGCCCTCTTTGGCCGCCGTGGGGTTGCTGCAGTATGTGAAGACCGACGATGGCAGTGCGAAGTTCTGGGACGGTTACAGTCGGACGGTGTTTACGAAGATGCTGGTGGCGAGCCCGCCGGAGGGCGGATTTTCGCCTGACCAGACCGCTATACCGTCGGTGGAGTTCCTGGAGAGCCTGACAGCCAGCACGGAATAGCCCGGGGAATGCTTTGTCGGCACGCGGACGCAAGACCAAGACCCTGAAGGTCAGCCAGCGAAGTGCGCTGCAGCACGGTGCACTCGTCGCCCCCGGCACTGGGTGGACGGGCACGACCGAATACTACGACCGCTTGGTGCCGAAGGATCCGGTGAAGAACCGGGAGTTTCGGATCGACTGCTGGAACCGGGCCGAACGGAGCGAGGCGGATGCCCGGCAACTCCACGCGATGTGTGCCGCGGACGTCCTATTCTGGATTAACGTCTGGGTTTACACGTATGATCCCCGCTCGAACCCGACGGAGCTGCCGTTCATCACCTACAAATTTCAGGATGACCTGATCTTAGAGATTCAGGCTTCTTTTGGTCGGGAGGACCTCTTCATCGACAAGAGCCGCTGCATGGGGGCCTCGTGGTGTTGCTTGGTGGTGATGGATCACGGCGCCCGTTTTCGGGCTGGGCTGTCGTTTCTTCTGGCCAGTCGCGTGGAGGAGTTGGTTGACGAGACGGACAATCTCGACGCGCTGATTCCGAAGTTGGATTACGTCGATCACCGCCTGCCGCCGTTTTTGAAGCAGCCACGAGCCCGCAAGCACCTCTCGCTTGTCTACACGAAGACCGGCGGCCGATTCCGAGGTGCTCGCACGACGAAAGACATCGGCCGTAGTGGTCGCCACACGGCGGTTATGCTGGACGAGTTCGGGGCGCTTCAGATGGACCTCGGCTTCAGCGTTCTGGCCGCCACCCAGGCGGTGTCACCCTGCCGCATCCTCAACTCCACCCCGCAGGGCGACGTCAACGCCTTTGCGCACATGAAGAGAACGTGCCGGAAGAAGATCGCGCTCGATTGGTTCATCCACCCGGTCTACAAGCGGGGGCTGTATGCCACGCGCGTGACACCCGGCGGCTTGGCGACAGGCATTGAGAAGCGGGACTTGGAGATTCTCGACAAGTTGTACAAGTACCCAGAGGGCTACAACTTCATTCTGGACGGGAAGATTCGCAGCCCGTGGTACGACGCAGAGTGTCTGCGATCGCCGCTGGCCAGCTTGATCGCCCAAGAATTGGACAGGGACTACCTGGGTTCCGGCGATCCGTTCTTCAAGCCGACGGAGTTGGCCAAGCACCAGGAGAAGTATTGCTGTCCGCCGTACCATCAAGGCGAGTTGGTTCTGCGTGAGGATGAATCGTGCAAGCCGGACCACTGGCTGAACCTGAGCCGGGGGCGGTTCCGGCTGTGGTGCCATTTAGATGTCCGCGGTAAGCCGCCGCGCTATCGCCGGTACGTCATCGGCGGGGATGTCGCGGTCGGAACCACGGCTTCCAACTCGGCGCTGAGCGTGGTGGACAAAACGACGGGCGAGAAGGTGGGTGAGTTTCTGTCGAACAAGACCTCGCCCTACGAGTTCGCCGCCATCGCCCTTGCCCTGTCCTACTTCTTTGATGACGGCAACGGCGCGCCGGCGCTGCTGATCTGGGAGGCAAACGGACCCGGTAGAGACTTTGGCATTCAGGTGTTGAAGCTCGGTCATCCGAACGTCTTTTGGCGCCGCAACGAAGAGCGACGCCGGATTCGCGTCACGGATTTTCCGGGGTGGTGGTCGGACAAGAAGACCAAGCAATCGCTGCTGACGGCCTATGCGCAGGCGCTTTTGAATGGTTCGTTCATCAACCGCTGCTGGGATGCCGTCGAGGAGTGCCGGCACTACCAGTATCTCGGCGACGGTACGATCGGTCACGTTGCCAGCCGGTCGGCGCTGGATCCGAGCGGCGCGAACGACAACCACGGTGATATTGTCATTGCCGACGCGTTGGCCTGGCGGGGTGTCGGCGAGTTGCCAATTCCCAAGTCGGGAACCGTCGGGATTCGACCGGGTAGCTTGGGCGCACGGCACCGCGAGTACGATCGCGCCCGGCGAACGCGCAAACTGTGGGACTTCGAGTTGCAGGTTGAGAGTAGTCTTGCGGAAAGGCCATGGTTGGGGTAAGGGAAGGGTTGGTAATCTAATCGGGGGCGACGCGCCGGCCAGCGTGTAACCGACCGAAGAAAGTGACGGACGGCATTTGGGTGCCCAAACACCCTGATGCCGTCCTTTTTTTCGGCGCCCCTTTTGAAATGTGATGGACTACAAGAATTCACGACACATCAAGAAGCTCCGTGAGGCCGTGCACTTCGCGCGGCAGAAGCTGATTCCCTTTCGAGAGAAGCGGAAGTACGTCATTCGTCAGATCGTGGGGACCAACTACTCCGATGATGGGGCCGAGCGTCGCGTGGCTGTCAACTTCGCGGAGCTCCAAGCAAGCATCCTCCATCGCCAGCTCGCGGCCCAATCTCCTCGCGTCTTGGTCACGACCGACAAGCGCGCGCTCAAGCCGGAAAGCGCGGCGCTTGAGCTTGAGCTCAACCTGCAACTCGAGCGCATGAAGTTCGGCAAGCGCATGGCACGTTGCGTGCTTAATGCGATCATCAGCGTCGGCTTCATGAAGGTCGGACTCTCCGGCGACCCCGAAACCGATGATACGGAGCTCTTGGCTCAGCCGATCGACCTGGACGACTGGGTTCACGACAGCGCCGCTCGTACATGGGACGAGATTGCCTTCTGCGGTGATCAGCGTCGCGTGCTGCTAAGCGACGTCGTGGCCGATAAGTCACTGCCGGAGACCTATCGCAATCAGGTCGCGGCCGAGTCCTCACAGTTCCAGACGCTCGATGACATGGGGGTCGAGAATGTTTCCGGCATCGCCGGCGAGGAGCCCGCCGGCGGAGACGAGTACCAACCCTACGTCAACTTCTGGGATCTTTGGATCCCCGACGAGCGGCTAGTGGTGACGCTCGATGGTACGGACAACACGGAGGTGCTCCGAGTCGTTGAGTGGAACGGTCCCGAGCGAGGTCCGTACCACATGCTTGGGATGGGGGAAGCGCCTCACGCGGTGATGCCGGTCTCGCCGCTGATGGTGATGATGGATCTGCATGAAATCGGGAACCGTATTTTCCGGAAACTGGCCCGCCAGGCGGAAACGCAGAAGCGCAACATCGTCTACCGCGGCTCGGCCGCGGACGATGCCGAGCGTTTCCAGCGATCGGTCGACAACGAGTACATCAAGACCGAAGACCCCGGTGGCGTGGCGATCCACAATTTTCCAGGTGCGGATCCAAGCAACCTCGCGTTTTTCCTACAGATCAAGGGCATGTACACCTGGTTCGCGGGAAACCTCGACGCGCTGGGCGGGCTCTCGCCGCAATCGGCGACGCTTGGGCAGGATGAGATGCTCCAAGCGAACGCCTCCAAGCGCGTGGCGAGCTACCAAGCACGCACCATCGAATTCGCGCGGGACGTGGTGCGCGATCTGGCGTTCTATCTGCTGGATGACCCATCGCTGAACGCCGAACTGTCGCGCCCCATTCCAGTGGTCGAAGATATGTCGGTCGCCCTTCGTCTCCAAGCGGCCAAGCTCAAAGGCGAGTTCCTCGACTACAACTTCGACATCGACCCCTACTCGATGCAGCACGACTCACCGGCCGACAAGCTGCAGACGATCACGAACACGATCCACAACGTAATTCTTCCGCTGCTCCCGTACTCGATCGAGGCCGGCGGGCCGGTCAACCTCCAGGCGCTTATCGATCTCGTAGCGAAGTACCGAAACACGCCGGAGCTGAAGGGCATCCTGTCGTTCCCGCCGAGCGTTGGTCCGGTCACCGAGCAAATGGGGCAGTCGACGAAACCGCCGTCGACACAGCGGACGGTCACGCGCGTGAACCGCCCAGGCGCTACTCGAGGTGGCCAAGACGAAATCATGTCGCGCGTGCTGTCCGGGATCGGTATGCAGCCGGACGAGATGGCCGCTTTGAGCAGAGGAGTCGCCTGATATGGCGCTTTATTTGTACACGAATGAGCGAAAGGGTCAGACCATCGAGCGCATCTTCCCGATGACGGGCCGGATCCCCAGAAAGATCAAGCACAGGGGCAGCAGCTTCGTGCGCGACATCCCCGCCGAGCATTCCGGTCGGAAGGACACACCCGGCACGTACCCATTCTGGTCCTCGGCGGCCGGCGTTGCCGAGAGCCAGATATCTGAGACGACAGCCTACTTGGCCCGTAAGGGGATCAGCGTGGATTTCAACAAGGACGGCGACATCCAGATGCGGAGCAGGCGGCACCGCTGCGCGGTACTCAAAGCGCTCGAGCTGGTCGACAAAAACGGCGGGTACAGCGACCCGTAAAGGACTGTAGCCATGTTGGGTCGAGGTATGTTTCCAGGCGAACATTCGCTGGTGCCGGGCTATCAAAATCCGGCAGAGCTTATTGGAAATATCAGAAGAAGGGATTTTAGCAGTGCCCGGAAACGTCGCCAGGAAACGCTCCCCGCTGGTGTCAGGAAGTCCAAGAAGGACAAGAAGGACAAACGCGAAGTGGAGGCAATGGTCCAATTGCTATTGGCCATGATGTCACAGGGCGACGCAAACCCCAGCATGCCAAGGAGACGATGATGGCGACTACGAATTTCTTCGGCGGCAATACGGCTCAGACGCTCCAACGTCCCGCTCGGGTTTCGCCGACTCGCGGCGCACTGGCGCAGCAGCCCTTGAATCAGGGCTCCCCAATTACGCAAATATCGGGGCGCGACGACAGGCCACAGTTCAACCGGCCGAGCACATTTACGGGGTTTGACGACAGACCACAGTTCAATCAGCCGACTCAGCCTCAATACGGGTATCAGCCGGCCGATCCGGCTGCCGGCTTGAACGTTTTCGAGCGGCAGATGCCGTACAGTCTTTCCGCCCAGTTGTTCAACATGCTTGGCTTGCGAGATCCATCGAGAGAGCGTGGTGCGAGCGCACAACCACAGCAGCAGTTTCCTACTCAATTTGGGTCCGGCGTGGGCTATCCATACCGCGGTAACCCATTGGATGACAGTGCGTTCGACATGCCCGGTTCCGTCACGGTTCCGTCGACCGGTGTCGTCGGAGGGGGGCTAACACCACCGCCGCCGCCGTCGGCCTCAAGCTTCATGCAGAAAGGGGGTCCCAAAAACACGGCACCCAGGGGTGGTGACGTGTACGATGACCTGACGGCGAGGGCCAAACAGGCGATGGACGGTGGTGACCGCGCGGAGTCGAACCGCTTGATTAGAACCAGGAATCGGATTCGACGTAACGCAGGTGACGAGCTCCGGGCGGGGCGGGAAGCACCGAACTACGGGCTCGGTGCTCTTTACGGAGCGAGAGATCGGCTTCGGGGTAGCGGCCAGACGAACGCCCTTACTTCGCTGCTTGAAACGATTGCCAACATGGAGAAGGGTGCCGCAAGAAGGAGATAGCAATGTCAAGCTCAAAGGACTCTGGAACAACGGTCGAGGAAGAGCCGCAGCAGGCGGCGGTCGCTGACCCGACGATTGACGAAGCGGAGGTCATGTCATACCCGCCGGACGAGCCGGAGGCGCCTCAAGCGCCGACCGTGCGCGAGGATGCCACGGCCGCCTCGGCGTTGACCCACGTCGACGAGGAGGACCTGGTGTTTCCGCCGTCAGAGCTGGAAGGGGAAGAGACGGATCAACAGCAGGGCGGCGAGGACGATTCCGCCGCGCCTGCAGCAGAAGGGGAGAGAGAAGGCGGGGAGGAAGATTCCCCCGTAGAGCCGGCGGCCGAAGCGCCGGTGGTGTTCGATCCGCGGCTGCTCGATATCGCTGCCAAGTTGGGCGTATCGGCCGAGCAGGCGCAAGGATTTTCAACTCCCAAGGATCTTGCCTATGCGCTGATGCCGCTCGCACAGGCTTACGATGGGCAAGTGGGCGCCCCGGAGGCGCGGGATCCGCCGGAGGAGGAATTCAAGCTCACGATTGACCGTGAGCAGGTTGACGATGCTGTCGTCGACCAGTTCGAGGCCATGGACCGCCACTACCGGGAGCGTCACGAGCGCATGGTTCAGGAGTTTCAGCGGCTCTCGGAAGGCGTGTCCGCCACCCAGAAGCAGCAGAGGGATCTCGGCGCGGTGGAGCGGGCTAAGGCAATCGACAGTTGGTTCAACGAGCAGGACAAAGAGCGGTACGGACGGGGCTCGATCTTTTCCATGACTGCCGGCGGCGCCGACGTAGCGAACCGGCAAGCGGTTCAACGGGTCGCCAATGGACTTGCGACCAGTTTGGGAGGCAACGGGAAAGTGATTTCCCAGCCGGAACTTCTGGCCATGGCCGATCGAGCAATTTTTGGAACTAACACGCAAGCTCAGGCTGAGACGAAAGCCGCGGAGGACCTGGCCGCAAAAAGGCGTCAGCGCCGAGGACAGGCCCTCGCAAGACCGAGCCAGCGCAGGGCGAGACCAAGCGGCAGTGCCACCGAACAGGGCATTGCAGACGTGGAGGAGCTGATGCGCGCTAAGGGGCATTCGTTCGACGAAGACTGAGCGATTCATGAAGGAGAGATAGATGTCACTGCAAGCGGAAGATATCTCTGATATCACCATGGCCGGCTTGCGGCATATACGTCGTAAGGGATGGGTGGAGTTCGCCACCGACATTCAGGAATTCAAGGCAATGCCTCAGATCCTGAAGAAGGAACGTGTCACGATCGAGGACGGGTATGGCATCCAGTGGGACGTCATGCACGACCACAGCCATTCGGCTAAAGACGTGGACATGAACGAGACGGACAACACCAACATCCCCGACGTGTTGCAGCAAGCACGCGTTGACTGGAAGCACACCCACAACTCGTGGGGTTACGATGCCCGCGAGCTGGCGATGAACCGCCGGCCGGCTCGAATCGTCGACATACAGAAGGTTCGCCGAGCGGCGTGCTTTATCGACCTGGCCGAGCACATCGAAGAGATCATGTTTGGGAACCCGGACTCCTCGGCCAACAGCAAGAAGCCCTACGGCTTCAAATACTGGATTCCCAAGAAGGTGACCGGCGCTTCGGCCTCGACTTCGACCGGTGAGTTCGGCGGTAAGGTCGCCAGCGGGTTTACCACCGTGGCGAACCTCAATCCAACGACTTACCCGCGCTGGGCCTGCTGGACTCAGCAGTACGTTAACGCGGCGAAGCTGGACCTGGTCCGGAAGATGAAGACCGCGTACCGGAAGACCGGGTTCAAGTCGCCGGTGCCGATTCCGAGCCTTGCCCGCGGGTCGGATCGTCACGTGATCTACACGAATCTCGATACGCTGCAGGATATCGAGAACGTCGGCGAACAGCAGAACGAGAACCTCGGCAAGGACATCGCGTCCAACGCGGGGCTGGTGACGTTCTGGAGGAATCCGATCGAGTGGGTCCCGCAGTTGGACACCGACACGGATGATCCGCTGTACTTCATCAACTGGGCGCACATGTGCACCGTCTTCCTTCGTGGTTGGTACCTTCGCGAGAGCCAGCCGAAGGAGATGGACAAGCAGCACACGAAGCACGTGAACCACGTCGACATGACGTGGAACACGAAGATGCTGAACCGGCGCCGGTTCGCTGTCTTGTGCAAAACGGCGAACAACCCCTAAAGGAGTGAGCATATGACGACCAAGATGCAGTACACGGGATCGGGCAATGCCAGACGGCTCCATAGCCCCGGCCTCTGGGCCGATTGCCCGATCCTGGAAATCATGGCGGGGCGCGAAGATGGCATCTACTTTTTCGATGACTTCATCATTGCAGCCGCGCAGGGAACGCAAACTACTGAGTTGTTTGCCTACGGCCATCATCCGTACAAGGTCTTTGCGACGACCGCCGGCCAAATCGAACACGATGCGACGTTCAACTCGGTGGAAACGCCGGGTGGAATTCTTGCCACCTTGAACGATACGGACGGTGATACGTGCGCTATGGCCTTTGCGTATCCCGGTCCATTCAAGATGTCGGGCGTGTCGGCCACGAGCAAGAAGCTGTGGTTCGAGGCTCGCGTTGCGGTTTCCAGTCTCGTGACGAACGGCATTGGGTTCATGCTTGGGCTTGCTGAAGCCGACCTGTGGACGTTTTCTACGACCGTGCCGTTTAACGCCGGCGATGCAATCGACAACAGTGCGGCGTTTATCGGGTTCCATTATCCGGAGGACGACACGACGACGGCCGACACCGTTTACTCGGACCGGGATACGTCGTTTACCAAGGTCGGCGACGGAGAGGTTACGGGCCTTGCGGCCTATACCTGGGTGAAACTCGGGTTCCTCTACGACTTTGGTGAGACGGTGAACACCGTTACGTTCTTCCAGGACGGCGTGAGGTTGGGGACGAAGATTTCGGCTGCGACGTTGACCGGCCTGACGAACTTGGACGCCGGTATGTTGTCGCCGATTTTCTCGACGGTCGCCGACAGTGCGGGCACGGCCATTACCACCCACTTGGACTGGTGGGCCATCGCCCAGACTTGGTAGACGAGGTTGGCTCTTTCGGTACGGGGCGGGGCTGCCCGGCGCGGCCCCGCCTAACCGAGAGGGAGCGGTTGCCATGGTAGAATCGAACCTGACCTATGTGTTCAGCGATCTGATGAAGCGCACGGCCTACTTCCTGGGCTGGCAGCGCAGAGCGACGGTGGCCGAGGGCCTTAGCGGAAACGAGGCGCTGCACCTCGACGACATGGTTCAGGACGGCGTGCGCCAGTTCTACCATCCGCCGCAGCATGACGCCCGCAAGCCGCCGCATGAGTGGACGTTCCTCGAGCCGATTGCGACGCTGACGGCTTGGGCGGTGGACGCGAAGCCGGTTCAGTCTTTTACCTTCAATGCGAGTTCTTGGCTCAACGGAACAGTTCTGGTCCTTGCTTCTGGAACTTTGACGGCCGACATGGTGGGAGCCCTCGTTTGGTTCCAAGAGACGCCGAACGACACGTATAGGATATTTTCCATTGGCGGAACAACGGTTGTGGCGGTCGATCCCGTTGGGCCAAGCCAGTCGACGTCGAACATCTTCTCTGTGAAGACCACGTTCAGTTCCGCGACATACGATTCGAGCGATGGAAAGACGACGTTCGTTGTTACCGTCCAATCCGGCACACTGATCGCCGGCCTTGTGGGTCAGTACGTTTGGGCCACGCTTTCCGGGACGACGGCGTTCATCGAGATTACGGACTTTGTCAGTACCACGTCCTTCAAGGTCAGTGGCGACTACAGTGCGGTAACGGCCGGTACGCTCGATGTTCTCGATCGCTTGAATGTCGGCATGGGCGTATATCGGCTGCCGGACGACTTTGGTGGGATAGAGGGGAATCTGAACTACCCGGCCAACGACGGCTTTGCGCCGGTAACCGTCGTGGGCGAAAGCCAAATCCGAACCGGGCGGCAACGCTCAAACGCGTCATCGAGACCGACTTACGCAGCCGTACGGCCCATCCGGTACATTCCCAACAGGATAAAGGATTCGGTCCATGACACCAAAGAGTACCAGCGGTACGACCTTCTCTTGTGGCCACCTCCATCCCAGACCTATAGTCTGCTCTACAAATACAACGTGAATCCTCAGGCGCTGACGGAGAAGAATCCCTACCACTACGGTGGAGCGGCGCATACCCAGACGGTGCTCGCCTCGTGCCTCGCGGTGGCCGAGGGGTTCATGCACGATGACGAGCACGGCGAAAAGTGGGCGGCGTTCATGGACCGGCTCAAGGCCAGCGTGGCGATCGACGAGAACGCCAACACGCCGGAGTCCTTCGGCGTGCAGACCGATCACAGCGACGACTTTGAACTGGGCCGGCACGGGCGCTGGCGGCACCATTGCGGACACGGCACCGTTATGACCTACGGGGGAGTGCCGCCAACATGAGAGGGCTACCTAACACTACTGCTGTTGCGGTCGATTACGACCATCGGCCGGGGGCAAATGCGGCTGCCATCATCAACCTTGGCGCGGAGGACGTCGTTGTTAACGGCGGGTTTGATGACAGTAGTGCTTGGACAGTTGGTACCAACTGGGCGATTGCAGCGGGGAAACTGGTGCATACAGCAGGTAGCACGGCTGCAACATATCAATTTTCGATTATTCGAGAACTGACCCCTAAGCATCTATTCGTGATGACGGTTTCAGACTATGTGGCGGGAGCGGTTAACCTGGGTTCTATATCAAATGCAGGAGCTGATCGCTCCGCTAATGGGACCTACGCTGAACTTGTCCAGCCTGGAGCCGGTGGTACTACTGTTGCTGTTGGTGTTGATATCGGTGCATTGTTCGACGGTAAGGTGGACGACGTAGCTGCCTACTATCTCGGCGCGACCCAAAATGTAGACCAGCGCTACCGAACCATCGAACGAATCGACTGGTCCTACTCGGCGGCCCCAACCGGTGGGAAGGTGACGGTCGCAGACAGCACGGGCGTCATCTTCAGTCTGGCCATTACTGCGGCTGGACCGGACGCGATTGATTTCGGTAAGTACCCGCTTGTCGCCGCCGAGGGCTCCGCGCTTGTGGTTTTCCTGGATGCCGGCGGTTCGGGCATCAGCGGCAAGCTCAACGTGAAAGTGAGATAAGCATGGAGAACCTACCCGGAACGAACGCAGCGACGACGTTCTTCAATCAGCAGAAGAACAACGCGTCGAATGCCAAGACGCTGGCGGCGGATGCGCGTGAGTACCATGTACTCCGCTGGATCCATGGGAGTTTCAACATCGCACCGGCTGATGCCGTTCAGTTGACGGTAGCCGTTGGCGGGTCGACGGTGTTTGCTGAGGACATTACGGCGGCAGGGCCGTTCTCATTCAACTTCGGAGAATTCCCGATCTATTCGGCGAAGAACGAAGCCTTGGTTGTGACACTCGCAGCGTCCGGCGACGCCGATCGCATAAGCGAGCTGAACTTGGCTTACCAGTAGCCCCTCTCCGAGCGAGGTTGCTTGGACGAATGATGTTGCACCTTACATAAAGGAGTCACTCGGATGCACCACAGAACATGGAACGATCTCCAGACGGCGGACATGCCGTCAACAGCGCAGTTCTTCAACACTCCTGAGGGGTACCCATTCGGGTTCGGCACAACGGTCGGCAACGGCGTGGAAGGCTGGGCGCCGAATGCCATCTTCGTCGATACCGACGCCTCTCAAGGGTCGGCCGTCTACACGAACACCGGCACCAAGACCACTGCCGTTTGGACTGAGATTGCCGATGCGGGCGTCGCCGGCGGGTTCGTGCTGACCGACACCTCGGCCATCGGGTTCGGGACGGACTCGGACTTCCTGATGGCGTTCGACGGTACGAATCTTGAGATTCTGCCGGGGACGGACGACACCGGTACGTTCAACATCGGCGACGGAACGACCGACTGCGATTTCAAGTGGTTCGGCGGTGCGGCGGGCGATGTTGTCAGCTTCGACGTCGGCCTGAAGATGGTCTTCCTCGACGGTGTCGACCTTTGGCTGAAGGACAACGACGTCCTTCAGTTCGGCGATGGGAACGATGTTATCGTCCAGTGGGACGGAACGAATATGGTGGCGAGCGCCGCGGCTAACGCCATGTGGGACAGTTGCCCGTCGAAGCTTGATCCGAACTATCTTCAGGCTGTTCTTGAGTTTGAAGATGATATGTACGAGATTGATACCACCGCCACGGTTGGCAAGTGGATAGCCTTTAACGTCGGAACTGGCACTACGACCATCGAAGACAATGTTCGTGGTGGCATTTTGCTTCTTAGTTGTCAACCAACCACTGACGATGGGTGTGAACAACTGAATCTCATTTCAAAACCCTTTCTGCTGGCTGCCGGGAAGCATCTTTACTATGAGGCCAGGGTGCAGCTCATTGGTGATGCCACAGAGAGCGAGGTGTCTTTTGGCCTAATAGCGCAGACTGAAGATTTGACGGCCGTGGGCGATGTTCTTCCGAACGATGGCATCTCGTTCAGCAAGCAAGACGGCGCAACGGCGATTGACTTTACGGCCAGCAAGGGTGGCACTGATACCGGCGCTTCTGCGGGAATTGATACCTTGGCGAGCGGCGTCTACGTCACATACGGGTTTTACGTTAATGGCGTAACCAATATCACACCGTACATTGATGGTGTTGCGGGCACGCCTATCACGGCGACGCTTCCTGATGATTCGTCGATTGGACCGTACTTCTTGGTTCGCAACGGCGATGGCACGACCACGGAAGTTCTACATGTCGATTATGTACGGGTTGTGCAACTTCGATAGGAGACGAATTGATGGACCTCAACGAACTGAAAGCGGACTTGGTGGCCAAACAGAAGCAAATTGTGGGATTGGAGCAGGGGCTCGCCCAGGGGCAGCAGATTCTCTTGGGTACCCGCGGCGCCGCGGCCTACATCGCGTCGAAGATCGAAGAGCTGGAGAAAGCGAGCACCCCGGAGAAAGGCGGTAAGACCACATGACCTTGACGTCAACGCCGCTGGCGAAGCCGATGTCGTACGACATTCACGTCGACCCGGTTTTGGTGGCGACGATTACAAGCGACATTCGGCAGGGCGCTTGTACGATGTACGGCTTCTCGATGACGGATGCTGTTGGTGCCGCCGGGTGGCTGAAGATTTTCGATGCTTTGACGGCCACGCCGGGGACGACTTATCCCGATTGGTTGATTCCGGTTAAGGCCAGTACGACCGTGGCCTGCCAGGTGTTCCGTGCCAACGGCGCCGGTGTCCTATTGACCAGTGGCGTCAGCTACTTCGCTGCGACTGTTGACGGCAAGGGCAATGCTTCCGGTCCGACGGATGCCATTGGCCGCATCATTACCGGTGACACGAGGACGGAGACGGCACCAACGGCTGGAACGGCTGGAACGGCCGGGTTGGCCAGTTCGAGCATCGGCGGTCTCGGTGGCACGCTCAAGCGAATTCAGGACATCGACTCGACGCCCCAGAACGATATGTCCGGCACCGACGCCAAGGTTCATGCGGTCGAAATCGACTGCACGAACAACAGCGGCGAGGCCGTCTATTTGAAGTTCTGGAACAGTGCGACGCCAACGGTTGGGACCGACGATTCGGTGTTTACCTTGAAGGGCTTTCCCGGCGAGATCGTCACGTACCTGTTCCCGCAGCCGGTCGATGCGTTTGCTACGGCAATCTCGATGGCCTGTGTTCAGGGCGCTTCCGATTTGACGGCCGTTAACCCGTCTGGAACGGTTGCTGTTGAGTTGATTCTGACGGCCGGTTCGTAAGGGAGGTGTCTGTGTGGCCAAGGAAAAGACCGCCACTTGGATTTTCCCTTCCGGTGGTATCAATCGGCGATACGACTACCAGGGGCAACCGCCGTTCACGACGGCTGATGCGCTCAACGTACGTCCGATAGGTCCGGTCGAGGGCCGTCAACGCGGCGGTTCTCGACCGGGGCTCGGCAAAGCATTCCAAGAACAACTCGGCGACGGCAAGCCCGTCAACCTCATGGCGGATGTCATCACGTCGCCGCCGCAGCTTGCTCGCGTTTGGACGGATGGGTTTGAAGGAGTGGCCCTTGGTACACATTGGACTTATCCGTTAGTTGGTGGCGAGTCTACGAGAGCACCCGCCCTTTCCGGCCCTTCGGGCGGCTCTATACCAGATGGATTTGTTGGACTTCCGTCTGTCAAATATGAAGTCTCCCGCACTGCCTTTTATCTCAACCATATACCGATAGACCCTGACGCAACGCATAGATTTAGAATCTACATCAGCCCCTACGGGGCAAAGCATTGGGGCACATACGGCATTTACTGTAGATTGGGCAATGCCGATGGAACCGCAGAGCCAAACTTCCATTTTAGCGGGTATCTGTTTTTTCTTGCTACTGGCTTTGATGAGGTGAACCAAGGGTACATGCTGGCAAATTCTACGCGCGTCGTAGAGGGGGAAGACATAACATCGAATACGGTTGGCATTGGAAGTCCAACTGCAACAGGGGCTCAATCTGGTTGGTTCGAGGTTGAGATTACTTCGCCAACGAGCGGCCCTAAAAGGATCGAATCCAAGTGGAACGGTGTTGCAACTGGCGTTGTAGAGACTATCGCGAATTCGGTTTCAGGAATGCAGTTTGGGATATTCATGCAATCGGGGGCCGAAGACGGAGCCATAGGTGCTCCCGGCTGGATGCAAATTGCAGCGGCCCAGTTGTTTTACAGCCACGTTACTTCTGAACAAATTGAACCTGATGGTACGGGCCGTCGCCTCCTGATTGCTGGCTCTGACAGCAAGCTCTACGCCGAGAATACCAGCCAAGTAATGGAGGTTATCGAGAGCAGTGCTACCTACACGACGGACCCGACACTGATGAGCGTCTCGCCGGATCGGCCGCTTCAGACCACGATGTTCTTGCGGAAGCTCTACATCGCAGACTGGTCCGAGGCGCGCTCGGCCAGCACGGATAATGCGGGGATAGTTAGCACGGCGGTGTTTACGGACTCTGACGTTGCCGATTGGACAACTCTCGGCATTGTGCTCGGACGTGACGTGATCCGCTTGTCCGACAGTGGCACGTCGGGGGCCAATGACGTCTATGGTATTGCGAATGTCGCTGTTGCATCGCTTACGCTGGACGATTCGCCCGGTGACGACACCGATTTCGACTACCAAATCATGGCCGGTCCGAAAGTCTACGACCCGGATACCGGTGCCATCACCCTGTGGAAAGGTGATGGCGGCACCAAGCAGGTTCCGCTCGGCTGTCCGCTGATTGCCTATCATGGTGGACGGCTGTGGCTCGCGGGTGCGGCTGAGAATCCGCACATCTGGTATGCCAGTCGGCTCCACGATCCAAACGACTGGGACACGTTCGACGTGGCTGGAGAGGGTTGGGATACAAGGGCCTCATCCGGCGACGCCGCTGGATCGTGGACCCCAGCCTCGCCGATCACGGCCTTGGTTCCACACAGCGACGACTACATGATTATCGCCTGTCGAACGGAACTGTGGGTTGTTCTTGGTGATCCAAACGCCGGCGGCGGCGGAAAGCGCGTCAGCAGCGAGGTCGGCGTGGTGACGGCCACGGCCTGGTGCCACACGCCCGATATGGAGCTGGTGTTCTTGGCGCCTGATGGGCTCTACGCGATTCCGAGCGGTTATCCATCCGGTCCGGTGTCCATCTCCGCCCCAAAGCTACCCGGTGGGCTCAAGGGCGTGGATCCGGACGTTTACTACGTCGTGCTGTCGTACGACCCCAAGGACCGCGGCATCCACATTCACCTGACGCCGAAGGCCTCGACCGGCACCCGTCATCACTACTGGTTCGACTACGAGACGCGAAGCTTTTGGCCGGCGACGTACCAGGGGCGCCACCATCCGATCACAACGGCGTCTTACCCGTCTCCCAATGAGCCGTCCCATGTCGAGACGACGCTGTTGGGCTGTCGGGACGGCTACATTCGATTCCACAACGACGCTCAGGGCGACGACGACGGCACGACGTTCGACAGCTACGTCTTCATCGGGCCGCTTCGGTTGGGGCTGCACGATGACATGGACGGAATCGTTCGCGAGCTGGTCGGCGTCATGGGCGGTGAATCGGGCGACGAGTCCACGAACGACCTCTCCTGGTCGATCTACGTCGGTCACACGCCGGAGATGGCCTTCAAGTCCGATGCGGCGGCTACCGGCCGTTGGGGGCGGGGCATCAACACTCGCGCCTACCCCCGAGTGCGCGGGCACAGCGCGTACTTGAAGATTCAGGGTGGCGGCTCCGAATGGGCCATGGCCTATGTAACGGCCCAACTGCGTCGCTTGGGGAGGCATAGACTCTTATGACCTTCAGAGCAGACGTAAGGACGCTGGACGAGGTTCGCCAGGCCCTTCAGGCCATCAAGGTGGCGAATCTGACGTTGCCGGAAGAGCCGGTGGCTGAGAACTACGCTCGATTTCTCGGCTTCAGTGCCGGCGGCCGTCGGGTCGAGGAACGTACGCCGGCCGAGGTCTTGGCCGACATTGGCGGTGCGGCTGCCGGACACACTCACGCCTTGCCGGACTTGACGGACGTTACGTCAGCGACTCAGACGGATGGCTTCGTTCTTCAGTCGACGGGCAGCAACTATCTTGGTGCTCAGCTCGACCACGGCAAGCTGGGGGGGCTTACCGACACGGCGGATCACCCGTACGCCTCCCTGATTACGGGGGGCCGCGACTATATAGGTGAGGTGGCAGGGGTATTTCCGACCGTGAGTGCCAGCTTGGCCACCAAAGAGTATGTGGATCTGACGGCGGGGTTCCACTTCGACTATTTCCTGACGGACACCGCCAGCAGTATTGCAACGTATTTTGTACTTCAGGATCTAGAAACCGGGGAGGCTCAATCTTCCCATACGCTGGCAGGTGCCGGCAGTGGGGATGACCAACTTGTTGCAGCTTTTGCCACGTTGGCAAATGAGCCCGGTATTGGTGCTCTCCATGCGGGGGTGTACGACTGCCATTTCCATGCGGAACGGACGGTTGGCAACCGAACCGTGACGATGTACTGGACGCTATCTAAATATGAGACGGACACGACTGAAACCTTGCTTATGACCTCAGAAGTGTCCGCTGTTGTCACGGCCGAAACGGAGTTTGACCTTCATGCGACCCTGGGTGCTAACCTTGTGCTCGATACGACTGATCGGCTAGTTCTGAAAATCTACGCGAATCTGTCAGCCACCCCAGCATCAGCAACAACGGTGGTCATCTATCAAGAGGGAGACTCGGATGCTCATGTGACGATTGGGGTGGACTCGTCCGTGCTGTCCAACATCTTCTTGCGACAGGACGCAACAAAACCCCTTCTGGCGGATTGGGATGCCGGGTCTTTCAAGATAACAGCGAAAACCCTGGAAAGCGATGTGGCTACCGGAACGCCGCCACTCATTGTTGCTTCCACCACAGCCGTTTCCAACCTCAATGCAGATCAGGTTGACGGGAAGGATGCTTCGGACTTGGTTCTGAAAGCCGATTTCAACGCCAAGGGTGACATCCTTAGTGCATCCGCAAACGACACCCCACTGATCCTGTCTGTGGGGACCAACGACTTTGTCTTAACGGCAGCTTCCGGGGAATCGACGGGGTTGAAATGGGCAGCCGCTAGCGGCTGGACGAGCCTTACGAGCAAGCTGGTCCAACGGGATTTGACCATCTTCGCTCCTGGGTTGGTCAATGACATCATCCCGGTCATGTACTTTTCGGACAGGATGTTTCCTAATGGAACGACGATTGTCCACCTGTCAATCCGGACCGCGCAGAATAGTTCCTTAACGGCTTTGTTCAAAGAACGAGATGTGAATGATGCCGATCAAGGCACGGTCCACTCGTTATCTACGTCAACCTCCAAATATGCCGAGGTAGAAGACGGTAGCATTACGGCCCCTGATATTGCAGCCAATGGATGGCTGTATCTAACCGTGCCGGCTGATGATATCCTGTTCCTTGCCGTGTGCGTCATTGCCAAGGTGAACGATTCCTGATGGCAGCACCCAAGATCATCAACAACACGCTTCGCGGGTACGTCACCCACTTCGTGAGCTCTGGACTCGGCCGTTGGGACGCCGTCCATGATGCAGCAACCGGCACTTCGGCGTTTACGGTAGGGAATGTGCGGGTAGGTGTTGGTTTCCTGTCTTTTGGCGGGGGCCGGTACGACATTGACCGATCGTTCTTGACGTTTGATCTAAGCAATTTGCCCCCGACAGGTGCGAGCGTAACGAGTGCCTCGGTCAAGATCACTGCTGTCACTATCCAGAACTCGGTGAATGATGGAACAGCCGATCTTATCAATCTGGTTGGAGAAACGACACCGGCAAGTGATTCTGCGCTCGTAACTGGCGACTTCGATCAGTGTGCGGCCGTCGATTCACCGACGGAACTCTCCACCGGGAAGGACTTGTCAGGCATATCTGGTACGGACGTGCTCACTTACATGCTGAATGCTGCTGGGTTGTCCGCTCTTTTGGGGGCGTTCGGTGGAAACTTCACAGTTGGATTCCGTGAGAACCACGATATACAAGATGTCGCACCGTCCGGGGGAGGGCTACCGCCCACTAGCGGCAATAATGCGTTGACGTTCCAGAGTGGGCAGTTGACCTTGGTAGAGTACGCTTATCCACAGGTGATTTGATCGAGAGTAGGAGGTATTGCGATGGCTCAATCACTATGGTCGATGCTTGAAAATTGGGCGTCGTCCCCCGCGGTCCAAATGGGCCTAACTGGCTTGGGCGCAGCGGATGTACAGCGGGCACAAGACGAGACCGATGCTCGGACCGCTGCCCAAGATGCTGAGATTCGGGGAATCCGCGGCGGGATCCCCAACTGGATCGCCAATCGGTTCGGTCCCGGCGGTCCAATCGAGTCGGAACTACGGGGCTACGGTCAGAACCGGAATCGCATCCTCGGCGACGCCACGGCCGGCATGAACTTCCTGTACGGCGGCTACGAAGATCGCGAGCGAACCGGCTTGGCGGACGTTGACCAATTCGGTCGTGCCGTCTACGGCGGCGCCCGGGAGCGCGAATCGCAGCTCGGTAGAGGCTACGAGTCCAGTGAAAACGACATCATGTCCTTCCTGGATTCGCTCAGCGCACAGCAAGGACAGGGGTACGAAGATCGCTATAACCGCAACGTAGGGATGCTCAACAGCCTGGGCGAGCAGGAGCGGGCCGATATCGAGCAGCGGTTCCAGGACGAGGAAGCTACGATCCTCAAGAGTCTCAGCGATCGCGGGCTGGGTGGCACGACTGCCCTCGAGTCCGTTCGCCAGTCGCTGATGAAAGGCAAGAACGATGAGTTTGGCCGGCTACGAGAGAAGCTGACGCGAGAGCGGGTGAATTTGGATGCGAACCTCTCTGGGGAGGCGCTTACGGCCAGTGAAAAGATGGGGATGAATCGTGCGGGGTTTGGTTTTGACCTCTCGGGCCGACGGCTTAAGGCCAGTGAAACACTCAGCGGCGATGCGCTCGGTTTCCTGGAAACCTACGGTGCAAATCGCGTCAACGTCGGTGCGCAACTGTCTGGCGACGCGCTCTCGGCCCTTCAACGATCCCAGGAACAAAACATTGGCTACGACATGGGCCTAACGAGCGAGCTTCTCGGTCTACGGTCCGGGCGACTCGACCAGCGACTAGGGTATGAGTACGGCGCCCAGGACGACATGGCGGACTACATCGAGCGGATTATCAATTCGGGGCCAGGCGGAATGGACGTTTTCTTGGCCATGGCTCAAGCAGCTGGGGCTAACTCAGCGTCCCCGTACGAACCAGAAGGCCCCAACATGGGAATGAGCATCGGCTCTGGCGCGGCGCAGGGTGCGGCAGCAGGAACGGCCATCTTCCCCGGCTGGGGAACGCTGATTGGTGCGGGCGCCGGTGCGGTTTCTGGTTACTTTGGAGCGTCGTAGGCAGGAGTAAGATATGCCTGTTCGTTATGAAAATAAACCCAATGCGATGGTTCAGGCGCTACTGGCCTACGTTACTGGCCTTGGCCAAGAGTCCAAGAAGACGAAGGAAAAAGAGGCCGTACAACAGATCGCGCAGAAGAAGGAAGATACTGCGAGCGTCCTGGCTGGCATGAAGCAATTTGGCGATGTGGTTACTGCTCAGCGCAAAGAGAAGGCGAAGGTTGCGGCCGCACAGGCTCAGCAGGCTGCTGCAATGGCGCGTACGCAGGCGAGCCAGCAGGGGATGAACGACCGCCAAAATCAACGGCTGGCAATTACCAACAAGGCCATCGGAGAACAGAAGGACCGGCGACAGTGGTTGTACGACAACGCCCTGACATCGAAGCAGCGGGCGCTGGCGGATCAGCTCAACGAAGCCGAAGAGCAAGTCCGGCACGATCCATCCTGGGCTCTGGAGACGGCGCAGACGGGACAGAACTCGACGAGCTTCTTTCCTCCTTTCGCCGAGCAGTATGTCGACGAGTCCCCCGGTCAGGATGCGCTCCGGCAGATCCAAACCCGACGCACGGCCCTGTTTGAGGAGGCGGAGAGCACGCAGCAGAAGACGACCGCAGACATATTCAAGGCGTCGTCTTACACAGATGAGGCTGGGAGGACGTTTTACGACAAGAGTCGGTTTGGTGTTTCTATGCCACCGAAGCAGGATACTGGAAGGGATTGGGCCTCGAAAGAATTTATCCTTGATGAGATGCTTCGCAAGGTCCCTGGCGGCGGCGGCGGTATTTCTGAAGATATAAAAAACCAGGCTCGAAGCTTCCTCGGCACAGGCAAGAGCCAAGATGATGAGTCTGCTTGGAATGTGCTGAATGGTTTGGGATTGGGTAAGGGCGCTAGAGGCGGTGGCGGGCTCAGTGGAGGGCTCAGTAAGCCGCTCGGTCTTTCTTCTGACGCATTTCAAAACTCCACGAATCGGTTCAACGAGCTTTTGGATCAGATACTCCAGGGGGATACGTCGACCTCGGCGATTGATGAGCTTAAAGAACTCGCAGGGAATCTCGGCATGAACATCGAAGAGCTTCTTTCGTCTCTTGGCCAAGGTGGTGGCGAGGGCGGAGGTAAGGAATAGCAATGCCCGGCCTTCTGGAACCAGCCGAAGCCAAGACGGAGGCCCAAGAGCGGGTTGACCGGCTCACCCTATTGCTGGAACTTCAGAAGCGAACCAAGGAGACTGCACTTCAGATCCGCGAGTCTCGGAAGCAGCAGTTAGCTCAGTTGCAGGCGAAGGTCGACCTCATTGGTCGTGCACCGGAACCTACGACGCAGGCCGTCAACTACCAGCAGTACGCCGAAGCAGGTCTGGCGCCAGAAGGTGTTGGCGGCAGCGGGCAGATGCCGATCGTGCCACCTGCACCAGAGCCGGAACCCACCACCCTTCTTGAGAAGGTTGACAACGCCAAGAACGCCTTCGTGCGGGCGCTAGGGCGTACCGCCACCGGTATACCCAAGGCTGCGGTTATCGCCTTCGATGCGGCCGTAGACGCCGTCAACAAGGCCGTGGACGCCGTACCGAACGAAGCGGATGCCAAGGACTACGCCGTCTTCAAGTTCGCCCAGGAGATGGACAAGCTCGCGAACGAGTGGTTTCCACAAGACCCAAGGCTGAAGGACAGCTTTCTTGCCGAAGTGTTGCCGGGCGCTGCCGGCTCGATGGCTGGGTTTGTCGGCATGGGCGCTCTTACCGGCGGCGTAGGTGGCGCCGTTGGTCTTGGTGCCCGGGCAACCGGTCTGATTGCTTCAGGTGGCGTAGGCGCGGCACTCGAAAGCAGTGGGCTCTACGAAGAGGCAATAGCTTCCGGTGCTACCGAAGACCAGGCGAAGCTTGCTGCTGCGTGGGGCATCCCGCTTGGTGCTACGGAAGCACTCCCGCTTGGTCGAATTCTCAAGAGGTTCGACAAAGCAACCGGCGGGAAGTTCTCAAAGGGGTTGCTCAAGAAGTCGATTGTTGACGGCCTGATTGGCGGCACAGAGGAAGGCGTTCAAGAGTTTATTCAGCAGATAGGCGGCAATGAGGTCGCACGGAGGTTATTCGATGAGAATCGCAAGACCTTTGATAGTGCTTTTGAAGGCGGTGCGGCTGGTACCATCTTGGGCTTTGCGATGTCTGCCCTTGCAACTGCGGCCGGGGCGAAGATACGACGACGGCCGCCGCCTGGCCAAGCAGTGGAAGGCCCGCCTCCGCCGAGAGAAGGGCCACCACTCGAGCAAGAGCGTCCACCCCAAGGCACGGCACCCGACACGGTAGGCCCTTACAAACCAACAAAGGAATCGTTCACGACAAAGGAAGGCGTTCGTCAGTTCTTAGATGAGAATCCTGAACGCCATGAGCTGCTACGGTCGTTGATCGGTAAGGACAAGGTTTCAGTTAAGGAGTTCGAGGCTGCAACGGGTATGTCGCGCAAGTGGCTTGGTGTTGGCGGCATACGGATCAGCGCCGCCGACCGTCTCACTTTCGCAAAGGAGTTAGAAAATGCCGCAAAAGGTCAAGAAGTCCAGCAACCGGAAAAGGTCCCACCCGAAGCCGTCGAAGTCGCCCAGCCCGAGCCCAAGGTCGAAGCGGCCGAAGAGCCGAGGGTACTAGCTGAAAAGGAGGCTCCCGATGAACCTCACCCTGTTCCTGTTGCCCCTGCTGCCGAGCCAAGCGTGGAAGTGCCTGTTTCGCCTGCTGTGGAAGTACCGAAGACAACTGAGAAGGGGGCGAAGCTTCGCAAGCCACTTTTGTCAACCAGCGATCGAGCCAAGATAGAGGCACGTGCGGAATTGCCGCCGACTCATGCGGCGCAATTCGTTACGGCCGAGAAGGCAGACATGCCCGAAAGCGTCTATCGCAACACCGCCAAGGGTGTCCGCCTACTGAAGAAGTTCGTTGCCACAGTGCCGGAATTCTCGCTCGACCCTACTTTCGTCGTCACCAAAGACAAACGACTGCGGTTCCAGGATGGTGCCAAGTTCACGTTCTATCCGAAGGCGATTGCGATCGTCCTTCCTGAAGGCGCTAAGGAGGGTGACCGAATCCGCATTGACGTGGAGGCCGTCAAGGCCGCCAAAGTATTGAAGATTGCCGATCGCCAAGTTTTGATGGCGGAAGCCGCAAAGGCTCTTGCCGCTCCTGAAGTTGGTGGGGTGTCGGGTGGCGGCGCAGCATTCGCTCGCCAGGAAGGCTCTGAAGTGCGTACTGACTTCCCAATCAAGGAAGGTGGGGCTGTCGGTGCCGTTGCTCGTCGCATGTCGGTCAAGGCTATGCCCATGCCCGAGTTGGTGGCGCTTGCCAAAGACCTCATGGGTAAGGCGCCGACGATTAAGCCACTCCGCAAGAGTCTCGGGCTTTTCAAGAGCCGAGAGGGCGAGGCGCCGATCAGCATCATCATCGACCCGAAGACGGCGAAGAGTGAGGTGGAGCTCGGCCAGGTACTCGCCCACGAGATTGGCCACCTTACTGACTTCTTGCCGACCCAAACGCTGGCACGTGGGAACATCCTTGGTCGAATACGAACGCTCCGCAAGTTCCTACGTGGCAGCTTCGGAGAGGGTTCCGTCACCAACAAAGAGATTCGCGCGGAACTTATTGCTCTTTCAGAGTGGTGGACGCCGTACGAGAAGGGCACCCAGAAGACGAGCTATCGCAAGTATCGGGAGTCGTCCCGCGAGTTATACGCTCAGGCGTTAAGCGTCATGCTCAACACGCCGGGCGAGCTTCAGGAACGGGCGCCGAAGTTCTACGCTGAGGTAATGGAGCACTTCGACAAGAAGCCCCAGTTCCTCGAATCCTTCCTCTCGCTTCAGGACATTCTATCCGGCACGCCTGAGAAGCTCGCCGAGCGGCGTGGGCGGAGTATCCGCGAGGGGTTCGCCTCTGGCCAGGAGAAGATGCAAGCCGCTGTTACCGCACGAGAGGCGTCACGGAAGTCGACCGGTGAGGCCCTCCGCCAGTTTTTAGAGACCTATGTGTTGGACCGATTGAGCCCGGCCAAGGACGTTCACCGTCGAGTCGACGACACCAAGAACGCCGAGTACATGCTTGATGAACTGTTCGAGGTGGACAACGACGGACACGTACTCATCAACCGTGCCGACGCACAGATTCTACGGCCGCTGTACGATGCTGGTCTTACGAAGGATGACATGGGCGAGTACCTCTTCCTTCGCAGGGTTGTCAACGAGCGAAACGAGATAGCGAACCCCTTGGGCTTCACGCCGAGCACGGCCAAAGAGCAGATAAAGGCCATGAAGGACCGGCTCGGAGACGCGAAGTGGGAAACGCTCGACACGACGATGCAGAAGTGGCATCAAGAGCTTATCTTCCCCGTTTCCGAGAAGGCATTGAAGGCCGGCATCATCAGCGAGGAGTTGTTCAAGGAGACGATTGAGCCCAACAAGGACAACTACGCTACATTCGCCGTCGTAAAGTATCTTGAAGACTACATCTCATCAGCCATCCATGAGCAGGTGGGTACCTTTGAGGAGGTCGCCAACCCGTACGATTCCACGATGATGAAGATGCTGACGACGCTTCGGCACGCTCAGCTAAACGCTGCCAAACGACAACTTCGAGACTCGATGAAGCGTGGGCACTTGGACATCGAACCAGCGAAGATTCGTCACGGCGACCGGGAGCCACGTAAGCCGGCACCGCACGGCAAAGAGTACCTGCTGCTACTGGAAGATGGAAAACCAGAGGCTTGGATTGTGGACAAGGCGATAGCCAAGTCGTTCAACTCGCACGATATTGGAGGTCTCATAAACCTTGCAAGACTCCAAAGTCGTCTGGTCTACAAGACCTTCCATCCGTTATACGTCACCTTCTCGCCGGGGTTCCTCGTCGCTAATCCGTCCAGGGACTTGCGACGAACGCACGTCAACCTCTCGGCGGTTGTAGCCGGTGACAGGAGGCGGCGCGCGCGTCAACTGGTGGCCGAGGGCAAACCTCGACGTGAAGCGAAGAAGTTGGCGAAGAAGCAGCACCCCGACGTATCTGTCGCCGAGGTGCTACGTGAGTTCATCAAGGGCATCCCCCAAGGAAAGCTCCGGGCGAAGGGGATCAATAGCGAGCTTCTCAACACGATGCTGGAAGAGAAGGCACTTGCCACCCGCTATACCGAGTGGACATCCGAGGCGGAGGGGTTCGGTCTTCCGATACCGCTGCCGGGACAGCCGACCGAGAAGGGCCTGGTGACGAACTGGAAGGAGAGCCAGACGATTGTTCGCAAGTTCATCGGCAGTTCTCTCGACCTGATGAGAATGGCGGGGGAAGTCCAAGAGACTGCCAGCAACATCGCCGCTAGACAGATACTCAAGGCTCGCGGGAACGATGTGGTCACGCGGTCTTACCGCGTTCGGAAGTACGCCGCAACGCCCGACTACAAGCAGGCAGGCCACGCTACACCCATCACCAACTCGACGTGGATGTATTCGAGGGTGAAGTTTAACGGCTGGCAGCACAGCGCCTCGCTTGCGTTCGGGAAGGACACGGCGTCAACTTGGTGGTGGAAGCAGTTCGTTTGGACCATCATGCCGACGACCATTAGCAAGCTTGCGATGTATGGTCTGTTCGGACCGGCATTGGCTGCGCTGTTCGCCAACATCGGTAAATACTTCCTCGACAACTACGACGTGATTCCCCTGGGAATGGTCGACGACGATGGCGAAGAGAAGACACTCTTCTTGACCGTGCCGATGAGTGACGAGCAGAAGCTTATCAAGAAGCTCTGGGGCACCTTCATGGACCTGGCGCTCGGCAAGGCCGGGCACAAGAAGGAAACGTCGGCAGACACCATTGGCAAGGCGGCCAAAGAGGTGTTCGGCGACCTTGCCGATTCGCTCATGCCGACGCTGAACCCGGCCCTGGATATCGCTTGGAAATGGGGTCAGTTTGCTGGTGGGCGGAATCCCTACGACTCCCACTACGGAACACAGGTCGTACCACGATCGGAGTGGGAAGCCGGTGGCTGGGACGCTACGAAGAAGATGATCATGTGGACGGTCAACAAGTCCGGTTCGCTCAAGGCCGTTATTCACCCCGTCGTCGAAAAGGTTATTGGGGGTGGGCAAGCGTTCGAGAGCGGCAAGGAAACGACGTTGGAGGTTGGTCTACGTGCTATACCGGGCGCCAGTAGACTCATACGGCTCAGCGACCGTGGCATCGACGATGAGCATTGGGCTGGCATCGAAAACGAGAGCCGCGAAAAGGCCAAGCATCGACTCAAGCTGCCCAAGTCCGTTAGGCGGCTGACGACCGAACGATACAAGTTGATGAGTCGACGCAGGAAACTGACAAACGACGAGCTTGTGCGCAAGTTCTCGCTGGATGCTTGGTACGGCGACCACTATGGCCCAATGACGAAGAAAATCCGCGATGCCACCGACCTCGGGAACGCCGAAGAGGCCGACACCCTTCGCAAGCAACTTGGTGAATCGGCGGCCAGCGCAGGAATCAACCCAGAGCAAGACGCCCGACGGATGATTGGCAAGTCGCTTTACAGTAATGTCAGCGGGCCTTCCGCCAGCGAGGCGAGGAATATCAAAGCAACGCTGGGCGAGCTGCGCGAATGGCGTCGGCGTGGATTAGAACTGGCGTACCTCATAAGCGTTCAGAGAGAGCATTACAAGAGCACTCGCAAACCGCCAAACAGGAATGTGGCAGCGAGGGCGAAGTGGACGAGGGGGAAGAAGCCGAAGCTGGTCCCGAATAAGACCTTCATCCAGAGAGAGAGCCGGCTCACACGCCTTTGGCATCAATCTGCGAACTAGTGGCGGGAGTCGGCGAAGTAGAGCCGGGGCGGGCGTGGTGCGCCGCTAGTCAGCAGATCCCGCCGCGGTAGCAAGGAATTGTCGACTATCGACAATTCGAGTATTCGGTGCCTCGGGGCACCGGTCCAGGGCGGAGGTAGCCGTTCCACACTTGACCGCCAAGTGTCAAAATGCCAATGTCATCTTGACGTTGCGACCACGCGGTAACGATTCCTAAGAACTTCAAAGTTTTTGTTTGC
>SDBT01002184.1_pt1 | contig 34855 bp, 23 predicted proteins | sample 2277101 | NCBI WGS metagenome assembly SDBT01 (sample SAMN10404973, study PRJNA504765) | marine sediment metagenome | isolation source: marine sediment core GS10_PC15, 103 cmbsf | place: Arctic Ocean: Southern Knipovich Ridge | collected 2010
GGTATTCCAGCGATACGCGTTAACACCTTTGTGGGGCAATCTAAGGTGATACAGGAACTGGAAGAGAAATATAAGCTTGCTTTTGGCATTCTTCCCACAGAAGAAGAATTGGTGTTGAGAACCATAGGAGAATTGCTGTATTCTCCCGATACCGACGCTACTTGGGCACAGAAACGCGAACTCTTGCTGTTGGGGAAGATAGATCTTGCTCAGTGGATGATTGATTTTTTCCGGAAGAAGCTGTGTGAATAAATTGCACGAGAAGGTTTACTAAAAGCCAGACCATATAGGCCTACCAAGAGATGAGTAAATAGAATGAGTTCTAAATTTCACGTAAGAGCCCTGGCAAAAGAAGAATTTAGGGATTGGGACAAACTTGTGAGCGAATCGCAGCAAGGCACTCTGTTTCACAAGAGCTTTTGGCTTGAGGCTTCTAATCTGCCGTTTGTGATACTTGGTTGCTTTGATTCTAACGATCAGATACTCGGGGGAATTCCGCTCCCTTATCAAAAGAAGTTTGGTTTCACAATAGTCAGACATCCATCCCTAACACCTTATCTGGGTGTAGTTTTCAGAAAGAATGATTCCAAATATGTCAAATGTATCTCCAGAGAGAAAGAGATCGCGTGTTGTCTGGCAGAGAAAGTTAGAGAGATGGCCCACTTTGCTTATATCGGATTTAGCTTTGACTTTGTGGATATTCAGCCATTTATATGGCAGAGGTATGCAAGCCGAGTCAGATATACCTATGTTCTTGAGCTTGATAATTTAGAGGATGCGTGGCAGCGCATGGACGCCAAGAGAAGAAATGATATAACGCGCGCAGAAAAAGATGGCATCTGCGTGGGGGATGGTGACGATTTTGATTGCATACTGGCTTTAGTAGATAAAACATTTGCGCGTCAAGGGAAAAAGAAGAAAGCCTCCAGAGCGGTGGCTCTTAGGTACAATGAGGTTCTTAGTAGAAAAGGGCGGTGCAAAGCTTTCGTGGCAAGAGATAAGGAAGGAATAGCTATAGCAACCGTTTATATAGCCTGGGATGAGAAAAGGAGTTACTATTTACTCGGCGGATATGATTCCGAAAACAGGCATCATGGCGCATCAGCGATAGCCATGTGGGAAGCAATAAGGTTCACCAAAGAAGAGCTGGGACTAAACGAGTTCGATTTTGAAGGTTCGATGGTCCCTGCTATAGAGCGGTTTTTCAGGAAATTCGGGGGCAGAATAACGCCCCACTATGTAGCAATATGGTGTAGAACATATATCGAACCTTTCTGGCTTGGGTATGAACTTTTGAGCAGAAGGTATAGATGACTGTATTCTGCTCATTGTTGAAATACTCAAGAATGGAAAGAGTTTCATGAGGTTTGGAAGCCTGAATTCATTCTCTGCGCAAGAATTACAGTTCGGAATGGATTTATAAACTTGAGTCAAAAGAGCACTTCATGACCTACTGGGAGCAAGCTAGAATTACTATGAGTTGGTTGGGGAAAGGAGCTAGCATACTGGAGTTTCTCTTTAGGTGTAAGAACGCCCAAATTTGTGTCCAGGTATATCAGAGGATTATCGAAGCATCATAGGTGGGAGATCAACTACCACGGACTTTCATTGGGCAAAATAAGGAGAGATATATCGAGAAATGGCTATAGGGTAACAGAGGAAAAGGATAGCATGTCTGGAAGTCTCCGCTTCATGGCATTGGAAGCTATTTAACAAGGCGTAACTAGCGATTTTATAGGGCTTTACTCTTACGAGGAAGAATTGATCACGATGGTTAGGAGGGTTTTGAGGAAACTATGGTTTAATGTCAATTCATTCCTACCTCTCTTCGAATCGATATTGGTAAAAGATAAGGCGGGATCTTTAAGTGAGTTTCCCCCTGTTTTCATTATCGGTACTCCGAGGGCAAGTAAAGTTTTTAGAATACCAATGCCTAGATTTCACAAAGCGGTGGCAAAAGCCACTGAATTTCAATTTTCGCCGTTGGCGGTAAAATATCAGGAAAAGTGAGAAGCTGGAACTATTGAGAACGTGGATAAGGAGATAAACCTTAGTAAAGTGCTAAGATCATTAGTCTATAGAGTTAAACAAATGCTTATTCATGGGGCGATATATCTTGCTTCGAGGGTACTTACGCCGATTGAGGTATCTTTGATTAGGAGGTACAAGAAGAAAATCAAATATCCTCCCATTTTCATAATCGGCGCACCCAGGACGGGTTCCACCATTCTGTACGAATATATAACCCATTATCTGGACGTTATGTACATAAATAATCTGATGTGCGGATTTCATCCGACACTGTATTTGGGATCTGTTATCTCAAGGGTTGTCTTCCGTAATAAACAACATGGCTGTTTTGCTTCGGAGCGAGGTCGCACCCGAGGGCTTAATTCGCCTAGTGAATGCGGGCTGTTTTGGTATAGATGGATACCTAAAGATAGGCATTTTGTGGACTTCAACGAATTGGACAGTCTGCAAATAGCACAGATCCACGATGTTGTCAGGGCTGTCGTGAATGCAAGTAAGAAGCCAATACTTTTCAAGAACATGAATTGCGGCCAAAGATTGAGGATCATAAAGGATATTTTCCCTAACGCCTTATTTATCTATTGCAGGCGAGATCACTTATATACAGCCCAATCAATAATAGAAGTCCGTGAGAGGGTATATAAAAGCCGTACAAAATGGTGGTCGATCATGCCTAGGAAATACGACGAATTGCTAAAGTTGGATTACCCTGAGCAAGTTGTCAAACAGATATATTACATTCAGAAGCAGATAGAGGAAGATTTGCGTCTGTTTGGTGAAAGACAGTCTATCGAAGTATGGTATGAGAGCTTTTGTGAATCGCCGAGGCTTGTCATTGAGGGAATCAGAGATTTTATGCTCCAAAATGGCATTAACGTTACGTATAGATCCGAGGTTATACAGCGGCAGGTCAATCTATCTCAACAGAGGAGAATAGATAAGGCAACTTATGATAAGTTGAGCGAAACCATTAATTCTCTGGATTGGTAGGATGAGATCTCTATGCTCAATAGAGCGAGACCTTTCTTAGATATGGAAAGGACTGTTTCTTTGCTAAGATCAGTAGATTGGACAAATCCCGGTCTAATCAAAGAACTCGAAGGTAATTTTGCACGGATAGTTGATGTTCCAAAGGTCTTTGCAACGGATCGGGGTCGTTCAGCATTATTTTTGGCACTGAAGTCGTTAGACTTAGGAAGCAAAGATGAAGTTATTGTGCAATCCCTGATATGCCGGGTAGTCATTGATGCTATACTGGAGATTGGAGCAATTCCCGTCCTTATTGACAATTCTCTGGAGGACTATCAGGCTTCCGCAATTGAGATCAAGAAAAAGACCACCGCCAAAACTAAAGCGATTATTGTGGCGCATCTTTACGGAATTCCATGTCAGATAGATGAGATCTCCATTACAGCAAGAGAAAATAACTGCTATCTCATAGAAGATTGCGCTCATAGCTTGGGTGCGCAATATAACGATAGAAACGTTGGTACCTATGGTGATTTGGCGATTTTCAGCTTCAACTTCGATAAGCCCATCTCGGTAGGCAATGGTGGTATATTGGTTGTCAACAATCTAGAGTTGCTTGGCAAAGTGGAGTCTGTACTTGAGGGTTATGAACGGAAGTCTTTGCAGAACGAGAAGGAAATAGTCTACGGTTTTATATTACAGCACTTGCTAACACAAAGCGATTTTTACTGCCAGTCCCTACCGATCACCTTTGGGGAGGCATTGATAAAGAAGGACCCATCACTGAGTTCCATATTTGATGGCTTACTGGAAGAGGACCGCTCCGAGGTAGAGATTACAAGAGAGATCTTCCGCTTTATCGAAGATAACAGATTGTTGATCCGAAGTTCATTTTCCACAATGTTTCGTAGACTGTACTCAAAAGCAAGATCTCTGTCAAGAAGCCTTCTTCCTACTAGGTTATCTGAAATAGAAAGAATTGAGCGAACGGATCTACTGATGAACTCGCTACGAGCATTAGTTGGCCTGGAGCAGCTTAGGCATCTTGATTTTGTTAACCATATTAGAAACGGGAACGCCCAGTATCTAGCAAAGCATTTGGACAACAGTCTATACAGTTTGCCCAAGATAGATACGAAGAGTAATCCTGCTTTCTTGAGATATACTGTTTTGAATCGGACGGGATTACCTTCTTCAGAGATAGCGAAAGCGGCTAAGAATGCGGGCTTCGAGATAAGCAATTACAATTGGCAAAAACCTGTCCATCGAACTTATCCATATCGCAAGATATTATCCTATGATAGAGATATTTTAAGAAACAGTGAAGAACTAGCGCAACATCTGCTTAATATACCCATACACCCATACATAGAAGAGAGACACCTAGAGTCTATGGTAACGGTCTTGAATGCTTTTGGAAGTCCGAAGGTTGGAAGCTGATGAAAATAAAATGTGGGATAGATTCGTTGAGGCTTCGCCACAGGGAGTTCTTTTTCACAAATCCTACTGGCATGAAGCTCTCTGTGATGATGTATATGAAGAATTACAGGGAGTTGAGCAGTTCCTGGCGAAACGCGGCTGCAGGATAGTGGCAAGGATGGAAGTTCCGAAGCAGCTTGCCGCTTCCAGAAAAAGAAAAGTATCGGAAGAGGATTATCAAAGGATCGAAAAGTGTGTAAACGAATTATGGAATAGAGGGGGGCTTTAAATACTAAAACTATTCTTTGGTGACGAAAACCGGAGCAGCAAATTCTCAAAAAAAGGATGGATATCTATACCGCTTGGTGTTATAGGTGCCGGGATACTGGTTTGGTATATAGCTTCGCACTCACAGGAACTGTATCGGCTACGTGGCTTTTCGATCATTGACTTATGCGTTTTATCTGTTTTAGTGCTGACTATACACACCTTAACTGCTCTGAATTTTAAGATTATGGTGAGTATGTTTGACTTTCATGTTCCACTCCTGGAGAGCTTTGCACTTGCTATGGGTGGTAATCTCCTCAACTTCCTGCCTCTGAATACAGCTTTGGCTTTTCGCTCCCTTTACCTGAAGAAGGTATATGGAGTAAAGTTCGTCGAATTTGGGTTGGGTACTGTTATTATCCTTTTAACAGGTTCCATTGCTGCTGGTATTCTGGGAATTGCTGGTTTCTGTTACCTATCCTTTACAGCCGAAAATCCGTCACTTGGGCTTCTGTTACTGTTTATCTTATTTTTCCTTGGCCCTTTTGGCGTTTTGGGCTTGGCTTGGATTTATAGTAACCGGCGTGGCGAACGCGATTTAATACATGGTGAAGGGCACACCTGGTTCGCGCGTCTCTACTCATCGCTGATTGACAGCATTAATCTTGTTGCCACTAAACCCAAGATCCTGTTCAAATTATTCGCAGTAAGCATGGCTTCGGGTGTTCTATTTGGAGTAAAATTCTGGCTGATCTCGGAATCGCTGGGATATCCTGCTAATTTTTTCTCCGGGCTTGTCCTGCAAAGCACTTATAGAGTTCTATCATTCATTACCATAATGCCTGCTGGCGCTATTGGGCTTAAAGAAGCGGTTATCGGGTTTGGGACAAAGGGGTTAGGTGGAGATGTCATGAGTGGTGTTATGATATCCGCAGTCCATCGTGTGATCAACATTGCCTGGATCGTGCTGTGTGGTAGCACTAGCCTGGTTTTTCTGGGGCGTAGGTTAGCTCAGAAATCATCCGCTTACTCGGAGGATCATAGCTCTATTCAGAGTTAATCTATGATTACCATATCTCACGATGGAAAAGATCCCTATAGAACCTATGCAATCGAACATTTCATTCAGAAGTATGGCCTGTCCGCGAATGTGAATATTGAAGAAGCGTCAATTGTTTTGATCAGCATAATGTCCGATAAGAATAGAGATCAGGCAGCCAGACTTGATATTCAGGTATTAGAGAGCGGAATAGGACAGGATGTCGCCGGTTATGTAAAATACGAAGGTAAAGAAATAGCGTTGTTTGAGAGGGCGGCGAGGCTATCGTCGAGAGATGTAGTGCTGGCCACCTTCTCTGATGGAGATCAAGAATACCCCTGTGTGACGGCAGGAGAAAACACAATAACCATCGGTTTCGATCTATTTCGGGAAGTCGGGCGCATTCTTAGTGGGCATTTGGAGGAAATATGGGGCATACGAGATGAGAAATGCAAGCGTCTAATGCAGACACCTTTAGTCGATTGCTACGAACAGTTGCTCTTTGACTGTATTTCACTGGCAGCCACAAAGCTTAATATTTCCATTGAGCGAAAGGCTTTCTGGCCGGAAGCAAGGCCATTTGCTCTCTGTTTATCACACGATGTGGATAGGACGACTAAGGGCGCGCAGTACCTATTCTATACCCTCAAGAGCCTGAAAGACCTGAACCTGAAGGGAGTGTGGAAACAATTTCTATCGGTGGGCTGCAGATTATCGGGTAGAGAGCCTTATTGGAACTTTGATCGAATAATGGAACTTGAGTCGAATCTTGATGTAAGGTCAACTCTCTACTTCCTGAATGAAAATGGCAAAGCGAGGCTTTCAGATCCAAGATCCATGATCTTGTTCTGGGGCAGATACAATATCAGGAACTCAAAGATCCAGAGTATCATAAGTAAGCTGCATACGGATGGATGGGAAATAGGGATACATGGGTCTTATAATTCATACAGTGATAGACAACTATTTCAAAGCGAGAAGCATATACTGGAGGGAATTTTGGGAGATCGAGTATACGGAGGACGTCAGCATTATCTCAATCTTGAAATTCCGCGAACCTGGCACATTCATGAGGAGGCCGGTCTGGAATATGATTCAACTCTGGGTTTCACAAGCGCTGTAGGCTTTCGATCTGGGACATCATTCCCATTTTTCCCTTTCGATGAGGTGAAAAAGAAAAATATAAAGCTTTTGGAAATTCCGATGACCATAATGGATGGGCCGTTGTTTGGATATAGTGATCCATGGTCAGAAGGGAAGCGTTTAGTGGAAACGGTTGAGAAATATGGCGGGGTTCTCGTTCTGAACTGGCATCAGAGATTATTCAACCCCTATGAATCAGTAGATTATCAGGGTCTTTATACCAGACTCATCAAGCTTTGTCAGGAGAAAAACGCCTGGATAGCTACCCTATCTGAAGTAAATAAATGGTGGCGTCACCGCATCGGTAGTTCTGGAGACTAGGTGGATAGGAGCGAAAACTATATGAAATTCAAGAGGATTGCAATACGCTGCGCTGCGCTTATCTGGTTCTTTTTCATATTTATAGTCTACTATATAACTTTCTTCAACAGATTTGCTTATATATTTCCAAGGCAAATGAGGCCTCTGTCCGCTCTGATCAATTCTGCAGCCGCGTTTATACAGAAAATACTCCCATTTTAATATCACGGAATTTGAGCAAGCCCAGGAAATCGTAGATTGATAAAGCAGCAGGAGATTTATGTTTTCCGCGTTGGTAAAGAGAAAATCAGGAGAAAGGGGAACAGAATCAGATAAGCTATGATACTTGATGTTCTGCTATTGTTCGTATTGATACTGGCTTTCACTGCTCTGGGGAAGAGGATATTCAGATTCGCACGGATGGAGTTCTCCTCTTTTATGGAGGAAATGGTCTTCTCTTTCGCTCTAGGGGCAGGGAGCATCGCTTTGCTGACTCTGGGTATTGGTCTTCTGGGTGGATTGAGGAGATGGCTCTTCTATATACTCATCTTCGGGTTACTGGGAGTTCTGATACTTGATGTGAAAGATATTATCATCAGTGGTATCAGATGGGCCAGGTCAAAGAAAACCTGGATGCGGCCATTTGATATAGCCCTGATAGCAATCATGGTGCTGAATCTTCTCTTCTCATTTTTTTGCGCCCTGGCCCCGCGTGTAGATTGGGATTCCCTCGCACATCACCTGTTAGTTCCCAAGCTCTACATACAGAGCGGCAATATATTCGATATGTTTACTATCCCGCGCGGCCCCTTCATTACACAGTCCAACTACCCATCCAACATGGAGATGCTCTTCATGGTGGGTATGCTCCTGAAAAGTGATGTTCTGGCAACACTGATTGCATGGTCAGTATCTATCTTCCTGGCAATGTCTGTGTATTCCCTCAGCAGACAGTTCCTCTCGCCCCGTACCAGCCTGATCGCCGCAGTTATCCTGTACTGCTCCCCAATGATCATATTTCATGCAACCTATACTACTGTGGATACAGGGGTAGCTCTCTTTGCACTCATGGCCCTTTATGCCGCTATCAAATGGAGCCACTCAGGTGATATAAGATTCCTGATTTTCTCCGGAGTATACGCTGGATTCTGCGCGGGAACGAAGTATACTGGAATACCAGTGGTATTGGTTCTTGCAGTGCTTGTTTTTCTGATGATTGTCATAGAGCGAAGAAAACCCATAGCCGGGATCAAGTATTCACTGCTGTTGGTCGGGATCGCTCTGGCAGTAGCAGCTCCCTGGTATATCAAAAATTACGTCTACGTTGGTAACCCTGTCTATCCATTCATGGCAAAGGTGTTCGGGAGCAGGAACATACCTGGCGTCTTCTCAGGACATGCTGTTTCTACTCCCTGGCAGGGAATGGATGACTATGGCAACTGGTATAGTCTGCTGATAAGCTACATACGCTTCCCCTGGGATCTGACTATGATGAATCCCCCTTTTATGAAGATGGACACGATAGGCCCCTTATATATTCTCTTCATACCATGTCTGATATTCATCAGGAATATCCCCAGGAAGGTGAAGTATATTCTCTTCTACGGTTTAGTTGGATTGAGCATCATCTTCGCATTGGCTCAACGTCCCAGATATATGCTCCAGTTCATACCGCCACTTGCCATTGTCGCTTCATATTCCCTGTTCAGGATTTCTCAACGGGATCAGCTCATAAAGAGAGTGGCTTTCTCCATACTGATCGCCGCAGCGCTGCTGAACATGAGCCTGGATTTGATTCTCATAGGCTATAAGGGGCGAGTTGTTCTGGGTATCGAATCCAGGCAAGAGCATTTGTTCAGGAGGGTCTCGAATCATGAAGCCATATCCTTCGTGAACGAGAATCTTCCCGCTTCATCACGTCTTCTGTCCACAGATCCCAGGCTCTATTACTGTGAGGTACCATCTGTATACGACCGAGCCATAATAGATTACGGAAGTCTAAAAGGTGATGAAATGAAACTGCTGGAGGAATTTAGCAATCTGGATGTATCTCACGTTCTATTGAATCCAAGTTTTATTACTGATTCTGGAAGAATTGATTCGATTATGCTAAATCTATGCAAGAAGCTAGTTGAGCAAGGGAAGCTAAGAGGTGTCTTTGCCAGAAGAGGTTTATATATATATATGCTGGCATAGGAATTCTGTTTTCACAAAAACGAGGAAGGGAGATCAACATAGACCATGATATTTGATATATTGCTCCTATTCATACTGGTGCTGACTTTCATTGCCCTGGGGAAGAGGATATTCAGGCTTACACGGACAGAATTCTCCTCTTTCATGGAGGAAATAGTCTTTTCCTTTGCTCTGGGAGTAGGGGTCATCGCTCTGTTGACTCTGGGTATTGGTCTTCTGGGTGGATTGAGGAGATGGCTCTTCTATATACTTATCTTCGGACTGTTGGGAGTTCTGATACTTGATGTGAAGGATATAATCATTCGCGGTAGCAGATGGGCCAGGGTAAATAGGGTCTGGATACGATCGTTTGATGCGGCACTGCTGATAATCCTTATGTTGAATTTCGCTCTTGCGCTTTTCTCTGCTTTAGGTCCACAAATCGACTGGGACTCCCTTTCACATCATCTGTTGGTGCCAAAGCTCTACATACAGAATGGCAGTATATACAATATGTCTCCTGAGCATGGCTGGTTCGTCGTGCAATCCAACTACCCATCCAACATGGAGATGCTCTTCATGGTGGGTATGCTCCTGAAAAGTGATATTCTGGCAAATCTGATCGCATGTGCAGTTTCCATCTTCCTGGCAATGTCTGTGTATTCCTTCAGCAGGCAGTTCCTCTCTCCCCGAAGCAGCTTGATCGCCACAATTATCCTGTATTGTGTCCCCATCGTTACTATTTATGCGGCCTACAATACTGTGGATATAGCGGTCGCTCTCTTTGCGCTTCTGGCTCTCTATGCAGTCTTTAAGTGGAGCCATTCAGGTGACATGAAATTCCTGATCTTCTCAGGAGTATACGCTGGACTCTGCGCGGGAACCAAGTATACTGGAATACCAGTGGTATTGGTTCTTGCGGTGATTGTCTTTCTGATGGTTGCCATAGAGCGAAGAAAGCCTACAGCCGGGATCAAGTATTCGCTGCTGTTGGGAGTCATCGCTCTGGCAGTGGTAGCTCCCTGGTATATCAAGAACTATGTCTACGTTGGTAACCCGATCTATCCATTTCTGGCAAAGGTGTTTGGGGGTAGAAACCTACCTGGTGCCTTCTCAGGTCATGCTGTTTCCACTCCCTGGAAAGGAGCTGATGATTATGGCAAGTGGTATAATCTGCTGGTAAGCTACATACGCTTCCCCTGGGATTTTACCATGATGAGAGTGCCTTTCAGAAAGTTTGCGCCAATAGGCCCTGCATATATGCTTTTCATACCCTGTCTGATATTCATCAGGAATATCCCCCGGAAGGTGAAATATCTTCTCTTCTACGGTTTACTTGGCTTGAGCATGATCTTTGCGCTGGCTCAACATCCCAGGTATATGTTCCCATTTGTGCCACCGCTTGCTATTGTCGCTTCATACTCCCTGCTCAGGATATCCCAATGGGATCAGCTCATAAAGAGAGTAGCTTTCTCCATATTGATAATCGCAACAGTCCTAAATATGACCGCGCTTGTTCACTCGGCAATCTATAGAGGTATGCCCGTTTTAGGTTTCGAATCCAGGCAAGAGCATCTGAACAAGATAGTATTCAGTCATGAAGCCATAATCTTCGCGAACGAGCATCTTCCCGCTTCATCTCGTATTCTATCCACAGATCCCAGGCTTCATTATTGTGAGATACCATCTGTGCGCGATAAATCTGCAATAGATTACAAAAGTCTACAGGGTGATGAAATGAAACTGCTGGAGGAGATGAAGCGTTTGAATATAACCCACTTCCTGATAAACATGGAAGTCACGGCTTACAGAAGGAATCCAGCGAAGGAGCTATACAAAAAGCTGTTTGAGCAAGGTAGATTTAAATTAGTTTTTGCCGTTCGCAGTAAAGGTCTGGCCATATATGAATTGATTGAGGGTCCTGCCGAAATTTCACCTGATGGCCTGGATATATGAAGATTTCTGTGCTATTCTGTGCTTTCTCCGTGCCTCAGTGTCTCCGTGTTATTCTCCCATCTCCACCTTTACTGGCGCGCACAGTTTGATAAGCTCCGGCACGTCGAATTGCTCTAAAAGCCCAAAGCAAAAAAGCGCAGGCCGCGCCTCGTAGTCGGTGTGATTCTCGATCAGGCTTTTCAGGCTTGCCGGACAATCTTTGATAGAAACGCTCTCAACTCTATCATTATAAAGCCCGCAGGCGGAAAGAGCGATGATACCTGCATTCCAGCCGATGCTGTGCAGTGATACCTTGTCAGCCTTGAACTCCCGACATGCCCACTCAATGACAGCGCCTATCTGCCCCACCTGTATGCCTAACGACCGTTCGCCCACGGTGGACACCATCTGCGCGAATTGCCAGAACGGGCATTCGGGTGGCATACATTCACCGATGATGAGTGGATCTACAGCTATTACCGCCGAGTCGGTCTCCACCAATTTGCCGATCTGTTCTCTCAAAGCCCGTTTTCCCTTGTCCGCAAACACTATGGCAACTGATCCCTGTGTGTTTTCAGAGTTGGATATGGCAACAGCAGGGACAGACCACTCCTCATTTGCAGCGATCTTATACCACGACGCCCTCAAGTCTCCATCAGAAGCCTGTTTTACCATAGATGCCTTCGCCGTTATGGGAGTTAAGCGCAAGATATTGCGAAGTCTGTCTCTGCCATCCTCTTGCCACTTTGCCAGACCCGCGGGATCGCCTTCGGGCGGGCGATTTGTGGGCAGAGCCTTCATTAACGCGCTTGCGAGGGTAAAGAAATTGGCGTTATTTTCAGGCAGACCGGCTTCCAGTTCTTCATATTCCAGAACCTCATCATCCGATGGAATCTCAGAATCAACCCACTCCGACTCTGGCAGGAAGCATCGGTTGATGAACCGATAGAACTGCTCCCTGTTATCCTTATCGTAATTGTGAGTGCCCGGGTCTTTGTTTTCGTGATACTGGAAGTCATCAGCTTTGTCAAACAGTTGGAAGAAGGGGATCACTGGCTCATATACAGACGGCCGCGACCGGTGAGATTGGAAACAGCAGTCGTCCTTCTCGTTATAGATCAGCAGCGTGGGGCGCGGTGCCAGCATGGCTGTCAGGTGCGTGTAATCGGCCACGGTCATGAGGTCATTGGGATTCTGCTCCAGATCACCTATATCCGCCCGGAGACCGGTGCGATATTTGAGGCCGATGTAGCCAGCGTTTGGAGCTACAGCGGAGATGCGCGTGTCCAGAGAACTCAGTATGATGGTCTGCCAGCCGCCGCCTGAAAGCCCAGTCATGGCAATTCGCTGAGGGTCGGTTTTGGGGTACATTTCCAGCACATCGATCCCGCGCTTCATCGCCAGAAAGAAGACAGAAAGCCCGCTGACTCCGCAGATGTCCAGATACGCCAGGCGATTATGTTTATAGTCCTCGCCCCGCAGTTCGCCGAATACGAGCCATTCCGGATGCAGAGCCAGCATACCGCGTTTGGCGAGGTTGATGCACCTCATCTGCTCATAGTCGATAGTCTTGCCCGGGTCTCCCACGTGCCCGTTCACATTCAGTATCGCAGGGATTTTCCCATCGCTCTCCGCAGGTCCATAAAGCAGCGCCGGTATCCAGAGTCCGGGCAGAGCTTCATACCTCAGCTTTCGGATCAGATACCCTTTTCCCGTTTCAATGACGTCGCCCCAGACTATCTCGGGTTCATTCTCGTGCCAATCAGTCGGAACGCCGCGGAAGACAATCCGATCCAGCATCTCACACCGTAGTTCCGCGCTTTTTTCCAGCCATTCATCCGCAGTTTCGGGCACCTCCAGAGGCGGGATACGTCGCTTGAGGAATGTTCGGATCTCATCCATGAACTCGTCGGGAGTCAGAACGGGCTGCCCAAGCCATTCATGAATTGGATTCTCCTCACTTGATGCAAGCGTGTAGATTGACGGCAGTATCATTAAATAGATTCCAGCTAACATAGTTGCATTCCTCTTGTTTGGATGTCAGGTGACCGTTTGTACCTCTAATTCATCTGAGAAGATAGTCCGCCGGCCGGAGTCTGGTAATTCCGATGACAGAACTCCGCCGTTGTAATCATATTACAGTGTTTGGCGTGACCGATCAACCCCAAAACAAACATTTTCTATAAAGCTTGGAGAAAAAGTGTTGCTCTGATAACCCAAAGATGCTATCATCCATAGGACAAAGTTACTGAAAATATATACCAGGGAGGAAAAATATTATGATATTCATTTGTGCTGTCTTCGTATTGATCGCCGCTCTGATACCAGCCCTGTCATCAGCCGAAGCTGCGATCTGGTGGGAGGCGGAAGATGCTGTCGACACAAACTTCCGCGAACATTCGTGGCTGGAGATGAACGCTGAGGGCAGAGAAGGACTGTCCGGCGGAGACTGGCTGACACTGACGCATAGACCAGAGTATCCAAAGCCTACGGAGGGAAGCTATTTTGCCCGTTATAGTGTGAAGGCGCAACAGACTTCTCAGTATCATTTATGGGTTCGGAAACTGGCCAGAGGATACACGACCAGGTGGAGGTTTGACGATTCGCCCTGGAGAGAAGCTGGTAAAGAAATTCCAAGCGCCGATCGAATTCTGCTGGCGAAGGATCGAACGGCAGAATGGTGTCGCTTTGGTAAAGTGAAACTGGGCGCCGGAGAGCACACCTTTGAGATACAGGTTTCGGCGGAGGATGGAACTGCCGCTTTTGATTGCTTTTTGCTATATCGAGGGCGCTTTACACCTGATGGCAAACAGAAGCCCGATACTGACGCCGGCACATTCTACGAATACCCTGAAAATGAGCGTGTGGAAGTAATCGTGCGTCGCAAGCGAGAAGAAGCAGCGGAAGAACAGCGTATAAGACAGGAAGTCAAGGACAGCGCCGTTAATCGGGTGGATTTCTCAAAGGTGGGCAGCGAAGTTGATGTCATCCGATTTGGCACAGTGTATGAGGCAGAATCCCGCGCTCATGACATTCAGGGGAAATTCGGGAGTGTGCAGGCGAGGAAAATGACTCTGGGGCGGAATCATTTCGTAGAATGGACATTCACAGCGCCGCAAGCAGGAGACTATGCGCTTACCATTGCTGCTGACATTGCCCGGCTGCCCAGCCGCAGGGGGAAGATTAGCGTCCAGATTCAGGACGCGTGGAGAGATTACGGTCAGATCGGGGAGACCTGCCAATACCATTGTGTAGTCACACTTCCGCGTGGCAAAACGCGGATAAGATTAGCCAACGCGGGTGGTTCGCTCTTCTACACCAGCGGGGCGCGTTTGTCCACCGTGCGCGGCGACCCGTGGAGCAACGTGAAACCCGGTGAGCATCCACGACTTCAATTTAGCGGAGAAGAGATCGCAAAAATTCAGCAAGCCATTGCATCCGATTCCGACCATCCTGTTCGCTACTACTACGATGGACTACTGGCGGCGGCGGAAAAACAGATAACACAACCGTCCAGATTGAACGGGGCGCGCTCGTCTGCTCAGGCTCTCCATGAAGTTGCCATATCCTATGCGCTCACGGGGAAGAAGGAGTATGCCGATCGCGGTACCAACTACCTGGAGCGGATGTCCAAGAGGGATTTCGGGCGCAATCCCGTTAGCGTCCTGGGCAATGGTGAATATTTGGATTGTATGGCGTGGGGATACGATGTGCTCTATGATCAGCTCACAGAAGCACAGCGGCAGTCGGTGCGCGAGCGTTTGGATATGGAAGCCCATTGGATGTGGGTGCAAATGCGCACCCTCTCAAAGGACACAGTGCATGGCTGGTGGGCTTCAGATCACGCAAACAACTGGCAGGCTGTTGCGGCTGGCGGGTTAGGCATGGCGGCTCTGGCGCTGTTGGGAGAAAGCAGTGACGCCGAGATGTGGCTGGAAGAAGCCATCGCGCAGGTGAAAATGCTGCTCAATGGTGGCTTTGATTCCGACGGCGCTTACTTTGAAAGCCCCATGTATCATAAATATACCATGAATTATTTAACGCCGTTCGCGACTGCTCTGCTTCGCGCTGGGCGGGAGAACCTGTTTGAGTATCGGGACCGGGTTCTACAGAAAACGTGCATCTATAACCTGTATATGATGGAACCAACGCGCGATCACTTCGCCCCTTTCAATGACGGCTATCGTTTGGCAGGTCGTCCGCCTCAGGCGCTTCATCCTGCTGGCGCATACTTCGCGCGGCTTGCTTCAGTATACCGGGATGGGCTACTGCGCTGGCTCTTTGACAATATGTTTGGCACTGGGCGACGCTTCCCGGTATGGAACTTCCAGCACGGTCATCCTGACGCTGTGATCTGGTATGATGACACTGTGCCTATCGAGAATCCTGACACCTCTCCCCGGCTTGCGCTGGCACGCTACTGGCCTGAACATGGACGGGTGACATTGCGAACCGGATGGAATGACCCTAACGGAATATTGCTTGCGATGGAGTGCGGCGAATATGGTTCCCACGGCCATGCCGATCAGGGGAGTTTTATCCTCACAGCCTACGGCGAACATTTGGTGGACGATACCGGCTATGGTGGCTGGGAGGCTACAGCAGAGGCGCACAGCGTTGTGCTAATTGATGGCGAAGGGCAGCGCAAAAGCGGGATGTTGGGAGCTATCAATGACTTCGTGCACACTGAGGCGATGGACTACTTCGAGGCCGATAGCACTCCTGCCTACAGCACGAAGGATTCGCCAGTTCAGATGGTGAAACGCCACGTCCTCTTCATGCGGCCTGGTTACTTCGTTATCGTAGATGAACTGCGCAAGGATGACCAGCCGCATCAATATGAATGGCTGCTTCATTCCCGCGTGCAGCCGGCTACAACTGATATTCAGATTCACAAGCCTGACGAGATCAGGTTTCAGGGCAAAGAGGCCGCGCTGGAGATCCGCTTGCTATCATCGGATTTACCGCAGCCGGAAGTTGTGGACAAGCAGGGACATAGGTTCCTGAGAGTTGGTTTGTCACAGAAAATGGCTGAAGCGACTTTCTTCGCGCTGTTATATCCAACATCAACCGAACATCCCATGCCTTCAGTGACGCCTATTCGCGAGGAAAACCTCATGGGCATAAAGGTGGGGGAGGATATTGTGTTATGGAATGAGAGCGACGCTGCATGGGAGCATTCAGGGATGAAAACGGATGCCCGGTTTGCTGCCCGTCGCGAAGATCCTGCTTCAGTCTTCGTGAAATCGGCTCGCCATCTGGAATTGTCCCATTTCGGCTTCAGGGCGAACGAATCCATTACCGCTGTTCTCATGGAAAAAGAGGCGCGCCTGGTATTATCAGCGCCAACGGAAATTACCTTTTCCGAGGGCTACATGAGCAAAGCCAGCGTCTACCAGACAGATCAGGACCGGGATCTATCCAACGATAGGCAAGTGGGGCAGGTTGGTGACAGCGGACAGATAACCTTGCCTGCCGGCGCTTTTACTATTAGAAGATAGATCATAGTTTACAGTACCGGCGTTCTGGGGAGAATTAAAAGTTCGGCGTGATATTTTAACTCGCTGAAATGGCCTTATTCCTCCTCTTCTGTTAGGGTGGAATATCCCTCTTTCACCAGTAATATTACAATTATTAACCCGACAATAGGATCTGCCTGCCAGAGGCTATAGAGGTAGTTAAGCCCCAATCCGATCAGCAAGGCGGCGGACAAGAATACACATGCAAGCGTTTCCTTGGAATCCGCCACCAGGCTTCTGCTGCCTATTGATTTGCCGGTCTTGTACTTTGCATAAAACAGAACCGGCATAACTATTATGGAAACAATGGCGATGATTATTCCTAGCAAGCTTGGTTCTGAGGGTTCATGAAGGTACAATTTCTTGACAGATTCATACAGAATATACGCGCCCAGTATAAAGAAGGTGTAAGCGATTAGCTTCGTTGCCCTTCTCTCAACTTTTTCCTCCTCCTCTTCCGATATTTTCCCGTGCTTTCTGAATCTCCAGATCATCACACTTCCCGATAGGGACTCAACAAAGCTGTCCATGCCAAATCCGATCAAAGCTATGCTGCCGCCAGCCAGCAGCCCCGCAAAGATTGACACTATCCCTTCCAGAATGTTGTATCCCACCGTGAAATATGACAGCAGAAGTGCTCTTCTATTCAGTTCCACAAGCCTCTATCCTCCAATCGCTCTTGCTCACATCCTGCATCTCATACATGAGCAAGTTCTCTGGTCAGGACTTCGCCCTGAATGCTGATGGTAATATCCTTAACAGGTATGTCTTTCCCTGAAGCAGCAACTGCTCTGGAGGCTATGTAACTCAGACCGGAGCAGCACGGTACTTCCATGTGAACGACAGTCAGGCTCTTTACCGATGACTGCTTCAGCAGCTCAGTCATCTTTTCAACATAGAAGCCTGCGTCATCCAGCTTTGGACATCCGATTATCAACGGTTTGTCGCTAAGGAATCTGGTATGGAAATCAGCCAGCGCAAATGGTACGCAGTCAGCTACCAACAGCAAATCTGCGTTCTGGAAGTATGACGCTGTGGGTGAGACCAGCATCAACTGAACCGGCCAGTTGGTCAGTTGCGACGGTGTCGCCTCAGACGGTGCATCCTCTGCCGCAGTTGCTTCTCGTTTGAGCCTCATTGCTATGGAACCGGGACAAGCCGTGGGCGCGCTTTTCTCCAATTCTTTCACTCGCGCTACATGCTCTTCTGTGGCCTCTTCATCAAATTCCACCGCCTCGCGTTCCTCAATAATGAGCGCTCCCTCCGGACATTCGCCAAGACATGCGCCAAGCCCATCACAATATGTCTCGCTAATGAGCTTGGCTTTGCCATCAACGATCTGTATGGCGGCTTCAGCACAGGCGATAACGCATTCGCCGCACCCGGTACATTTTTCCTCATCAATCTTGACTATGTTTCTAAGTGCTTTCATTTTTTCTACTCCTTCATGCAATCTGTCAGTGGATATAACCAATTCCCTTAATTAAGTATTCTAGTACTAGTATACCAGATTATTAACCCAATGTCAAGCTTAAATTTTTGAGGCTCTTCCGACTTGTTGGTTATCGGTTGTCGGTTATCGGATTATTGCCTCACAGATCGCATCTGTTGATTGATGAATGTTGTCAAGTTGCGTTGCTTTTGGGGAACTTTTGGCCAACTTTTTGCTGGTTTTGGCCACCTTTTCTCCGATTTTGGGGAGCTTTTGTGGCCAAATTGCAGAAATAATCCTATTTTAACTGCAATATTTTTTTGGGTGATAAAAACTCCTGAAACACTGATTATACCTGCGTTTAGCAGAAAGTTAGGTACACCTAAAAGTTGAACAAAAGTAGGCCAAAAGTTGTCCACTTTTCACTTTTTTTCCAAAAATCTCCCAAATCTGACAAAACATATACAAAGCTGAAGCAAGCTTCAGCACTCCAAAATAAAATCTGAGATGAAATCCCAGCATACGAAAGTGATGATGTCCCATTATTACTATCGAGTTATCGTCCATATTATGTTACCATATTTCCACACTTAATCCTGAAGAACCAAATTCTTGATTATCTCATGGCATCCATCAATACCTGGGAATCGGATGAAGAAATGCTGGACAACGAACTGGTGTTCTGGTAAGATAAGAGCCGAAAGAGAGCATTATGGGAGGGTGAGCCTCCCGTTTTTTTGAATGTGGCGTGTGGCTTTGTTAACTGCTAACAGAACGGAGATGAAATAGTGGAAACATTCAGAGGCATTTTTATCGTGCTGGTACTGTGCGGCGGGATGACGCTCCTTTCGTCCCCCAGCGCGGCAGAGGATAATGCAGGCAGGATGCCTGCGCTCCCAGGGATGGTGGGAAAGACATGACTGAGTTGCGCCTTCGGGCTAATGCGAAGATCAATCTGTTTTTGGAAGTTCTGGACAGGCGGACGGATGGCTATCACAATATCGAGACGGTGTTTCAGTCTATTGATCTCCACGATGTCATAATACTCCGCGAGAACACGCCGGGAACTATAGAGATTAAGTGCGATCATCCTCAAGTGCCGCTGGACTCCTCCAATCTGGTATACAGAGCCGCAGAACTACTGCTGAATGAAAGCGGGAAGCGCTGCGGTGTGCAGATTGAGATCATCAAGAATATTCCCGTCGGCGCGGGACTGGCCGGTGGAAGTACGGACGCCGCGGCCACATTGGTGGGATTGTCCGAGCTATGGAAATTGGGATACAACGTCGGGGAATTGTGCCGTTTAGGGGGAAAAATTGGAGCGGATGTGCCTTTTTGTCTCATGGGAGGAACTGCGCTGGGCAGAGGACGGGGCGATGAACTTACCCGGCTAACACCTTTTCCTGAAACCCCTGTGGTAATAGCAAATCCGGGCTTTCAGGTGTCAACAGCCCGTGCCTACGAGAGTTTGAGGTTGACTAGGGAGAGAAAAAGTGGTAATATACTTGTTGGGAAGATGCAGCGGGGCGATGTATCGGATATAGGTGACAGGCTCTTTAATATTTTCGAGAGCGTTGTCATGGAAGAACACCCTCTAGTGCGTGAAATAAAGGAGGAATTCATCCGATCCGGCGCTCTGGCAGCACTGATGACCGGCAGCGGGCCAACGGTTTTCGCCCTTGCGCGGGATACATCAAGCGCACAACATATTCGTGATCAGGTAAGTCGTCTTGCGGATTTCTGCATCGTTACCAGAACTTCCAATTTCTCAATTGCCAGAATGTGATGGGGAGTCGCCAAGTGGTAAGGCCCGGGCCTTTGGAGCCCGTATTCGTAGGTTCGAATCCTATCTCCCCAGCCACCTTCTATCTTGCCGGTTTTTACCTTCCTTTATTTTTCTGTTGATCAATGCAGGCATAAGCCTGACAATGCAAAGGGGAATCTCAGATGGAACTCACCGGGAAAACGGCTTTGATCACAGGCTCCTGTGGAGAGGGTATGGGACGGAGCACAGCACTTCGCCTGGCGCGCGAAGGAGCGAATATTGTTCTGAATTACGGCACTCGCCGCCGAGATGAGGACACTAAGAAACACGCGGAGAAGATCGCCGAGGCAGTTAAGGAACTCGGTGGTCAGGCCATCATACAGCCAGCCGACACAACAGACGAGCAACAGGTCGAAGCTATGATCAAGGCAGCCTGTGAGGAGTTTGGCAGTGTGGATATTCTTGTCAACAACGCCGGCGGAGATTGGAATGTGCGTGACTATACGGAAATCCCGCTGGATTATTGGAAATCGGTATTGTCGGCGGAGATCGACGGAGCGTTCCTGACCATGAAATACGTCGTACCCGGCATGAGGGAGCGCGGATGGGGACGAGTTATCAGCATCGGGCTATCCGGCGCGCTCCGAATGGAGGGAACGGCAGGTGTCGCTCCTGATTACTGTCTTGGGAAAGCAGTCAGAGCGTGGATGACAACCGCATTCGGCTTGCAGGAGTTTGGCAGAGGTATAACCGTAAACTGCATCGAGCCAGGGCCAACTGAACACATGACCTTTGAGGAGGCACTTAAAGCCGCAAGTGGTGACTACTCAGACTGGAAGCAGCGTGAAAACGCCGTTTGTCATGACATTGCGGAGATTATCGCGTTCCTCTGCTCTGAAGCCGGTCGCTTCATATCTGGAAGTATTATGCGTCTACCTATGAGTTGATACCAATTCCAGAATATAATTGTGCATTAGTTTTTTAGCTCAACAACGGTCTTCTTGATCACCCCCATCCTAGCCTTCCCCCATCAAGGGGGAAGGGATTTCGGGCTTGATCAAGAGTACCAGTTTCTCAGTTATAGAGCCAGTATTCGAGAGAACCATCAGTTCCTTCCCCCTTGATGGGGGCTGTCAAGGGTAGGTTTTCCAAAAAGAAGATCAATGGCAAATGGCGCAAACGGTTGCTATCACTGCAATTCCCCCTTAAAAAAGGGGGATCAAGGGGGTTGCTTCCTCTTATGCAAGAATCCAGTGTTTATGCGGCTTTAGCCAGCTAGTCACCAAAAACCTACCCCTCACAGCCTTGATGTGGGAAGGCTAGGAGGGGGGTGATCTGGATGGGATGAATTTACCAACAATATCTTCCCAATCTTGCCCGTAATGCACAGTAATAAAGTGGAAATAGTATGAGTACCACAAGCTGCCAGCTTGTTCCGACGTAAGGAGATCAGGTGAACACATTGATGAAGCAAATAATATACATTACAGCAGTATCCATGATGACCATAATCCTGTCCGGATTCGCTTCTGCGGACACGCTACTACTGTCGGATGATTTCGAGAGCTATGATCTCGGATCGGACGCGTTCCCCATGTGGATCGCGAACTCCGGCGACTGGACAGTTACGGAGGAGGGGTTACAGGGAACTGACTGCGACGGTCTCTATATTGCATCAGGCGCGAGCACCGGGAGGAAGGAATGGCGGGATTACGCTCTTTCACTGAAATTGAGGCTGATCTCGCGTGGAAATGACTGGCGCGATGGTCCGTGGATAGGCTTTCGGCACAGGGACGGCAACAACGCCTATACTCTCGGCTTCTACGACCGGGCGGCGGTTTTGCATAAGATTTCAAATGGAAAATCCACTGGCGATGACACTGTGATGATGGAATCAAATATGACTATCAAGGACAACGAATGGCACAGCTTGAAAATCATCATTGCTGATACAAAAATCGCCGTTATGCTGGATGGAAATGCCATCATACGAGTAACAGACAACGATTGGAACGATTCTCCGACGGTGGAGTCCGGCGGAATTACTCTGGCAGCGCGGAGGCATGAAGAATCAGAAGGAAGAACGCAGGTCGTTTTCAAAGACGTGCGAGTCGAAGCCATTGGGGAGGTGTCCGAAGATATGAAATTTACTATGAAAGATGCTGAAAAAGCGTCTGCTGAAATGTCTGGCAATAATACGAAGATCAGTGTGCTGGATTTCCTCAAAACAAGACGCGACACGCGCTGGACGAAGGTGCAGCGGAAGGTTCTGGCGTTTTACTATACGTGGTACGGCAGGCCGGAGAACCACGGCAATTGGGTGCATTGGAGCAATGTGAAACCGGATGAGCACGATATTGCGTCCTCGACACACTATCCGGCAAAAGGCGCTTATGATTCCCACGACCCGGCCATCATTGACTACCATATCAAACTGGCGAAAGATCATGGGGTAGATGCTTTCATCTGTACCTGGTGGGGACAAGGACAGTTCGACGACCGGGCGTTCGTGAAAGTGCTGGATCGAGCGGAAGGACACGACTTCAAAGCTACTGTCTATTGGGAAACCGCGCCGGGCAAAGGGAGAGTGAAGATCGCCCGGGCAGTGGATGATCTGGTATACGTTCTGGAAGAGTATGGCTGGCATCCCGCTTTTCTGAAGGTTGATGGCAAGCCGGTTATATTTGTATACGGGCGAGTCATGGGGCAGGTGGCTATGAACGAATGGCCGGAGATCATCACCCTGACTCAGAAACGCTATGGCAAGGATTTTCTGCTTATCGCTGATGGCTATCGGGAAAGCTACACGCGTCTGTTCGATGGAATCCATACCTACAACATCTGCGGATGGGTGCAGGGCAAAACACCGGATGAACTGATGGATTCCAGCAAAAGGTCATTCACTGACGCTGTCCAGATGGCCAAGAATCATGGAAAACTCTCCTGCATCACCATCATTCCCGGCTACGATGACACGAAGATACGCACACCGGGCATCAACGCGGAGAGACTGGACGGCGAAACCTATCGTGTGCTCTGGGAACAAGCCATAGAAGCTGATCCTGACTGGGTTCTGATCACATCATGGAACGAATGGCACGAAGGCTCGGAGATCGAACCAAGCTGGGAGGACGGCGACAAGTATATCAAAATGACCGGCGAATACGCCGCTCGCTTTAAAGAGACTCAATACAGCAGCGTCAAAATCCCAGAGTCGCCTTCCGGTGTGTCGGCAGAGAAGGCGCGGAAACTGCGAGAGCTATACAGCGGCAATACCATAGGAATCATGCCCGGATTTAGCAGCGGAGCAGTTTTCTGGTTGTCGGATACCGGCGTCGATGTGGAAGAGCTTACATGGGAGGAAGTACTGGATCCCGCCAAATTTAACGTGAAGAACTTCCCGGTGGTGGTCTACGCCAGCGATGAGCATTATACCCAGACATTGAAGGAAGAAGGTGACGTAGACGATGCGATCGTCAGGTATCTGAATGAAGGTGGCTTGATAGTCGCGCTTTCATCGCATCCTTTCCCATTCTTCTATAATGAAGCTGGTGAACCGGTGGTATCGGCGCGGAAATTCGGATTCCCCATAGGAGGCGCCGGCGTTGATAGCTGGGAAACCCCGCCCGACGGCGTGGAACTGACGTTTGAGATTGATAACGAGGTGCTGAAAAGTCTACCGGCATCAGCGCCATTTCCAAAGAGCGGCGATTTGCGTTGGCGATCCAGCACAGGAGCGAACTTATCTGAAGGTGATGTCTACCTGCCTTTAGCGCAGCTAAAGGACGAAGAGGGACGCAGCCATGGCGATGGGATCGTCTACATTGAGCACAAAGTTTCACCGCCAGAAAACGGTAAGAATATCTATGCCTGGATGCGAATGCCGGACATACTTAACACGGATGATGTATTATACGAAATCTTTCGTCTGGCTGGCGAAAAAATGACCAATTGATACTGCACTAGAATCATTTTTATGTTGTTGTAGGGGAGGGTAAATGGCTTTTGACTGGCAAGTCAAAAGCCATTTACCCTCCCCTACCAAGATATTTCTACCCCAACTGATTTGTCTTCTCAATCTCCATCAGATCAGCCGCTTCTCAACAACTGGATTGAGGGCGAGTTCTATACGTGCGCGGGTTTCGTCCAGATGTGCCCTGGAATACACCTCCAATTCCCCTTCCGAAAGCGCTTTCTCAATATTATCCCTGATAGCGATCAAATCCATCCGCGCCAGACTGCTGGCATCCTGCGGCGCTCTTCCGTCCGGTTGGAGCAGCAGTTTGATCAGTTTTCCTAGATGCTCACGCTGAAGTGTCCGACGGAAACTGTTGATATTAGTGGGTTTCTCCAATTCTGACCATATCGTCTCTCGCAGCTTCATAAACATCTCAGCTATGGTGAATCGGTCTTCACTGTCGCTGTATCGAATCTCGATGTCCAGCATACGCGTAAGCAGCATGGGATGGTAGAGGCGATCAAGCAACGATCTATGAATTGAGTTTACAGTATCATGGAGCGGGTAATCAAGTCGCTCCATTCGCCAGGTGGAACCCTGGAAGTCCGGGAATCGCTCAGGAGCCAGCTTATTCAGAAGCTCCGCGGAAAACTTGAAGGCATCTGAACTGAAGAACTCCGCCGATATAACTTCAAGCGTTTCGCGCTGCTTTGAAGCTGAAACAGGATTAAATGGCAGCCGCCCTTCCGGATCGCCAATGTGATCCCGATAGTGATAGATGCCACCTATGTATTTGGGTATCTGCATGGCCGCCATGTAGTATTGAGAAAGCCCATATCCAAATGCCCTGCGGATCTTCTGATAGCGAATCCCGGGTTTGCCAAAGTGGGCTTCTATCTTGCTCCAGAGTTCCTTGGCAAGCGTAAGCTGTTTCTTATTGTATTCCAGCATGTCATCTCCCAGATCCCACCTGTTACATGATGGATCGATGCCTCGCGGCCCGGAGTCGGCATCCTCGTCAGTTCCATAAGCCAATTCCGGGTTGGCAACCTTAGCGGCAATTCGCCCCAGTTCCTCCAATTCCGCTTCGGGCGTATCAGCATCTATTGGCTCGTGGGCATACTCAATCGCCCAGTAGTCGTAAGGTCCAAGCGTCGTCTGCCAGTATTGCCCCTGTTCCACACCTTCAGGAGCGATATTCACAGGTACGTAATCCATAATGGAACCTGTGAGGCCCTGATCCGTTGTCAGTTTTTCCTCCTGAAGCTTATCCGCCGGATGAAGGGTGCTCCCCTTGAAGTTGTGTCGAAGACCCAGGGTGTGGCCTACTTCATGAGCGACGAGATGAACGATGAAATCGTGCAAATATTCCTTAGCCTTCGGATCATCAGGGGTGATAATCCCGCGCGCTGAAAGCAGATTCCATCCGAATCCGGCGTGAAGTGCTAACCCCATCTGGTAATTGGATAGGACTTCCTCCAGGGAACGGTTACCCGGAACTCCTGGGGCGGAATCCGGACGTTCTATGCTCATGGACACTGGATCCACAAATTTCTCTAACTCCCCAAAGACACCGCGAATAAAATCGGCGCTGATACGCACATCGGCGTGGTATATCTCACCGGTGAATGGATTGGTGCGCGAGGGGCCAACTGCATACCCGGATGCTGGCTGGACGATCCATCGAAGGGTGCTGTATCGTACATCGCCAGCTTCCCAGTCAGCGTCATCTGGCTGTTGTTTAACCACGATGGCATCTTTGAATCCAACTCGCTCATAAGCACTGTTCCAGACTAGAATACCCTCTTTGACGATCTCCCGATACTCAGTCGGGATGGTATTTTCCATCCAGAAGACGATAGGTTTCCTGGGCGGAGATACTTCGGAGTCAGGATCTGCCTTCTCCAGATGCCAGCGGTTGATGTAACGCACATACGGCGTCTCTCTGGTCAGCGATGTATAGTCCTGGTGCATTGTCAGGAAGTGCCCCACGCGATCGTCGCCAAGTCGCGGACGATAATCCGTCTCCGGGATGACCGAAAGGCTGTAGTGATAGCGGTGCATGAAGCTGCGGGAATCGGCGACAGTATATATAGATCGTGGCTTCTTGCTCTTAAAGTGAATCACGACCTCAATCTCAACGTTCTGTGAGTAAGGCTTAACAAGATCGATGTAGCTGTTATCACCATCGAAGGAGTAATCAGCTTTCATCCGCTCTTTGAGCGTATCAGCGACCATCGCAATATCCTGGACAAAAAGTGATTTTGCGTTGACAAGTATACTATGCTTCGTTGAATGCGGTCTGCTTTCCAATTTTGTTGAGCCTATGATTGAGTCACTCACTCCACGCTCAATTGCCTTTCGGATTGGAGCCAGATCGTCTGCGCGAAAGCTGACGTTCTTGTGGATAAGCTGCACTATCCTGCCAACCCGCTTGAACAGAAACGGGAATCGCGACATCATGGATCCTGAGTCGAAGTAGTAGCCATCGCCAGCCTCTCTTGTGAGCGAACAGAGGAAGATATTTCCAAATTGATCAGGCAGTATCTCCATGAGCACTTTGCCCTCGTCCTCATTGATATAGAACGAAAAGAAGCCTTCGCGCTTCTTGCATTTCTTTATAGCCTCTCTAAAGGTGGGCAGTTCCTTCTTTTCTTCCTTCTTCTTATCCTTATCCTCTTCTTTTTTTCCCTCTTTCCCTGACTCGTTTTTCTCAGATTCTCCTTCAGCAGGCGGCGGGAAGTTTCTATGGGCTTCTGTCATATTCATACCTCCTCTATTGGCAGATAATTGTGGGGTCTTCTGATTTAGGGGTCTAATCGGTAAATAAGCTGCGTTTTCAGGAAGGGCGGGTTATGGGTTATCAAGTTGGCGCAAGTTATGTTGGTTATTAGCTCTTTTCACCAAATGTCAGTATATCAGCATGATAAAACCCGCCCCTACAAAGCTATTGTTACTTGTCGATTAAACCATTTAGGCGTAGGGACAGAATCTGCAATCCTGATATATCGTCCTAAAATCATAGCACACGGATTTTCACGGATTAGAACTGATAAACACTGATTAAATCCTTGAGAATCTGTTATATCTGTGTTTATCTGTGTGCTATTCTGAGAAAACTGCAATATCTTCAGATATATTTCTCCAGCAGCGCCTTCGATTCCAGCACACGCGGCACCTCAATACAGATGTATCCATCGAAGCCTGTATCCCGCATAATATTCACCAACCTCTTCGCGTCGATGGTTGGGTCTTCGCCATTCTCATCGAATTCGCGGAACTTAGCGTGAGCGGCCGCGGCGTAGGGAGCCATCTTGGCGATCCCTTCGTACCTGATTTCATCCGGGTAGTTGCCGAAATCGGGCAGAGTGCCGATCCACGGCGTTCCTACTTCCTCCATGATCCTGACAACAACATCCGGATTGGTGGAAAGCCCACCATGATTCTCGATGGTTATCTTGATGCCTGTCTTTGCACCTTCTTCGGCCAGTTCCCGGTAGCTGTTGATAGCAGCCTGTACCATCTCCTCCGGCCCATCTGCTTTCCCACCTGTGTTCACGCGAAAGTAATCAAGTCCCAATGCCTTGGAGATGGGGAAGTAGGCTTTAGCATTCTCCACCGCCTGTTTTCGCGCGGATTCGTCTAGCTGACTGAGATCGCCAGTGCCATCAACCGCCATTCCGATCATCTCTACGTCATACTTCTCAGCAGCCTCGATTATTTCCTCCAGATATTCCTGTTCGTGTGAAGCCATGAAAACGTTATTCAGCTCCACAACGTGGATGCCGAATTCCTCCACCGCCACACGCGGGAAATCCAGAAGCAATAGAGGATTCTCCTCCGCTTGGAAGCGGCGTACCAAACTCCAACCTGCCAATGCAACTTTCATTTTAATACCTCCATAAGTTATGACATTTTGCAAAAAAAAACTGTTGTGATACTGGCAACAAGCGAAATTGCCATTGCAGACACCTACTTCATGTGCTTGTCCGCGAAATCCATATACCGATCCCAATCGTATGCAGTCACGTTATGCTTTCCCGGTCGGATGTGATGACCGATGGTACTCGTCACAGGCTGCTCAAGTCCGGGCATATCGTCCGCCGCCATGCCATCGGTGCCAAGCAGGCGATATACTGGATCAGCGTGTTTCCCCGAAAGAAACTCCCCGCGGGGATCAGCCCAGAGATCCTCTTCCGCGCTGGCTATGTAAACAGGGCGCGGCGCGACCAATGCGATGAGCATGTGCTGATCGACCGGGAGTTCATCCTCTTTGTCGTTATATTTCTTGAAATTGCCACAGAACCAGTGAGGGAAACTGGTATTGATTCGCTTGACGGTTTCACCAACTCGTCGGCGTGATAGGGCAGCGCCACCGCAGCCGGAATCGTTTGAGATGGTTATTGCGAAGCGTTCGTCCTGCGCCCCGGCCCATAGAGCGGTCTTGCCCAAACGCGAATGACCCATGACTGCAACGCGTTTGTGGTCGATGTCATCGTCGGTCTCGAAGTAGTCCACGGCACGACTCAATCCCCATGCCCACGCGCCGATAGTAGCGCATTCGTCCGGGGCTGGTTCAGTCTGTCCCTCCTTGTAAAATAGCGGATGCACACCGTTCTGGAACCCGTCGTGGAAATCGGGATCCAGGTCTCCGCAATAGATAGTCGCCAGAGCATAACCGCGCTCCATTATGCGCTCCACCTGCCATCGGCTGGCGCTTGAGCCGCGGGACTCCTCCGTCGCCCGATTTTCTACTATCCCGCCGCCCCTGCCACGCATCCACTGCTTTGACAGCGTGATCCCCGTATCCGGGTGGATCGAATGGTTACCATTGAAATTAAGTCCCACAAAGACTGGTACCGGCCTTTCGACATCCTTAGGAATATAGATGAGGATGTCCATCCTCGGGCCATCTTTTTTGCCTGCGAAATAGGCGGAAACCGCCTTGCGTTCGGCTTTTCCCGCGAGGCTATCCGGGTCGGTGGAAGTGACCTCAAAGGTAGTATCCTTCAATCTCTCCGGAACTTTGCCGTAGACCTGCTCCTCAAACAGCCTCATGATCTCCGGTCGACGCCTTTCCCGCCACATAGCGGCATCGGTCACCTTTGTGCCGTCTTCCATCGTCAGCGGATCGGGTAAAGTGTAATCAGGTACTTTGCTCTCGTCGTAATTGGCTCCTTCAGCGAGGCCATAGGCGCAGAGTTCATTCATAATCAGAAAAATAAGAGCGGCTGATAGTTCCATTGATGGCTACCTCCACAGGCTGGTTAGTAGTTGTAAAAGAATAACTTTCCACTCACGAGATAACGCTATTCATCAAGGGTGGGTAAACATTTTCTGATTTCATCAGAAAATGTTTACCCACCCCTACAAAAAAAGGTAAAAATATATAAACCAGGAATTGCACTACCGGTATTCTGGAGCGCTGAAGCTTGCTTCAGCTTCGTATGCTCAAGCAAGCTTGTGCACTCCAAATCTGCAACATCCGCGATGGATGCTATTCTATTACGAGTTTTTCACTTACGGGCGAAACTTGCTGAGTAGAACATGCTGCCAGCTTGTTTCCAAGGCTGATCAACATTCTAAACGAGCAAGCTGCACGTTCTACTATGCTAACTGAAAAACTCGTAATTCTATAGCTCGACGGTAACAGGCTTTCCGGTTTCAGCCGATTTCCATGCCGCTTCCGAAAGCTGAATAACGCGGAGACCGTTGGAGGCGTCCACCCTGTTATCTGCTTTGCCCTGGATCAGATCCAGGAACGCGCGGTCTTTCTCTCCGCCCTTGGGGAGTTGGTCTGGCGTCACCTGAGTCATTTTCTCGCCTTGCTTTTCGACGGAAATCTTGCCATCTCGCACAAATATCGTACCACCTTCCATCCAGATGGTGAAATCTTCGTGCATACCGCCGACAGCATGTCCCACAATGCTTATATTGCACAGCGCACCGTTGTCGAACTTGATGGTCAGGGCGCTCATGATGTCTACTTCTGAGTCATAGTATTCCATCATGGCAAAGACTTCCCTGGGGCTGGCTTCCAGAATCCAGAGCATGATATCCAGCAAATGGCTTCCAGAATCATTGAGCTGACCGCCTCCGCTGAGAGCCAATACCTGACGCCATTTTCCACTTGTTCCGCGATACCAGTTCTGGCACTGGTGGGCTGTCACAAAATTGACTTTACCCAATTCGCCGCTCTGAACAACCTCTCGACAGTACATATATGCTGGCTGGAAGTGGCGCTGGTAGCTGAGCATCAGATGCTTACCTGTTTCCTTTACTTTTTCAATGACCTTGCGCGCGTGATCCACAGTACAAACCATAGGCTTCTCAGTATGTACGTGGCAGCCAGCATCCAGGGAATACATGATCTGCTCAAAGTGGAGCGTATGCGGCGTACTGATCAAGACCGCGTCAGGCTTGACGGCGGCGAGCATGGCCTTATAATCATCAAAATCTGGCACGTCATCGCTCAGACCGGCGTCTTGCCGAAATCTGGCGATAGCTGCTTCACTAACGTCGTTTAGTCCCACGATCTCTGCGTCCGGCTGCGCTGCAACGCGCCGACCGTGACCACGAGCATTTCCGCCGCATCCGATGAATGCAATGCGTATTTTTTTGTCTTCGGGCATCATCTGATTCCTTTCATTTGAGAGAGGGGTTCACCAACCAAGTAACACTCTGAAATCGCCGCGACCTGTGCTATTATATCACAGAACCGAATAAATAACTCGACATATTTTGCAGAATATCACATCATCGAATTATCTTTGATAAAGCCTATCAATTCATCAACCTGTGTGAAGGCCAGGCACACAACCGTATCAGCCCCGCCATAGTAGAGAGCTATTCTGCCTGTGGGAGCGTCGCACACAGCCGCACACGGGAAGACGACATTGGGGACATCGCCGACGCATTCATAGAGCTTTTGCGGCGACAGGATATAGGGTCTTGTTCTGTGGATCACTTTCCAGGGCTTATCAATATCCAGAAGAGCCGCTCCTGTGCTGTATACAAACCCGTTGCATGACGTTAGCACCCCATGATAGATCATGAGCCAGCCTTCTGTCGTCTCTATAGGAATTGGCCCAGCGCCGACCTTAGTGCTTTGCCATCCACCCGCTGTGCCCATGACATGCCTGTGGCATCCCCAGTGGCACATATCCGGGCTTTCGCTGTAGAAGATGTCTCCGAAGGGTGTATGACCGTTATCACTGGGACGGCTTAACATGGCATATTTGCCATTGATCTTCCTCGGAAACATGACACCGTTGCGATTAAAGGGGAGAAAAGCATTTTCCAACTGGTGATATTCCTTGAAGTCGTGCGTATAGGCGACACCAATTGTTGGCCCGTGATAGCCGTTGCACCACGTTACATAATATCGATCCTCGATCCAGCATACCCGCGGATCATATCCATACACAAAGTTTCCGATCTCCTCGTCATCACAGATGAACTGGATACGTTCAGGTTCCAACTCCCAATTGACACCATCTTTGCTGCGTCCGGTGTGAAGCTGCATTCTCCGCGCGGTGTTGTCACATCGGAACACCCCAGCAAATTCTCCTTTAAACGGGACAACTGCGCTGTTGAAAATGCTGTTGGAGGTTGGGATCAGGTCCCTTGGGATGACAGGATTTCGTTCTGAACGCCAGACAACTGTTTTGCATTCGGCTGGCTTATCTTCCCAGGGGATATTTGGCAATGCTTCACCGATGATTGTTTGCTTCGACATTTTGGACTCCTTTCAATGATGGCAGAGATCAAAGCCTGACAGTTGTGTTTACTACTCTATAAGCTAATTGTCTGACATTTTACCGGTTTTTCACTCCTGGGTCAATAAGAATCTCTGCTCTGCTCATTTGTTTTCATTTTGCATTGACCGAAAGGCGGAAAGCCAGTATAATCTCTAACAGCTTGATTTATAATATACTAAAGAAAGGTGTTTACTATGACTGATTACGCAGCAAAAATAGAGGAAGGATTTGGTGGACTACAGACCGGAGACCAGTTCAAGCAGGAGGCACTGTGCAATATCAGGGTTTGGCTGAGTGATGATGAATTTGAGCCATACAGGGAACAGCTTATTGACCTCGTGAATCGAGAGGAGTTCGAGCTTCTGCTGGATAGTTTCTACCAGGTGATCCCATTCGGAACAGGAGGCCGGCGCGGGCCAGTGGGAATAGGCACGAACAGGATAAATCCGTGGACAATCGCCGCATCCGCGCAAGGACATTCGGAATACCTGCTGGGAAAGCATGGGGAAGATGCAAAAAAACGAGGTGTTGTGCTCGCCTATGATGTTCGGAAATATCCAGACACCGGGATATATAACGATGAACTGTCCAATCCTGTGAAGGGAATAACATCAAAGGATCTGGCTGTTGAGGCTGCACAGGTCTATGCAGCCAATGGAATAAAAGCTTATCTATTTGATGACATCAGAACTACCCCTGAGCTTTCTTTTGCTGTGCGCTATCTGAAGGCGGTGGCAGGCGATGTATTTTCAGCCAGCCATAACCCAAAGACGGACAATGGCAAGAAAGTATACGAGGAAAATGGCGGCCAGTTGATTCCGCCTCATGACCAGGAATTGGCGGATACAGTCAATCGCGTCACCGAGATCAAACGCATGGATTTTGACGAAGCATGTGAGAGTGGACTGATTGTTTCGGTTGCGGATGAGATCGATAATGCGTATCTCAGGGAGACCACCTCAAAGGCTTTGACCAATGAGAGAGATGTCGTTATAGTGTATTCGCCATTGCATGGTGTTGGCAGCACTTCAGTATATGAGACGCTGAAAAGAGTGGGCTTCGATGTTGTCTATGATGAAAAGACGAAGACACCTGATGGTGGTTTCCCGAATGTGAAGTTCAACATTCCCAATCCTGAAGTTGAGGAGTCCTTTGAAACGCTGTTTGAGACAGGCGAATCCATTGGCGCCGATGTGCTGATCAGTTCAGATCCAGATGCGGACAGACTGGGTATCTGCGTCAGGACTGATGCAGGCTATGAGTACCTTAATGGCAATGAGATCGGCAGTGTGCTCACCAAATTCATCTTGAGCGAATTGTCTTCACAGGGAAAATTACCGGAAAATCCTGTTGTAGCGAAGACACTGGTGACAACCGAACTGTGCAGAGCAATCGCCCAGAACTATGGGTGTGAAGTTATTGGTGACCTCCTTGTGGGATGTAAGTACATAGCTGAGGAGATACGAAAGCTCGAGGAGAAAGGCGAGGCAGACCGCTTTGTATTTGGTATGGAGGAAAGCCACGGCTATCTGGTGGGTACTTATGCGCGCGACAAGGATGCAGCGCCGCCTGCTGTATTGTTGTGCGAACTTGCCGCAAAGCTGAAAAAAGAAGGCAAAACAATAATTGATTATCTGAATTCTATATACAAGGAGTATGGCTATTATAAGACCTTTCAATCCAGCATAATACTGCGCGGGGCGGAGGGCAGCGCCAAAATTGAGATGATACAGAAGACCTTGCGCGAGAATCCCCCGCCAGCAATTGCCGACTACCGCGCGCGATTCGTTGATAAATGGGATGGAGAACCACACTTATCAAAGACTGATACTACATCGCGCAATGTCCTGATCTTCGAGCTTGAGAGTAATGAAGAATTGATGAAAGTGACTGTGCGCCCCTCAGGAACTGAGCCAAAAACCAAGATATATTTTGAGATTGGCGGAAAGCCGCTTGGGTTGGGTGCAACCGACGAAAAACTTGAGCAAGAGAAGCAGCGTGTCACAGCAATTGTCGAGAAACTTGCAGAAGACATGATGAGGCGCAGCTATTCTATTATCGGTGTTGACATGCCTGAGAGAAGCCTCGCGTTAAGTATGCTGCTGCCGCTCGAAGCCAAGCAGAAATATTTCGAGGTTGAGGAAGAGATAATAAAACTGAAAGCCGCAGTGGAAAATAGCACGATAAAGAAAGATGAAGCCAAAAAGAAGATTGAGGATATGCTGCTCATCTTTGGCGCTGATCCTGTTGAAAAAATTACAGGAGTCTTTGAGATAAGAACCGGTATAGCGCTCAGTGAGTTTCTGAAATTCATGGAGTGAGATACTCATTATCAGTACTTGAGAATTTATGTTTTTGCTGTTTCATGAGCTTTCAGATTTAATGAGATAGCTACTACAGCGCCATAGATAGCTTTTATGGCCTCTAACAGGAACTGCCTGAACATAGTCAAAGGGAAAAGCTCTGACTTGACATCTCGTCCACCGCGTCTGGGATAGCTTACATAAGTCCATTTGAGAAAAACCCAGATATTGACTAAGCTCAGAGCAATACCCACAAAGAGCAGACGTAGACCAGGATTGCGAGAGCTGGTGCGGATTCGTTCCAGTATTTGAACTAGAGTGTCATCTGCCTGAACATACGTGAGCGCCAGAGTTACTCGCTTATTGCTCTTGATGACATAGGCTGTAGCATAGCAGTGGAAATGTGTGGTACCTGATCTGGCTTTACCACGACGTATCTCATTGGGATCCTGTGCCGCTTGTCCATGATATGGTATGAAAGTCAAGTCTATGGCTACCTTTCTATGGCTACCTTATGCCATCGCCCAAGAATGCGGGATGGTAGATTGTCTACTAAGGCTTGATTACATGCATATTCCAAATCTGCTATTGCCATGGTGTCATGGTGTCCACTAACTTGCTGCGAAGATAAAGACGGACTGTGCTGGGATCTGGAGCTTCTTCTAGCTGGTAGCTGGTAGCTGGTAGCTGGTAGCTGGTTGGCCGCGCTCTGGATAGCTTGTCCCTGAGCAGCGGCTGATACAGTCACGTTCCAGATGTCTTCAGCGTTGAACTTATAGCCATCAATCGTAAGATTGAAATGTCTGATAAGTGTTTCGATAGTCATTTGTCTTACTTGAC
>SDBT01002185.1_pt1 | contig 34852 bp, 27 predicted proteins | sample 2277101 | NCBI WGS metagenome assembly SDBT01 (sample SAMN10404973, study PRJNA504765) | marine sediment metagenome | isolation source: marine sediment core GS10_PC15, 103 cmbsf | place: Arctic Ocean: Southern Knipovich Ridge | collected 2010
ACTATACCCTTTATGATACCTTAAAGGAGCCTCGATGGCACGTCTTTTCTGACTTTATGTCCAATTTGACAACATCAGATATGAGTTCTCATTGGACAAAATTTAGGTCATAGACCTATAGACTCATAGACCCAAAAAGTAAAAATCGTTAAACTTTTTTAAACTTTTGTTCAACCACTACAAGCTAAACTCAGTCACCATCAGTGTTTACGGTTCACAGAAAAAGTTGACTCTTCAGAATTAGGTGTAGAAATGAGGCATTACTACTACAAATTAGCACCAGATTAGCGCAAAATCAGCCCAAAATCAGCGAAAAGTTTAACGGCGTTATATTTGCTTTCCCCTTAAGTCAGCGCCATTCCGCTTAGATTGTGGCAGCCATCTGATCGTCGCGATCCTGTGGTAGCGGCTGGACATCGCCGCCCAAAAGGCCATTTACCCACCCCTACAAAAGAGGTTAAAGAACCTCAGATCCCTTGCCCTGCTGGATCAGCGGGATATAGGTTTCCAGCTCTTCCAGCACACTGGCGTCGGTCAGATCGAGCGCCTTCCCCTTCTCGTGGGACATATATCCAGCCATGATGAGCATTGTAATCATCCGGCCATACTCGAAATTGAGCAGAGCGTCTTTGCCTTGCCCAAAGGCTGCGATGGCATCCTTCCACTCGCCAACATATCCATATAGATCAGGCTCATTGGGCTGCATGATGAGAGCGCCGCGCGTCGCCTGTGCCTTTTCCAGAGCGAGTTCGCCATCCGCTATGGATTCAGCCGCAATGTCGCTGATAAATATACCAGCAGGCGATTCCAGTGAGTTGACCGTGTATGAGTATCCGGGGCCAAACGCCTCCATCAGGAGTCTCAGACCGGGAGCGTCATACATCCACGAATCCGTCGCTTGAGCTACACTTCGCACACCGGTTTCAGGGTCTTTGAACTCCGCCGTAACCACCGCGTAGTCTTCAGCAGGAGTGACAGCGTAATCCACACCGCGTCCCCGAAGTTCGCTGATCCACGGCTCTTTTCCCCACTTGAGCAGAGCCATCGTACCGTTGATAGAAACGGGTTTCAGATGATCAGGTGGCTTGCCGGTAGGTGTGAGCATATACATGCCAACGGCTATACTATGACAGCCCATGTCGCACCAGACGCCGCCTCCCTGCTTGGTGGGATCCCAGAACCACGGCTCATGCGGTCCGCCGTGCTCTTCTGCGCTGCGGGTTAGATGCACCGCGCCCATAGATGCCTCCACTGACTGAAGCTGGGTCCGGGCATTGGCCACTGCGGGCATGTGGATCTGATTCTCAAAATACGCTGTGGGTACGCCCACCGATTTAACCATATCTACCATCTCGTTAGCTTCAGCCATATTCCGGGCCAGCGGTTTTTCACAGATGATTCCTTTGAGTTCCGCGCCTTCCCTGACCGCACCGATAATTTCGCGCAGGATTGCGAGACGAACGAAATTTGGGATAAAAATGCAAGCTACGTCAACGGTTTTGCAGAGTTCCTCCACACTTCCGCAAACCTTAGTATCACCCAGTCCGGCGTCGCGCGCCCTTTGGGCAAGCTCCTCTGCGCCCTTCAGCGCGTACACACCAGCCAACTCCACGCCGCGAACTGACTCCAACGACTTCCGGTGGAATTCTGCAACAAAGCCAGCTCCCACCATTCCTACTTTTATCATTACCTGTTCTCCTTGTTAAGGCAAACCAGATCCCTACTTTTCCACTCTCTAAAATGGCATGGTTTACAATTGTGGTAACACTTTTGATAATGAAGAAATACGGGATACTCATAGGAGTAACAAACACATAAGAAATGAGTATCCCGATGAAGACAATAGTACCTGAAATAGACAAGATTGTCAACTTCTATTCACCACACCATCAGCAATAGATTTGACAGCGGGGCGATTATTGGCTATAATACAGGTATCTCCACGGCGGCGGATTTGGCAGCGTCAAAGAGGGAAGAGAGGAATCTAAGTGATAATCAAGGGATTTCCGGGAAAAATGCGCGCCAGATCGCGTCTCACAAAACTATTCATAGGCTTAATTCTGGAGGAATAAGAAATGTGCCTTCGAGTGTTTAGTTTAATGGTGTTATCTTTGCTTCTGCTGATTTTGGCCCCAACATACGCCCTGGACGAACCAGAGGAAGGGAAAAACTACATCTGGGTCGATCTGGGTAAAGAGAATGAGGGCTTTCTCCTCACACAGGAGGAGCAAGGTGACGGCATCAGCGATGCAGGTGACAAAGCTGGCGTCGATTGCAGGAAACAGCCGTACCCGTATGCAGGCCCGGGAAATAACCACATGTACTTCAGGATCGACGATACTTTCATTTTCGGCGGAGAGCATGAGGTCTGGATCGTCATGGAGTATTTCGACTTCGGGACACGGATAGACTGTCAGTACGACAGCAACGGTGTCGGAGCTGTTGACGGCGCTTTCAGAGGCGCAGGTGATGGGGCATATCCCGAGTTGAACCCTACTAACACTGAAACATGGATGATCCACGTATGGCCTATCGTGGATGGTCGATTTGAGAACAGGGCTAACGGGTCGGATTTCCGGCTTTCAACGCATGGCAGCGGCGATATGTGGATCAACCGGGTGTGGATTTTCCTCTACGAACCACCGGACCCGTTCAATCCGGAGGATATATCAACGGCTGAGGCCGTCCAGCCGGGAGATAAGGCAGCTATTACGTGGGGGACGCTGAAATCGGGTTCCTAAGAGCGGGTCTGAAAAAGGTCTGATCCCTGAAGAAATAGAACGCTGATGACGCGGATTCAGCGGACTGGTGCGGATAACATCCCGATTGAGAAAAATCCGCAAACATACGCATACGGAACAGAGCGTGATTCCGGAAGCGCAAGGGGTGATATATTGAGAATAAAGCTGGTCATGCCACGCGTGTTCGATCAGCAATTTACATTACTTCCACTGAACCTGGCTATGTTGGCAGCTCTTACGCCACCAGAGATTGAAGTCAGTATTGCGGATGAGGCTGTGGAGAGAGTCAACTTCGATGAGCAGGTTGATCTGGTTGGTATATCCTGTACCACCACAGTAGTTGCGCGCGGATACGAAATTGCCATAGAATACCGCAAACGTGGTGTAAAGGTGATCCTGGGTGGAACCCACCCAACCTTAATCCCTGATGAAGCCATCAAATATGCTGATTCCGTCTGCATTGGCGAAGCTGAAGGACAATGGGGAAACATACTTGCTGATTTCAAAAGAGGCAAACTGAAGAGATTTTACCGTAATGACGACTACTGTGATCTGAAGGACTTACCAATACCGCGCCGCGATTTATTCAATATGAAGCATTATCATTATCATTCGATTGATACAATACAAACCTCTCGAGGTTGCCCCTTTGCCTGTGACTTTTGTGCTGTAACCACTATGTTTGGGCATAAATATCGTCTCCGCCCCATAAAAGATGTCCTGGCGGAACTAGACACCTTAAAACGTAGACATATTTTCTTCTGCGATGATAATATAGCGTGCAATACGAAATATTCCAAAGAGCTATTCCGCGCTTTGATCCCATATAAAAAGCGTTGGATTAGTCAAGCTTCCACAACAATTATCAAAGATCCAGAGCTTCTGAAATTGATGGCCAAAGGTGGCTGTAAAGGATTATTTATCGGCTTTGAATCCCTTTCAGAAGAGAATTTGAAAAAATCACGCAAAGGACACAACGATCCCAAACAATATAAGGAAGTGGTAAAAAGGCTGCATGACCATGGCATAGGGGTCTCCGGCGCTTTTGTCTTCGGACTGGACGGTGATGATAGTTCAGTGTTTGAGAGAACACTAGAATTTGCGATGGATGCAAAATTAGAAACAGCACAGTTTAATTTCCTAACTCCTTATCCGGGCACTGCTATATATGATCGCCTGAAGGCGGAAAATCGGCTGATAAAAACTGACTGGTGGTTGTCGGGAAGTGGATTTGGCGCGGAAGCAGGGGAGAGAGTTGTTTTTCATCCGAAGATGATGTCTGCAGATGAACTGTTGGAAGGTAGTCGATGGGTTCGCAAGAAATTTTATTCCAACTCTTCCATTTTGCGGAGGTTTTTCGGGAAAGGTCGCCTGTCTTTGAAGCGTCTGTCTCCATTTGATCTGCTGCTTTATGTAAAGTTTAACAGGGGATACAGGAAGCAATTTTCTGGGGATACTTAGCGGACGAACCGTAAGGCTGATGGTTGACACGGACATGCCCCTGTGATCAAAGCAAAAACCGTTGACAGATATTGCAGTCAGGTAGTATACTTTTCCAGCAGCGCCCTTGATGTTTAATATAGATACAGCGCATCCGAAAAAAGGATATTGAAGCGATTGGAGAGATGCAGGATGAAAGGCAAAGTTCCCGGCATAGAAGAACTGCAAAGGAAACTTGGCGAGTTTATGAAAGGCCTGAAAAAAGAATATGGCGATGGGATACAGGATGTGAAGGTCGATATATATCCCGAATCTGACGCCGGAAAAGATGGTGATACAGGCTCTATTGTTGAGGACAGAACAGAATTTGACCTCGATTTTGATCTGAAGCCGAAGGATGTCAAGGCTTATCTCGATAAATACGTTATCAAACAGGAAGAAGCTAAAAAGGTTCTGTCCATAGCCGTCTGTGATCATTATAACCACATTTCCGAATGTGTTAAGCAGGAGAGAGAGCAAAGGAACCCCGAATCCCATGATGAGATTGACGAGGAATACACCAAACAGAACGTGATAATAATCGGCCCAACCGGTGTGGGAAAGACGTACCTTATAAAGACCATTGCCCGGCTTATCGGGGTTCCATTCGTCAAGGCAGATGCCACCAAGTTCAGTGAGACGGGATACGTGGGTGGAAATGTAGATGATATAGTGCGCGATCTGGTGAATGAAGCTGATGGCAATACTGAATTGGCGCAATATGGAATAGTTTATATAGATGAAATCGACAAAATTGCCGCCGCCAGCAATCTAGTTAGTAGGGATGTTAGCGGACGTGGAGTCCAAACAGGACTGCTGAAGCTGATGGAAGAAACGGAAGTGGACCTTACCTCCCCGCTTGATCCTGTGTCGCAGATGCGCGCAGTCATGGAATTCCAGAAAAAAGGGAAACTGGAAAAGAGAACCATTAACACCAGACATATCCTGTTCTTTGTAAGTGGAGCATTCAATCAACTGGAGGATATAATAAAGAAGAGATTACAGAAACAGGACATAGGTTTCGGCGGCAAGGTAGAATCGAGAAAAGCCGATGTGAACTATATGGGAAAGTGTAGATCTATGGATCTGGTGGAATATGGCTTTGAACCTGAATTTGTTGGCAGGCTGCCGGTGCATGTGGTGTGCTATGAGCTATCTCCTGAGGATCTCTATAATATTCTGAAACACTCCAGAGGCTCCATAATCAAGCAATACAGGAAGGCGTTTAAATCATACGGAATAGATGTGATCTTTTCGGATGAGAGTCTGCGCAAAATAGCTGAAAAAGCCTGTGAGGAAAAGACAGGAGCCAGATCGCTGGCTACCATCTGTGAAAGAGTGCTCAGGGAATTCAAGTTTGAGCTTCCATCTTCTGACGTGAAAAAATTCGTCGTGACAGAGAACATGGTGGAAAATCCTGCCGAGGAATTGAGGCAAATACTGAATAATCTCGGAGATAATAACAGGCTTATCAACCATGAGTTGATAAAAGAATACGAAAAAGAGTTTATGGATAAGCATGAGATCAGGCTGGTGTTCTCCGATGAAGCGATTGATTTGATAAGTGAAAAAGCCGAGGTGGAAGGCATTGATGCCAAACTTATATGCAATAAGATTTTTGAAGACTACGAACACGGCCTCAAATTGATCAGAAGAAATACGGGAAAATCCGAATTCGCAATAACAGAAGAGGTGATCAAAAACCCCAGTGGTACACTGGATAAGTGGTTTAAGGAATACTATACACACCAGTCAGAACATGCGTAAATCAAGTCTCTCCATTGCGCTGATATCGCTATACTTGCTCTGTCAAGTGCCGTTGTATCCTGCAAATGCCGATCCCAGTATATACAAAACGGGTACAAAGTTTATCCTTACTGCCAGTTGGTGGGGACTGTCCACCGAGGGAATTATGGAGATCCTCGGGGATACGGAAGTCGGCGGGAGAGATCTAATTCTTGTAAGATTTCAGGTTATAAAAATGGGTGGGCTGCTGGGATTTCTTGTGAGATTCCTGCGTATATATAAGGGATCTAATACTTTCGACTCATACATTGACCCCGATACGCACAAGACAGTGAAATATGAAATATATAAACTGAACGACGACGGATCGAGGAAAATTAACGAGAATGTATACTTTGATCGAAAGCGCAACAGGATCGTATCGCTTGAGGATAACAAGCCCGTCATTAGCAATGTTCCACCGGATGTTCAGGATACTTTTGCTATTTTTCTGGAACTTCTCCACAAAGCCAACACCGAAGAACTGTTCCTGGGCAAAGTATTCAAGGCAAACCTTTATGCATATAGGAAATTCGCCAAGCTGGAAATAAAGGTAACTAATATGGCGCTGATCAATGGCGCAACTGTCTATACACTGGGAATAGAAAAGCTGCCGGTGATATTCAAACATCCTGTCACTGTGAGTTTTAATGTCACTGATGCTGGTGAAGGCTTAATGCTTCCCACCAGTGGAAAGTGCATTATCCATCTTCGCATCCTGCCTGATATAAAGCTAAACGGCTATTTAAGAGAAGTAAGATACTCTGACTAGACCGTAGGGGCGAATCTTGTATTCGCCCTGTAATCTTGTATTCACCCTTTCAGGAGAGCTATTACAGTGAGGGCGAATACAAGATTCGCCCCTACGGAAAGTGTATTGCCGTTTGCCTGCTGTAGCAGATCTACCACCGAATAGTATCAAAAATGCCTCACAAATCCTGCCCATTGCTATTGAGTGCATTTCAGTATAATCCTCAACATACCCTTTATTTCGCTGTTCTGGGAGCAGAAAAAAGTTCTCGGCACGGATATTGCTAATATTATATTTTGAGTCAAGTTGTTGGTATCAGGTTTTGCATTATTGGAAGGAGGAAAAGACGATGATCAAGCATGTATGGAAATTGATGGTTTTGGTAGTATTTGCATCTGCTTTAATACTGCAAGGATGCACAATTGAAAGTGGCGATGGTGATGTTGTGATAGTGGATGACGATGGGACGCCTGCGACGCCGCGCGGTGTATACAGCATTACCGGTGATATGGATGTTCTTATTGGATGGTATCCCAATCAGGAAAGCGATCTAGCAGGATACGTCATATATAGTAAGGTTGAGGGATCCAGAGACTATACTGAGATCGCCGAAATAAACGACTCGGATGCTATCGGCTATCTGGATGAGGATGTAGAAAACGGAACCACATACTACTATGCTGTTTCAGCATTTGATCTGGATGGTAATGAGAGCATACAGAGTCCTGCCATTACCGATACGCCGAGACCCGCTGGCAGGAACGTTACGCTGGAGGACTACATCCTGGAACCGGACCTGAGCGGGTTTGATTTGTCACGTCCAGATAGAGGTGTGCAGCCATTCGACGCGCGTAATGTGGATATATACTTCGGCTTTGGTATGGTCGATGAGGAATTTGATGCTCCGTTTATATATACAGCCCATGACGATATAGGAATACAGGATCTCGGCTATACGGATCACATGGATGATGTAGACGTTTCTCCGGAACAGGGCTTCACATTTGCATTTGCTGAGGCGATTCCGGGACACACATACGCCTTTCTGACATTAGAGGGGAACTATGCCAAGATTAGAGCCACTGAGATAGAGGTAGATTGGGCAGGTGATAAAATTCGTGAAGCCTGGATGACCTTTGACTGGGCTTATCAGTTGCAGCCAGGCAATCCTGAACTTGCCCCGGGAAGGAAGTAAGGATATTATCTGACAATACGAGGGGAGGATCGAGCAATGAATCGACCAAGACGGATAGTCATGTTTCTTTTGTTTCTGATATTCGTTGCAGGTATTGCTGCCTGCGAGAGGCACGATCTGGAGGTGCAGAATAAGACCGATGAAGTAATTGACATATACGTTGATAGGTATTACGAAGGCTCTACAGCACCGGAGAATTACCTCTACATCCGCGGTCTGTCTGAAGGAGAACACTACATTGAGGCCTTTGATATTGATGAGAACCTGATGATGGATGACGATATCTACCTCGATGGTGACAGCAAGTTGGTCATACATGAGACATATTATCGCTTCTACTAAGAGCCTATCCGAAAACCTGGTTTCGATACAGGCTGCGCCTACTCAACCGACGGTTGTCGGATAGGCTTTAAGCCTTGAGCATTATAACGTAAACCTAATGACGTTTTTTACGTCAGATATTTTGGAATTTGCTCTTTGTGGGGAGTATATCCCCGGATTCACAGCACACGTTAAGTAAGATAACGTGTGCTTTTCTATGTTTGTATCGCTGGCACGACAGTCAAGTCTGGTAATCAATGATTTGACATCCATCCAGTGGAGGGAATGATCATGGGAAACCTTAGAGCTTTTGCATTGGCAAAGTTTGCTCTTCTCCTGTTTATCTGTTTTGAGGTAACGGCATCAGGCGCTCAGTCTCTCCTTGATCAGCCAATGGTCGAGAAGTATTCCCTCAGAGAGGACGAGGTGCTGGAATACAGTGTTAAGGTTAAAGGTATTTCTGCCGGAACTCAGATTTTGCAGGTGGATGGGAAAATAACCCTGGATGGATATGAGGTATACCACGTAGAAAGCATATCCAAAGTTAGAAAACTCTTCAATATCTTCTATCCATTTAGCAACCATAGCGAGAGCTTTATCCACAGCAGCAATTTTTATCCATTGTACTTCAGCAAAAGGATCAGAGACGGCGGTTATAGTGGAAGCACTTACGTTGACTTTGATATTGTTGAGCAGATGGCCAGGATTGTGAGAAATGAAAAACGCACGGAACTTCGTATACCCCCAGGAATTCAGGATGAGCTTTCTGTTATTCATCTTCTTCGTGCTAAAAAGATGCAGGTAGGGAGAAAGTATGAATTCCCTGCCCTCGTGGGTACCAAAGTCATAAAAGCAACTGTGGAAGTCCTCAGGATTGAGGAAGTCAAAACAGCAATCGGAACCCTGAAAACAATAGTAGTGAAGACATCAATGAGGGATCTTACCGTCTGGCTGACAAATGATAGCGCCAGGATACCAGTCAGAATAGAAGCAAAGACAAAGCTCGGAAAACTGGTGTCCAAGCTGAAAAAGATACGCTAATTCCCACCACCTCACCTCTCCAGGAAATGGAGGATTTGTCATTCCAGCGAAGGCTGGAATCCAGTCTACCAAAAGAATGCCATTTTCTGGATTCCAGCCTTCGCTGGAATGACAAGCATTCTCATATCGAACTCACGTTATACCTGTTTCGGCTAGAAATGAGACTGTAGTGACAGACTTATGTGTCTGTCCGTATGCGCCAAAGCCCTGATACCGGGCGCACACACAGGTGCGCCACTACAACGCCAATGGGTATCGTTTCTATCTGAAATAGGTATTAAATAATGCAGGCAGGATGCCTGCGCTCCCAGAAATACAAGGGCGTTAATTGCTGAAACAGCTATACTATTTCGGGAGAGAAGCTGTTATAATAGCAATATCGTTTTTTATGATTGTTCCTGGGATGCGTAGTGTATTCATTCACGCGCACTGCGCTTTAGCGGGAGGCGGAAATGCTTGATGCTCAATGTTTGATAACCAGTATCCAGCATCCAGTATCCAGCATCCAGAGGAGGAGATTTTATGAATACTAATGACATTCGGGAACATTTGCTGTCGAAAGCGCCGTGGGTAAATCCCGAGGCGACTGTAGATACAGTGAAAGCTGGCGATCCTGCGAAGGAGATCAAGTCGGTGGCCGTGGGATGGATGAGCACTATAGATAATCTGCGGCTCGCTCATGAGAAAGGGTGTGATCTATTCATCACCCATGAGCCTACATTCTGGCACCATTCGGCGGATGAACAGCCGCTCCGCGCAGAGCCGCCGGGGATCTCTAAGCAAAAGTTTCTTGATGAAACAGGGCTGGCGATACTGCGTGTGCATGATATATGGGATCCCTGGCCGGAGATCGGCATCCGGGATTCATGGGCTTCGGGTCTGGGATTGCAAAAACGCCTTGCGGAGGATGGCAGGAGATTTGTCGCTGTGTATGAGATTCCAGAGACGACATTGGGTGCATTCGCAAAGCACGTAGCGACAAAAGTACAGCCTCTTGGGCAGGATACTGTCTGGGTACTGGGCGAACCCAACTGGAGGATCTCCCGTCCCGCCGTCGGCACAGGCTGCGGCACACCGGGGATCGAGATGATCAACAAAGACGCTGATGTAGTTGTCGTATGCGACGACGGTTTCAGCTACTGGCAGCGAGGCGAACGGTTCTTCGAGATGAGCGTCGGTGTAATTATGGTCTCCCACGGAACCTCTGAAATGTGGGGTATTGAGAATCTGGCGCGCTATCTGGATGAGACATTTGCTGAATTGCAGGTGACATACCTGGATCAAAATCCGCGCTACTGGTCGATCTCCGGCTGAGAATAGATATGGCTCCAACCGCAGATCGCGATATTAGCGATACTAACTTGATTTTGTCACATTCGTCTGTAGCCAAAGATTCTATCTTGGTTTATGACACAGGATTTCCAAAATGCCAACTTAGAAAGTTGGGCTACGACTAGCTCGCGATCTAATGTGACAAAGTCAAGTTATTTTTCGGTGAAATTTCCGCTTGATTCACATTACTGCTCTTATTCGCCCAAGCAGACGACGCGACCGTTCTCCAGCGAGAGATAAAGCTGCTCGTTGGCGGCGGCCATGCCGTCGAAGATGGGAGAGCTATCCAGTTGATACCGCGCCAATTCAGTTCCGTCAGCAGCCGAGATGGCTAAGAGCAGCACTCCCTGGTCTGCATCATCATCCTCAGCCAAACCAGAAACCGACTCAGCGGAAGGCCCGGCCACAAACAGCACCTTGTCTGCCAGAACCATCGCCCGAACCTGTATCCCCAGGGGCTTAGTCCACAACATCGTCTTGTCATCCCGATTTTTGGCGAAGAGGCGATAAGGTCCGTCCTGAAGCTGATTTGACCAATGAACTTTGGCCCTTCCGTAGCCGTAGATTGTGGAATCGTCAAATACGAGCAACCTGCCATAGATAAGATGCCTGTCCCGCCCGCTGCAACCGGTGGAGAGGGAACATTTCGTTCCGAAGATCTGGTAGGAACGATGCGTCCATGTGTCATCCAGAAGACCTGTCACTGAGAACAAATGGGGATTGCCAGTTGGCTGGTTAGCTCCGTTTTTGTCGAGGATCATGTCTCGCAGATAGAGATACTGATCGTCACATGAGAGGATGTCCCAGCGAGCGCCGGGCATCACGTTAGGGTTGTATTGGTCGGGCTGCTTCCCTGTCTCAGGGTCGGGGCTGTAGATGGGTGTTGTCGACAGGATATCGCCCGTCCCAAGATCGAGTCGATGGAGGTCGATCCCGCCGTCCAGATAGGATGATCTGCCCGCAGTGACGTAAGCCACTCCATCCTGTATCAACACGCTTCCGCGTACAGGTGACGCGGATTCGAGTTGACCGGAGGCGACGATGTGCCGCTGCACGCGGGCTGCCCGTAAGCGCCAGGCCAACGCGCCGTCAGACGCTCGCAAGCTATATACATATCCATCGCGGCATCCGAAAATCGCTTGATTCCCATATACGGTTGGCGGAGAATCCACGCGTGCGCCTGCCGTGAAATCCCACAGGAACTTACCTGAATCAGCATCCATTACCGAGATTTTGTGCTCATCCACGGAGGCCACGAAGACCCTATTCCCAGCAACAATTGGGCTGGTTATCTTCCTCCCTACATCCATCTGCCATTTTTGCCGCAGAACAGCCGGGACGGCTGACCGTATGTAGCCGCTTCGCTGGGCATCGCGTCGATAGGTAGGCCATTCCTGACTATTTGTCTGCGGATTACGTGCTACTGTGGAGTATGCCGTTCCTCGCTCGAGGCGTTCGGCCACTCGCGTCTCTGATTTCTGGATCTCGGCCGTTAACGCATTGAATCCGGTCAGCTTCGCCGCTGTGTAGCAGCCGCACGCGTGCGGCGGGACGTAGAGGAGGCCGTTGGCGGGCATAACGCCATACTTGCAGACGCCTCTCGCCCAACTGTTCCACAGCACCTCACCGGCCTGGAGGTCGATGAATTCAGTTCCTCGGCGACCGCCGAGGATGTAGCGATCCGTGGCCTTGTTGATATAGCAGCGATGGTGATGACTCGGGTTATCTGGCTCGATGTGCTTCAGTACCTCACCTGTGGACAGGTCGCGCTGGGTCACAAAATATGGCCCCCATGCAGGGCCTCGGTTCTTTTTGCCCTCCACCCGGAATGGCTTGAACCCACCCAGCCAGAGCGATCCGTTGATCACGAACGCGTCACGAAGGTTGATCAGCAAGGGTTCCTGAGTCCAGAGGACTTTTCCTGTCTCCACCGATAGTGCCGTCACTTCCTCATTACTGACGCAGACAATATGGCTGTCATACGCCACACGCATCCGAGGCGCAGATGACGACCACAGTTGGTCTCCTGTCTTCAGATCGAGGGAGATAACGTCAGATCCCTTTTGGAAAATCACGCGATCCCCAATGGCGCACAGGCTGAGTGGTCTCATCCCGGAGATCGGCGTGTTCTCTTTCTTCCAGACCACGCTGCCCGTGTCGGCATCGAGAGCGAGGAGTGTCCTCTTCGCCTTATACTCAACGGTGTTAAACTCTTTGCGTAGCGGATCCATTGTCTCTCTGGCAAACAGGGGAGAATCCTTTTCCCTGGAAAGCTCTGACCATCTCTTCAATTGTGCCGTTCGCTCATCGGTGACACTTCGAACGGAGACAAGAAGCATACCCTTGTGCCAGAGGATCTCCTCCGCGCCGTCGGTCTGGTCGTAGGTCTGACGGATATTGCCGGTTGCCGCCTCCAGAGCGATCAGTGGAGCGTGAAGACCGAGAGTGACATAGACGCGGTCGCCAACGGCTACGAGTTTCCGCTGGAGTTGATTGTGACCCCCAGTCCAGCCATAGATGTGAGGCCACCAGTCGGTGACGGCGCGCTTCCAGAGCAGAACTCCGTTGTAGGCATCCCGGGCGACGAGATACCATTCGGCAGGCTGCAGGCGGCCACCAATTGGGGCTTCGTCGACCAGGTAGAAAATACGCCCGCCGGTTGAGACGACGGCGGCAATACTCGGCGTGTGCTCATGACCTCGCCCATGCCGGGGACCCGCGATCCACTGGGAATAGCGAGGCGGCGCTACGACCTGATCATTCGCCACTGGATTACCGCTTGCGTCATGGAGATAGTGAGTCCACTCATCCACATCATCCGGACGCGGCTTGACGGTCTTCGTCCACTGACCGCCTTTCCTGACATACGCCGTGCCTCCCGGCGCTAATACGCGCATAACCTCCTCATCGGCCACGCCATCCAGATCCTCCGCCACGACCAGATTCACCAGGTTATCCGCGTATGGCAGCCTCTCTCCGTCAAACGTATCCACCGACACCAGCCCGTACATACCTATGGATTGGATATGCTTCCGCGCCTTCCTCACGTTTTCCGGGTCTGCATCCAGGCCGTGTATAATGTACCCATCATTTACTCGCAAGGCGGCGGTCAGTTCTCCACTTCCGCATCCGAGATGCACAACCAAACCACCCTTGCTCCCGCTCGCCTCCAGTATCTTCTTTGCCTGCTCCTCCGGCGACTTCACCGCAACAGCGATACTTACCAAAAGACTCACCAACAAGACTATACTGATTGCCAGTATATATTGCTTTCTCATTTCTTTTCCTCCGTAAAGTGAAGAATCGTAGGGGCGGGTAAACGGTCTTTGATTTACCAATCAAAGACCGTTTACCCGCCCCTACCAAGGCTCTGCTTCTCTAGCTGAAAAACTTGTATTAGTACATTTTTTTCTTATCTATCACGCTCAAGAGTGTCTCACCCGATAGAAATCTCTGAAGATTCTCACAGAACAACTCCACCAGCCTGTCCATACGTGCAGGTGAGCCTCCGGATGTGTGTGGTGTGATTATAACGTTATCCATATTCCAGAGTGAGCTACCCGGCGGAAGCGGCTCCTCTGGTGTTACGTCAAGTCCAGCAGCAGCGATCATTCCTTCCTTCAGAGCTTTTATCAGTGCAGGGCCATCCATAATTTGTCCGCGGGTTACATTGATCAGGATAGCGCTATGCTTCATCCTCCGGAAGGCCTCCAGATCGAACATTCCTCGCGTGGCATCCGTAAGCGGAGCGCAGATGGTCACTACATCGGAGCAGTCCAGCAGGTCATAGAAGCGTTTAGGCTCCCATATATCTTTGATAAAGTCTGGCTTTTGCACATCTTCAGGTTCCAGAGCTATCACTTCCATACCAAATCCTGCGGCGCGCCTCGCGACCTCCATTCCTGTCCCGCCAAGCCCAATGATACCCATGATCTTGCCTGCCAATTCCAGGGAATCCTCTCTGATATTCATTCGCATTTCCCAGTTCGGATTTCGGAGGGCGGTGTGGATGCCTCGCGCCAAAGCCAGCAGTAAAGCCATAGCATGATCTGCCAGGTGTATCCCCACGTAGCCTTTCATACTAGTGAGCGTCACATCGCTCCCAACAAACTCAGGGAACATCAGGCTATCTGCGCCGGCGCTGGGTAATTGTACCCATTTCAGATTTTCTGCCTTCGAAAATAGCTGGCGATTCATGCTGCCCAGAACTATATCTACATCCGCGATCAGAGCCATCTGATCATCGCGGCTTCTGGCAACCACTATCTCTACTTCATCGGAAACACTACTGATCTCCCTGAGCTGATCATCCGACAAGTCTGCATTGATCATAACTCTCATTTTTCCGCCTCCGTATATTATTCTCTCACTATCACCGATAAACCAAATCCTACCCATCGCTTCGGCGTAGTTCCAGCGTGATGCCCTCTGGGTCGGGACAGTGGATAATCGCTACGCCCTCTTCCTTCTCCCAGGGAAAACTTGCGCCATGACGCAGTGCTGTTAGATATGGCGCAATGGCGTTCCATGCACCCAAACACATGCCGCCGGGCGTTGTGCGCTCCACAGTGATAACCTGTCCAACCCTATGAACTCCCCCCTGGCACACACCATCTTTGACTGTGATAATAATTGACATAACCGATACACCTCCTGTGAACACAGCGCTGAAAGTGGATGAAAAAATGTTCGGCCTTCACTTGCTTTCCACCAGATAATAACATCGGTCGGATGCTACTGTCAACTGATTTTGTTGGGTGAGATGCTATCTCAAAGTAGTTGGTCGGTTGATTCTGCCCTCTTCAGATCACCCCCATCCCAGCCTTCCCCCGTCAAGGGAGAAGGAGCAGAAACGCTTGCTATTGTTGACTTTAAACCCCTTCTCCCTTGACGGGGGAAGGCTGGGATGGGGGTGAAGAAGTAAACGTTGATCTTCATGGTGCTGGAGCTATTGGGAAATTCCTCCAGCAACCATATTATACTCACTGGAGGTCATCGTGTCCGCACTTATGTCCGAAGGTCACATGCGATGCTGTCTCAAAGTAGTCGGTCGGTTGATTCTGCCCTCTTCAGATCACCCCCATCCCAACCTTCCCCCGTCAAGGGGGAAGGAGCAGAAACGCTTGCTATTGTTGACTTTAAGCCCCTTCTCCCTTGACGGGGAAAGGCTGGGATGGGGGTGAAGAAGTAAACGTTGATCTTCATTGATTCTATGTCACCGACTACTTTGAAACAGCGTCGTCACATGCAAAAAGCCTTGACGGATGGCATACTCTGTGATAAAATTTATGTAATCAGAACTATTCACTAATATTGGGTGCTGAAATGAGTCTTGCTGGAAAAATCAACAGTATTAATCGTGGTAATACTCCTGATCCGACGATCAGGTCGTTCACTGTCGGTCTGCAATCAGCTTTCTATTACTACCGCTATTATTATATCTGCAACCGATGGGGGGCGACGGAATTCAGCTAAGACTCAAGTAAAAAGAATTAGAGATTCCTGAAGCCCGCTCATCGAGAGTATTTCGATGATGGGCTTTTTTTGTTGAAAATATGCTCATGGAAGAGCGTCCAGATGCAAACGATACTGAGTTAATCCGTCAACGAAAGTGTCTGGAAAATTGATCATTAACACTATCAGAAGGGAGGGTGGTTCTGCCTTTTCTATTATGGAAGGGAGCTATGAACCGCGCGTTCTAAAATGGAAAATGCTTTGAAGATTTTGGAGGAAAGAGGGTTTATTACCCAGGTATCAGATGAAAAACTCTTCGATATGTTCGATGAGGAGGAAGTGACGTGCTACATAGGATTTGACCCCTCTGCCGTAAGCCTGCACGTGGGCAACTTGTTTGTCATGATGTCCCTGGCTCACATTCAGAGATGCGGGCACCACGCCATCGCGCTGATCGGCGGGGGAACTGGCATGATCGGTGATCCCAGCGGGAAATCGGCGGAACGGGTACTCCTGGCACAGAACGAACTGGATAAAAATATCGAAGGTGTTGGATCGCAGTTGAAGGAACTTCTGAAGTCGCAAGATGGCACGACCGGCTCTCTGACGGTCATGAACAACGCCGACTGGCTCTCGAAGTTCGGGCTTATAGAGTTTCTGCGGGACATCGGGAAACACTTTCGCGTCAGTGAAATGCTGGCGAAGGAATCCGTTAAGCAGCGCATGGAGAGCGGAGATGGCATATCCTTTACGGAGTTCAGCTACATGCTGATGCAATCAGCGGATTTCCTGCACCTGTTCGATAAATACGGCTGCCGCGTTCAGTTCGGCGGCAGCGATCAATGGGGTAATATTACGGCAGGCATCAACCTCATCCGGCGTATCAAGAGCGAATCTGCCTACGGAGCTACGTTCCCGCTTATAACTACTGCTACCGGGCAGAAGCTGGGCAAAACCGAGGAAGGTGCAATCTATCTGGATTCTGAATTAACTTCGCCATACGAGTTTTACCAATACTGGATCAACACGGACGACAGGGACGTGGTGAAGTACCTCAAATGGTTCACGTTCCTCCCGTTGTCGGAGATCGACCGTCTCGCAGAACTGACCGAGAAAGAGCCAGAAAAGCGCGAGGCCCATCGCACCCTCGCATACGAAGTGACGAAGTTCGTCCACGGAACTGAACAAGCTGGTATAGCTGTGAAAACCGCCGAGGTACTCTTCGGGAAGGAGATCTCTGATGTTTCAGATGAGATGCTGGAAGGCATATTCAAGGATGTTCCATCAACAGAACTGCCGTGGAAGGATCTGGAATCCGGCGTCTCTATTGTGGACGCATTAGCGAAGTGCGGGATGACAAGAGGGCGTTCCGCTTCACGAAGACTTATCAACGGCGGCGGCGCGTATCTAAACAACAAGCGCGTCACAGATGCCGAGTATGTGATCACCGGGGAGTCTCTCGCATCGGCTCACATCGCCGTTCTCCGGACAGGTAGGCGGAACTATCACCTTCTGAAATTCGTGGCTACAGAATAGCGCACATCTGTTATTCCGGACAATGTAGTGGGCACGCGGCGCGTGCCCACTACATTGTCCGGAAAGCTGAATGATTACTTGGACAAAGTTCGATTCATAATTGTGGCAATGGCGCTTCGTAGGGGCGGGTTCAATCTTTCTTGACAGATTATCTAACTACTGCTTATTTGCGATGCTTTTGACGGTCGTCACGTTCAGCAGCCAAAACCCGCCCTCGTGGAAAGGGCAGGTTTGAGGTTTCCTGTTCGAGATATTGACTACTGCTTATCCGGAGATTGATAGTTCTGCAAACACCGTATTGCCAGATAAAAACTGCCCCTACAGCAACATGAAAATAATTCTGGTCAGGTACTTAGTTCTATTCAGAAACAACTCTCTGGGCGTATATATCGGGGTCTACTTTGCGCTTATCCCACCAGACTATAATGGCGCTGCCGATGCCGGTGTTGACAGGATATGAGTCCTGCTGGGTGGCAGGAGCGAGACATATCGCTGCACCTTTCTCAGCCCACAGGAAGTTTCCGTCCGTGTCAATGCGTTGAGCGTATATATCGGCGTAGAATTCGCGCTTGTCCCACCAGGTTATGATGGTTCCATCAGCGCCATCACTGGCCATATTAGGATTAAACTGGTTGCCAATTTCAACGCAGACGGGCAGACCATCCTCCATCCATTTTGCATTCCCTGATGCGTCCAGTTTCTGCGCGTATATATCCCAGTTGCCATCCCGCTGATCGTGCCATGTGATGAACACGCCGTCTGTGGCATTACTCATGATGCTGTAGTCATACTGGTCGCCCTGCGCCAGACAAACAGGCACACCGTTCGTTTGCCATTGTGGTTCACCTTGAGCGTCCACGCGCTGCGTGTATATATCCCAACCGGCTCCGCTTTGGTAACTTGCTCGGCTGATAATGTCGTCTTCCGCGTCGTTGCGATGATCCATCCACACAACAATGGCTCCGCCCTCGCCGTCGGAAATGACGGCCGGGTACCACTGACGCTCTGGCATCTGGCATACCAGAACGCCGTGTTCCTGCCACAGGATCTCACCATCAGCGCTTATGCGCTGTCCATAAATATCACCTTTCCCGTCGCGCCAGTCCTGCCATGCGATGATCGCTCCGCCAGCGCCATCGCCCGCCAAAGCGGGGTATTTTTGATGGCCAATCTGTCCGGCAATAATGACTCCGTCGCGTTCCCATAGAGTGTTGCCGGATGCGTCAATGCGTTGAGCGTAAATATACGGAGTGCCCGATTCGGCTCGATAATCGTGCCAGGCGATGATCGCGCCGCCCGCACCATCGGATACCATGTTGAATTCCAACTGAGCTTTGGGAGCCGCGCATATTGGTACGCCACCCGGTTGCCACTGAACCGCGCCATCACCATTGATGCGTTGGGCGTAAATATCCATATTGCCACTACGCTCATCCCACCACGCTATAATCGCACCGCCTGAATCATCATACACAAGATTGGGGAACCACTGATTACCTTTTTCCAGGCAGATAGCCACACCATCTGTCACCCATCGGACGATCCCCCGCGCATCCACTCTCTGAGCATAGACGTCGGAAGACAACGAGGCTATGTCCTGCCAGACGATTATAGCTCCTCCCGCACCGTCAGTGACAATGCGCGGGTGCTCCTGAGTGCCATCCGCCGTGCAGATGGGTACATTCACTTCAGGATCACCAGGCCATGCGCCGAATACTGCTCCCGGCTGCGCCAGCATGACGAAAAGCGCCAAACATATCAGGATACACTCCCTGCTGATTTCTTTTATGGTATTTAACTCATCACTCATCACTCTTTACTCATCACTCTTCACTTACTTTATTCCATGTTTCAGTTTATACTCCGTCCAGTTATCCTTGAGCCACTTGAACTCCTTAAAGTCCTCGCGGAGAATAAATGGATTGGTTTTGCGTTCGTGCCCTATGGTTGACGTGTGAGCGACACCGTAATCATGTCCGGGATAGACCACAATATCATCGTCCATTTTCATCAGCTTGTTGAACAGGCTGTCGTGCTCGATCCGCGCAGCTTCCTCGGTGCCTGTGCCGCCTACTTTCCCGACGAAAAGAGTATCCCCTGTCAGGAGTTTATCGCCGAGCAAGATACAAATGCCGTCGGGAGTATGACCGGGAGTATGGATTATCTTCAGCTCCAGCTTTCCCACTTTGAGCGTATCGCCGTCCTCTACATTGACATCAGCATTGCCCGGCGCTGAGGCGTGCATAACGACTTTCGCCCCGGTTTCCTTCTTGATGGTGGGAATTCCGCCAGTATGGTCGCCATGCGCATGGGTACCGATCACATATATAATCTTCAGGTTGTGCTTCTTCGCAGCTTGAATGAGTTTCTTAGGAAAAGATGATGGGTCGATAACGGCAGCTTCACCGCTCTCCTCGTCACCTATCAGATAGGCAAAATTCCTACCCCCGCCCGCTAGTATCTGCTGAAATATCATTTCCGAATCTCCTCCCTTAGTTTATCAGTTATACCTGTTTCGGTTAGAAATGAGACTGTAGTGACAGACCTATGTGTCTGTCCATGTGTCTGTCCGTATGCGCCCCCTGATACCGGGCGCACACACAGGTGCGCCACTACAATGCTAATGGGTATCGTTTCTAACTGAAACAGGTATTACACCGAAATCATAATATAGCACGTAATAAAGCCAATTCATTCTATCATCCGCCTGGTTTGTCTGTCAATATTGATTTGCTAAACGTTGAGGTCACTATGCGGAAATTTGTGGTATACATTAACAAGAAACAGAGGTATACTATGGATGTTGAGAATCCGATAGTGCTGATACCATTGCGAGGAGATAGAAAATGCGGATTATTTATTTCGATATAGATTGTTTGCGGCCTGATCACTTGGGGTGTTATGGATATAACAGGCCAACATCCCCTGCGATTGACACTATAGCCAGTCAGGGGGCGAGATTTGAGCATTACTACTGTGCAAGCTCCCCCTGTCTTCCTTCCAGAACTGCGTGGTCTTCCGGCCGGTTCGGTATCCGAAACGGAGTTATCTCCAATCACGGGGCGGGAGCTAAATTTCACCTGAGGACCAGAATCTACGGCGGGCCTCAGCCAGAAAATGAGATGCTGATGCGGCATCTGAGGAGGAATGGATACGATACCATCAGCTTCTCCAATTTCGCAGACAGGCACAACTCCCTCTGGTTTATGTACGGGTGGAGCGAATATCACACACCCAACCTGAAAGGCGGAGGCGAAACAGCCGAGGAGGTCAACGCTCCCCTGCTCAAGTGGCTGAAGCACAATGCCACCAAGGAAAACTACCTCCTTCACATAAATTACTGGGACGTCCATCGCTGCTACAAAATGGATGCCTCCTGGGCGGACAGGTTCAGGGGAATCCCGGTGGAGCAGGCGTGGCCGGATGAAGAGGCTATTCAGGCTCATCAAGAGATCAACGGGCCATTTACAGCACAAAGACAATTCAGGGACGGCGTTAGTCCTTTCCCGCTTATGCCCGGCTCAGTTTCCTCTCGCAAGGATTTTGAGCACATGGTGACTGGATATGACGCGTCTATCGCCTATACGGATAACCAAGTGAATGTGGTTCTGGAGGAATTGGATCGCCAGGGCGTTCTGGATGACGCGGCTGTAATTATCTCAGGTGATCACGGCGATGCCTTCGGTGAGCATGGAATATACTCAGACCACGTCTGCGCTGATGAATGTATCCATAGAGTGCCGTTTATCATACGATGGCCTGGCGTTTCGGCAGCCGATCACAGGTCGGACGCTTTTCTGTATAACGTGGATCTAGGGCCTACGCTCTGCGATCTTCTGGGGATTTCGGCTCCGCCTGACTGGGATGGTATTTCATTTAAAGACAATATTCAGGGGAATCCGGGTGTTGATAGGGATTATCTCGTCTGGGATCACGGACTCTACACAGTCCAGCGCGCGGTAAGAACCAAAACGCATTTGATGATCCGCACTTACGATGACTTCGGGTATCCATTCGAGCCGGTTGAGCTTTACGATATGGTGGAAGATCCATACCAGACGCGGAATATACGCGATGAGCGTCACGATATTGCCCAACAATGCGACCATCTTTTGACGGAATGGATACAGGAACAGATGACGAAAGGCCATTGTATTCCCGACCCGGTGGCGGAGATTCTTCGAGAAAGAGCGAACAAATGAGCAGGATAAAGATACTACCTGAAAACATAGCTAATAAGATCGCCGCGGGAGAAGTGGTGGAGCGCCCGGCGTCGGTGGTGAAAGAATTGATGGAGAACTCGCTGGACGCAGAGGCCACCGATATAACCGTGGAAGTGAGAATCGGTGGGAAGGATCTGATCCGGGTGATCGATAATGGCGTGGGCATGACTTATGACGATGCCGTCCTCTCGCTGGAACGCCATGCCACCAGCAAAATCGAGTCTGTAAAAGACCTGGAGACTATCACAACTATGGGCTTCAGGGGCGAAGCGCTTCCCAGCATCGCCTCCATATCGCATCTGGAGTTGATCACGCGACCGAAAGATTCTATGGAAGGCACCAAAATCAAGGTGGAAGGCGGCGTCACCAGGGACGTGGAGCGCACTGGCTGCCCCATTGGAACGCGCATATCTGTGGCAAATCTGTTCTACAATGTGCCGGCCCGGCGGAAATTCTTAAAGACCACTGCTACCGAATTGAGTCATATAATCAGGCACGTTACGTGGGCTGGGCTGGCAAATCCGCAGGTTGCGTTCAAGCTAATACATAACAATAACAACGTCATTGAAGCGAGACGATGCAACACCATTCTGGAGCGGATACACACTCTCTACGGGCGCGAATTCGCCGGGAATATTATGGAATTCGAGCACGAGTTCGATACAATCAAAATGCACGCGTTTATCGGCAAGCCGGAGTTCACCAGGACGAACCGTGATCATCAGTTATTTTTCCTCAACCGCCGCCCCATCAGGAACAAGATGCTGGGCGCGGCTATGGGATCGGCTTTCCAGTCGGTGATTCCTAAAGGCAGGTATCCGGTGGCGATCCTCTTTCTGGAAATCGATCCGAGGGTGATTGATGTAAATGTCCATCCTACCAAAGCCGAAGTCAGATTCCAAAACCAGCGGAAAATCTACAACGAAGTGGCACATGGCCTGCTTCTGGCGATGCGCCAGGAGGAGTATATGCCCAGGATGAGCATACAGACGGCTGATGTTCCAACACCAATGGAAACCGAACCGCGAGCGGGACAATCAGCGCCAGCCCATCCCCGAAAAGCGGAGGTAGAGGCGTCTGTGGCGGAATTCCTCGAAAGGCAAAGCCGCGTGCCAAAGCTGGACTCCTCGCCCCCACGCTCATTTCAGCGGGAGACGCGTGATCTCCCCAGGCGGATAGAAAGTCAGCCTACCATACAAAGACCCATGGAACCTATCGCCCTGCCGCTGATGGACGTTGACAATATACAGATTAAGACGCGCCTGTTCAACACCTATATCGTCGCGGAAGCTGGGGACGAGGTGCTTTTCATCGATCAGCACATAGCGGAAGAAAAAATCATATACGAGAAGCTCCGAAGGCAGATGGAGCAAGAGGGCGTCCCATCTCAGGGCTTGCTTTTGCCCATCACCGTCGAGCTAACACCGGCGCAGGCTGCATCCATAGATTCGGCTCTGGAGATTCTGCCGCGCATGGGCTTCGCTCTGGAGCCTTTCGGTGGGCGGACTATAGTTGTGAAGGCCGTTCCATCCATAATGCAGCGCGGCGATATCAAGCAGATCGTCACGGATCTTATAGACCAAATAGCAGAATCGCCGGATAAACAGGATAAGCTCAAACTTCAGGATGATATTTTGATACTGACAGCCTGTCACGCGTCTGTTCAAGCTGGCGATGAACTCTCAGACGCCGAAGTGCTGAATTTACTCAGAGAATTTTTCAAGACAGAGCCGCCCTTTGTATGCCCGCATGGGCGGCCTATCATTCTCAGAATGAGCCGCTCTGAATTGGAGGAAAACTTTCAGAGGAAATGAGAAGAATAAACACAGAGACTAAGTGGTTCAATCGGTGAGTTCGTATCGCCAAAACACCCGTAGGGGCACGCTGCGCGTGCCCGGGCACAAGCATTGTGCCCCTACGAATAACAACACAGATTTGTCAATTGAACCACTAACGAGGATAAGAAATGCAAGATTATCCAACAAAAGTGGATGAGGAACTGCTAAAGGATATTGTTCGGCGAATACTTGAGGTCACTCAACCAGACAAGATCATCCTCTTCGGTTCATACGCGAGGGGCGATGCCACCGAGGAAAGCGATCTTGACATCCTGATCATTCAGCCTTCCGATCTGCCAAGATATAAGCGCAGTACGCCTATAAGACTTGCACTTGTGGGAGTCTTCCCATCCAAGGATATTGTGGTCTATACACCGGAGGAAGTGGAGGAGTGGAAGACAGCATCTACCTCTTTTATCGCAACAGCGCTGCGGGAGGGGAGAGTCTTGTATGAAAAATAACGGTGATGTGGCTAGAGGCTGGATGCTGAAGGCTGAAAGCGATATTGAAAATCTGATGATAATGATGGAAAGAGGGCGTGCTCTGGATACTGCTTGTTTCCACGCTCAACAGGCGGCGGAGAAATATCTGAAAGCGTTCCTGAGTTTTAACGGCGTGAGCTGGCCCAGAACCCATAACATTGAAGAGCTTTTGCGTCTATGCGCTACAGTAGATAAGCGATTCGCGGATTTGGTAGAGGGAACTACGTTTCTTACAGATTATGCCGTGGAATTGCGCTATGATGTGGAATTCTGGCCTGAAATAGAGGATGTGAAATCCGCTTTTGACGCTGCTGATAAAATCAGACAATTGGTTTTGCTAATTCTACCCCAGCAAATACACCCAAATACCTCCCCATCAGGATAAACAATTGCAGGATGGGTAAACGGTTTTTTGATCCAATCAAAAAACCGTTTACCCACCCCTACGACAGGAGGCGATCTATGAAGCATTCAGCCATCTTCGTTCTTGTGATTTTCTCGCTTTTGACGGTGAGTTTATCTCCATCCGGTCAGAAGGGCATAAAAGCCGTTGGGACACGCCCGCCTGATCTGCCTGACGTGGTTTATCGAACTGGCTGGGCGCTGGTTATCGGTATTGACGATTACCCACATCTACCGCCGCAGAACCAGCTTAACTACGCTGTAAAAGATGCGACAGACCTGGCGGAACTGCTCCAGGCGAAGTTTGGCTTTCCAGAGGAGAACATCACTGTTATCACTAACGCTGGCGCCACAAAGGAAGGCATAGAAAACGCCCTCGCGTCCCTCGCCGATACCAGCAAGGTGGGCGTGAACGACTGCGTTCTGGTCTTTTTCTCAGGGCACGGGCAGACCGTTACAATGCCCAGAACCGGAGGAGAAGTGGGCTTTATTGTGCCATCCGACGCCAGAGTTGACCTCTCAGGAGAGCCTAATCTGGCTCAGTATTCCCGTTACTGCATTGATATGCAGAGACTGAAGCGAGACGCGAGTTTCATCCCGGCGAAGCATATTCTCTTCCTCGTGGATGCCTGCTACAGCGGACTGGCTCTGGGAGGGCATAAGGTAATTGGCTCGAAGATGCCCGGCTATATGAGGAAGATCGTGGACGCAACAGCACAGCAGATGATAACCGCCGGCGGGAGGGGTGACGAATCGCTGGAGCTTTCGCGCTATGGTCACGGAGTTTTCACGTACAAACTGCTTGAGGGGCTGGACAAGCGGCTGGCTGACATGGATGAGGATGGTATTATAACAGGGCTCGAATTGGGGACATACCTAACTCTGACTGTTCCAAAGATAAACGCAAATCAGGTACCACAGACGGGTAAGGAGGGCGAGGGAGATTTCATCTTTCTGCCGCAAATCACACCAGAGGACGACGAAGGAGATACCGTCCGGGGTGTCTACAGGCTGGACATCGCCGCTCCTGATGGATTCAGGGTGTTTCTGGACGATGAGGATATAGGGCAGGAGACACCCACGCTGCTTGCGCTGCCGGCGGGACAGTATAAAGTCCGTCTGGAGAAGCCGGGCTACGAGAATATTGAGAAAACGGTGACGCTGGATGCTGGATACACACTGGCGACACTCCGAGAGACCGCTGTGCCTGTGGAAGTGGATACGAAGGAAGAAGAGGGCTTCGGGATGCTGTTCGTCAAGGCGTTAGCGGAAGGTCAGCTTACAGCAGCGACGGTGTTTGTGGATGATCAGGAAGTCGGTGACTCTCCATATACAAATGGAACTATCCCGGCGGGTGTTCATGAAGTGAAAGTCAGCAAGCCGCTGTATCACGACTATCATGAGACGGTGACAGTCGCCAAAGATCGCAAATATACCGTCAATGGCGCGCTGCAACCGGCGTTCGGGTCGCTGGAAGTGGACAGCACGCCGTCAGGCGCGGAGGTGGAACTGCTGGATACGAGGGGAACGCGGCGGGGCAGCGGGAAAACGCCGTTCCAGTTGGCGAAGGTCGCCAGCGGCACGTACCGGCTGAAGGTGACCCAAAGACGCTACTACACTGTGGATAAAGACATCGCGATCCGTGATGGTCGCGTGACGGCTGAATCGCTCCCGCTCAAGCCCAAATTCGGCTATCTGGAAGTAAAAAGCACACCGGCAGGCGCAAGCGTGGTGCTGGCGGGTACAGGGAAAGGAAAGACGCCGCTGACACTGGAGGTGGATTCGGGACGTTACGCGCTGGAACTGCGGAAGGAGGTTTATCTTGACTGGTCAGGGGAAGTGGATATCTGGGATGGAGAGACGACGCGTATCTCCCGGCAGTTGCCGCCCAACTTTGGCACACTGGATGTGCAGATCACGCCGGCAGGTTCGGAGATTCTGGTGGACGGCAAGCGCGCCGGCGATACTCCGGCAAAGCTAAAGCTTACGCCGGGAACTCATAAGGTGGAAGTGAAAGGGGATGCCTATGTCCCGGAAGTGCATGAGTCAGTCTTCATAAGTCGTGATCAGACCGAGGTGCTGACAGGGTCGCTTGAGCGCATGATGGGAACGCTGCGGGTGATCTCCACTCCACCGGAGGCGCATATCACTGTGGATGGAAAGGATCACGGCCCCACGCCCAATATAATCCGACTGTCCACCGGCAGTTACAAACTGAAGCTGACCAAAGAGGATTTCCGGGATTACGAGGAGACGGTAACGATAGTGTGGGACAAAACGGTGGTGCGGAATGTGGAATTGCCTACAGGTCCAGCACCTTCCATCACCGGCAAAGACGGCGCTCTTATGATGCTGATCCCGGCTGGCGAGTTCCAGATGGGTAGTAATGATTATAAGGATGAAAAGCCAGTACACACTGTCTATCTGGATGATTTCTACATGGATGTATATGAGGTAACGAATGCGCAGTATAAGAAGTTTGTCGACGCCAATCCCCAATGGCGTAGGGATAGGATTGGTAGAAAATATCACGACGGGGATTATCTGAAAGACTGGAATGGGAATAACTACCCCAACAATAAGGCAGATCACCCGGTAGTATATGTAAGCTGGTATGCGACAAACGCCTATGCACAATGGGCAGGCAAGCGACTGCCGACAGAAGCGGAGTGGGAGAAGGCTGCGCGGGGTGGACTGGTGGGGAAGAAATACCCGTGGGGTGACAGCCTTACTCACGACGATGCCAACTATCCTGGCACTGGTGGGAAGGACAGATGGGATGGTACTTCTCCAGTGGGCAGCTTCGCGCCGAATGGCTACGGTCTGTATGATATGGCGGGGAATGTGTGGGAATGGTGCGCGGATTGGCATGAAGAGGACTACTACACGGATCGATCTGCACGTAATCCAACAGGTCCGAGAGCGGGAACGTCTCGCGTTTTGCGCGGCGGTAGCTGGTACTACTACTTTCCGAACGACCTCCGCGTTGCGAACCGCCTCAACCTCACTTCGACGGGCACGTACTACGGTATCGGTTTTCGTTGTGTTTCTCAGGACTGAAAATTACCCCTTGTTCCTTTACCTCGTATGCAAGCTGCTGTAGGGGCGGGTTTAATCTTTCTCGACAGATTTTCTAGCTATGGTTTATCATCGCGATGTTTTTAACGGTTGTCACGTCCAACAGCAAAAACCCGCCCTCCGTAACCGGGCAGGCTTGGGGTTTCTTGGATTACATTTAGATTATTGCTCATCGTTGTGTCAATGTTTCCGCAACCGTTGTATTGGTAGATAAAACCTGCCCCTACGGCACATTATGTCAGGCGTTAGTTCGCGACTAAAGAAGGGGAAGAAGATGTCTCGGAGAATACTTGTTGTTGATGATTCGGCGGAGATAAGGCGGCAGTTGGCTTTTGTCCTGGAGGATGAGGGTTATCAGGTGGATACTGCCGGGGGTGGCTCTGAGGCGCTGGTGAATCTGGAAAAACAGCAGTATGACATCGTTATCACGGATCTGATGATGCCTGCGCCGGATGGTATGGAGATACTGAGAAAAATCAAGGCGAGCTATCCCGGAACTGCGGTGGTGATGATCACAGGACAGGGTTCAGAAGAGAAGGCTGTGGAAGCGATGAAGTCCGGGGCTGACGACTATTTCCCCAAGCCCTTCGATCCTGAGAGAATTGATGAAATGCTGATGAGGCTGGCGAAAGCTGTGGAAATGCAGCGCCTGAAGGACGAAAACCTGCTCTTCCACCAGCGTCTTGAGATGGAACTGGACGTGGCGCGGAAGATTCAGCAAATCCTGCTCCCTCAGCAGATCCCCGTCATCGCCGGTTTCAATATAAGCACCTTCAGCGAACCAGCAAAGCAGGTGGGCGGCGATTACCATGACCTGATAAAGCTCATATCCGGCGGGCTTGGCATAGCTATAGGCGACGTCTCCGGCAAGGGAATGCCAGCTTCGCTTCTGATGGCGAACGTCCAGGCGTCGCTCCGAAGGTATTCGGAAAGCGCATACTCACCGAAAGAGATCATCCATCGAATAAATAACTCATTGTGCCCAATATGCCAGTATATAGAGGAGCACAGGTTTATAACGCTGTTCTATGGCGTGCTACAGCCTGAGAGCAAAACGCTGGTCTACAGTAACGCCGGTCACAATTACCCGCTTGTCTTTCAGGAGAATGGGCGCGTATGCCGGCAGTTGGAGAGCACCGGCTTGCCGTGCGGAATCATGGAGGACGCTCACTATGATGAAGCGCAGATCAAGTTGGGATCGGGCGATATTGTGGTTTTCTATACTGATGGTATAATAGAGGCAGTGAGTCCTGATGAGAAAGAGTTCGGCGAGAAGCGTTTGAGGAATATAGTGTCAAGGGATCCACAATTGGATTCAGCCAGTCTGGTTGCCAATATCCATGAGGAACTCGCCAGATTCGTGGGCGACGCGCTCCAATACGATGATCTGACGCTTATGGTGCTGAAAGTTCAATAAATGGTCGACGAGTAATGGAAATCCGATTCGCAATATGAGGAGGATTGAGGATGGCAAAGTTGTATGGATGTGAGTTTTCCAGAGGCGAATTGATGCGCAAAATAGGCGATATTTCTCAGATCGCCGGGACGAGAAGCTATCAGTTGAGTAATGGGAATGAGAAGGGGGTTGACGGTGTGGACTTCAGGACGGGAACAGGATTCAGCTTCACCGTTCTGCCGGGTAGAGGTATGGATATATCCTACGCGGAGTACAATGGTCAACCGTTGTGCTGGCGATCGGCTACCGGCGATGTGGGATCGCCATATTATGAGCCAGAGGGACTGGGCTGGCTCAGGGGCTTCTACGGCGGACTGCTGGTGACCTGTGGGATGACATCCGCCGGATCGCCGTGTACCGACGAGGATAGTGAACTGGGACTACATGGACGGATGTCGTACACTCCTGCGAAGAATGTCTGGACTGATGGACAGTGGGAAGATGACGAGTATATTATGTGGACGCAGGGAAAAGTGCGGGAAGCGTCGGTTTTTGGGGAGAATATCATCGTTACCCGCAAGATATGGGCGAAGCTCGGCGAATCGAAGCTCTATCTGCACGACGTTGTGGAAAATCTGGGGTTTGAGCCTGTGCCTCATATGTATCTGTATCATATCAACGGTGGATTCCCAGCGGTGGATGAGGACTCAGCTTTGCTTTCCCCTACAAAAGAAGCGTTACCCAGAGACGCAGAAGCCCAGATCGGCGCTGAGAATTACTACAAATTTCAGGCTCCAACTACCGGGTTCGAGGAAAAGGTATATTACCACGACATGATGCCTGACGCGGATGGATACGTACACGCCGCACTTGTCAACAAGAAGTTTGGAGACGGTCATGGATTTGGCTTCTACGTGAAATATCTCAAAAACCAACTACCCCGGTTCATAGAATGGAAGATGAACGGAGAGGGCACTTACGTGGTAGGCATGGAGCCTGCGAACTGCCTCGTCGAGGGCAGAGACAAAGAGCGAGAGCGCGGAACACTCCAATTCCTGCAGCCGGGCGAAAAACGCGAATATGAGTTGGAAATAGGCGTTCTGGAGTCTATTGAGATGATAGAAAAGTTGGAAGCCCTGGTGGCATCCTGATAACTTGACTTTGTCACATTAGCTGTAGGTTGGGTCGCATCAACAAAATACAGCTTACTAGTCACCAATATAGTTAGTTTCGCAGCATCGTAATCGAAATATTAGTAACTTAGACCCAACATAATTGTTCTGTCCGTTTAATGTGACAAAGTCAAGATAATACGAATGAGGAAATAATGCCGCTGCTGCAAGTAAAAAATCTGAAGAAACATTTCCCCATCGTCAGTGGATTTTTCAATCGGGTAACTGGCTATGTGTATGCGGTGGATGGGGTCAGCTTCGAGCTGCATGAAGGAGAGTGCCTGGGCCTCGTGGGTGAAAGCGGGTCTGGCAAGACTACACTTGGCCGGGTTATCCTGCGCGCGATGATGCCTACTTCCGGGGAGGTGCTGTTTCAGGCTAACGGCGAGATGGTGGATATAGCGAAGGCATCGGAGAAATCGCTGAAAGACCTTCGCCGCCACATGCAGATGATCTTTCAGGATCCCTACTCATCCCTCAATCCGCGCATGACCGTTCTGGACATCATCGGAGAGCCGCTGCTGGTCAACGGCGTTCGCAGCCGGTCGGAGCGCGAAGATCGGGTGCGGGAGCTTCTGGTCCAGGTGGGACTGAAACCTCAGCATTTGCGGCGTTACCCTCACGCTTTCAGCGGCGGTCAGCGTCAGAGGATCGGCATCGCGCGGGCACTGGCGTTGCATCCCAGGTTGATCGTCGCAGACGAGCCGGTGTCGGCTCTCGACGTTTCCGTACAGGCGCAGGTGTTAAACCTGTTGCAGGAACTTCAGGAACGCTACAGCCTGACTTATCTGTTCATAGCGCACGATTTGAGCGTCGTGCGCCATATCTCCGACCGTGTAGCGGTGATGTATGCTGGCCGACTGGTGGAACTGGCAGCGGTGGCGGAACTTTTCAATACCCCACTTCATCCATACACCGAAGCTTTGCTGTCCGCAGCGCCAGTCGCTGATCCCGGAAGACGCTCAAAGCGGATTCTGCTGTCCGGGGAGATGGCTGATCCCGGTAACCTGCCGTCAGGCTGTGTGTTTCATCCAAGATGCCGCTATGCGGAGGATATATGTAATCGGGAGCCGCCTGAGTTCAGAGAAATTAGACCAGATCACTTCGCAAGATGTCACTTCGCGGAATCGCTGGATCTGAAAGCCGTCACAACATGAAAATAATTCCAGTCAGATGCTTGGGTGAATTTGTATGAAAATGAGGTTCAAAAACAGGAAATTTAAGGCTTCACTGCGATTTTTAATAGGCCTGGGTATTGTGTGCCTGAGCCTTATCCTGCTGGTGGAGATTCTGGCTCATCTGACCTGGCGCTTATCAGGAGCGGGGAAGGAGCCTGACGCTGAAAAGCTGGAAACGGTTGCCTTTCTGGGGCAGCGCGTGGGTCAGCTTCAGCGACAGGAATGGGATGGGACAGGTGAAGTAGAAAAACCAATTTCTGATACACAAACCGCAACCGTCAGCCCACACTCTACGTCGATTGAGCAAAGTCCGGTGCATTCGGTAGCTGAATGGCCAGCAGAGCGCGGCCGGGACTTCCACGAATCGCCAATGCTGCAAAGGCTTGTGGAGGCAGGAGAACTGCCGCCTGTCGCGGAACGGTTGCCAGAGAATCCAATGGTGGTTGTGCCACCGGAGCAGATGGGGCCTTACGGCGGCACGTGGGCCAGATTTGCCACCGGCCCTTCGGACATAGGCGTCTTCGAGGCCAGACTCGCCTACGATGGACTTGTGCGCTGGGGGCCGATGGCACAGGAAATCCTGCCGAATCTGGCTTCGCGCTGGGAAGTCGAGGATGGAGGGCGCACCTATACCTTCTGGCTGAGAAGGGACGTTAAGTGGTCTGACGGTCATCCGTTTACCGTGGATGACGTCCTGTTCTGGTACAACCATATACTTCATAATACCGACCTGACGCCTTCCATTCCGCCTGAGTTCCAGCGGGACGGCGAAACAGTGAAATTGGAGAAGGTGGACGACTACACCTTGCGATTTCGGTTTAAGACACCTTATGGCCTTTTCCCGAAGGTACTGGCATCTGGGAGAGGCTATGAAATCGTGCGCGCTCCGGCTCATTATCTCAAGCAGTATCACGTTGATTTCGTGCCGGAGGAACGCCTGGAGTCCATGGCCAAAGAAATTGGATTTGACCTGTGGCATCAATTGTATCAAGATAAGGCGGAGTGGCGCAACCCAGAAATTCCCAGGATCTGGCCCTGGATTATAAAGAAACCGCCGCCGGCGCAGCCGGCTGTTTTTGAGCGCAATCCATATTACTGGAAGGTCGATCCGGAGGGCAATCAGCTTCCCTACATTGATCGCATGACTTTTGAAATATATGACCCTGAGACGATCAATCTGAAGGCTATCAACGGAGAAATGGGGATGCAGGGCAGACACCTCCAGTTTAGCAATTATCCACTATTCATGGAGCACAGCAACAAGCGGGGTTACCGGGTATTTCACTGGATCGGAAGCGGCGGCGGCAGTTCCACTCTATCACTGAATCTCAATCACAAAGACCCTGTCTTGAGACAGATTATTCATGACAAACGGTTCAGGTTTGCGCTTTCACACGCCATCAATCGGGCGGAGATCAATGAGATCAGCTTTTTTAATGTAGGCAAGCCCCGGCAGATGTGCCCGCCGCGAGCATCCCGCTTTTATTCTCCGGAGTATGAGCGCGCCTACGTTGAATACGACACGAAAAAGGCCAACGCTCTGCTGGATGAAATGGGCTTAGTAAAGCGGAACAAGCATGGCGTGCGTCTCAGACCCGATGGGAAGCCACTTCAGCTCAGGATTGAAATGGCGTCTGTATTCCTGAGCACCCCTGCCTTTGAAATGATAGCGGGTTACTGGACTGACGTGGGTGTCAAAACTGAACTGAAGCTGGAAGCGCGCCAGCTTTTCTACACGCGCAAAGCGGCGCTCATGCACGACGTGGGGGTATGGGGCAGTGCGGACGAACTGATCCCGCTGATGGACCCCCGCTGGTTCTTCCCCTACAGCACAGAATCAATACAGGGCATCGGCTATGCGCGCTGGTATCGAACCAATGGAAAGCAGGGAGAAGTGCCGCCGCCAGAGATTCGGAAGTGCATGGATCTGTATCGCCGGATCGAAGAGACGCCCAATGAGGAAGAACAGATAAAGCTGTTCAAAGAAATTATCGAGATAAACCGTCAGAACCTGTGGGTGATAGGAATCATCGGCGATCTCCCCAGGATTTTTCTGGTCAAGGATACGTTTCGCAATGTGCCGGAAGTTGCCGTTGCAGGATGGGTAATGCGAGCGCCGGGCAACACCGCGCCAGAATGTTATGCCATTGAGGAGAAGGATTAGCTCATGTTTCTTCTGATACTTCGCCGCTTGCTGTGGATGATACCAACGCTGGTGGTGATCTCTATCATATCCTTTGCCATCATACAGCTTCCTCCGGGAGATTACCTCACATCCTATATCGCTGCACTGGGTGAGACAGGCGAGACAGTGGACGCGGCGGAAGTGGAAGCGTTGCGCGCTCGCTACAATCTGGATGAGCCTTTTTATATACAATACGTAAAATGGGTGGCTGGACTGCTGCGGGGCGATCTGGGCATGTCATTCGAGTGGAACCGGCCTGTAAAACAACTCATCGGTGAGCGAATTTTACTTACTATCATAATCTCCATTGTGACGCTTCTCTTCACGTGGGTTATCGCTGTTCCTATCGGAATCTACTCGGCGGTAAAGCAGTATTCGTGGACGGACTATACGTTCACATTTCTGGGATTTATAGGTCTGGCTACGCCCAGTTTTTTACTGGCGCTGATATTTATGTATATAGGCTATTCGGTATTTGGCGTCAGCGCGGGTGGACTGTTTTCTCCTGAGTACCAGAATGCGGCGTGGTCTATGGGTAAGTTTGTGGATCTGCTGCTGCATCTCTGGCTTCCTGTGATCATCGTCGGTATGGCAGGAACGGCCGGGCTGATCCGGGTGATGCGCGCCAACCTGCTGGACGAACTGCGGAAGCAATACGTACTCACCGCGCGTGCCAAAGGAGTGCCCCGATTAAAACTTCTGCTCAAGTATCCGGTGCGTGTTGCTCTGAACCCACTGATCAGCACCATAGGATGGGTGCTGCCCGGCATTGTTTCTGGCTCAATCATCACCGCGGTTGTTTTGGGACTGCCAACCACCGGCCCGCTCCTGCTGCGCTCTTTGATGAATCAGGATATGTACCTGGCCGGAAGCATGATTATGATCCTTAGCTCTCTGACAGTAATAGGTACGCTGATCTCTGATCTGCTGCTGCTCTGGCTGGACCCAAGAATTCGGTATGAGAAGAGGGAATGATGACGGAAGAAAAAAAAGGGTGCTTTATTGCGCACGCGAGTCTAACGCGTGGCTCTTCCCGAATAATCGGGAATGCTCTAACGTTGAGCTACACAATAGCACCATTAATATTGTACCACAGAGAATTAGCTATGTCAAGGCTGTGTCTCATTTTTGACGCTGTTCCAAAGTAGTCGGTGACATGAAATCAATGAGGATCACCCCCATCCCAGCCTTCCCCCGTCAAGGGGGAAGGGGCTTAAAGTCAACTATAGCAAGTGTTTCTGCTCCTTCCCCCTTGACGGGGGA
>SDBT01002186.1_pt1 | contig 34846 bp, 34 predicted proteins | sample 2277101 | NCBI WGS metagenome assembly SDBT01 (sample SAMN10404973, study PRJNA504765) | marine sediment metagenome | isolation source: marine sediment core GS10_PC15, 103 cmbsf | place: Arctic Ocean: Southern Knipovich Ridge | collected 2010
TGTCAGGGCTTGGAGTCGCCACGCCGTACTCGGAGATGTTTTCTTCTGTGAGCTTACGTAAATTCTTGTAATCCACGGTCCCATAGCGGGAGTAATTATCATCGAAGTAATAATTCATCATGGTATTTTCCACAAGGGAGAAATCGGCGATCGAACCCACTTCTGTGCGGTCAGAGGGGATGTAGCCTACACCCAACTTCCATCTCTCTAAGCAGGAGGAAGAAGTGATGTCTTTACCATCAAGAATTACCTTACCCTCCTGCGGATTTCGAAGACCGGCAAGAACCTCGACTAACTCACGCTGCCCATTTCCGGAAACTCCCGCTATGCCGAATATTTCACCTTCACTTATAGAAAATGTGGCACCGTTCAACGCCAAGACACCCTTATCGCTGAGGGCGGAAAGGTTTTCTACCTGGAGAATAAGCTTCCCACTTTCTACGCTTGTCCGCTCTATCCTGAAGATGACTTCTCTCCCCACCATCTCCATAGCCAAACTCTCTTCAGTCGCATCTTTGGTCTCCAAGCGAGCCGTAACTTTTCCACGTCGAAGAACCGTCACCCTGTCGCTTATCGCCAGCACTATGGGGAGTTTGTGAGTGATGAAGGGGACTATGGCGAGTTCATCTTCAGACATGGCTTCGATGGATGTTAAGAGTTTCTCGGTTTCGAGAGGGGTCAGTGCGGATGTAGGCTCATCCAAGATGAGGATCTCTGTCCCACGATAGAGGGTCTTCAGGATCTCCACGACCTGCTTTTCCCCTTCTGAAAGCTGCCAGACTTTCGCCTTGAGGTCTATATAGAATCCGTATCTCTCGCAGAGTTTATTTATCTCCTCCCCTGCTCGATTAAGGTTCAGAATTTTCCCGGAGTTCGGGTGTCCCAGGATTATGTTTTCGATAACCGTATGGGCGGGAATCAATTTGCGGTGTTGGTGAACCATCCCTATTCCCATATCGATGGCGTCCAACGGTGATCGGAATTTGACGCTCTTGCCGCCGATGAATATTTCGCCCTCGTCGGGTTGGTACAGCCCGAAAAGGATATTCATCAAGGTGGTTTTCCCGGCGCCGTTCTCCCCCAATATAGCGTGAATCTCGCCAGCTTTTATTTCGAAATTAATTTGGTCATTTGCGACGACCCCCGGAAATCTCTTCGTGATTCCCCTTGCCTCTAAGACCGTCTCTCCACGTTTTATACCTTTCAGGGGTCCTTTTTCCACTTGTCCTTCTTCCGGGGGTTTCATCAATGAAAGTGTGCTATGTGCCCGGCACTTCTCGATAAACCTGTGATTTTGAGTATCACAATTTAAGTGCCGGGCACCTTTTAGTCCCTCAAGAATGGGAGCCTCGTACCTCTTATCTGCCAGAGGTTGTTATTCAGCAATACGATAGGGAGAATTCCGGACTCCCATTTACTCCAGTATCATCGTGCCTTCCAGATCGAAGTTGAACAATGAGAGCAACCACTCATTAGTCGGCATCTCCCCAGCTGGCTTGACCTCAGTCCCAGCGGGTGGAACTGGTGTACCTTCCAGGTCCAAGCCGGTTCCGTTGCTGACGAAGGCGTGCTCGAAGAACGGATCCCACACTCCTTCGATCATCTGATCCCTTCTTTGTTCAACGAGTGCTACGATCTCTTCAGGAATTAATGGCAGCGCAGCCGGACTGATGGCCTCAATGCCCACCTTGTTGTCGTTCATGATGTCAACAGTTGGGACCACTGTGCCATCTGCCAGGGTCATTGAGTCGGACATGCCCAGAAACAGCACTGTTTCTGGATTTTCATTGCCAGCCAACCAATTCTTGACGATATTCTCATAGAGGACTTCCCAACGCGTGTCGAACGATACGGCTACGGTATCTGTGTTAGACCAGCCGTAAAACCCTACTATGTCCATGTCCTTCCCTATGAACCAAATGCCCGTTTCTTCGGCTACGTCCAGAGGAGATACCGAATCGGTTTGCTGGGTTAAGACGTCAACGTCGTACTGAGTTATCAAGGTGTTGGCGATGTCCCTCTCTTCCGGGGGCAGGTACCAGTCACCGACGTACTTCACGTATACCGTGATGTCTTTGTCAAGCAACTCCGCTGCATCCTTCACTCCGAGGTAAAAGCCAGCCTGACGCCTGATGACCTGAACCGATGGGAACGCCGAGACGATTCCAATATTCCCTGTCTGGGTCAACGCCCCAGCAATAAGCCCTTCCAGGTACAGCGCCTGATATTGCCTGGGGAAGAGTCTGATAAAGTTCCTCTTCGTAGTCAGATCGCTGGCAATGATGGACACAAAATAAACATCCGGGTACTTGTCAGCGATATCCTTCAAGGGCATCCCCATGAACTCTGCGTTTCCCACGACTATGCTGGCTCCGTCAGCGATCATCTCTTCGGCGTATGGATTAGTGAGATCAGGTCCTACTTCCTCTCTGTAAACGTATTCAACATCCGGATATTTTTCAGCGATTCGTTTTCCGGCGCGATCGTGGGCTCCTGACCAGGTAGTCCCATCAATTATGCTGAAATGCTCGATCGCCAGAGTAGCACTCTCCTTAATTACTTTCTCTACTTCTACGGTCTTGATGACCTCTTTTACAACCTCGACGGTCTTGACGACTTCCTTTTCGACCTCGACAGTTTTGATGACCTCCTTTTCTACCACGACGGTCTCGACAACCGTCTCAGGTTGGCAGGCTGCTAAAAGCAGACTCACCACCAGCAGCATCACAAACAACAAACCGAATTTCTTGCTCATTGTAGCCTTCTCCTTTTTTTACTAGTTATTGATAGTGGCTCCCGCATACAATTATCTGCGATCTGAGCCTCGCCGTTACTGCCGTCTGCGTTCCCCCTTGCTTGAATTAGCTTCCATTGTACATAATTTCCAATCGCTTGTCAATTCGTGCATTATCACGTGTATTAGCAATATTTAGTAGTTCCCCTGGGCGTGGGAGCCCAGGCGGTTGGCAGTAAAGACTACTGGACAGCAAACGTCACATTGACTCATTTCTCCATTAACCACCTCCTATACTGGTTACAATCAGGGTAATAATAACAATGACGATGACGACGGCAACCGCTATCCATATCGTCCGAGACGACGAGAGCGCTTCACCTGCCATGTCTTTTGCCACTGCCGCTGCGAACTCGCTTTCCGAGGGCGGTTTATACTCAATTTCCTCACCCCCGGTCTTGACCGCAATGCGCGCCTGAAGCGCCTTGTTGAGGGTTTCTAAACCCTGGCGGATCATACTCTTGCTGGTGGTATCCAAAAGCCGCTGACCCACGCTGGCAAGGCGACCGCCAATTTGCATTTCACCATCGTACTTCATGAGGGTGGTACCATCGCCCTGGTCGATCAGATTGACGTAGCCGATTCCATTGATAAAACCCGGCTTACCTTTGCCCTCCACCGTCAGAGTGCAGGTTTCTGGTGGCACTTCATCCGAGACAACAATCCGCACAGAAAAAACGCCGGCAATCGGTCCAATCCGGACGTTCATCACCCCTTCGTATTCATTTTCTCCAACCTGTTCCAGGCTTTGGGTGCCGGGTAAAGCAGTGGCAAGCACATCCGGGTCCCTGACCAACTCCCAGACGTCCTCTTGAGGACCGTCAAAGATATATTCTCCTTCCAGTTTCACAGCTCTCTCTCCTTTTCACGCAGCAATTCAAACAGCCGGTTGGGGCTGAGGGGGGCTTCGAGTATTTCCAGATCGTATTCGGGCAGGGCATTCTCCATTGCCTGTGCAAAGAGAGCTGGGACCGGGATAGCCCCAGCTTCACCAACGCCCTTGCTGCCCAGTGGGTTAAGCGGAGAGCGCGTTTCTTCATGTCCAATTTCAATCCGAGGAACCTCAGCAGCCGTGGGGATCAAATAATCCATCAGAGAGGCGTTGAGGAGCTGCCCGTTTTCATCGAATACGAGCTTTTCGTAGTAGGAGTTACCGATACCCAAAGACACGCCGCCGTGAATCTGACCGTCCACGATCAGTGGATTGATCACAGTCCCGCAATCTTCGACGGCTACGTAGCGTTTGATCTCTATCATCATTGTCTCCGGGTCCACTTCAACGATCATGGCGTGAGTGCCAAAGGCTATGGCACCGTATTGGGGACCGAAGTAGGCGGTGGCTTCCAGTCCGGGTTCGGTGCCGGGCTCGACCGCCCCACGCAATGGGTTAGCCAGCATCGCCAGTTCGCCCAGGCTGATGGAAATACGCGGAATATCGGCAACCCTTATGACACCATCAGCGAGTTCAAGTTCGTCTTCAGGCGCTTCGAGTACCTTGCTGGCGAGCGCAAGAATCTTTTCGCGAACTAACTTGGCGGATGCATTAATGGCGTTTGCCGCGACCACGGACCCGCGGCTGGCAAAGGTACCGGTCCCCCAATGAAATTCGGCTGTATCGCCGGTCACCAGATGCACATCGCGCACATCCACCCCTAACTGATCGGCGACGATTTGGGCAAAGGAGGTGAAGTGACCTTGTCCCTGTGTACCGACACCGGTCGCCACGTTTATTTTGCCACTAGCTTCGACTGTCACCCTGGCTCCCTCGTAGGGACCAACGCCGGTCGTCTCGATAAAGGGAACGATGCCGATGCCCACGTGGCGACCCTCGGCGCGCAGACGTGGCTGTTCGTCTTTCACAAACCGATCGTATCCAATCATGTCCGCTGCTTTCTCCAGGACGGGTTTGTAGTTTCCGCTGTCAAAAATAAGAGGCGCAAAAGCCTGGTCAATGATCTTGTGTTCATAGGGAAAAGCGTCCGGAGGGATGAGATTTCGCAACCGGATTTCAACCGGGTGTATACCCAATTCTTTGGCGGCTAAGTCCAGCAACCGTTCCACTATGAAGATTCCCTGAGGACGACCTGCCCCTCGCACAGGAGTGACGATGGTCTTGTTGGTGAACACAACTTTGGACTCGGAGTAGTAATTGGCGACGTCGTATGGTCCCATCATGTGGCATTGGGTGTTCAGGGGGAGGGTCAGACCATAGGGGTCGTATGCCCCACTATCGTGCAGGAATACATCGCTTACACCCAGAATACGCCCATCAAGGGTCAGGGCCATCTCAGCCTCGTGTACCTGTCCGCGTTCCTGGGTGGTGGCGAAAAAGTTCTCGTACCGGTCTTCTATCCATTTGATTGGTCGGTCGAGTTTCATTGATACCCAGGGAATAAGCATCTCTTCCGGGTAAAACATCATCATTTTAGGACCAAAGGCACCGCCGATAAACGGGGCAATCACCCTGACATGATATTCAGATAAATCAAGCCTGGCAGCGAGACCATTGCGGATGGCAATTGGAGCCTGAGTCGTATCCCAGACCGTCAAACGCTGGCTTTTTGCGTCCCATTGAGCCACGACACCCCGGTTTTCCATCGCTACTGCAGCGCCCCGGTCGATGACGATACGCCTCTTGATTATCAGGTCAGCCTCTTCTCGAATTGCGGCGTAATCGCCCTTTTCCTGTTCGATGTGAGCAGCCAGGTTTGAGTCCAGGTCATCGTGGACGAGGGGAGAATCCGGCTGCATTGCTTTCTCTATATCTACGACAACATCTAAGGGTTCCAGGTCAACCACAATGTCATCCACGGCATCTTCAGCAATGTAGCGACTTTCGGCGATAACGATAGCGATGGGCTCACCCACGTGCCTGACTTTGTCTTTTACCAACGGTACCTGGGTGCGCGAATGGAAGATTACGTCTTCGACTGTTGGGGGAGGGGAGACCAAGGGTGGACCCGGCGACCAATCATCCCCCATCATCTCAGCGGTGAAAACTGCCACAACCCCCTCTCGTGCCTGGGCGATAGAGACGTCGACGCTTTTTAGATAGGCGTGGGCATAATCACTGCGTAGAAAAGCCGCATGGAGCATACCAGGGATCTCTACATCGTCTACGAACAAAGCTTCCCCGGTCAGCAGACGCGGGTCTTCAATTCGTTTTATCCGTTTACCAATATATTTTTTCGTCACGGATGCACTCCTGTTTTATTACACCGTAAAGTGGAGAACATGATAAATAAGAGCTGTTCATTATGAGGCGCTCATCTTTTGGGCTGCCAATTTGACCCCGTCAACGATGTGCTGGTAGCCAGTACAACGGCAGAGATTTCCAGAGATGGCTGCACGTATTTCACTCTCGTTTGGATTGGGATTTTCTTCCAGAAAAGGTAACAGTGTCATTAGAATTCCTGGGGTGCAGAAACCACACTGTACACTGTGGGCCTCCCAGAAGGCCTCTTGAAGAGGGTGCAGATCCTCGGGGGTTCCCAGCCCTTCGACAGTTAGTATCTCATGCCCATTGGCTTGCACGGCAAACATCAAGCAAGAGCGGACCGGTTGTCCATCGAACAAAATCGTGCACGACCCGCATACACCGTGCTCGCAGCTGACGTGTGTTCCGGTCAGACCAAGGTCATGACGCAAGAAATCGCTCAACAGCAGACGCGGCTCAACAGTACGTTCATAACGGGTACCATTGACGGTTACACCAACATCGAAAAGATGCCTCATAATAATCTTCTCCTTAGCGTAAGAAAAAACGACGAGAGGTCATTGTTTGTCAAATCAACCGACCCCCTTGGCTCGTTCTAAAGCCACATCGAGAGCCCGGCGGGTTAAAACTTCAGCCAAGCGGCGGCGATATTCTGCCGATGCGTGAATATCACTTCCGGGGTCAATATCAGCAGTTGCAGCAGTCTCGGCGGCCGCGTGGATAATCTCTGGAGTAAGCGTTTGACCGGTTAGCGTCTCAGCAGCCAGGTGGGCTTCAACAGGACCGTCGCCGACACTCAGGAACACTATGCGGGCTTTTTGACATAGATTATTGCTGTCCAGGGTCACCACAGCAGCGACGCCCACCAGAGCGAAATCGTGGGGGCGGCGAGCCACTTCCTGTAATGCCCATCCGGTGTGCGGCGGCATATTGGGAAACGAAGCCTCCACCAGCAGCTCGTCGGGTTCCAAGAGTGTGGTGAACATCCCCATGAAGAACTCGTTCGCCGGAACCCATCGTTCCCCGGATTGATTACGCAGGTGGAAGCGCCCGCCAAGCGCAATGCTGATCGCCCCCAGCTCAGCCGAGGGGTCTGCGTGGGCAATGCTACCGCCAAAAGTGCCCCGGCTGCGGATTTGCGGGGTGGAAATTTTGGGCATCGCTTCATATATCAATGGAGCTCGTTCAGAAACCAATGAACTGCGCTCAACTTGAGAGTGGCGGGTCATGGCACCCAGAAGCAAGCCGCCATTCTCATCTGGACGGATATAAAACAGTTCGGAGACGTTGTTCAAATCAACCAGTACAGAAGGTTGAGCCAGGCGAAAGTTCATCGTAGGAATCAGGCTCTGCCCTCCAGCAAGGGCTTTGGCATCGTAGCCATGTTCGGATAGGTGGACCAAGGCTTCTTCAACCGTGGTGGGGGCATAATATTCGAAAGGTGGTGGTTTCATAAGTAATCCTTACAGTTTATTTAAACCTATCAAAAGAACCAGGTTTTTACAAGAAACCCGGCTTCTTTACTTGGACTATTTTCCTTCCCTGAAGGCAACGAACCGACCCCACATGGAGGCAATTTCCATACCTTTCTGCAAATAGCAGCCAATGTAGTACCTGCCGCTCTCAGCTTTGGAAATATCTTTGCCCAAGTTTTCGGCATGGACGATCTTTTTCGGGAACAAATTCAGGTGTGTGTCCTGGTAATACTTGTCCAGCGGGAACATTTCATCCCAATCCTCACCAAAGTCTTCCACCAATTTGCGGTTGGCTTCCTCGAAGGTCTTGGGGTGCCAGATGCGCTGGATGGTGTTCATTGGATGGTCCTGGCTGACGGCGTCGATGCCCAACCATTTGATCTTTTTTTCAACGCACCAATCCGAGAAGTCGGGCGAAGGACCGGGGTGCTTGATCATGTAGCGGAACTCATCCGAATCAGGGCTGATCCAGCCATATTCGTGCCAGCCGGTCTTGATGATGAGAATGTCTCCCTCGCGAACTTCAACAACGCTTTCGATCATCTCGGGTGTGTACACGCTGGAATCGCTGACTAAATGGGATATATCGGCGATCACTCCGGGACCGACCCAATGCTCCAGCGGGACCTCACCGATGGTCCTCCCGGCGGGCCAGAAATGCTTCTCACCGTCCATATGAGTTGCCAGGTGGATGCTGGCATTGCAGATAGAACCATTTCTACCCATGCCAAAATGCTGCCCACCGACGCGCTTGGTGTAGGTGACCGTCAACGGCACATAGTTAGCCCACTGGGGCGTTTGGACGCTGAATGGTATTGTGAGGTCCAACATCTCAGCCGAGTCCATGATCTGGAAAAACTCACTTTCAGCCATCCCGTTGGGAGGCAACAAAGCACAGGCACGCGACCAGGACGTCTCTACTTCCATGAATGGGATAGGTTGAATCATGATCCAGGCATGTTGGTCCTTCAGATCGTCGATTTCACCTACAATGGATTCCGCCAATAGTAAATGGGCTTTTGGCATTCTAATGTGGGTCATCTGGTAATATTCATCCTGGGGGAACATCTCATCCCACGATTTGCCGTAATCCGCAATTAATTTGGTCTCCGCTTTCTTGAATTCATTCTCGTGCATGTAGCGGATGGAGGTGTTCATGGGATGTTCGGCGCAGCCGCAATCCACGCCAATAACTTTAAGCTTCATGTCCAGCGCCCATTGGAAGAAATCGGGCGAAGGTCCGGGGTGCCTCACCAGAAATCCAAATTCTTTGGACTCCACACCACCCTGAGCATCCGGATTGTATATGTCGGGCTGGTCCCAGGAATACCTGTGATAGCCGGTATTGATGATCAGGATGTCGCCTTCTTTTACGGTTGCTCTTTCCATGATCATCTGAGGGGTGTAAAGACTGTAATCAGAGACCGCATCTGAAATATCAACTACAACGCCGGGTCCACACAGATCGGTCAGTGGGATGTCAGCCATCGCGCGACCGCCGGAGTGGAATGCAGTTTCACCAACCAGGTGGGTGCCTACTGTGTTGCTCCAATTCAGCAACTGACCGTTGGCACCTTGACCACCGCCATAAGCGCCTGTGACTCTCTTGAAGAAGTGGACCTCCAAAGCTTTTTCTCCTGGCCACGGTGGCGTAAAGATGCTGCACCCCTGGGTTAAATCGAATAACGTTGCTTCGGTCATGGTTTTGATAAACTGTTCCCGATCCATGCGGTCCTCCTATTTCAAGTTGTTGGAAATCTGCTATAAGATAATGATATTAGATATCTCAATCCCTAATCTCGATATCCAATCTTTTAATACCCATACTCCTCAGCAAACGCCAACAGAGCATTTTGAAACATCTCCATTGGCGGGCGCACCAGACCTGCCCCTACCTGCCCTACACCGGCGTCCTTGTGAGCGATGCCGGTATTGACGCGCGGGGTGATGCCCGTCTCTACCACCTTGCGGATATCAATGCCGGTCGGAGTCCCCCGGAAATCCAGCGGTGGCATAGTGAAGTACAAGTGCTCCGTATAGCATATTTCGTACATTTCCAGGGTTGCATTTATGGCATCCTTGGGGGTTCCGCTGACGAATTTGACGATAGCTGGAGCGCTGGCCATCGCAAAGCCCCCAATACCAGCCGTCTCCGTGATGGTGCTATCGCCGATGTCGCCGCTAGAATCTTCGGCTGTAAAGCCAGGGAAGTAGAGACCCTGAGGAACATCGACCGGTGCGGTGAACCAGCGATCACCCAAACCGCTCACCCGGATACCAAAGTCGGTGCCATTGCGTGCCATCACGCTGACTATTGTGCTGCCCTCAATTCCTTGTGCAGCGTCCACCATCGCCTTACAGGCTGCCATCACCGGGTTGAGCACACTGAGAGCGTTATCGCCGAGAGTACGAATGATCTCCGAAGCGACCGTGGGGTTTGGGGCAGTCGTGGCTATAAATGGAGCCAATTTTGTGGTGAACAGCACCGAGCCGGCCTTATTGCGGTTGTGTCCCTCATCTCCCATGTGCAGTGACTCAGCTAAAAGAGCGCGCATGTCGATTCCTTCGCTCAAGATGATCGCCTCTCCCAGCACTGGAGCCATAACGTCTTCCATCCAGCGCAGACGATCCAGCACCTCCTGGCTGTAGGCACCGTAGCGCAGCACTTTGCCGTAACCTTCGTTTAAGTTAGAAAAGGACTTATTGCCGTGGGTCTTGTTCTCGAGGATGTAAACTGACATTGAGGGAGAGATGATGCCGGCCATCGGACCGACCGATTGGTGGTTGTGGCAGGGGTCAAGGGCAACCGTACCTGATTCAACCAGCGCCTGGGCCTGGGCTTCGTTTTTTGCGTGACCCTCAAAAATTAAAGCGCCGGTGATCGCGCCTTGCATCGGTCCTGAGGCCCGTTCCCAGGTGATGGGGGGACCAGCGTGCAGCAGCAGGTCTTCCTGCATACCGGGGATAACATCCAGGGCTTTGCCCATCCCAACTACCACCGGGCGAGCTTCCATCATCCGTCCTGTGGCTTCAGTATTTGCGTTTTCAATGTCCATCGAATCTCCCTTTCTTGGATTTTATGATTGGATGCAATTTGGAGAGGTAAAACCGGTTTTTTATCATAGCTAAGAACTCCAAACTCCACTACTGGCGCGGGAAGCGCTTACCCGGCTCGAACCGGGAGCGAGCCTCTTTAAGGATTTCCTCATAGAGCTTCAGATTGCGGTCTTCGAGGTGATCGAATGTTTGTAAACTTTTACTACCAAAGGTTATATACCTCATCGGGTCAGGATCAAGCCTGGCAGAAATGATCTCCTCGGTACCCCGCGCCTGGGCTAATCGCCAGGCGATGGGATTGATGATCATACTATGCCCAAATCCGTAATTGTCGCAGGCATCGGGACCAACTAAATTACTGGCGACCACGTATACATGATTATCGTAAGCACGGGCAGCGTTGGTGATGTACCAGATTTCATAACTTCGCTGGAGGGCTGAAGCCCTTACGATAATCTCGGCGCCTTTAACCGCCAGCAGGCGGGAAAGCTCTGGAAAATCACCGTCATAGCAGATGATCATACCAATGGTACCCAGAGCAGTCTCGAAGACGTCTGCCCGGGTGCCTACCTGCACCCAACCACCGCCGTCGATGCGCTCCCAGGGGGCGGGGTGAGTCTTGTCATAGATGCCGATAATCTCCCCATCCGGTCCGATAAGAATGGCGGAATTGTAAACGGCGCCACGCTCCCCAGCGCGCCGGTAGGTCGGCCATACCACATGCACCCCTAAATTTTTAGCCGCAGCCTGGATATCATGGGTGATGCGACCCGGCGCCTCATCCACCAGGTCCCACAGTTCTTCAGGAGTTAAATTCGTCTCGTAACCGGTAGTAACCGTTTCCGGGAAAACAACCAGCTCGGCTTCGTGCTCGCTGACTGCCTTTTCCAGCCACGTAATACCTTTTTTGATGTTTGCCCCCACATCATTGGGGGCAATCGCGATTTGTACGCAAGCCGCCACAAACTCTTGCATCAGTTCTCCCTATAATTTACTTTTCATGCGCTCCAGGATCGCCATCATTTTCTGGTCCCCACCGGCAGGGGGGCGCCAATCCACCTGGATCACTCCTGCATCCTGGGCTGACAGGCTCTCCATGAACGACTCCAGACCAACATTGATCGCTGCCAATGGTCCCTGTAGGAAACTCAAATCCACGCTTTGCAGAGGTTCCTGGATCTTGGGGCTAATCTCTGGATTGAGACCACGCAGCAAGCGACCTACGTAACGGGCTGCCTTATCGTTGCTGATCTCCACGTGCGCTCCTGCCGCTTCAAGCTGCTCCATCTGAACGGGCATGTCCTGTGGGTCTTCGTCGGTGCCAGACACAGCAGCGACGACTTCCAGATATCGCCCGGATGACTCTGCATTTGCGCGAGCCTTCGTGATAGCGGGAGCCAGTTCGCTGGCGGGGTCTGGATGAGCGCCGTAACCCAGTACGACATCCAGCATGATAACGGCAACTTCTGGATCGCTGGCTTCTGCCTCCAGGCGCCGGATGCGCAGGTCGTTGTCTATCATGGGGTGCAGGCGACCCACTGTAAACTCGTCCTCCCCCAGGTCGATGAGTGTATGCTCCTGGCTGACCAGCGAGTCAGTCAAACGAAAATCTTTATCCAATGGAGCGTTAGAGTAAACCGCAGGCAGATAGTCTTGCAGGATGAGCAGAACCTCGTATGCCAGGGTTCCGCCTGAGAAAAGACCCCTCAGGTAGCGTTGGTCGGGTGAAAAACGCTCCAGGTTTAAATCTACAGAAAGCTCTTCATCCGGTGAGGAGCTCGCCAATTCCACCGCCAGGAGAGCCGTCTCATCGAAGGTGGTCGCAAAGTGTACGTTATCCACCTGCCGGCTCGGTGTGGCGTAGCCGATGAAGTCCACCACCACCGGTTTTCCTGCCAACCGGGCAATCTTTACAAGGTCATCTGCTACTCTGGGTGAGGGCGGCTTGGAAACCAGCACGATGACCCGAGTTTCGGGATCACGGCTGAGGAGGTCAAGTCCCTGGCGGGTCGTTACCGCATTGACTGCTTCTGATAGATCACGCCCGCCAGTGCCGAGAGCCTGGGTGATGCCGCTTCCCATTTGATGAATTCGGGAACTCACCTGTTGCAATCCGGTTCCCGAGGCGGCTACAATACCGACCGGTCCGGGGCGCACCTTATTGGCAAAACCCAATCCGACCCCGTTCACAATTGCCGTGCCGCAGTCAGGACCCATAACCAGCAATCCTTTCTCAGAGGCAATCCGTTTTAACTCGATCTCGTCCTCCAGGGAGACGTTATCACTGTAGAGGAACACATGTTTATCTAAACGCAGCGCCTGGCGGGCAACCCCGGCCGCGTAGCGTCCCGGGACCGATATCAGCACCCAATTTGTCTCGGGTTTCATTCGAGCTGCAGATTCCAGACTCTTGGGACGGTAATCAGCGACCTCAACTCCGGCGCCGCGCTTGGTGAGCAGTTCGTCCACTTTTTTCACAGCATCATTAGCGGATGCACCGTCCTCGCCAAGCACTACTATGACCAGATCGTCGGGTCCAGCAGACTGGACTTCAGGAGCCAGCAGGTCGCTCTGAGCAAGCACGTCTTTATTAGCGTCCGTACCCATGACCACCCCGGCATCCAGCACACCGGGTTGTTCGCTGAGGGAGCGCTGCAACTGCATCAGGACGACGGAATCATAGTATGCACCGGTTCGAATTTCAACTGCTGTTTTTGACATATTAATATCCACCTCTTATTAAACCACCCCTGCCTCACGCAAGGAGGTCACTTCCGGCAGGGTAAAGTCCAATAGCTCAACCAGAACTTCCTCGGTGTGCTCTCCCAGCAGCGGTGGTGGGCGGCGCAATTCGGCGGGTGTACCCGAAAACTTATAGGGAAATCCGGGAAATCCTACCAGCCCAGCCGTGGGATGTTCTATCTCCAACTTCAATTCTCGGGTCTCTGCCTGGGGGTGGTTGAAGACATCTTTGATGGTATTTATCGGTCCGCTGGGGATGCCGGCTTCTTGCAGTTTGCCCAGCCACTCAGCGGCGTCCCGGGTCGCAAAGACCTGGTTCAGTATTTCGGACAACGCGTCCCGGTTGGCGACGCGGCTCGGATTGTCGGCAAAACGGGGGTCATTTATCAATTCTGGCATCTCTACAAACTCGCACAGCATCCCCCACTGCCTGGCGTTCAAGGCGCCCAATGCAAACCAGCGATCGCGGGCACGGAAGACCTCGTAAGGCGCGATGTTGAAATGGGCGTTGCCCATGCGACTTGGCTCGACGCCTCCGACCAGGTAGTTGGAGGCCACGTTCGCCAGCAGCGCCACCTGGGAATCCAGCAGGGAGAGATCTAAAAGCTGACCCTCACCGGTGAGGTCGCGGGCGCGCAAGGCAGCCAATATTGCGGTTGAAGCGAACATACCGGTCGTGATGTCCACAATCGAAACACCTACCCGGTAGGGAGGCCCTTCCACCGGTCCGGTAATCCCCATAATGCCGCCCTCTGCCTGGATGATAAAGTCGTAGCCGGGTCGCTTAGCGTAGGGTCCGGTGCGACCGTAGCCGCTGATGGAGCAGTAGACCAGACCCGGGTTGCTCGCGTGCAGATCATCGTATCCTAAGCCCAGCTTTTCTAAAGAACCGGTGCGAAAATTTTCCACCAGCACGTCAGATAGAGCCGCCAGCCGTTTGATGATGTCCTGCCCTTGGGCGCTTTTTAGATTGATTGTAAGACTGCGCTTGCTGCGATTGATAGCCATGAAGTAGGCCGACTCGCCTGGGTAAGATTCATAAGGATCGCCTACAAAAGGCGGTCCCCAACCGCGGCTCTCGTCCCCGCGACCGGGTTGTTCGACCTTAATCACATCGGCGCCCAGGTCGCCCAACATCATTGTGCAATAGGGACCAGCCAGGGCGCGCGAGATATCAAGCACCAGCAGACCAGCAAGTGGTCTTTTATCCCCATCTGTGTGTGAATCTTGTGAATTCGTCTGCTCAGCCAATGTTTATACCTGAAGTGGTATGTCTATGATATCGCCTTGAAAGGTGAGCAAAAACTGCCTCTCTGTTTCGAAAACTGCGCTGAAGCCAACACTAAAGAATTATAACTCATAAAACCAGTGACCCTAATGGAAATTCCCGGGGTACCGTGGGGACTATCTGATCCCTATATGCCTATATTTCTAATCCCATCCAGAGATTGTTGTAATAAGTGTTATTAAGGAATATTTCTTTTTTCAGAGTACCTTCAACTACAAAGCCTTTCTGCTTATACAAGATAATCGCGCGATGATTATCGGCTCTCACTCTCAGGTTGATCTTCCTGATTATGTTACCGTCTATTGACCATTCCAGGAGAGAATCTATAAGTGAAGACGCGACACCTATACCCCAGTATTTTCTCAATACAGAAATTCCGAACTCTCCAGCATGCTGGATTCGAGGGCGAGAACCAGCCTCAAAGGAGAGAGTGCCAATAACTGTTCCATCTAAAAGGGAGAGTAAATAGAGACAATTCTGCGCTGCCCGGCATTTATCGAAATAGTCAAACTCCTCCTTCTCGGTGAGGTTAAACTCACCCGGACCAAAAGTCAAAAAATCAGTTTCCTGACTGGTCAGGTCGAGGTACTCGAGTACCGCGCGGGCATCTCGCCCCCGTGTCTCTCTAATCATAAGAGTTCGCCCGTCCCTGGAAATTATTTCACTCGAATACATCAAACCTCGAAGGGATGTAATTGGGTATAAGCGGCATCTAAGGTCAGGGTTGAGCCGCCGGGCGGGTGTGGGAAAGAGCTTCTGCCACAGCATCCACCAAAAGCGCATATGACCGCCGATGTGCGCAGGCGATAGCCCGACCGGCTGCAACCCGTGGTCAAGCGGGTCATCTCCAAATCTGATATCTACTTCGACGCCTTAAACACATATCAGTGACCTTCTTCATGCAGTGACGACCCGGTCAATACTTCCGCCTCTGCAAATCCTGCTCTCTGTAGGATATTAAAAAACTCGTCCTTCCAGTACCAGCGGATAGATAGATCGTCGGTGATGCACTCACTCAGATGCTTATCCTTGTAGAACTCGTACCGGTATGTCCCGTGTTTCACCTGTTTCGTTAGATCGATTTCGAATAGCTCAAACACGATACTCCGCTGACCGTCAGATCGCTCTACGTCCCTCATTACATGATAACTGTCATGTTTCTGTGCGATGATGTCATCCCACGGAATGAAGATATCGGTGAGAAAAAAGCCACCATCTGTGAGGTGTTCTCGGATGCATTCCAGTGAGCGCAGCGCACTCTCTGGTGAAGTGAGTAACTGAAATGACCCAGAAACCAACAAAGATGGCATCGTATTGTGTTGGGAGAGAAAACTCTTCCATCGACTGATTGTACAGTTCAATACCCTCAATGTTGAGATCGGCGACCTTTCTCCAGAGTATGTCGAGCATATGCTGTGAAGAGTCCAATCCATGAATTGTGACACCAGATTCTGCAACAGGTATGAGCAGTCGACCTGTGCCACAGGCCAGCTCAAGAACCTGTCCTTGAAAGCCGTGAAAGAACCCCGAAAAGAAGTCCCTGTGAGCCGTGTCTTCCTTGAGCCAATCGTCGTACCATTCGGCTATAAGTCCTTTGTAGTGTTGATCTTGCATAGTACCTACTTACCTGCTATCCGATTCACTTGACGCGTCTAAGAGCCTCCGATCAACGGAATGGCTTAGCCGGTCGATGCACCGGCTTATTAGGCGACCAGATGCTCCGTGCGTTGTTGCAGGTATATTCGGTTGGAAGTGTGCCTGACTCGACCGCATCGGGACTGCCCAAGGTTATATTCATCGTGTTAGGATTGGTCACGGAATCACTCGAGGCATGAAACTATTATTCGAAATGGGATCATCCGACCACATCTGGAGGGTATATACATCAGTTCTGGCGGTAATGAACAGGGTGCGGTGGTCGGTACCTCCAAAAGTGACGTTGGTTGGATTTTCCCGAGTTGGGATGTTGCGAAGGTGATTCCCGGTAGCATCGAAAACCTGTAATTGATTTGGAGTTGTCAAATAAAGATTGCCTTGCGTGTCCAGAGTCATCCCATCCGACCCTACCGAAGCGAATAACTGTTGGTTGGAAAGGCTGCCATCGGCGTTGATCCCGTAGACGAAAGTTAGTCCGGCGCCCTGATCGATCACATATAAGGTTTGACCATCGGGCGTCCCCACAATCCCATTTGGTCGGATCATATCATTGATCACACGTATCACCTGCCCCTGGTCGGGGGTCAGGTAATAGACGTGTTCGCCATCCTGCACAAGTGGTGATTGATAGGTGGGATCGGTGAAATAAATCCCGCCTTGCGGATCTATCCACAGATCGTTAGGTTCATTAAAGCGGGTCTGGTTATATTTGTTTGCCAGAACTGTAATATGCGCCTGAGAATCGATGGAGATCAGGCGACCAGCACCGCCTTCGCAGGCAATCAGGAGACCTTCGCTGGTAAATGCCAGACCGTTGGGGTTATCAAGCCCATCAAGGAATATTGTCACATTACCATCAGGAGTCCATTTATAAATCACGCCGGCGGGAATATCTGAAAAGTAAACGTTTCCCTGGGCATCGGCAGCCGGCCCTTCAGTGAAGTTGTATTGCCCATCAATGGATAAGAGGGCTGTTTTTTGTGAAGCGCCCCCCTGTCCAGGTATATTCTCAGGTGGATTTGCGGTAGGATTGAGATCGTCGGGAAGTTGGTTGCAGGCGTGTCGGCAGTAACGACGGTCGCCGCTCTGCAATTCGCTTGAAGAATCGCAGCATTTCTTACAATCCCCCCGTCTGCCCACCGACTTGCAGGCTGAATAATCGTCGTCTGGACCCAGGATTGAAGATAATTCTACGGTTATGAAATCCGTGTTCTGTGTGAAGTAATGTCCCGAGCAGGTATTACGGCAGGTTTTACGGTCAGCGCCATCTGCCTCCAGGCTGTCGCAGCAGTCTTCGCATTCGGCTTTGCTGCGTGTGTTGTTAAGGCATGCATCTGCGGTATGCGCATCTTCTAAGGTTGGCGACTCTACCGTGACCGATCCAGATGCGAGTGGTGTTGAGGTCCCGGCTACTTCTGAACCAGCATAGTCGCTGCCACCCTCGCTGCATGACGTAAGAAGGGCAGCCAGGATACAGAAAAACAATAATAGTGGTGGTATTTTCTTTAACATTTTTGACTCTTTAATTCTCCAGGGCTGTTGTGCGGGCGGCAGGCCGACTGCCGGGACTACAGGCAAGCTAAAGAACCTGTCCTTGAAAGCCGTGAAAGAATCCCGAAAAGAAGTCCCTGTAAGCCGTGTCTTCCTTGAGCCAATCATCGTACCATTCGGGTATAAGTCCTTTGTAGTGTTGATCTTGCATTGAAAATCCTTACCTGCTATCCGATTCTCTTGGTTTACCTAACGAAAAGGCTCACCTGCCGCTTTGGAGCGCCGGCGGAATAGCGGTCAGGCTTAGTGGGGGTTATGACGTTCTATTGTGGTTTGGATGCAATCGCAATGATGTGCCCTGTTACTCCCATGACCGACGGTTCATTTTCTAACCAGCGCACAGCCTCAAGAATCCGCTGCTTGCGCACTGGATCACTCCATTGCTCATCCAAGTCCTGCAAGAATACAGCAGCACCTTCGATCGCCAAGACTTCTTTGACGGCAAAGCCTGCTTCTTGCACTTCACCCCTCAGTTCATCCGGATGGTGAAAGAATGCTGTGGTGAAATAGTTGGCTTTACCAGTTGGATTCCGATGCTGACCCTCCACAACATCACGCCTGGCGATGTTGACGAAATCGGCATCCTCGAAGCATCCATCGATCAATCCCGCAAATGTTGATGCGAATCTTGAGATTCCAACAACAATCAGCAGCCCCGCTTGTTTGAGAACACGATAGGCTTCCTGCAACGCTGATATACGGTCCAACCGCTCAGTGAGGTGGTAAAGAGGACCAAGCAGCAATACGACATCGGCAAAACCGTCCGGATGGTCAAGCTTGCGCGCATCTCCGAGTGTGATTGATCTAATCGGGGATTCGGGTTGATGCTGGGAAGCCTGTCTCGCTTGTTCCAAATGAAGAGAAATGGGGTCGGTCAGGTGTACCTCATATCCCTCTTGAGCAAGCCAGCATGCATATGCCCCAGGACCCCCGCCCACATCCAGAACAACCGCGGGCAGTCCAGGCATATGGCGGCTGATGATCTCCTTTGTGCGGACGAACTCCAACTCTCCTCCAGCACCTGATAGGCGCTGTGCCTCGAGACCCATCTCATAATAAAGCGTGATCTCTTCTGCAAGTGAACGCTGTTGATTTTCTTTATTTTTCATTTCCAATTTATCATTCAAAGTGGTATAACAAAAAAGCTCACACCCCTGGCGGGGGTTGGGCGCAGCACATATGCATAGATAACTAATCTACCGTGTCCAAGGGCCTCAATCGCTGGACCAGGTTTTGACCTTTTCGCTTTGAGAGCAATCCAAGTTCGCCGTCAATTGTTGCAATCCACATCGCTTCTGCGGAACGATGTGTCCATCCCAATTCACGTTTCGCTTTGTCGTTGGAGTAATACATGTTCGTTGAAGCGCCCATAACAGTTTCGCGCGAGATGAAGGCAGGCAGACCCAGCATGTGTTGCAGTGGTTCTAGAGGAGTAAAGCACAAAGCCGCCAAGCCGGGTGGTAGCCATATCAGCGGCTTGAAAGCGCCTGGTCGTTTGGTCCAATAATTCAGGTGGTCGCGGATAGATTGAGCTTCACCGCTCAGAAAATACGTCTCGCCGATGCGTCCCTTTTCAGTCACAATGGCAATGCCTTCCACCAGGTCGTCTATGTACACAAGAGCATGGATTGCGTTCGGCGACCAACCCGTCGGCGGCATGATGTGGTTGACGTACAAGCGTAGGAAATAGCCCCAAGTTGAATGGTCGTTTGACCCGATCACACCGTGGGGGCAGACAATGACGAGCGGCAGCCCATTCATCTGATGCTGGAGCGCGATCTCATGGGCATCCGTCTTTGACTGCTCATAGGTCGTTCGGCATGGCGCCTGGCGCTTGAAGGTTTCATCACGTGGCTGCAGTCCAGTTTCGCCGAAAGCCTGTATTGTCGATACATAGACTGTGCGTGGGATACCGAGTTCATGCGCGAGTCCCAGAACATTGTCGGTACCCGTGACGTTGATGTCATGCATGCGTTGTTTGCCCGCTTGGTCCACGCCGTACTCATAGTGTCCGGCGTTATGTACAACGATTTCTGCGCCGTTCATGGCCGCACGCATGGATTCGCGTTCAGTGATATCGCCGGTCGACAACTGCGCCCCGATCTTGCCCAAACCCTGTGCCTGGGGGGTATTCGGCTTGCGCACTAAAGCGGTGACGCTCCAACTGCGCGTTAGCAACGCTTTGGTGAGGGGTTGTCCAATGAATCCTGTACCACCGGTAAGAAAGACTTTCATGGCTCCTACATTGAAAATGTGTTATGGAACGAGTTTGGCGCCTAACGGTTAAGGATTGATGTGGTACGAAGCGTGCAGAGCCCCCTATTGGGAACTCGTATCTAAAAGCATACTGATCTATAAGAATTGTAGCAATATCTGTGATTAAATGCAAGTAGTCGCGTTCATTAACGCAGGAAGACAGGCATATGGATAATGGCATGAAAAGGAAATTTTTGTCATTTCAACACAAGACGGGAGACTGCTTCGGGGCACTTTGCGCCCCTCGCAGAGACACCTTGAGATAAAGTGTCGGGTAGTTAATTATTTTTGAGTAAAAAATAATCGCGAAACGAAGAGGAACGAATAATCTGACGATAGACGAAGGACGACTGATGACGGATGACTGACAACGGATGATAGGTGGTGGACGAAGGACGATAGACGAGAAATTCGAGGTCCAGGCGTTCCTGGCCGGAGAGGCAGCGGTCGTAGAAGCGGCGGTTAGAAAAGCAGCGGTTGTAGAAGCTGTAGTTGCTGAAGCGGCGGCTGTAGAAACCGTGCTTGAGAGCGTTGGGCGGTTCAACTTCGTTGAGCTTGACATATTTGCTCGCTTCCCTCGCAAAATGTGTGCGTACTAATGTAAGACCAGCAAGCGGCGGTAAAGAACACTGGGCATCCGGCATACAAAGTACGGATGCGGCATGTAAAGTACGGATGCGGCATGTAAAGTACGGATGCGGCATGTAAAGTACGGATGCGGCATGCAAAGTACGCTTGCTTAAGAACGAATGCTTAAAACGGATGCTTATAAGGCCGGTTTCCAGGCTAGGCGCCGGGTTGGCTGCCAGTGCGGTGAGGGTTAATCCGGTCATGGGAATTCTATACTGGAATTGGTTTCCAGTATTGAGCTCAAATAATAGCACAAAAGTTCTAGGAATACAAGGGTGAAATGAGGGGATTTAACCAAAATACCACTTTGGGGGATGAGGTCTGGTGTGGGGGAAAAGGGTATAGAAAAAGTTAGGAATAGCAAGTGGCAAATAGCAAGCCAGGAAGGGAGAGAAAAGGTTAGGAATAGCAAGAGGCAAATAGCAAGCCAGGAGGCAAGAGAAAAGGTTAGGAATAGCAAATGGCAAATAACAGGTCAGGAGGGGAGAGAAAAGTTAGGAATAGCAAGTGGCAAATAGCAAGCCGGGAAGGGAGAGAAAAAGTTAGGAATAGCAAATGGCAAATAACAGGTCAGGAGGGGAGAACTAACTTCCAAGCTCTTTTTAACACCTTGAAAGCGAATTGAAAAGGCACTTTCCATAATTGCTCTAAACCCCATGTGAATCGCAAGTATTGGAAGAATGATATTGAATCCGAGTTCGTGTTGTTTTTTGGGCTTGAATAACGACGATATTGAAACCAAAACCTTGGCAAACTTCCCATCTGCCTGGTAAGCCCTGTTGTTGCATGGTATTCCATTTGCTCGTAACCAGATATTGGAATGCTAGATAGTTTTCTTAATACTCTCTCCGGAATTGATGCGTTCAGGCAATTGTGAAGGTAGGCGAGGGTGTCATTTAGGGGTAGAACTATATGTCGCTCCTGGACTTGCGCAAGGAGACGACCCCAATCAATTTCAGAACCCGATTTGTTTAATATCATATTTGCATCAGCAATCCATTTGGGTGACATTGGCATGTGTGTCATACCGTGAAAGCAAACGTGCATTAATTGATCTGTTGGATTCAGAACAAACACTGGCATATCCTGGAATTTAATTGGAAAGGCACCTTTCCAGAAGCTATCATCGGCATCCGCCTCACAACAAAGCTTTATCAGATGCCAGTTAAGGTCGAATGAAAAACCTGAGTCATTTTCAAATCCGCGCGAATGGGAAAAAGATAAGTATTTGTTATCAAAGCTCTTTAGAACTTTCTCCGTTGGTCTCCACCCCAAATTTTCAAGCAGATCAAAAGATGCTGAAACATCTTCTGGGTGAACAAGGACATCTACATCGGCCATAGGTCGCAAACCAAGATCTTTGTAGTAAAGGGTGGTTAAGGCTGCACCTTTTATTATCATAGTCCGGATCCCAGCGTTTTGAAAGGATTGCAAAGGTAGGGTGGCATTTTTATAAAGTAAATTGGTTTTGAACCATGTTGTTCGATATTCTCTCTTATAAATATTTATTGAAGGATCGTTAATGTTGTGACTTCTTAAATTTTTATAGAGCAGCGGCAAAAGGAGACGCGAGTTATCATCAATCTCATTAATGGCGACAATTGATGTCCACTCCTGCCAAGCATTGATCGCTTCATTCCCGCTTAAAATTGCAGCTCTTATTAGAAGTTCTTGTGTCTTCGTAGGCCACGATGTGTGAGTTTTCGTGAAAAGGAATGTGGAAGGTTGAAAAAGATTCACTAGTGGGACTCCAAAGTGTTGAGGTCTGCAAATGGGAACAATGAGGAATGATCCCACTCTCCCACAATACGACCATCTTCTCGAAGGTAGATTTGGTCTGAACGGTGTGCCATTTTCATATACCAGATCAGCGAATCAACATATGTGGATAATGGACTTGGTGAAAGTCCAGATTTTTCACAGGTGACGAAGTCAGCCAGGCGTATCATATAGAAATCGAAGATATCCTGACCGACCTTCTGATCTTACCCATCCCGAATACCAGCACAAAAGCTGGGACCAACCATAGATACCGCCAGTGCCAGTTCTGCCACAAGAGATTTAGAAATCCAAACACTCTCCTCCACCAGGGCTTACTGTGGTTATGCTGAATGTAATAAAACCAGACATAAGAAAAGTTGTCCAGGGATGAAAACCGATGAAAGCTAAAATGGTAAATAAAGCGCTCTCTCCGAGCGACAGGTAACTTTCGGATACCTGTCAGAGAAGGGCATAACTCTGCCGCTTCCAGTAAGTCCTGCAGATAGTCCATAACACATTGAAGCTGGTAAAGCAGTCGATGCTTCTGGGCTAATCCGATCAATCGCTCCCAATTGACCCCTTCCGGGTTGGCTTCCAGCACAAGCATGGTGTCAATCGCCTGTAGGAAGAAAGACGGTCTTATGGCGATATAATAATTTTGGAGGATGTACAACAATTGGTCAGCTGGATTCAGCGCAAGAACGGTTAAATCACTGCTATGAACAGTGAGCGCTTCGATCCAAAAAGTCTCGTCCGCTGGAGTTTGGTCGGTGTTCGATAGCAATTGCCAGCATAATCGAATCTTAATCCCTGAATCGCAATTGAAGGTTTGGAACCTTTTACCAGCAATAAGGTTCTCGTCCAGTGGCTGCGGTAGATCCGGAGAAGGTAACCAGCCCAGGTTGCGCAGTCGTTGAATGGCGGAATTGGCTTTCTCCGGCTTAACCAGAATTGAATATTGGTCAGGAGGGTATGTGGAATAATCCGGGTGTCCCTGCAGGATGAATGCCAATCCTCCAAGAGCGATAAATTTGATTCCATCGCTTTCGAAACCTTGCAATGGTTGGGCTAGTGCCTTCAATGCGAGTTGGTTCCTTGTCCAGTTCTTGTGGGTGACTCCTTTGATTTTCATCAACAGAGGATCATCAATTTCCTGTCTATGCAGATTGCGGTAGATTGATGGAAACAGGCGGAACGTACCGGGGTGAAGTGGACCGTCTAGATCTGCATTGACTTTCCAAGCTTGCCAGGCCTGTAACCCTATTTCGTTTTGCAAATAGGCTGCTTGCAGCAGCTGGTCTTGTAATAGATCGGTCATGGTTGATCAACAGAAGATTGTGTTTCTGAATCTTCCTGTTGGCGTGCCTCCTGCTGGTCTTGCCCTATTTCCTTTTTCCGACATCGATCCAAGGTGGCTTTCAGGATGACCATCTGCGTACAGATATACATCTTGTGGGCGGTAAAATCCCAAAATGAGACAAGCGATGGTGCTCTTGCCTGCACCATTAGGATCCATAATTGTAACCATGGTGCCTGGTTGGATAACGAGATTTACATCATGAAGAATTTGTTCGTATGCGCAATGAATATTCACCGATTCTAGGATAATCTCACCATCGAATGGGATTTGATTCCGCCCACGATAAGGTGGGGATATTCATATTTTGGGATTAGCCCTTCTCCGATCCAGTGACTCTTTTAAAATGTTCAAAATGGCCTGATTTTTTTTCTCCTTAAATTGAATGCTGATATTTCTCCTGTGAATTCTTCGCCGGGCAACAATGTCAGGCAAAACCTTGATTTTAATTCCACTTTCCAACACTGTTGAAAACCAACTGATGACCTCCCCAACATGGAAATCATCATGAAATGGCCCAACGATCTCAAAAGTATCGCGCTTAACCATGATCGCGATGGGGGAATATCCGGGAAGTGGTTTGGTTTGAGAATTATTTTTGCCTCGATCACTGTTATCTGATTCTGGGCAGTTAAATTCTTCCACATACCCGGTGACAATGCCAAGTTCAGGGTCGGTAGTAAAAGCAGCTATTTGTAATGTGAGTTTATCGGGCATCCATAGATCGTCAGCATCCAGGAATGCGATATACTCCCCTTTAGCCACCTGAAGCCCGCGATTCCTTGCCGCTGCAGGTCCAGCATTTTCCTGATGGATGGTTTTCACTTGAGAATACGATAAAGCAATATCCTGGCTGCCATCATTTGATCCATCATCTACAACAAATACTTCAACAGGATGGTAGGATTGAGACAAGACGCTTTCAATGGCTGCTGCAAGGTATTTCTCACCATTATAGACAGGGATTATAACGCTTACCTGGGGGTTATCTTTCATTGGAGAATCTACAAACTTGCTGCACTCTTTGACGTTCAATGGAAGCTCTCGCTAAGTTGAGTAAATTCACACGAGCTGTCTTGACATCTCTCGATGCGTTGCTTGTATGAATTCGTCGTAGGACCACAACTTCAGGAAATTTATCGATCTGATACCCCATATCCTTGGCCCGGAAAAATAATTCCGTGTTTTCTACGATGTTATATTTAGGATCAAATCCCCCAACCTGTTCCAGGAAAGCTTTTCTAGCGATCAAGAAACCAAAGCCAAAATGGTCTTCTTCGAATTCGTTTTCTCTTACCCATTCTGGTTTTTTAGCACCTTGATCGTAAAATGATCTATGCTTTGCAATAAAACACTGAGGGTGAGGATTCTGGATGAAGTATTCAACTCTTTTACTCAATGAGTCAGGAAGTAAAATATCATCGTGGTCAAGAAATGTCACAATATCTCCAAGCGCTGCCGCAATCCCGGTATTTCGAGCAACTGCTACGGTTTGATTTGGTTGAAAGATATAACGCGCTCTTGGATATGCCTGCGCAATCTCAGCCGTCCTATCTGTAGAACCATCATCCACAATAATTAGTTCAATAGGACGGTATTCTTGGGCCAGCGCGCTTTCAATCGCTTCAGCTAAATACTTTTCACCATTGAAAACTGGAATTATCACACTTACAAAGGGATAGTTTCTAGTCATTGCTGTCAATTCTTCTTATCGCGGATAAATCGGAACCCAAAAATTGGGATAATTGCGCAATTGAGCCGCTGCTGTACTGCCGCCTTCTATCTAGAGATTTCTTAACTGCTTTTAATAAGTATTGTTGGCCTACTATCCAATGGTTTGTGATGTTATTTTCGTGCCTGCGATAAAAATATGTCACATCCTGATGAATTAGGATCGATATGCCAATTTCCATGGCGCGTAAAAACCAATCAACATCATCGCAATAAAATTGCGTGTCATCCATAAAACCAACCTTCTCAAACACGGCGCATCTTATCAAAGCAGTCCCCATACTTGGACTGGCCGAGGGCTCAAGAAATGGTACTAATTTACGTTTTCCATCGATTGTTTCCGATAAGCGCACATATTGTAAGTATCCTATTACCATATCGAGAGATGGATTTTTAGATAATAATTCTGCCTGAATTTCAAGCTTGTTTTCACTCCAAAAATCATCTGAATCTAGAAAGGAAATGAGTTCGCCATGCGCCAATTCCAATCCTGTATTACGAGCACTGGCTGGCCCCTGATTATGCTGATAAACATACTGCACCTTCCGAAAGCTTGCTGCAACGTGCTTCGTATTATCCGTAGAGCCATCGTCTACAATGATGATTTCGAGGGGCTGGTATCTCTGGGCAAGCACACTTTCAATGGCTTCAGCCAGATAAAGTTCGTGATTATAGGTGGGAATGATTACACTCAATAGTGGAGAGTTTTTCATCATTATTTACTCAATTAAGATTCGGACAATTCAGATACCAGGTCTTTTATAACATCGGGTATTCTGCTTATCTCTGTGCCAAGTTCCAACTTGTAGCTTGGCGCTTTTCTTTCAAGATCACTGATGGATTCGTGGATTGGCTGTCTTCCATCTCGGAGCTGAAAGATTGTTGAAGGAGCTAAAGCTAAAAAACTAGCCGCTGGCGATACCTTCCCGAGTCTTGTTTCTTGGCTATCGGTAATTTCTGGTATCAAGATAGCCTGCACAGGAAGGCTTCTCGAGATTTGATGAGGAAAACATCCATAGAAGAAGTAGAGCGCTTTCTCTGTATCCAAACTATCGCCATTATTTAGAGCAGACGTCAAATCAGGGAATCGTTCAACATCCTCGGCATTTAATTTTCCTGAGCAATAGAGGCTGTGAACATAGGGAGGAGAACTCTCACTGATCATGCAGTAATCGTCGCCTACATAGAATAAATTTGATGCCAGGCAAGCTAGAGCTGTAGTAGATTTCCCGGACCCGCCCTTCCCGACCAACAGAACGCCGCCTTCATTCGTGCCCACAGCCCCTGCATGCACCAACTGGGTGCCGCGACTTCCCATCCACCAATTCAGGATCATCCGCAGAGGCGCGCCGCTTTCATAATAGGGGAATTGTGCAGCGCTGCGTGTCCAATAGATCGCTTCACCTCTTGATATATCCAGAAAACTTAACGTACCCGTTGATGGTCGGAAAAAGAAATTAAAACGTTCGCTGGCGCCCATCCATGCATCTCCACTTTCAAGATAATCTTTTTCATTTCCTAGAAAATCGGGTAGTTCAACAGCCGTGGAGGCGCTGTCCCATAGATAAACTGTGAGAGATGGAGTCGGTTCTCGCTCTATCAGAAGATGTTCAAATGCGGGCGTTATTTTCGGCGCAAAGGCAGTACCGGCAAAACACAAACGGGCGTGGTAACCTCCTATTTGATAAGTTCGATCAATTTGCTCCCCTGATGTCTGGCTGGCGTGTTCGAACGCTTGATAAACTTGATCAAAGAAAGAAGCAAGCGTTGTATTTTGAAATTTGGAACGTCTGTCGACTGAATTTTTTGGACCAAATAACACATTCATAAATCCAGATCCGAGTCGTTCGGTCGGGGATTTGGCCAACCAGATTCGTCCACCTCATGTATGGGGTCTAAGAGCAGTAAAGCTTGCATGTCCGTATAACGATTCAGAACTGGAACTTCAAAATCAGGTTTTTACGCAGCACCATCAACATTGCTTTTTGTTTCAGGTTTCAAATCACCTTTTGATTCATCGGCATCCATTGATCTAATTAAACCTTCCTGTTGTAATTCCCCTACAAATTGATAAACGGCTTGTTCAATATCTTTTCTATCACCCTGATATGCATGGCTAATCCCAACAGCAATTCCCCCTACCATAGTTCCATTACCAATTCGCTCCCATATATTAGCGGCAACATTCGCAATACTGTAATAATTGCCATTCTCTAAGTTGATCAGGACAACCTCATCATCAAAGATTTCATAAATAACGTCTGGACTATTTACTTGAATATACTTCTTCTGTATCATAATTCACTCTACATATCTACTTTTAAAAATAGCTAGTGACCATAATTCTCAGAGAGCTATCCTAAAACTTCCGGGGTTTCATCCTTATTCGAGCACCAGATGGAGATGGCGCACTCGGAGCCTGCGGACAATTCTGACACAAGGGAAAAAGTTCTCGCCGCCCAGCTTTGAGATCCTGAACGATCTTCACATGCTGTTTCGAATACCAAAGAGTCTGTAACGAATGTCCATAAATATTTCCAAGCTTGAAATCTCCTGCGACATCATCGCAGCAAATGCACATCTCTCCATCATATCGTAAAAGCATTCGGATCAGTGGACGGTGGCAAGGGGCATTTGTAAAGGTTAAAGACGGTACGCTGAACCTTTCATCTGTGGGTACTAAAGCGCGGGGGACACCTAAACTATATAATGACCTGTCACCACCAAGCTTGATAGGGCAAAACATCAGTTGGCTTCCCGAGAGACGCGCTTCCCAAAACCGCTTTGCATCATCTAGCTCTCCATTTGTACAATAATCATAAATCCCTATGACGATAAGATCATAAACGTTTAATATTTCCTCACATAACGTGTCATTATGTAAAAGAACATCCCCATTAGTATGTAAGCGCGGTTTCATCCCGCGTCGTTTTGCCTCGCGCGCTAGCATCGTATTACGAGGATCTAGCAGCGGCTCAGAATAGAAATGGAAAGAAACTTCGCCATCAAACCCGAGTTTTTGTGCCTGGTCAAGTAAATCCAGAATCGTATCAGTAGGCATCTGCCGGATTATCGATTGACCAAACTCGTCCTTGTACTTGCTCGTACGGTCAAAAGTTCGGGGGCAGAACCAGCAATCACGATTACAGTACGACTGTGATTCGATCTCTAACCGCTCGAACAGTGGGATGGCTTGAGGGTGTTCCTGTTGCATTCTCGGAGACATTACTATCCCACCTTAAACCTGGAAAAAATAAGAAAAAAGATCCCAAAACACGAGAGATCATGTATGTTCAATTTTGAAAACATCGTCGGGGATATTGTACCTGATTCACCTGCGGAGAGAACCATTGAGAATATTATATAACATTCTTGAAAGGAGGCATTCTTGTTTCAGGATATCTTCTATGGATAATTCTTTGTACCACTCCGGAGTCCAAGAGTGATGTAGACCAACAATGATTGGATTCATTGAAAATGCTTCTTCGATACTTAGGTTAGCCTCAAACCAAAACTTGATATATTTTTCCTTAGCAGTCATACTTTTCGTACTATATTGGAGTGCTTCCAAAATAAATCCGTACCTGTAGCGATCTGCCCCCATTATTTGTACCACTCATAATGTTAGTCCAATCTGCTGAATTTGGGAAGGTTGAACCATATGTGTTGCAGGAGCTGGTGGCCGGTAGCCATATCTATCGTACTCACTTGCCAGTCGCAGGACTTGTTCTCGCAGTAAATGCTCATCATCTGGAACCCTTTTTTGTTTAGCAAAAAGGCTGCTTGTAGTAGCTGGTCTTGCAGTAGATCGGTCATGGTTGATCAACGGAAGATTGTGTTTCTGAATCTTCCTGTTGGCGTGTATCCTGCTGGTCTTGTCCTATTTCCTTCTTCCGACGTCGATCCAAGGCGGCTTTCAGGATGTGCAGGCGCTGCTGTTGTTTATCTTTCAGGCGCAAGCCTTTGTTTTCGGCATGCAACCTGCGATAGTACACCAGATCTGGCAGCATTACCATTTTCATACCAACTTCCCTGGCGCGGATGAACCAATTCATATCTTCCCCAATCTCCCAGCGAGCCTCGAAAAAACCCACGTGGAAAAATGCCTCCCGCTTAACTAACATTGTAGTCGAGAGATATCCTGGCATTAGATTTTCTGGACATACGATTCTTTTTCTTGTATCTTCATCCAGATCAGGACTATGAAATTGCTTAACGTGCCCGAAAACAGCATCTACCTGCTGGTCATCATGGAAAACCTGCATCTGGAGAGCCAGCTTATCTTTTACCCACGTGTCATCTGCGTCGTGGAAAGCCAGGTAACTGCCGCGAGACAGGCGGATGCCCTGATTGCGAGCGGCGCTGGAACCCGCGTTGGGCTGGTAAAAATAGGTGATCTCGGGCTCATAGCGAAGTGCCACCTCAGCCGTGCGATCAGTGGAGCCATCGTCAATGATAATTACCTCAATCGGCCGATAAGTCTGCGCCAACACACTCTCGATCGCTTCCGATAGGTATCGCTCGCAATTGTAAACCGAGATAATTGCGCTGATTAGATTATTATTATCCATCGTTACTCTCTAGGAATTCTAATACATATTTGGTCTTAAGAACAACTTATGGTAAGTCTAATCGTAAGCATTAGCTGTGTTTTCCATGTTAAAAACTTCCTGGGCATGTCGGTGAGCAGCATAGCCTATTTCTTGAGCAAGCTGAGGGTGATCAAGCAGATAGGCAATAGCATCAACCAAACCCTGAACATCCCCTGCCCGTACGATCAACCTGGTTTGCTGGTGCAGGACTGTCTCAGGATTCCCATCTACGTCGGTAGTGATAATGGGTCGTGCCTTATGGGCTGCTTCCAGAGTAGCCATGGGAAGACCTTCTCTACGTGAAGGCAGGACAAGCAACGTGGTCGCATTGAGCACTTCCGGCACCTCTTCTGGGGGAACCCAACCAATGAATTCAACTTGCTCCTCAAGTCCAAGCGAGACAGTTATATCCTCCAACTCTTCCCGCTGCAGTCCGTCTCCAGCAATGGTCAGTCGTAAGTGGGGATAGCGCTTGACCAGTATGGCCATAGCTTCGATGACCAGGTCAAAATGATTGTGTGGAATCAGCCTTCCCAAACACAATAGTATTGGCGGGGCGAATGGCAGCAGGACCGAGGTGATTGCTGGTGTTATTCAGATCAGTTAAATTGGTGTACAAACTGACCATGGTTGGGGTGAGATGGGCTTGAAGGGTCTGCAGGTGAAAAAACCGCTTGGGTCGCTGACGTGGATGTAGTCCTCAAGGTTACTAATGAGCGCCGCGCTGCTATCCGTGGAACCATCGTCTACCATAATTATTTCGAGAGGTCAGTAGGTTTGGATAACACACACTCAGTAGCATCTATCAGATACTTTTTATCATAATAGACCAGGAGTCACGCTTATTGGGTTTCTTTTTCATCATATTTCTCAGCTCGTTTCCGATCAAGGGAGGCTTTTAGAATATGCACAATAGATTTGTTCTTCTCATGTTTATACCGAATACTTATATTATTTCCATGTATCCGACGCCTTGCGATCACGTCAGGCAATACTTTAATATTTAAGTTTTTCTCATTCACTCTGATGAACCAATCAATAAACTCCGTATACATCAAATCATCATCAAATAAGTCAGAACGTTCAAAAAAATTATGCTCTACTAATATCGCACTAGGAATATATCCTGGAAGTGGGTCAGCACTGATACGAATATTGTTTCTGATAGTGGGATCCAACTCCGGGATGATAAATTGTTCAACTAGACCAGTAACAATATCAAATTTCGGATCGAATATAAAAGCAGCTATTTGTAATGTAAGTTTGTCAGGTAACCAAAGATCATCTGCATCCAAGAATGCGATATAATCCCCCTTTGCAACATGAATTCCTCTGTTTCTAGCTGCAGAAGTACCCGAATTGGCTTGATAGATATAGATTAATTCAGGAAAAGATAATGCAATATCCCGAGTTCTGTCAGTTGAGCCATCATCAACAACGATTAATTCAAGCGATCTGTAAGTTTGTGATAAAACACTTTCAATGGCTTCTGAAAGATAGCACTCACTATTATAAACGGGGATAATCACACTTACCAATGGTTCATTCATCATTCTGCATGTTCCGAGAATTTCTATGTGTATGAATAGATGCTCTTGTCATTTTGATTAAATTCATACGGGCAGTCTTAATATCCCTCGATGTGTTACTTGTATGAATCCGTCTTCGGATTACAACCTCAGGTAATTTGGCTACCTGAAAACCCATTTCCTTAGCCCGAAAAAACAATTCCATGTTTTCTAACAATAGATATTCAGATTTAAATCCCCCAACCTTTACAAAAAAGGATTTTTTAGCCATCAAGTAACCAAAACCGAAGTGTGCTTTATCGAATTCATTTGGTCTCACCCAATTTTGTTCACCAGCATCCCTTTCTAAAAATGATGTGTGCATTGCAATTAGGCACTGTATTTGAGGATTCCGGATGAGGTATGTAATTCTTAGGTTCAATGAATTAGGGAGCATAAGATCATCATGGTCAAGAAAGGTCACGATACACCCAGTAGCTACTGCTAATCCTGTATTTCGAGCTGTTGCTACACCTTGATTTAATTGAAAAATATATTGCACTTGTGGATAAGATCGTGCAATCTCAGCGGTGTTATCTTCCGATCCATCGTCAACAATAATAATTTCATAGGGACGGTACGCCTGCTGTAAAACACTTTTGATAGCGTCTGCTAAATATCGCTCCCCGTTATAGACAGGGATAATGACACTTACATGTGGGGCATTATCAGTCATTTTTAACGTCAGTTATAAAAAATTCCGGCAGAGAAGTGATTATGCCACTTCCATTATTCCGTCGTCTATTCAATGAATTTTTTATTGTTTTAATTAGGTAATGTTGATCTAGCATTCTTTGATTTGTAATGTTTTGATTATGCCTTCGATAAAAGTAAGTTATATCATTATGGGTTAATACTGCCAAACCTAATTCCTTCGCGCGCATAAACCAATCAACATCGTCGCAATATAACTGCGTTTCGTCAAAAAGACCGACTTTATCAAACACAGACCTTCTTAATAAAATAGTCCCTAATTGAGGGGCCCATAATGGATCACTCATGGGAGTTAATCTTTGTGTTCCATCATTGGATTCAGATAACCTTACCCATTGTAATTGCCCCCACACAATATCGATTGATGGATTATCATCTAAGAGTGAAAGTTGAATTTCGAGTTTGTTTTCACTCCACAAATCATCCGAGTCTAAGAAAGAAATTACATGTCCTTGTGATTTAGATAAGCCGGTATTTCGCGCGCTTGGGGGTCCCTTGTTAGTCTGATAGATATATTTTACATGTCGAAATCTTGACACTATGCGCTTCGTATCATCTGTTGAACCATCGTCTACAACAATAATCTCGATAGGTGTATAACTTTGGATCAATATGCTTTCAATAGCTTCAGCCAAATAAAGTTCACCATTATAGACAGGGATAATAACACTCACAAGTGGATTATTATTGTTAATTTCCGCTTGGCACATAGTATCGCGACTAGAGGTACTGGAAATTTTCATATCAAGACACTGATAGCTCTGATATCAAACTCACAATCAATTCGGGAATCTTGTCAATATTCATTCCAAGTTCCATTTTATAACTTGGCACTTTTTTGACAAATTCGCTTATGTTTTTATGTATCGGCTGTCTTATACCACGCAATTGAAAGATCGTTGAAGGAGCGAACGCTAAAAAACTTTTAGCGGGGGAGACTCTTGTCAGGTTTGTATCTATACGATCAGAAACTTCAGGTATAAGGATAGCCTTAACAGGAAAACCATTTGAAATTCGATGTGGAAACTGCCCATAAAAGAAGTAAAGCGCTTTTTCTGTTTCCAAACGATCATAATTATACAAAGCCGACATTAATCTTGGAAATCGTCCAATATCCTCAGCATTTAGTTTCCCTGTACTATAGAGGCTATGGGCATATGGAATGGAACTATTTTCGATTATGCAATAATCATCACTTACATATGCTAGACCTGAATCCAAACAAGTAAAAGTAGTCGTAGATTTACCAGAGCCACCTTTTCCTACCAACAATACTCCACCATCTCGAGTTCCGACAGCACCGGCGTGTACCAATTGGAACCCATAATTCCCCATCCACCAATGTAAGATTATTCGTAATGGTGCTCCGCTCTCGTAATAGGGGAGTTGGGAAGCATCAAAAAACCAATATATCGCTTCATTCCGTAAATTGTCAAGAAAACTCAACGTACCATTAATTGGTTGATAAATTAACTTGTACCGTTCAGTTTCACCAATCCACATATCTCCGTTATAGAGACTCTCACCAACTTCAAATGGTGGATCCGGTAATTCGATACCAGTTGAAGCGCTGTCCCATACGAATATCTTTAACGATGGGGTTGACTTCCCCTTTTTTGCTAAGAGATGATCAAATGCTGGTGTAATTCGCTGGCTCAGTGCAACACCGGCAAAACTCAATTGAAAAACAAATCCACCCACTTGATAATAACGATCAATTACTCCATCTCGAGCAATCTCTGCATGCTTAAATGACTCTCGTAAAATATCAAAGTAGCTGGCAAGACCGATTTTCCGGATCTCGAGAGATCTATCCGTTTTATTTATGTTGATATTGGTCAATTTTATTTGTTTTTGCTAGAAAGCTCTGCCTTGGGATTAGGCCAACCCGCTTCATCAACTTCATGGATGGGATCTAATAATAGTAAATCCTGCATGTCGGTATATTTGTGCAGTTCAGGCTGAATGAAAGAGGGTCTTTCGGTGGGTGTGATCACGTTTCCAGAAAAGTTCAGGTCATCTGTCTCCTTAGATGCTGGGACGATAAGGTTTTCACGCTGAAGCTCAGCAACGAAATCTAATACACTGCTCTGGATTGTTTTTGGATTACCAGCATAGCATTGGGTAATGGACTCGACGATCTCAGCTGTGGAAGCACGCTTGTCGACCAGTTCCCAGATCCCGGCCCCGGTCTGGTCGATGCTGTAGTAATGCCCCATTTCCATGTTGATAATCACCGCTTCTCCTTCAATAATTTCATGAATAATCGTTGGACTATTGATTCGAAAAACCTGGGAATAATTGATGGTTGATATCTTCTCATAGTTGAATGGTTGTTTGATCAGCAATCAAAGCTTATATTATAACTGATATAGATCGTATGCCTCCTGTATTCCATAAAACAGATAGTAGTATTTGGATTTATCTAGGGTATAGAAATAAGACTGACTGTTTATA
>SDBT01002187.1_pt1 | contig 34842 bp, 40 predicted proteins | sample 2277101 | NCBI WGS metagenome assembly SDBT01 (sample SAMN10404973, study PRJNA504765) | marine sediment metagenome | isolation source: marine sediment core GS10_PC15, 103 cmbsf | place: Arctic Ocean: Southern Knipovich Ridge | collected 2010
TCAGTGGATACTACCCGAAGGAATTTCACATGTTTGTCCCACAATGTGAGTTAGGGTATTGGAACAACTGGGTCTAAGAAATCGACTGTGTAATTACCTGTCAATTCTATCGTCTGTTGCTTTGGAAATGCTGTATCGTTAGGATAACCTATGGATCCTGGCGAATCTCCATTTGTTTCTATACATGTTACAGTCGCAGAAGGGAGTGATCCAGCAGGAGGAATGATTCTCATACCGACATTGTATCCGAAACTCTGCTGAGTGGAAAATTTTGATTGTCTCGAGAAAAATACACAATTCTGGGTATTCGGTGGAAACCCATGAGGACCGTCGTTGCACAGCGTCCCAATACCAGGAGGCACCGTGGAAATATCAAATGTCTCTCGCTCGTCTGGAACGCAACCGCTGCATAACTGGTTGAATCCAAACTCAGCAAGTGTCGCTCCCTGCAACACGACCGGCGATCCCATTGGAAAGGCACTGAAGTTTCCATTCCAGCCCGGCGTGGTTGGAATTGGCCACACGAAAGAACCACCTGCAGGCGCTAGTGTTGTCAGAAGCGTGGGCGCTTTGGCATCTGGATATCCTTCTGTAATATAGACCTCCAATGTGGTTGAAGCCGTACTGTTGTTGAATGTGACTGTTCTTCCACCGGCGAATGTAGGAAATGGCGTTCCGGCGGTCAATTGGGCCACAGTGTTGCTTATCATGAAGTTGCGATGATTGTCCGCCTGCACCTGTATCTGAATGTTGTCGAATTGCAATCCGTTATTGATACTTGCTGTCTCTACGGTGTCGTTCGTCAGGTTATCTATATCCGCATTCTCTATAATAGCATTGTTAATGATAGCGTTATTAGTTGCGAGGCGACCTCTCACAGTAAGGTTCCTACTGACCGTTAAATTTGTGAACGCTTGATCCGTTGGAGGAGGAGGCATCCTTTATTCGTCTGTCAAGAGAAGTTTCACCGTATTAGAACTTCGCTACACCGGTTCCTCGGTTAATGAGGTTTACAATGACCCCCCAAATGACTGCATAAAGCGCCCACGCGGTTGCGAGAGGAATCCATTTCTTCTTTGGCCATCCGAAAGCATTCAACTTCTTCGGAACATCAAGTACGACGGATCCGAGGAAACTCAGTAAGAGGCCGAAAACAGCTCCGCCGAGGATCATTTTCTTCGTGTATCCACTGCTGGAATGACTTGGTATTCGATTCAAAACTATATTCCATAATCCAAACAATACAGGAACAATAAGAGCAAACCATGGGTAAGGGAAGTCTTTGGGTCGATCGTTTTTCAAGTATGCACCTCCCACGTACGTGAACGTTATTGCCACGGCCAGAATGCTACTTCCCGCAACAAAGGCTCGAAAGCTATCTTTCGCCATTTTCTTTTTGTCGTTACTCCAAGAAGAGAATAAAATACAAACAGAAAAGCAAATGTCTCAACTTTGGCGATTACAACCGAAGAAACTTGGACTTTTATCACTTGGAGCCGCACTTGTGATCGCGGGAGTTGCTTTGAAGAATGGTTACGCCACGCAAGCTGGTGAAAAGAAGGCTAAAAATCTTGGATCGCTTTCCTTCGTTCTTGGTTGGGTAGTGGTAGCTTACGCGACTGCATCAGACGAGAATTTGAATCTTGGCGAAGGGTTGAAAACAACACGCGGTGTCTTAAGTCTTGTATCCTCCGTTGTCATCCTAGGTGCTGTCATGACGATGATGGAAGAGTATAAAGATAAGGGGAAACCAGCCCCGAAATGGCTAGGGATGCTATTCGTCGTTGGATGGATAGGACTCGGAGTCAGTGTTGGATTGAGATACTTACCCGGGAAAGGAGCATTCGCAGGATATGGGAAACGTCCGTCCAGTTATCTCGGTTTAACTGCATCGTTCCTCGTGTTATTGGCGATGACCGTCGTTCTTCCACGAGAAAGAAAGAAAAAGATAACGGACGGATTTGGAATGCCGCTCTTTACGGCAGGATGGGCCTTTTTGGCACTTGCGAACAGTTTAAGATACTGGCGAGCATAAACTTTCTCTCCCACACTCAGCTTCACTTCTAACCTCTAGGGCAATCGGCACAATGGACTTTTGTTGTGGACAAATTGTAGGACTGGCTACATCCGAGAGAAATTGTCTTTTTCGTCGTGTCTATCTCAGGCTTTGTTAGACTATTTTGCAAACATGTGACGGCCCATCCGTCGAAAACACCTGCAGATCCACCTTGAAGATCAGTGACAGACGGTACAGAAGGGCATTTTACCGGAGTTTTGCATTTCGGGCATAGAGCGTGTACAACTTTGCTTTTTCCTTTTCCGCTAAAGTACCATGCAGCTAATCCAATTACGACCAAGATAACAACGACTATCAGCACAGTATTTCCTCGTTTAGCGTTCGCCATTTTTTCTTAGTACGAAGAATAATATTCGTTATCTCATTTTGCCTAGATTTCAGACATCTTGACAATTCGTTACAATATTGAGATGAAAACTATAATTCAAAAAAACAGTTGCTATGATAAGGATGCCAACTGTAATAGCAACTTTACCTTCACTAAGGTCCATGACATGCATGGAAGGTGATTGTACCAACCTCGGAGTAAGGCTGGCTGATGGTTTTTATACGTGTAGCGATCATAGTTTCCAATGCCCTGAATGCAACGATACAGTCTGTTTGACAAACAAGGAGGGCTCCGTATGTTATTCCTGTTCAGGAGACGAGTGGAAAGATGAAACACGGACCAATACAGATATTTACGTAGTTGTCACAGAGGGATACTATGGCGGAGGGAAAGATAAGATCAGGGTTTTTTTTACAAATGAGGAAGCAAACGACTACAAAAAGAAACTTGGGCAAACTTCTGGGCTAGATATCGATATATTGGAACTTAGCTTATTGCAGTGATTTCATAATCTCATTTTTCTTCCTGTCCAGTGCGTTCGACTTCAGGAACAAAAATCGTCAACCCTGCGGAATCCATATTCAATTGGCAAAAGAGAACAATGTCTTCGTCGTTCGAGAACAAAAGCGATTCCGCAGAAATGAAAGAGAAGGAAAATTCTGTCCTTGATCAGTTCATCCAGATCATGCAGTCTCTGTTTGACTCACTAGGTGAAGTCTTTCCTGAATGCAAGAAGACGCGCAAAGTATCAGAACGATTCACGGTATCCGTTTTGCCGAGTGAAAGTATGCAGAAAACTGTAATCGACGCTTGGCATAAGGAAATGCAGCCATTATATGATGCGTGTAAACGTTTGGAATACGAGGAAATCGCCAGACGCGAGATTTCGTTCTTCCAAGCAATTGACTTAGCAACGAAATGGAGTGATGACGGTTTCGGCGAAGAATCCAGATCAAACTTCTGGTCCTACATTAACGAATTGAACATGCATGCACAAGTGTATCATTTGACCCCTGACCATTACGCAACCGACGAGCAGCGTGTTCTTCATCAGGAAATACTCCAGCATGTTCCGACGGGAATATTATCGAAATTCGAGAATCTGGCTGAGAGTTTGTTTGCTGGAGATGGCCAAGCGGAGCCGAACCTTCAGAATCTTAATATCATGGCATTGATGACGAAAATGCAAGGAGTTGCCTCGAGTTCAAGCGAAGCAGAGTTGGCTGAATTCGCACGGAATGCGCCGAAGATCCTCGAAATGTTCACGGAGAAAAACGTTGAAACATTGGGTATCAGTCGAAGTTCGCCATTATTTGGTAGTTTGTCAACGATACGTAAGACGTGGAAAGAAGAAGAAGAATAAAAAACTAGGAAGGAAAAAATAAACAAGTCGTGATGGAGTTACAAGCGAGTTATTTCCCTGAACCGACGAAAGTCGTCGCGTGGCAACAACCATCTACCGAGTGGCAACAACCGTCTGCCGATTGGCAACAACAGTCAGCCGAGTGGCAACAACCAACTACCGAGTGGCAACCAGCAGCTCCTCCAGTTCCCACGACCCAGACAGTTGGCACAGACGGCATTCTGCAACAATTGCCTCATTCTCAGTGTCGATGCAAAAATTCGAATTGCAATAGCTGCTATCCAATTCCGAACCCTGAAGCAGTTGCAGAAAACGCATACGATGATACTTTACAATCGACCCCAGTGACAGCTTTCGATACGCCCTGCTGTCCTAATCCTCCTCCATGTAATGAAGAAGTCCTATGGCGAGCGCAGTTCAAAGGGTGTCCACCTAGTTATATCGACAATCCGAAAGCGGTATGCGAAGTCAATCCCTACGGGGACCGATATTGGGTCACCGATTTGAATCCTCTTATTTTAGAACGATCTATAATTTCCGGCGCCAAATGGAATCCATATCAGCATATGAATGCGCGTCAAATGTTTGCTCAATTCCTCTGGGCTGATATGAAGAAGATTGGTTCTAACGATTCCTATACGAAACCTATTGGAAATCTGAACGATTCTTACTGCATTAGACAGGCCACATCAGGCTCTCCGAAATACACCCGTTTCTGATTCTAAAAACTTGCTCTTCAATAAAGAACCTAAATTGTTTTTTTCGGAAAAAAGAAGATGCTTCTTCCTTCTCATTTGACTCCAAATATATCCGCTCGAAAACAGGCGGAATGCAACCAAATTTGCAATCCGATATGTTCAGCATCCTGCAATAGTGTAGCGTCTCAAATGCATTTCACTAGAGACGTCTGTGACACATGCCCCGCTGTTTGCGATGGGATTTGTAGCTTTGCAAGTGCAGTAGCAACGCCTCAAGCTATGAAATTGTCAACGCAGACTATGCGTGAAGCAGGCATTCCTGTTCACGTAGCTTACGCTCACGTACCTTCGGCTGGCGCGATGCCGAATTTGGCCAATTGGGAAGTTATGCACATTTGCTAAAAATTTCAATAATAATAATCTCAATGTTCATCAACTCTCTTTTCGATCGATTCGATGGATTGGTATTTGTTGATTTACAGATTCTCCCGCCGGCAATCTCTATCATTCTTTGAATTTTTCTCCAATCATGGCTTCTAGTGATGTCCCTCATGTCACTATTACTTACAATCAGTTCTCGCCTGACTTCCAGGAGATCCATTTATCCAAACCACGCGCATTGGCTGGATTTGGAGGAAAAGGAAAGATGATGCTTGTCAAGATAACCGATGCGAACGGAAATCGTATTCGTGTTCAATGTTCAGCCATCGACGGTACTAAATCGGCTGATTTCAAGAATGGAGTCATTGGGTACGTAGGAGATTCCCTTTTTCGAACACCATTTGGTCTGTCTAAACCTTTCAAGTGGACGCCAGGTCAAGAGTTGCCTTCCAAACTCGGTCTCGACCTTAGTATCGAATCGAGTAGTTTCGAAGAGTTCATGTACCGTCTTGAAAGACACTTACGCCAATTAGCTCTCGATTCCTGCGAAGATCTCTTCGGATGTCAAGTGACCGTGGATACTGTCGAAAAGGGTTTTACCTCGAGCGTTGTTCCATCTGATGATTACCAACCTCGTTTGAAGACGCGCGCCTACATTCGTCCAGAAGAATCCGCTACGGAAGTTCGACCCCGCCTCGACGTCTTCGTTCGTAAAGTCGTGAAGCAAGATGACGGATCGTGGAAATGGAAGAACTTCCCTGGTACTCTACGTCATATTACCAAGAAGGTCAAACTAATTCCCACAATTGAGTTATCGCACCTACTCTTCCAGAGTGACGAATTCAGTTTAAAGATACTGACGACTCAAATCCTTATTGTTCGTTCTCCTCCATCTGAGTACTTGGACCTGTTGCGTTCACGTGATCGCCAGTTCGACTTCAACTTCGGGGGACAAGATAACGACAGTAGCATTATGCCACTCGAATCGGAACCTTTGAGAGAGGAATTGGTAAAAGAGATCGAACCGATCGAGTTCGAGACTGATTTTCAACCGAATTCTAGGCAGAGGCAGTCGATGGAATTTGAGAAGCAATTTGAAACATATGCTAACGGGACTGGATCTTCCATGAAGAAGAGAAGGGTGACTCATGACGTCGAACTCGAGTATTAAGATGATTCATTTTGATTCGTTTATTTGCTATTCTTTTTCAGTTTCCCGTTCCTAAATATGAATAAAATTTTGACAAGACTACAAACAAATGGAGTACGCCCAGAACTATCAACCTAGCTACGGGACAGGAACTCAGTCGACGACTATTTCTGGAAATCAGTATGCGCAAGATCATTATGCTGGCCACGCACAGTATCATGTCCCGCATACGGTCGGTACACAGGCACCCGCTCAATTTGCAGCCGCGGAGCAATCCACTTGTAGCCAAGGACCAGCGCCCCAAGGATACTACCCATACGCACAGAATCCTTCTTTGGCATTCGACTCCTCCTACCCAAATGAGGAAGATATGTCCTCAAAATATCCACGAGGATGTGCGATGGGAATATCTTCTCAAGGGTACGATTTGAACATTGATGCTTTGATGCCTGCTTCGTGGAAGCAAACGCCCAATTGTGGCGACGCAGCTTACGACAATACGCAATGGTCCAAATACGCGCCATCGAGACAAGCCTTTGATCGTTACATTACGGCTGCAGGTAGCGCCAGACTTAGTTTGAACACGCGATGGGGATTGAACCGTAACATTGGCATCCCCTTACTACTCCGTCAAGGACCTCCAGTACCTCTCTCTACTAACCAGGTGCCTTTCAATGACTCGTCTTACCGCAACGATCTTATCTATCAGACCGTTGGCCGTTATCCTCAGAATATCACGTGCTGATTTGGAGCCATTCTCATTACATAGTTAGCATTGTTCCATCGCCCATGTAACTGGGTACATTATTCTTTCCCACAAGACTAGGTTTCATGTTTCTTCTCTGCATGTACTGGTCTCGTTCCGTCTCACTAAGTTTTCCACCTCCGAGGTACCGGTTGTCGTTTTCGGCATTACCGTTTAATTTTGGAATTTCGAAGCCCAATGATTTGTTCGCAGGTTGGAATTCTGGTCCACTTGCCGTTTCCGGCATTGCCGCAGTTAAAACTTCCAATTGTGTCAAAGCCGACGATCCTTCGTAGGACTGTACTCCATTTGCATCCCGACAGTACAAAGTGGGTACTCCTCGGAGCCAGGGAGGTTTTCCTGATTTGTGAATATCTATGAGTTGTACGAACGACGGAGCTATTTGCATCGCTGTCACTGACGGTGCATTTCCAGCGGCTACGAATAGAATCCATGTTTGTTCAACCTCCACGGATTTTGGTTTTGGATTCGACTGATCTGAGGGCCATTGCGGTTTTTGCGGATGTAGAGGAGGAAGGGGAGGACCTCGTGGAAGAAATCCTTCACTACTATTATTCTGACTAACGAAGAGGTCAGCTCCAAGAGAAGTCATTCGGCTCGCTTTTTATTTTCCTGTCGAATCGTATTTCATCAAAAACGATTCTAACAATACAATGAACGTACAAGTGAAGACATTCTTGAAAAAGAAAATGTGGGATATCCATGAAACAAACGAAATGAAGATTTACAATGAACGAGACCGCTTCCGATTAACGCCATCCCTATCCATCCATCTCATTGAAGCAACTTCCATTTTTGCCTTAGGTCGTCCCAGCGATTTTTTCTTTGCCTTTTTTGAGTCAGTCGTTCCCAATTGTGTTGTCGATGTCGAGTCCAATAAATCGTTCCATACCGAAGTACATTCATCCTGAGGATTTCGGACAACTTCGTACTTCCCGCGAGAATGGAACTCCGAAGCTCGTACAGGTCTTCCGGAATTCTTCCTCTGCTCGAGTTCAGCAAGACGTTGAATGGCAGATCTTACGTATAGCGGTCCAAGGGAGGTTCGTGGCTTACTATGACGATGTGGATGTCGCAGAACGGTGCGGCCATGTCGTTCATACTTCTCTTTAATTCTGACATCCCATCCGGCTTGATAATAATAGGCCAGGACGACAGCATATTTCGACTTCGTCTCTTCGACCATGCAGTACCAATAGAAAGCGTCCAACAACTGATTATGCTGATCGATTGATAAAGTCCCAGGCCATAAATTTGGTTCACTTGCTTTAGATTCGAGTCTCAAATATCGCACGTATGTTCCGAGAGGTTCGACGATTGGTTCACTTGTGGAATCTTCGCCGTAATCTCGAATCCACGTTCCAGCCAATGCAAGCAGTAAGGAAGGACTCAATTCAAAAGCGTGGATTTTCGAAGAAGGAAGAACGACTCGATCGCGCCCAGACGATGCTTTTACGTACTTGTCTGACGGAGTCTTCTCGATAGAGAACTTATCAAATAATTTCCCACCGTAGACGTAGCCCCGTATTCGATTTCGAATAAAATAAGGCCTCTTCTCGTACCAATAACAGGGTCGCGAGGATTCGCTTGAACCACTGGCAAGATTCTGAAAGTTACAGAGTGCCTTATGAACTTCGTTCAAATCAGTCGCGTTTTCGACGAATTTGTTCAACGTGCAAGTTTCTTCCGAATTGCTTCTAATTCTAGAGGCAGTTACTGCGGATTTCTTGGCGAGAATAGGAAGAGAAAAGTTGAAGGTGGACAATGGAATCTCGGCGACAACTGGAGGAAGGTCTAAACGGATATCGACTTCAGACGAGGACGGAAGGGTTACTAACTCCTCCTGGGTTAGCAATGGATTACCAAAATGAAAACATGAATCAAGAGGTCCTGGAACATTCAAGCTCGAATCGAGAGGCGGCCAATACGAGATATCAGATAACGAAGTCATAATGAATTCTGTGAAAAACAAAAGAGATATTTGAATCCGATTTTTTTCGATTTGTATTTCTTTCGCTACTGCAGTGAACTTGACCTGCGTTGGTGGATTTTTTCAACATTGAGATTACAAAAAGAAGACCCAAATAGTCAAACATTGGTATTCTTGTCGTCATCATGGACCTCACGGAAACGGCCCTTTTCCCCGAACCTGCTAAATCGATTCGATGGGCCGACATTGTGGACACTCCGGTTGAGGATGCGGACAGTTCTATCGTAGTTCCTACTGATGAAAAATCTGAAATATCTTTTGTTTGTCAGGTTTGCAACGGTTGCGGGGAATCCCTGCAAGGGTTACATTGCCATACTTGCGACAGTTGGAACAATGTGCACGAGAACCAGGGTGAGCAGCTAGCCGCGACCAGTTTTCCAACCGGGAAACCCGATAGCCGCAGGTGCAGTAGAGGCGCAACAGAATCTCTCAACGACAGTCAGCAGTCACGCAACGACAGTCAAAAGTCTCTCAACGACACTGGAATTGAAGTACCGAGACGGATATCGTTCGAAGATTCTCTCTACTATCTTCAGCATGAGTACAAACGACTTTCTGCGGTTTCGTATGACCTACTGCGGAAACAACAGCAGCTCGCTGAACATGAGCAATCTTTGTTTCAACGAGAATATGCTTTGAATGAGTGGTCCAATTACTACAACCACGTCCGTGATTCTGGTCGAGGTCGAGGCCGAGGTCGAGGTCGAGGTCGTCGTGATCGTGGTCGAGGTCGCAACAGACGAAGAGAAGATCTCTCAGGAGGTCATTCACATCATAGATCTCGGCGTCGAAATACGAACCGTAGAGATCAAGATCGGGATCGAGATGAACGTCAACGAGAGCCAGTCAGCAACCGCGAAACGGTAGCCGCGCGTGCAGCAGAATACCATAACGATGAGCGAGATCGTGAATATTCTCGTTCTCCCCCACGTTACACGAACGAAGAAGAGTATCCAGTTCTTTCCGGCGCCCAAGTCGAAAAAGAAGAACGGAGTGCTCTTTTGAGCGACGACAAAGTTAAACAAGAGGAGGATGGTTGAATGGTCCAAAATTTTCAAGAGAGGATCTCTGATTTCAATCTTGCTTTTCGTCCCTCTTGTATTTGTGGATTCTTTCCGTACTTATGCATATGTAACGCCAATAAGCATCGTTTCGTGCTATAGTATTCTTGTCAATTTACCGATATTGCCGCTTCTGATGCATCGGAAACCAGTGTGGTATGACGATCTCGTTGACAGTACAGCCGTAACAGACGCAGCAAAACGTCGATTTCAAAAACAATTCGTGCGTTTACTGCGAGTTCTTATGGCGCTTGTCTTCACTGCAATCGTAGATTACGGGTTATTCAGATTTCAATCGTCACAATTCTCGTGGCTTGAAACGTTAGCACTATTTGGAGGACTCCTTTCTTTATTCGGAAAAGTACAAAATTCATTAGGATCGCTGCTTTTGTCGTACATTGCGGGCCGAAAACATCGGGCGCTTTCCATTTCCATGATTCATCTTGACAGCGGTGGAGAACCAAGGAATCCAGTCAGCAGCCAGCCGCTGGCGCAGCAGAACTACGAAACAGTAGTATAATAAAGAAAAAACTATGCCACGCATTAAGAGGCGCAGTTCGCGTCGAAATCGATCACTGCGAAACAGAACAGCGACAGTTAGTAGACGCCGTAGTGGCGTTCAAATTAAGATCGGTAGTCAGCAACTGCGCAACGGTAGTCAGCAACTGCGCATGACTCGCAAAAGAAAAATCGGCCGAATTGGCATCCGTAGTCGGCGTCATCGATTGCGGACTCCACGACATCGATACGCGCATAATGTTTCCACGAATCAGACGCTTGAACTTCCATATGAACTACAGAACTTGTTCCCTATCTCCATTCGGAGCGACCGACTTGGAGGATTGCAGCAACGAATGAGCCATTGGTACAAGTACATGAAATCCGTCCAAGGAACGGATGGCAGAAATATCAACCGCAAACATTGGATACATCTCGGCCGACTTGCGAATAGTTCGGGTTTGAAACGAGGAGAAATCGGATGCTACTGGGCCCATCGAGAAGCATGGGGACAAATAGTAAACCGCAAACTTTCAATGGGACTAATTGTAGAGGATGATATTAATTTCGTGTATACGGAGCATGTAGCTCATCGTCTCCAGGCATTTTTTGAGGATTTGCGGAATAACCCAGTTGACTGGGACGTCATTTATTTGGGACATTTCAATAAGGGCCCCTATCGCAACGAAAATCTTCAGTTCGGTTCCACACGTCTCATGCGATCTCTCGCATGCGATGGATGCATGATGTACTTAATATCCAATCGAGGTGCTCAGTTTCTTTATGAACATTCGTTGCCTATGAACGTCCCCGTTGACATTTTGTTTCAGCATCAATCGGTTGCTGGAAATGTGCTAACTTACTCATGGCAGCCACGTCTATGCTTTTGCGTTGGCGAATCCTCTGATACTGGTTCTATTATGTAATTATACACATGCATCTCCGACTTCGTTGTAGCAACCGTGATCTCCACTGAAATTCGCACATCTACATCCGAAGCCTCCTTGCAGACACTGCGGATAATAACCACCTTGGTTAAAATTACACTTGTTCGATGTTACACGACCCCCCCGACAAATGCATGATCCATACTTTGTTTGAGGAGTTGCGTAACGAGGATCATAAGAGTCGGCAACGTAGGGATAGAAGTACCCGTAAGTAGCGGCAAAAGGATACGTATAAGGATAGTTAATCCCGGCGAAGTGACGCGTCCCGAAGTGCCGAGATCCACTTGCGGCTCCTCCCAAGCCGTGGCCGGCCAGACGAAAATTAGGAACCAATCCGTGAGTTAAAGATGCGTAACTCATGTCTTACGTTTTTCAATTCGGCAATGTTTTTACTTCCTGTTATTGTTGTTCTTCTTCTTCCCACGTGCGAAAAGCAAGAGAAGAATAATAACAATCGCCGCAATAATCGCAATTCCAATCCAGAGATCGCGCTTCTTCTTTTTCTCCTGTTCGGTTGGCGTCAAGGGAGCAAGCTTATGCGAGTTTGAATTATGGACCATGATGAGTCGCGAGAATTGTTTTGTTTGTGACAAAGAAGAGAAAAAAAACATCCATGAAAAATGGCAACAATACTTCTTCCACATGATTGCTTTCAGTGCCCAAACGAAATCGATCCTCGCTGGGCCGTAAGGATCCGAACAGAAACTGGCGACACTGGATGCATGCATATAGACCGATTAGCAAAACTTGGCGAAAAAGGAAAGCCACCTTTCAAATTTTCTGCACGTGACCAGAAACGTTTGTTAGCTTTCCATGGACGTTACAATGTTGAGAAAACTCGACGACCGGAACTAGAGGACATACAGGAAATTATATTTGAAGGGGAGACTCGAACCCGAAAACGTCGAAGAGGACCACGCAAGATATCTGCAGCAGCGCGACAACAATTGGAAGAAGAGGAAAAAGAAAGAGAAGAGAAAGAATCGGCTCTCCTCGATGAATTGAAAAAAGAACAGTTGTTCCTCGAGAGCGAAAAACGGGCGGAAATCGCCGAATTTCCACGTATTTGGATCGATGAAAAATGCGAAGAAGATCCCATTCTTTACATGGATATTCCCAAGGAAAGACAGATACGTCTGAGAATCCGGGGACGCTTGCTATGCTATGATGTCGAAACGCTGTACAAATCTCTGCAGGAAGCTAACTTAGAACCTACGACTCGCGTACCTTTCTCGGAATCGCAACTCCGAAGAATCACGCGGAAGTATAGGGAAGTCGAAGGATTGTCTGATGAGGAAGCTCCCGCATTGAAAATCGAACAGAAACGAGTATCCGTTGTCCAAGCAGGCGAACTCTCGGAACAAATGGCGGAAATTTTAGAAGAAGCCGAAGTCATTCGTCAACGGGAACGGGACGCCGCCATGGCTAGAATGCTAGCGAGAGGAATTTCACCGGATGAAGCGAACCGCGTAATTTTAGAATTAATAGAACGCGGAGCAACCGCGGAGGAAGTTCAAGAAGCTGTCGCTCGGTTTCAATGATTCATACCAATACTGCTGTATTACTATATTTGTAATACTCCCTGTAAGTATGACCGAAAATCTCTATCTCTCCATGAACCGGATCGTCGAATATTAAGAAACAAGGAGGACAAATATAGCTAAAATTTACGTATGCGTTTTGCCCTTCAATTACGAATTTCTGCGGATAATTTTCTCCAATTAGAGTTGAGTTGAGGATGTCTTTACGAGAGGGGAGACGTACCGAATCAAATAATGCGTTTGCAAACAAATAATCATCATGGTAAGTCTTCCAGTTCTCCCAATCCTTTTCATCAATGTCATATGCCTCTATTTCGCCGGTTAAATATCTTGCTAACTCATCGACATGACGAGCTATGTCCTCGAAAATCAACAATCCGTTCTGAGACTTCGTAGTAGTACACAGTCCTCCATTTCTTATACTGACTCTGAATTCACTGCTTGCTCCTTTTACCTGTATCGCAAACACGTGGAGAAGAAAGCGGATTTCTACATTCTTCTGTCCCGTTCCGGTAAATATCTGTTTTTGAGACTCAAGTCTAAGTTCCAAAGGGTTGTTGTACTGGAACCTACTCAGATTCACGTCTTCTATTTTTACTTTTGAAAGTTCTGACCGAAAAAGAGTAGTCATCGTTATCTTTTCGTTCCTGATTTTTGATTTTCTTTTATGCTAGTTTCTCGGCGAAAAATTTTGAATTAGCAGTGGGCAACGAATGATTCAGTTTTCGGCTTCAAGAGGGAAGAGAAATCTGTTTTTTTATCGCATAATTTTCTCATTGTATCAAACGTAGTTATCGGGAGGCCAAAAAAAACGACATTTCCAAGAAATGGCATTTATCAAAATGTGAAGAGAAGAACTTATCAGAAGAAAAATGGCATTTATCGAATGCGAAAAGAAAGACTTACCAGAAGGACCATGGATTCAAGACATCAAGGATTATCCCGAGAAAGTATATGAATTCAAGTTTGAAGGAGGTATTACAGGAACTGTGCGGCGTCAAAGAGGGTGGAACTGGAACGGGTATGTCAGTCTTCCTTCATGGCATCCTGACTTCGCGAAAGAGTACGCCGAAATTGAAGACGACGAATTATTTGACGTCCATGGAGGGATAACATATGGACCAGGAGACGGAACCTTCGGATTCGACACATCTCATATCACGTCGGGGGATCTCGTCCCAGCAGAAGTCGCATGTCATAAACATCCCGTATTAGGCAAGTTGTTCTCGCTGAATTTCACGTATGACAGGGGAGAGAAACATTTTTGGACTTTCGAAGATACAAAGAAGGAACTAAAACGATTCGCACATGACTTTTATTTGAGGCAGATCGCGGAATAACCCAGTCGCGTATTTTTTCTTTCGATTTTCCAAAATCAATAAAAACATGTCTTCTCCTTCGACCAGTCAATGTCCATTCGTTGGGTATTTTACGCCAAGATTCGATGAATTGAACTCGAAAATTGACAAACTCATCTCGTTATCAAAGAAATGTCCGATGTCAAAAGCGCCCGACAATCCCTCTGATCCTCCCGAAGAAGTGCGAGTTGAGCAAAAGACTAATTTGAATTGAATCCTGCGAAAAAAACAACCAGGAGGAAGTCTCCTACGTGACACTATCTCGGATTCGTTGGTTTTCTTACTCGTACTCACTATTTGAAGCTGACATTCTGAAAGTATGCGTATCATTGGAATCGTCGGGAGAAAGGGAGCAGGGAAGTCGACCGTTGCTCGAATGATGCACAGTATCCTTTCTGCGAATCCATGCGAGACGGTCAATGAACTACGATTTGCGACACCGTTGAAAGAGGCTCTACGACTACTGCTTCATTTCACTGACGAACAGTTGTACGGTTCAGAGAAGGAAGTAATTGATCCTAGGTACGGAGTATGTCCGAGAAAAGCGATGCAGGAACTGGGGACCGAATGTCTACGAACCCTGTCGGAGAATACTGGTCTCGTTTATCCAGGTCCAACCACTGGCAAACCTCTGAGCATCCTTGAAGCTAACATGAACCAGCGAATCCGACTAAGAAAGCAAGAAGGTTTTTCCACGATCATTGTTTCGGATATTCGACGGGTATCAGAAGCAACGCTCCTTCAAGAAGATATCGATTGTCCCGTTCTTGTGGTCAGGGTAATACGTCCATCGAAAGACAAATCGGGTCAAGAATCCGAAGAAAGAAAGGATGACCTTCTCAGTCTCTGTGGCCATGTGACAGAAACGGAATCGGACAGAATTCGCTGCGATTTCAGAATTGTAAATAATTCCGACATTCCGGACTTGCTCGACAAAGTCTCAGAGCTTCTTAGAGTGATTTCCAGAAGCTACACTCGGTCTGAAATCCCCGCTTCGTAACTTGATGCAAAGTGCCGTCATGTAGCAAACTTGCATAACCGAACTCAGCGTTCTTTCCTCGGGGGTTCAGGAATGCATAATGCGTTTTCGTTTGACATCCTGCGCCGTCCTTCTTATGACTAGCTTTGCAGTGTACTATCCAGAATGCGTCCGTCGGGCGATACCATGTTTCTCTACGTCCACGCACCGTCACGGGTTCTCCGACCCAGTCGGGATTCACTTCTCGTAAGGGGCGAATTAATGTTTCCTTATAATTCCGTATCCACGGTTTTGTCTTATGCAAAACGACACATTGTCGTAACTCTTCGTTATTCATTCTCGTTTGAATTTTCAAATAAAAAAAAGAGAAAAAAAGTAAAAAGGACAAAGTAATGGCTGATTTAGTGCTTGTATTGGGACTTCTTGTTGGAGGAGGTCTCATCTATTATTTAGACAAGAAACGAGATGTTCCAACCTCCAAAACAGTTGCGAAAGCAAAAGCACGTGAAGGACCAATCGTTGAGAAAATTATCGACAAGAAGACGAAGAAAACAATAGCTGTCGTTACCGAGCCTTCGCCAGGTGTCGAGAAATTTCATGTTATTCAACCGGAATCACGTGAACAAACAGACAGATCCGCGGGGCGACGAACACCTTCCACAGCAGTTAAAGTACATTCTGTCGTTGGCCCACCCGTAGCTCCCCGCCTACCAGCCGGATTCACACTTGGACGCGCTCAAAAAGAGAAGTTTAAGAAACCCTTGAAGAAACCGAAGCACAAGGTAGACGTAGGAACACGGAACGAAAATCGACAATCACGAGATGCTCTCCTTGAAGCGATTCGGGAAAGGAGGTCCTTACGCCCAGTAGCAAAGATCGGCAAAAAATCCAAACGAAAAGCCATCGTTCGACATTCGAAGAAACGCACGATGATGGAGCAACTGGCAGAGAGGATTCACGAACGAAGAGCTTATATTAGAGAAGATGACGATATCGACGACGACGACGAGTGGGAAGATTGACCCTAATATAAGAACGAAGAAACTAGAGTATCAGGATCGGTAGGTTCGTCTTCCGGGATACCATCGAAAGAAACAATCGGTATATAGGGCAACAATCTCGAAATTGCGAAATCAATTCGGTCCCTGTAGCTTCCCAAAGCGGGTTCCAAGATATCAATCGACAATTCGACGTTTTCATATTCCATGGATGTCATAATACGTCGAATAAAGCTTAAGTATTGGCTATGGAGCCACGAAACAAACTCATACGCAGCTACGTCTTTCAAAGGATCCGTTCGAATTTTCTTGCATAACAACTCGTAAGAATCCTGAAGGTTCTGACAGAGATCTATTTCCTTTCGAAGCCAGACTAACGGTTGCAGATCGTCAGATACGCCTTCCATTTTTGGAAATGAACAATGAACTGACGTCAGGATTTTTCTTCGCTTTCGGCTGGCTTTGGAACTTCCGGTACTGCAGTAAGGACTCTGAACCCACGGTTTCTGTACCTCCGAATCCTGTAATCGACGGGGAATACTATATGCGGAGGTTTCTTGTAGACACTTCGTTTTTCTTCCAGAGATTCGATGTCTAAAATTATCAACTTCGTCCCATCGAATAGAATTTTACAGAAGTCCAAATCGAACATTTCGTTGACGAAAGTTTCCACACTTTGTCCAACCACTTCAACGATGTCAATAGTTGGCACTCGGTTTCCGCTGAAACGATACACGGTGAATATCTCAAGATAATTATCAAACGTCCGCTTCTTCTCATATAATCCTGAATGTAGAAGGAGTTCCCCCACTTCCTCGGCCGCTTCGGGAGAAGAAACGAACAGATCGATGTCAATCTCATGGTGATTCCATGCTTCACCTTTGCCGTTTACGAGAAGACAGAGAGGGAACGACCCGGTCATGTAAATATCATGCTTTCTGCTGGTTTCCTTTAGCAGTTGGATAATGAACTCGCCAAATGTTACTTTAGACTTCTCTTGCGTTTCGATAGGTCCAAAGAGATGTATTCCTGTTTTTGTATCAGTCTCAAATCTCGAAAAGCGTTTGCAGTACTTTTTCAAGGCCTTCAGGAAGCGCAAAGGAGCCATGTTTTTTTTTGACGGAAGTCGATCGATATCGAATAGTATCAGTTCTGTATTAAGTACGAGCTTTGCCAATATTCGTATCGAGATTAATCCGAAATTCACAATGACAACTAATCAGATTCCCCTAAAACAAGCAGAAGTTTGTTTCAGTAATCTAATGGATAAATGTGGTCTTGACAAGATAAACGCACTACTTGATCCTCTCGTTCGGGAATGGTCAATCAATTCGGGTGTTAAAGTGCCTTTCTATGGCAACAGTACTGATGGGTTCTTGGCCTCCGAGAAGTTTCGTCACTGGATGATAGGGAACCATCGAGAACAGTACGATCGGGTACGTCGATTCGATGCAGTCCACTCAGACGACTACGGTAGTTCTTTTGAAGCCGCTTTGCAGAATGATTCCCTGGCCTAACCTTCAAAGTCCGTATCTGGCTGGAACATAGAACTCAACTTGACGTCGCCATCAGCGGCGGTTAACAAACTTTGGTAGTTTGGGAATGCATTACTGTCCGCTGTACATTTGTACACTGGCACATCGCGACCGTGATTTTTGTTAAATAGATCGGCTACTTGATGTACTAATTTTCTTGACATATTGATCCGATTTTTCTCCCATTGCCTTCTGTTATTTGTCGCCATCCCGAAAAACTCGTTACATCGGTCGAGAGTCCCAGTAACTATATTGCCGCCGGCATTGGACCGTATTCCCTCGAGAGGCGCGAGTTGTTCTTCACATGTAGAGGCGATATAATAGAAACCTAAAATTGAATCCTGCCATATCTTATTTTGCCTCTCATATTCTTCGCTGCTCGTATCTGGGTCAATATACAAGTTTACTTCGTTCTCGAAATAACTTGGCGAGTCCGGGTTAGCTAGCTGGTAGTTAAAACTTTCAACCATAGAGTTATCAAACCGCACAAGACCAAGTATGTTCTTGTAGTTCTGTTTCAATACATTCAACCACAAGTTCCAGTCTTTCTTTTCAAATCTACATTGTGAAATTGCGACTGTCCCAAGATTCATCGTATTCGTCGTGGTTATTTGCATTCCTCTGCCGTCCGGACCGATATAGCTAGCGAAACGATCGGCTTCTTCAACAACTTTGTATTTGTCTTCGGATGACGCTGTTCCGCCCTTTGCCTGTGGCGCGTCTGAAAATACGCATAAGTATGGTTTCTTGCAGGTTTTGCAAGTTGAAGCCATTCCTTGCTTTAACCATCCATCCGGCTTTGGCTGGACCATATTTTTCATCGATTGGGGAACTTCGCTGTCGTCCACCAGTGTGAACGTATAGCAATTGGCGTACTTTCCGTCTATACATTCTTGTGAGGAATTCATCAGCCATTGGTTAATATTTCCACCAGAATTATTATACATACATGTTTTGTCGCCGACGCAACTCGTGTCACATGTCCCACCCGTGGCGCCACTATCCTTGACTGGAATGAATACCGCATAATTACCGCTAACCCACTTTGTCGGGATTATACCTTCATTTGCCTGTATCCTCATAGAGTTGTAGATGCAAAAGTCGTTTGGGTTTCCCGACCACGGACTGCGTGTCAGTATGGCTCCTCCAGTTTCATTGGTACAGCAACTCCTGCTGTTAGTATCTCCATCTACGATAGCCATCAAAGTAATGAGAGGCCATACCTTCTTAGTATCTAGAATAATCCCACAAGGAACATTCGCTCCCACGCCTGGGTAAGTAAACAACATAGGAATCAGATCCCTGCGGACATATGAGTAAGCTGTACACGTGTGCCTGTTAACATGCGCGCACACGGAAGTATCTTGCAACGATACTTCTCCACGTCGTAGCATATCCTGGAACCATTGAGGTCCAAAATTGTTGCATAATATGCCTCCGATGCTATCAAGATCGGTTGTAGTGTTATCAAATATTCTTTCCAGTCTTCCGAATGGAGACGATTTCGAAGAGAAAACATACGCAAATAGCGCAATCACGACAAGGACACCGAGAACAGCGATAATTATCGGTAGATTTTTTCTCATTCTTCTTTTTCAATCAATGGAAAAATTTGTTGACAAATTCGCCCCCGTTCTATTTTCCTTCATTCAAACAAATCAAATTTAACATGGGTGGATACTTGTCATATGAAGGATCAGTACCAGAAGCTCAAGTTGGCCGCTGGTCTCTAGGGAAAGACTTTACCTTCTCTTCTGACTCGTATCGTTCTTCAAATGACCTCGCGGACGTCTTCCAGCCTTACTTAGACAAGAACACGAGTATCAAACATTTCGGCTTAGTCCTAAAGGATGGAGAGAAGAAAATTGAAAATGAGGAATCTCTACTGAGTGATCCAAACGATATCGAATGGGGTCTAATGCCATGGATAACGCCTCGTTTCTGCGAATCCCGTGATTTTCTTGCCTATTTAGACTACTATGCAACGTGTTACAGCCGGAAACCGATCTTGTTGACCCCTCGATACTTCATCTTCCTCCTACTCATGTGCAGTCATGGTTTCCCCGCTCCACTTGCCGATTGTTGTATCAAAAAGCCTCGTCCTTGTTTCATCAAAGAAATTCAACGAATTCTCGAAGAAAAAGAGATTTTTGTCGACGGTGAAAAGACGATTGGACGATGCCTTCCTTTCTCTCATTTTCGATTGAAACTCCCTATTGGACGCGATGAATTTGAACTCGCATTGGCTGCACTCCCTGCGGATGCTCAAAATGAAACGAAACTCCCGGTCCTTCCTCCTAAGTATCTCAGGGATTGCACAGCATCGGTACCACTCATTACCTTCTTGCGTGGAGGTCGTCGAAACGAATGGTCAAATGTTTACGCATGGGTTCAGAAGAACCAGTCGCAATTTTTTTCCATTGCTTCTTCATCCCAATCATCAATTGAAACGTTTTTCGGATTGATGCGTCTAGCTTGGCTCATGAACTATACGCCTTGGAACGATGTCGACGGGGATGTCATTCGCTCGCCTATAATTCCCTTCCACGCTCCACTTAGCAGCGTTCATTTCTCAACTGACCCTGACGACCCGAAGAAGGAATATGGCCTCATGTTGATGGGAGAATCTTTTCGTGACCATCGTAACTATGTGGAGCCTGTTTTACGCTGGTGCATTCTTAAGCGCGAAGAATCCGTCGAGGAAGACGAAGTTCCTACTCCCGATTGAAATTGGATTTTTTGAACCAACAAATAAACTGTTATGGTTTTCGAGTCCCGTTGCAATCAGTCATTCTTTAATTTTCGAGGAGCCGCAGACGGCGATCAGGCGCCTCCTACAAATTTCTCCAGCCGAAACGCTTTCATATCATGCCTGAAAGCCGGCAGAATTTTTGCAAATAATAGAGAAGTGGTTACTGGAGCCGTTAATATTGGAGTAGGTATCGGCATAATCCCAGATCCTCCCAATGATATATCGGCGGCAGGCGATATTAACCATAAGTCCATTGATATCATCTCACCTATTGTCGGTTCCGATGACATGAGTACCATCACGATTTCGGGACCAACACTAGTAGAAGGACCGTTCCCAGCTACCAGTACGGACGATGGAGTTGTTTGTTGGGACGGTACAACCGGCAGACTTGTCAAGGATTCTACGGTCCTGTGTAGCACTTTGCTCTCAGGTCCAACTCCTGCTACAAGTACGGACAATGCTGTAGTTGTCTGGGACGGAACAACTGGTAGGCTAATCAAGGATTCAACACTAATTGCGAACTCCCCTTCAACCGGCGGACTTACTTTGGCAGGAAATTTCCAAGTTCCGGGAACGAAGGTGGCACTAACGTTCACGAATGTTTCCGCACTGACACCGATTGTCGGCGTTTTCACCGGATCTCCTATCGATAACTTCATTGCGAGGTTCGGAAATGTGGTTTTTATTCTATACAGGGACCTACCCGTCGTCCTTGTAGCTACCGCAACAACGGCGGCGATTGCAACGGTTCCACTGGCTTTCGTACCGAATCCACCTGCTGTCACTCAGCAACTATCCTTCACCGTAACCGTCGGAGGAATCGGTACCATTTCGAGCAGTTCCAGTGTCATGTTACGCTGCGCATCTAGTCCATTTGCTGGAAGGATGGATATCGAAATCGCGCTGGGAGGTGCTCCGATTCCCACGCCTGACATCGTCGACGTTCGTTCTATCTACTGGGATCTTTAGAGTAATTTAACCCCGAGTCAAAGGAAATCTTGATGAGTTTCACAATCTACCGTATCGACATAGTGGAAGTCGAAGGAAATCATTTCAGTCTTGGCAGAGACGAATCGTGGACTGTTCGCGAAGACAGGACATTCGATAATGAACAAGATGCAAAAAATTACATTCTTGACCGAAGTAAGATATTTACAGACTGTGTACTTCTCGTACAGCCTCTCATAGCGAGAGGTGCTTCAAACGAAGAGAAACAGAAGTTCTACAACGGATTTTGCTTCGATGATGACACATATATCAAATATCGTCGGTTTTTCATTGGTAAACCTCCCATCGAGGATATAAAGGCCGCTCTGAAAAATGATGGAGTTAAAATTCGAAGACAGTAATGAATACGTTATCCCATAATAAAAATCAAACCTCGAACAAATTGACTATAAAGTTATTTTGGTACCTAAGTATGTCAAGGCCGATCAACTTTGTCTTGAAAATATCCGGATGAAATCCTCGGACAGATTTTGTTCCTGAGAGATCTCCCTTCAAGTGACTTTATGAACTCTTCGATAACGAACAACTTTTTTTTGATAGAAATGGATGTATTTGAATAAACTGACAAGAGAAACAAAGAGATTACATGAAATGGCATCGATAAGACATGCCCATATAGTAACGGAGAATCAGCCACCGGCCCGGCGATATTCTCCGAACATTAACTTGGCGTCGATGACGGCGAGCTTCTCGGCGGTAAACATCCCGCAACTGCTCGGCTTGCCCCAATTATCACTTGGGCCTGGCCAAATTGGGTCTACCTACATCCCGAACATGAACGCTTCCATGAGAATCACTGTTCCGTTCTTAGCTCCGCATCGTGAATCAGCTATGTTAGCGGCTGCTGGAGTCTCTCACCCAGCCCAATTGCCGGATTCATTCGATTGGCGTAAATCCGATGATGTGAAAAAATCGCCGTCTTTTAAGGGGGAAACATCGATTCCATCTCCACTTCTTTTTGGAGTTGACAATCAGTACACATGCGGTGGTTGCTGGGCCATGTCTTCTGCAACAATGATATCTGACAGGTGGGCTATCGCGCGTAAGGAGCCTAATCCAAAACTGTCGACGACCCCCATTGTGTCATGCGCAACTCGTGGAGGCGTTCGTGGCTGCGACGGGGGATTTCCGGCAGACGCGGGTCATTATCTAGAGAAAGATGGTACGACGACGAATGCATGTTGGCCATTCTCTGGCTGGTGTTCAGGTGTTAAGCACTGCGCGAAAGAACCTCCGCTTTGTACTGTGGTCGTGAAAGGTAAATGCAGTCCCAAAAGCCCCCATGGTACGTCGCCAGTTCGTTACAAAGCAGTTGCAAACACTACTCGATCACTTGGCAAAGGAACGATTGACCAGATCAAGCAGCGGATAAAAGTGAGCATTTTCGCACACGGACCCGCCGTCGTGGCATTCAGCGTATTTGGAGATTTTATTCAGTTCGGATTGCATGCTCCTGCGGGAAAGGAAAATACAAACATTTACGCTCATGTTTCTAATCCCGCCGGACCTCACGCGCCTCATCAGCATCCATGGGCATCGGGGCTTGGAGGCCTAACCTCTGATGATAAACTCGTGGGTCGTCACGCTGTCGTGATTGTGGGATGGGGGAAAGGCAATCATCCTAAATACGGACAACTGGAGTACTGGATCGTTCGAAACTCCTGGGGACCTACCTGGAATGGTACTGGGTATTGGAGACATGCCGTTTCTGTTCCTTCGAAAGGAATCAATGTCGATACGGGTCTAGATCTTCCAATTGATCTTGGAAGAGGTCTATTGTTTGGAGGCGCAACGGTCTGGGACGCCGACAAAAGCTCGGGTCCTCCTCCATCTGCAAAACCGTCTCCTACTCCGAGTCCGCATACTACTCCGAGTCCACATACGAAGCCATCTCCGACTCCCGCCACGACATCATCGAAGCGCCACCAGTGGATTCATCTTGCCGTTACTATCGGAGCAATCCTTATTGTTCTCGCTATTTTGTTCGTGCTATTACGCAAACGAAAAACATCCAAGTAAAAAAACAATGTGGAATTGCGACGAATCATTTTCTTCTTCTGAATGCAAGTATGCAATGGGGGAAGTTCAACGTTTGTTCTTTGAACCGTCATTTCAGGATGCGGTAGGGAACGTTCCAGTATGCGTCACATGTCCCACGGGAGCTCATGAACCTAAGAATCTTCAAGCAGATCCTAATTGGTGTAAGATGGTCACGGACATCAAAACATATTACAAAAATACGACCAAAGAATCTGTTGACCCAACTTCATTGTATTTTGCGGATTGCTCAAGTATCGCTCAGGAGACTAAGGCGAAACTAAATAGACTGTCGCTTCGACAAATGAGGGAGAACGGTGTTATCCCGCTTATTTCTTCCGATATGGACGATACGATCTGGAATACATTCGCAGAAAGCGTGGAGGAAGGCTTCTGTTTCGATCCAGAAGATTTCGACAAGTTCTCATTCGAGAGGAAAATGCCTCCTGTTCCACCGGCTATTTCGGTTTTATCATTCGCCGTCTCTCTTGGTATCGTTCCTGTATTTATTACTGGACGAGCTGCCACGAGGGAGGAAAGTTCGTTGACGCAGAGGCAACTGGCGGGGCCGCATTTTAATCTTCGAGGAGGTATCGATTACTGGGGAGGACCCCTCGGGTGGCAAGGAAATCACGGTCAAGATATTGGAGACGGGCAAGCAGTCCAATCTTTGGACGGAGTCTTCTTTCATAGCGGAAGGAATACACGAACGAGTGGAGGGTTATCCTCATCTGAGTACAAAATCAAGACACGTGAATTTATCGAACGCAACGGTCTTCCTGGTGTGGGACGTCATGTAAAATTCGTCGCTGCACAGGGAGATCAGTGGTCCGACAGTGGTCCGTTTGGGGGATTCCGAGTCAAACTACCTAATCCGATGTATTTCCTTCCATGATTAACGGGTAGAAGCAAGATGTTGCGCGTAGGAAACACTAAGTGGATCTAAGAGATGAGCAACAGAATCGGAAGAGAGCGGTGGAATTCTTGATGGTTTCGTGTACGACTTCGTAAACGATTGTCTAGCGATGGGTCGCAGAGTCTTTGGGGCCGGTAATACAGATTGTCGATGCAGACGTTCAAGTTTGTCTACTCTCGATGTACAATAGATCAGAGCGACGACCACTATCACCAGTAGAATCGAGAGTAGAATCCAAATTAGCCGGCGACGTTTCTTCGCCTGCCGTTGCGCGGCTGCTGACTCCTCTGGTGTTGCTGATACCATTTTGTTAGTCGATCCTTTTTTAGTATTTGTAAAGATGAATTGAATGGAAACGTTCGTATCTCCCACCGTGCAGCCGATTACTTTCGCGGAGTACGATACTCCTGAACTCGAAAAGAAAAAAGAATTTGAAGAGCCGAGACCAAGCAAAGACGATTGGCTCGCTTATTTGGGAGGAGTTCTTACGTTCGGAGCTATTATCCCGCAAATAGTGCACGTCTGGCGCGCGAAATCCGCCGATGATTTGTCCTATACATTCATGTTAATGACCTTTATTGGCGTTAGCTTTTTGCTCCTACATGCACTGATAAACGGTCTAAAAGTTCATATCTGGAACAACATGTTCTTCTTAGCTTTCTATCTCGTGCTCATCTTCCTCAAATTCCGTTACGGAAAACATTAGGAACTCCTATTGTTGGTTTTTTTACTACATTTTTACACTCGAAGCAAACTCTAGGGAGCCATGTTATTGCATAAACATTGCTGCTTCTTATCGCAGATGGTCATTTCCTTATTTGGTCCTTGTGGACACTCGTGGCAAGGACGCAAATCACGCTGACCATTTGATTTACGAATAGCCCAGCAGAATGAATTTTTCTCTAGAAAACATCGCGGTTCACCGTTACGGACACAATGAGATGCAGATGAAACATGTGAGGGATTCGACGAATACTGTTCAACGTGAGCGAATTTCGATTTGTCAGGATGGTGAGTACGATAACTCATAGTAACTCTTTTTTTATTTACACGAGTTTTGCACGAATTGGTTCTACAGGATTTGAAAACAATTGTAGAAAGAACATTTCAAAGCAAAATACAAGATAAGAGCCCCAGTTCTTATGATTCATTTTCGACACCAGTTCATCTTTTGTAAGGTTCGGGAGCGTATCGAGAAGACCTAACCACCGACGAAGACGTCGAGATGTAAATATGCTTTTGGCGCATTCAAGGAGCAACATAGGAGAAATTCCATCAAAAGATTGCCAGAGTCCTCCGAACAAGATGGGACTGAGAATACGGAGATACTTATTCCATGATTCGAGTCCATTCGCTGAAATACGAGTAACCAATGTCTCCGGAGAATCGTTTTGAATTTTCTCCGCTGGAACACCCATGTGGTTGGTCAAATAACCTCTCAGAAGCCTCTCGTCGAATATTGTACGACATAAGTTTAGTGCTTGAAGAGGTTGATAACGAGTCATCTGTTTAACGACGAATCGTAAGCGTATGAGAACAAAACCATCTTGGGGAGGGATGAAATTGGTGAGACAAACGAACGAGACAGGGAGACTGATACACATTATTGAATTGGGAGAAAGAAGAAATGAATCGAATCGATAACTGCCAGGACCAAAAAATGAAAAAAACGGTTATGAACTCATGGCGAAACAAAATTGTGGGATATGTCAAATTCTATTTTTAGAACCATACTGCAGTAGGCTAATCTAGGAATGTCCCGCAAAAAAATTTTCTTTCGCTCCTTTGCGTTGCTGATCTTTTGCGTTGCTGATGTCACTTCTCTATCTTGTCTTCTCCATTGCAACGATGCTTTCTATGACCTCTACTATTCCTTCTGGAACTTCTGCTTTCTGCACGAAGGAACCTGAGATCCTTATCGAAGCTTCTACTCTCTTGTCGCCTTGTCAGTTCTTCTCCAGCGAACCCCTTGGCAGCTCTAATCACGAAGCAGTCGACAGATTGATGAAATCGTCGATGCCTGACTTTCCTGTTTCTCCATCTCCTGTTTCAATCGTCTCACAAGTGACGGAGCCAAAGGAGATCTCGTTACCTGTATCTGAAATCCCGTCTCACCCGGAGGACCAGCAGCGCCTTCTTCTCGATCGCATCAATGAGTTTCTCCCTCTCCCCGTTCGCTTCCGGGCTGCAAGCTTTAATTCCAAAGTCGATGACCGAAACTTTGGTTTCATCGTCCACGTCCGTCTGCGCACCCTGAAGTCTGGCTCCCAGTCTTTAGAAGCCATCGTTTGCGATTCGAATTTCTCCATTTTGACGGCCAACAGGGCTGCGCATTCGTGTCTTGTCAACCTCTACGAGTCGTCTAATTTCAATGCTCAGAGAGTCTCGGTCAATGCATTTAATGCATTTTATGTTTTCCTCGGTGGAGAAAGTAACAAGAAATCAGAGATTTCCGATGGCGGTGGATATTGGGCTCCTTTGAACAAGATGATGCCTCCTGGTTTGCGTCAATTGAACATGGAAGCCATTCGAGAATGGTTGACCGCTCCACCATTCGATATCATGGAGACGTCGAAGCAAGCTTCCATTCATCGTCGTAAGTTTCCCGACTGGAAAATGGTTACTCTGTCTGCTGAGAACTACCGTATGAAACGGAAACGTAGGCGTCGAATGGATGTTCCGTCAACGACGGATGACGATGGATTTGGTAACGATCTCGATGAACCTATGGATCCTATGTTGTTTGACTCTGAGGAAAGAGGAGATGATGTTTCTCTGATTCGTCAGAGAAACATTCGTCACACGAAGAAGATACGGTCACTCTCTGAGCAAGATCTTTCTCTAATCTCTCCACCATCAACTCCAAAGAACAATCCTCTTTTCGAGTCCCCTCCTTTGGTGCAGAGACGTAGACGATTCTCGGATCTATCGCCATTGAAGGCTCGCAGAAGTTCAGGTTTCTGTTTCAGTTCCTCTGAAAGTCAGAAATATTTAGATGATTTTTGTTCGTCTTTGCGAAACTTTATGCGTTTACCCATTGTGGATTCGTTTTCAAAACAAACTCTTCTCCGTTGTTTTTCCATTCATTTGAAATCATCTATGGATTCTGCTAAGAAACATTGAAATGAAATAAAAATACTTGTTCGTTATGGAACTCGATACGGATCTCGATGCGGAATCCGAAAACAAGCGAGAAATAATCGTCGGTATCGATATAGGAATTCGAAACCTAGCCTTTTGCGTCCTCTCATATGACTGCTGTTGCGCGGCTGACTCTTCTGTTGACGGGAATCAAAATAGTCAGATAAAACCAGCTATAGAAACATGGGAAGTCATCGATATCCTTCAAGACAACGGTATTCGAAGGAAACGTGCCCGTCATCTCAATCGCGTCCTCCTCTGCAGACTTATCGGCGCCTCAATGAGTAAACGCGAACATCTGTGGAAACAAGCTCGAACCATCGTCGTCGAGTCGCAACCAGCTACCGGAGGAGCTCTTGTTGCCCAAACTGTTCTCATGTGGTTTCACCAGATGAAATACGATATTGTCTCGCAACATGCTTCGATGAAATTGAAATTGAATTTGAATATGATCACGAACTCTCCACCAACAGAAGTAGTTGCATCATCCAAGAATACATATCATCAACGAAAGAAACGTGCAGTGGCTCTTGTCAATTGGATTATCGATGAAAAGTTTATTCAAATCAATTCTGACAATCTGACACTGTGGAGAAGTACAAAGAAAAAAGACGACTTGGCCGATGCTTGTCTTCACGCGCTTGTCTTTATTCAGAGGAAGTCGCGCCCTTGACATTCATTTCGATATCGACGACGTCATCTTCTCGTCGCTCTTGCAAAAGAATGTAGCCCGACAACATGATCCCGTATATCAGGACATTAACGACCAATAACGTCTCGAATAGGGCCATCTCTCAAAGTTCAATTTAATTTCTTTTGGGTTCTACCGTTGCGCGGTTTTGCTGCGCTTGCGGCTGGCTGCTGACTTCTCCTCTTCTCCGTCACGTTTGCTTCACGAAGAGCTATTACCCCACTTGCAATGTATATGGAGGTAATGATGATTATGAAAGTAAACAGGGGATCCATATTTTCTCAAACAAGCGAGAACGGATGTTGCTGAATGCGTTGAAATGACGTGTCAGATGTCGAAGTTTCCCACAATTTTTATTTCCCAAGAAAACTGAACGGTTTGTTTGACCCATAATGGATTTTTTGACAGTGAAACAGGCCAAGATTGTACGTGACACCATGGAAGTTGCGCGAATAGACATTATTCTTGGACTCGCGGATCGCGCCAAAAAACTCTTGGAAACTGACACAGGAGACAAATATTATTTAGATGATCTTGCGCGTCTGACGAAACTTACACTCAGTTCAATATCTGATTATCTTGATTCCATGAAGGATTCTGAAGACGACGAGGAAGACGATACCTATACTATCTCGTATGAGTCTGAGTCAGAATCAGAATCATCAGAACACGACGTTGGGGATCCGCTCTGCTCGCGCTACCAAGGAGACAAAAAGGTAGTCGATGATGCTGACGATGTCAAGGATCAGAATTCCGAACCTAAAGATGATAATAATTTGTAGCTATCGTTGTCCAAATCGTTTCCATAATACAAATGCTCCCAATATAACAAGTGCCACGACGATCAAAAATACAAGTTCCTCATTTTCTCCCAAGTCAAACTTTTCCAGTTTCTGTTTTTGTTCGCGAATGTGAGGAGGAGTATAAGGTGGAGCAGGTGCTGGTGGAGGACGTTTGACTTTCGGATAGCATTCTCCGTTTGATTTCATGACATTTCCCGTTCCCAAACAGCCAGTCATAGCCAGCGTTCCTGGTTTTAATGTTGGCACTTTACCCTCCGAATCACAGGAGAACTGGCTACGGATGCTAGGTTCGCATGTGCAAACGATATCTTCAATGTCAATGGATACGTCCTTATTGTGCCAGAATCGACGATAGAAGTTGAGGTACTCATTTTGCAACGGAAGTAACTCCTTTGTTTTCGATTTTGCACGATGCGCGACGAAACATATTCCACCTGTTGACAAGAAGTAGTCCCCAGTGAAATTGCTCGTATCCACCAGAATCGACTGGTCTGTAATGATAGTCTTGCTATGAAAAATTCCATAGCAATAGTCCTTATTGCCACCTCGGCAATCAAAACGTACCCATTTCGTATGCATACTCCCGGGAGTATTCTTATTGATGTCGTTTTGCAAATGCATCAAGTCTGAAACATTGGACGGACTATATCCACATGGTTCAGCCGCTGTTGAACCAAATGAACGACGCAATCCAACGAGAACTTTCACGTTGACGCCACGAGCCGCTGCATCTCGAAACATCTGAAAAAGAGCGGGAAACTTCGCCGTTAGTGGCGTTCTAACTTGCTTATTGAATTCGTACTTCGTCGACTGGTAGAAATCCGTCGCATTTGAAATATCCATCGTTGCCAATAGAATATCTGTTTGAGCTCGTTTCGTGACGTCTCGTATAGCATCCAGGTCAAAAGTACGACTCATGGCTCGGGCAGTCGCTAGAGGCGTTGCGGAAATGTATACGTGACAATTAGATTCGTGGCCGTGATACTGACGTGTTGAGTCATCCATTAACTCTACCGATAAGGGCTCGTGCATATTGTACCAACTCTGATACTTCGCCAGTTTTCCTGCGTCTTTTAATGCTTCCAAGGCCGTGATTCCCTCGCCGCGACATTGCAAACAAGCTGACAAAACGTAAAAGTCAACAACTTTCTGCAAATCATTGACTAAACTAGCGTTGTCATACAGCATAAGGCCACTCTCTATGGCAATTGGGAATTCCTGATTCTGAGCTCCGACATAGGCTGCGTTTCCATCCCAGACGTAGAGTTTCGTATGCAAAATTCCAGTACTCGGTCCATGCCATGGCTCAATGAAGTCAAGAGATGTCTGGTCCGATCCTACGAAATAACTACCACGTGCTGGGAAGTAATTCGTCCAGTACAGATGAACGTTGGAACGATTCCCTTTTAAGGTCGTAATTTCACGGTAACTCTCGTCCCAGTTTGCGTTCGGAGGATATGTAAAAATGAGACGAATAACAACGCCCCTATCTGCTGCTTTCATCAAGGATTGAAACCATTGGGCCGATGTTCCTTTCGTTATTGTCCCACGACTGCCCATCAATGTTGAATAAATGAATACGCAATCGATATGTTTCTGAGCGCGATTCGTTGCGGCAATCCAAGCACTGTACGTATCTGTGAAATCCTCAGCTTTCGTCGGATTACCATCCGGTGGATTGAAACGATTCATAGCCGTTGTCGGAAATATAGAGTCCATTTCATGACCGTATTGCGAAGGTGGAATACTAATAACAATACGATACTTGCAAATTTCAGGTTTTGACGACGACGACACACGCTTATCCGTGACAGCTAATGCTTTGCATCGGTCCCAAGTTCGACTGACTGTATAAGGGGGATTTGCCAATGAATCCCCAGATCCTAGCAGACAGTTCGAATTCGTCAACGAAACCAAATCCGAAGGAAGACAGCAACCTGTTATACTCTGTGGTCCCGTACAAGATCCGAGGTACGAACCGTCAGAAGTACGGAAAAAACTCCGTGAAAGCCAAGGTTTAATGCGATCCTTGCATTTCTGTGGAATCGAAGAGTCTTTCATTAGTTCAGGACGTGTTTGTAACGGTCCGTATGCGAAACATTCATCAATATTTTCCGCCGATTTCTCTCCGCCACAAATTCCCCAACGTTCACCAAGATCCCAAACAAACGGACTTTCCCAATCGCGGTTGAAATAATTTTGGAATTGGTCTCTTAGACTATCGCAGTCCTCAATTACGATACTCACGCCTCCCATTCCTTCGTAGAATGCTGATGACAAATTCTGATTGCCTATGTAGATTCGAGTTTCATTTAGAATGTACTTACAATGATAAGCACTTGTTCCTGTCTGTTTCTTAAAATTCGAATACATCTGAAAGGCGTCCCAGACTCGCAATGCGAAAGTTCCCACACTACCACTTGAGTCTTGACGACATCCACTCATTTCATTGACTTCATTCTGTAAGCGCAGTAGAGCCTTATGGCCGTCAAAAAGACGGGACCGACCTAATGCCTCTGCTTCTTCATCAGTACATGGTCCATCGTTAGGTTTTCGAGGACCGCATCCGGCAGCAGACATAAGGACACGAACATGAACTCCTCGTTTCACAGCGGCTACTATCCATTCGCGTAGAATGTCGAAATTTTGAAAATTAGGATCCATGTTCGCAATGTCCACGTTTGTCTTCGCGCAATTGATGGTCTTAGCAAGCGCTACTAGATCATAGGTTGAATTTGCGTCAGCCGCACAGAAGTTAGGAGGACCTACAGCTAAGTAGAATTTACCACGGCAACTACTACCATAGAAGGAAGACTGCGTTATCAACGAGTCCGTATTCCATAGAAATGAAATGTCGTACTGCTTGCATTGGTAGTTCTGGTAACCCGACCAATCGGCCACTTGCATACCCAAACGATTGTACTCATTGTACAAATTACGACATCGAAACGGTTCCAACTTCTGAACGAGACCAGGCGTCATATTCAGTGAATGTAAATTCGTATCGTTCCGCAAATTGCCCATGACGCCTGTCACTTCCAGGATCGAAGGTAAATTCTCCGATATTCCTCTCCAACTCCGGGCATTCGGAGGAACTTGTGAACTCCACTGATTTCCAGGTAAATAATTCATGAATCGGTAATTTGAATAACCGACGAATCGAGACTTTCCATCGCTCCCACTGTCATCAAAGAGGGCCTTCTTCCAGGATTCCTGAAATGTATTACGCCAAGGTCTCAATTCCGAAGCTTGCTGCAATAAACCGGCGTAAATAAATCGGTTCATTATCGCAATTCCTTCCTCGGCTAGTTCGGGGCAATTTTCAATAGTTATCCCGATATCCTCGTCGTCAAATTCAGGATTCTGACTCCCGACGTAGAGAGCTGGGTAACTCTTTCGGTGCCAAATGTACATCTTCGCGTGCACGATGTCCCCAAACCACTCAGGAACGTCAATTGTCCACGGAAACGTCTGCCCGACGTTTGAAAATGAAATGAAATGGATAGGAACGATAATACCTCCTGCGTCAAGAAAGCTCTGTCGTTGAGCCGTCTGAAACGCGTTTCCCATTCCGATACTGCCAGGTCCTTTGAACTCTGTTTCGACAGTCATGATCGAAATCATCGTGACGCCGCGTTTCAAACCTGCTAATATTGCGTCCATAATCGGACTGCTCCAAAGAAAGAAGACTGAAAACATAAGAAACCGGTCTCCTTCTTGTAACGTGTTAAGTAAGCGCGGAAATACAGTATTGGTATTTCCCCACCAACTTTTAATTGTCTGATCTTGACTTTTACCATCTGAAAGCCATTGCACGTTCTCAGTTACAGTGTAGTAGGCTTCCGTTTTCACGTTTGTCGTCTTGACGGATTCCGCTGGAGAACATTTGAAGTCTTCGAAGGGACGTAAATCCATCTTTTTTACGTATTTGTATTTGACACATTTTTTCGTGCGACTTTTATTTTAATTTTCTGAGCCCGGAATCGTCTCCGTTGCCTCAGAAATGGATTCATTTCGTCTTTTCAGAGACGCTTCGTCGTTGCCCCATTTCGGGTCTATTTCTGATCCTTTCCTCAGGTGGTCAGTAGCCCACATGGGCTGCAAATTAGTGTAATGGAAACACTCTTTTTGCTCAACTGGGTCGGTTACGTCGAATAAAGATACTGGCAAAAAATGATCAATATGCCACCCGTATCTTCCTTGATTTTCCCAAGTCATTTCTTCGTCAAATTGCGATTCCAGATGCTTCCTCAAAGTTTCCGCGTCGCAACCAATAAGATCGAATGTCTTTCCGCGCTTGCAGGACCGATGTTTCTTCGAAGCGTGCCAAACTCGAATACGACAGATATTCGCAATTTTCGCTGCGGGATTCCGGTTTAGATGTTTTTTCCTAATTTCATGATTGCGATCTTTGAACGATTGCGGACTGTGCCGAATGCAGAAAGAAGTCGTCGCTTTGATATTCTTACATCCATCTACGACGCATCGTACGACATCTGTTGCATGGGTATAACAGAGTCCTTGGTTCCGAGTCTTTCTTTTACATCCAGTGATTCTACAGATGGAAGATGCACCGTGTCTGGTACATTTGCCTAATTTGATAGCTCTATTCTCGCATCCTAACTCATTGCATTGACCTGTTCCGTCGTGTTTCCAGCAAAAATCCTGGTTCCCGATCTTTCTCTCGCAGCCGTCAAACTCGCACGTTTCATATCCTCCGTGCTGCCTGCAACGGTTCTTCAATTTCGCATACTTTTTGCATCCATCCTCCTGACAATAGCGGCAATCTAATTGCGATTTCGTGTCCGGATTCCCGGACATAGTTAATATTGAAATATTGTTCTTTTCGTACCTAACTATATCCGAACGAACAAATGCAAACAAATCGATTGCCGAAAAATGCAACATTGAGAATAATAGAAACTGTACTCACTGTAGAAATCGGTCGTAGGGTTCTCCAGATATGATTGCATTACAGAACTCCTCCGAACAAAACGGAATATGCGTCGCTAGCGTACGTACGTCTACCTTTCTCTCTTCCGTTGGGAGGTTATAAACTAAGCAATATGTCTGCGCGGCCTCCATTCCCCTGCTCCATCCTAGATCAGTGTAGAAGACTGTTCGGTCGCACCTGATACGCATTCGTTGACTCATGGCGATGGCGGCCTCTCTAGTACATATGTCCCACTTCGGGTCGTAATCGGAAACGAAAAGATTTTGAGCGCGAGGATGTTGCGTCATCCAGCCGTGGCTAGCGTATGGACATTCGTCGTGTATAACGAGGGCGTCAAAACCGCATAGCGCCAAATATCGGACATTTCTATCGATATCACCTGAATATGGGCTTTCAATCATTACTACTGCCATGGTCGTCAACGGTTCTTTTGCGTTCGCAAAACGCGACGTTTTTTCCGTCTTTTTGAAATTGACTAACGACAAAATGGGCAACAAGTCAGGTAGGCGAAGGAAAGCTATTTCGTACCCAACGACTCAAACTCCAACTGATAACGAGATTATTCCGTATAAAGAACAGAATGAGACTGCGAGAAATATACTAATAGAAAATGTTCAAGGGATCCCTGACGACGACGATATTAAGGTAGCACTGGCGGTTCAGCAATCCAGGGAGACCGGCCCTCTGAAAAGACTCGATTATATTTCGATATTGATTAGACTCAACCCAGCTAGAGATAACGCTCTAATATCTCAGTACAAGATGAAAGATTTAACAAAACTAATTAGGTACGAACTCTACACGAGTCCATTAACAAATGTGGTACAACGTAACAAGGTTGTTATCGAATGACGACCGATATGTTCA
>SDBT01002188.1_pt1 | contig 34827 bp, 24 predicted proteins | sample 2277101 | NCBI WGS metagenome assembly SDBT01 (sample SAMN10404973, study PRJNA504765) | marine sediment metagenome | isolation source: marine sediment core GS10_PC15, 103 cmbsf | place: Arctic Ocean: Southern Knipovich Ridge | collected 2010
CCCTGCTGTGGAGCGAGATCACCTGTCAGAACATGATTGATTGTGCCCGGGCTGGCATCCCAGCCGAGTTGGTCTCCATGCCTTTGGCTGGCGCAGCGGGTCCCGCCACTCTGGTCGGCTCGGTCGTGCAGCACGCCGCCGAGTGCCTGAGCGGGATCACCATCCACCAACTGGCTAAGGCCGGTTCTCCCATCGTCTGGGGCGGTTCGCCCGCCGTTTTCGATATGCGCACCGGAACACCCCCTATGGGGGCCATCGAGACCATGATGATAGATTGTTCCTACGCTCAAGTTGGCAAGAGCTTGGGCCTGCCCACCCACGCCTACATGGGCATGAGCGACGCCAAGATAGTGGATGCCCAGGTCGGCTTCGAGTCAGGCATCGGCAACATCATGGCCGCCCTGGCCGGGGTGAACATGGTCTCCGGAGCCGGCATGATGGACTTCGAAAGCTGTTTCAGCCTGGAGAAACTGGTCATAGACAACGAGCTGATCGGCATGGCTCGCCGTCTGATACGGGGCATTGATGTCTCAGAGGATCCCCTGGCCACCGACATCATACGCCAAGTCGGCCATGAAGGCAACTTCCTGCGTACCAAGCACACCAGAAAGTGGTTCAAGCGGGAACAGTTCATCCCCTCTTCAGTGATTGACCGCGACTTCCGCCAGACTTGGGAGACCAAGGGAGGCAAGGACATAGTTGAGCGAGCGCACGAACGGGTTGAGCAATTAGTGGCCGCCTACCAGCCCAAGCCCCTGCCCAAAGAGGTGGAGGACGAGCTAACGGCCATAACCCTGCGGATCGCCAAAGAGCACGGGATGGGGGAACTGCCGCCACTGTAGCCTGAGGGAAACGAGTAACGAGACAATGAGTCAGATTGAACGTCCCAGGTTGCGTTTGGAGGTACTGAGCGAGGACGATGTGCGGCGCATCCACCAGGCCAGCCTGGAGGTGATCGAGACAGTCGGGGTGCGCTTTCCTTCAGACTGGGCCCTCGATATTCTGGAGGAGGCGAGCGCTATGGTGGACCGAGAAAGCCAGATCGCCCGCCTCCCCGGCCAGATAGTCGAAGATGCCTTGGCCAAAGCGCCGCCATCGTATGTGCTTTGCGCCCGCGATCCCGCGCTGGATCTGCCATTGGACGGCGAACACTCCTACCTGTCCACCGACGGCTGCGGAGTGGAGGTCATTGACCTGGAGACGGGAGAGCGACGGCGCTCGACCAAGCAGGACGTGGCAGAGTCGGCGCTGGTGGCCGACTATCTGCCCCAGATCGCCTTCTATTGGCCTCTGGTGGCAGCCCAGGACTGTCCCCCGGAAACGCGCTCTTTGCACGAGCTGGAGGCTGCCTGGAACAATACCACCAAGCACGTCCAAACCGAGTGCGTCATCACGGCCAGTGAAGCCCAGGCTGCCATCGAGATGGCAGCGGCCATCGTGGGCGGACGCGAGGAACTGAGAAAACGCCCCATCCTCTCCATCATGCAGTGCACCATCAGCCCTTTGGCCCAGGATGGGGGCAGCCTGGAGGCCGCTCTGGTTGCGGCCGAAGCGGGTCTACCAGTGGGCTTCATGACCATGGCCAGTTGCTGCTCCACCGGGCCAGCCACCCTGGCCGGCAACCTGGTGGTGGGCAACGCCGAGGTTATCGCCGCCTCCGCCCTCATTGAGTTGGCCTACCCAGGCACGCCCATCTTCTACGCTGCCGCTCAGACGGCCATGGACCTCCGCACAGGGGCCTACACTGGCGGAGGGCCAGAGGACTACCTCTTTGGAGCCGCCACCAATCAACTGGCCGACTTCTATGGGATCCCCCTCTCCATGGGCGCCTTCGCCACCGGCGCAAAAGAGCCCGACTGGCAGGCAGCGCTGGACAACGCCTTCGCTGGCCTGATGCCCGTTCTCAGCGGCGCCGACATGCTGACCGGCGCTGGCCTCCTATATGGCTCACGCATCCTCTCCTACGAGCAACTGCTCATGGATTGTGAGATCTACGATATAGTACAGGCCACGGCCCAGGGCATCGAAATGAGCGAGGAGACCCTGGCTTTGGAGGTCATCAAGTCCGTGGGCGTGGGCGGGCACTATCTGACCCAGCAACACACTCTGAAGCACATGAAAGGACGCTGGGTGCCAAACCTGGTGGATCGTCGCCCCTATCGCGCCTGGGAGAAAAATGGCCGGCGAGGGGCGAGGGAGCGGGCTCATGAGAAGGCAAAATGGATCCTGGCTAATCACCGCCCGGAGCCATTGGAAACCAGGCTACGCGAGGAACTAACCAAGATCATTGCTGCCCTGGAGGAATAGGTTCAAGCCAATTTGTGGAGTAGGCACAGATATGACAACGAATTCAAGGGATTCATCGAATTCACGACGCCAGATTCGGTTAATCCTCGGAACTTATCCTGAGCCCCGTCGAAGGGTTCGATGCAGAAACCACAAAGAGGAGTCATCTCTGACTCCTCTTTGTATTGTCGGCTGGTATAGGACGACGCTGACCGCTACAAAATATGCCGCAGGAAATCCTTCGTGTTCGGGTCCTGGGGGTTATCGAACATCTCCTCTGGCGTTCCCTCCTCAACCCACACTCCCTCATCCATGAACATGACGCGATGGGCTACCTCACGGGCGAAACCCATCTCATGGGTGACCACAATCATGGTCATCCCCTCCCGTGCCAGGCGCTTCATCGCGTCCAGCACCTCGCCGATCAGCTCTGGGTCCAAGGCCGAGGTTGGCTCGTCGAAGAGCATGATCTTGGGCTCCATGGCCAGGGCCCGGGCGATGGCCACCCGCTGCTGCTGCCCTCCCGACAGGCGCGAGGGATACTCGTCCCGCTTGTCCGCCAGGCCCACCCGGTCCAGGTGCCGTTCGCCGAGTTCGACAGCCTCCCCTTTGGACATCCCCTTCACCGTCACCGGCCCCTCGATAACGTTCCCCAGGGCCGTCATGTGGGGGAAGAGGTTGAATTGCTGGAAGACCATGCCGGTCTTGGCCCGGATCTGCTGGATGTGGACGCGGTGCTCGCGACTGGGCTCCCCCGCTGGGATCACCACCCCATCAATCTCAATGGTGCCCGCCGTCGGCTCCTCAAGAAAATTCAGACAGCGCAGAAACGTGCTCTTCCCCGACCCGGAGCGGCCGATGACCACCAGCACCTCACCCACTTCTACATCCAGGTCCATGCCCCTCAGAACGTAAAGCTTGCCGAAGCACTTCTCTAGCTTCCGAACCTTGATGATAGGTTCCATCTCACCTCACCTCATCTCCTCTCGCCCCGACTCATGTGGGTTTCCAGGCGGCCCTGCAATGCCTGCAGGATAACACACATGATCCAGTAGATAATGGCTGCCACCGTCAGCGTTTCCAGAGAGCGGAAGTAGCGGCGTCCCATCATGGTGGCCCGGTATGTCAGCTCCCAAACACCCATCACCATGACCAGAGACGAATCCTTGATCATAGCTACGAAGTCATTGCCTATGGGGGGGATGACGAAGCGCAGGGCCTGGGGCAAGACTATGCGACGCCTTGTCTGGCCTGGCGTCATGCCCACTGAATACGCGGCCTCAATCTGGCCTTTGTTGATGGATTGGATACCGGCCCGGAAGGTCTCTGTCATATAGGCGCCGTAGCACACGCCCAGGGCCAGGATGCCGGCTGGTACGGCCGGCAATGTCAGGAGCTTCTGCACCCCAGTCAGGCCCAGCTCCTCTAACTGCTTCCCGATTTGTGGCAGGCCAAGGTACCACATATACACCTGAACCAGCAGAGGCGTACCTCGGATAAAAGAGACGTAGAAGCCGGCAATGGCGTTGGCGATGGGGTTCTGAGAAAGCCGACCCAGGGCTCCCAAGAGAGCCAAAATGATGGCCATGCTTATGGCTCCTGCCGACACCAACAGCGTTAATCGGAGCCCCTGGATAATAAAGCCCAGCCTATCGTACATGAAGTTCACGTCAAACTTAAGAAGCCTAACTCCCAATACAAGGATGATGAAGATGCCGATCCATACCACAGCCAACTGGATGGCGAAGTTCCGCACATTGGCCCGTTGATCGGCCATATTGCACTCTGCATCGGCTGACGGTTGAGCTATCGCAACGGTGGATGTGCTACTTGTCACTAGGTCACCTCCATATCAAGCTCGTAGGTAGGAGTAAGGCCTGTTCTTACTCGACTCCTGAGGGCGCTTTTCAATCTCAGACAGGGATTCCTGGCCCTTCGCTCAATCGGCGCGCAGACGGGGATCCAAAACGTCGCGCAGGCCGTCGCCCAGGAGGTTGAAGCCCAAAACGGTGATCATAATGGCCACGCCAGGGGGGATGATGACCCACCAGGCACCCGTGGCCAGGAACTTGTAGCTATCGCTCAACATGGAGCCCCATTCAGGTTTGGGCGGCTGCTGCCCCAGTCCCAAAAAGCCCAACCCCGCCGCCGAGAGGATGGCGTTCGCCATGCCCAGAGTGGATTGCACGATGATGGGGGAAAGGATATTGGGGAAGATGTGCCGGAATAGGATGCGGCTGTTTGCGGTACCAACACATCGGGCAGCGGTGATGTACTCCATAGCGTTGATCCCGAGTACCGTCGAGCGGGCCAGGCGTGCATAGAAGGGAATGCTCACTATCCCTATGGCGACCATGGTGTTATTCAGTCCTGGCCCGCGCACAGCGACGATGGCAATGGCCAGGAGCATGCCTGGGAAGGCCAGGAGGATGTCCATGCACCGCATGATGATATTGCCTGTTTTCCCCTCGACGAAACCAGCCACCATTCCCAACAAGCCGCCGATGATCAGAGCGATGCTCACCGAGATAATCCCCACCCCCAGCGAATACCGGGTCCCATGAATCAATCGCACCAGCACGTCACGGCCCAGGTTATCAGCTCCCAAGAGGTGTTCACGTGAGGGAGGATTGAGTCGTTCCCTGAGGTTGGAATCTATTTTCGGGTTGTAATCATGTACGATGGGCGCCAGCACGGCCACCAGCAGCAAGATGCCGATAATGGCCATGCCCAGGCGCGCGGTATTGAGGGAAATCAATCGCCGCCAGGCATCGGCCCACAGAGAACGATGTTGGCGCACCGCAAAATCCACCGACAAGTCCGTTTGACGAGCAGTCGTCTCAGCCATATCACTCACTCAAATCTAATTTTAGGGTTAAGGAAGGCATAGGAAACATCAACAGTCAGATTGATCGCTGCCACGACCAGAGTAATGACCAGGACAGCCACCTGCACGACTGGGTAGTCCCGCGCCAGGATGGCATCGTACACCCACTTGCCTATCCCAGGCCAGGAGAAGACCGTCTCAGTCATGATAGCTCCCGACAGCAGGGTGCCGACCTGCAGGCCAATGATCGTGATCACCGGCAGGGAGGCATTCTTCATAGCATGACGCAAGATGACGACCCTCTCCCGCAATCCTTTGGCGTAAGCCGTGCGGATGTAGTCTTCCTGCAACACTTCCAGCATGGCGGAACGGGTCATGCGGGCGATGATAGCCATGGGGATGGTGCCCAAGGCAATAGCTGGCATCGCCAAGTGCTTGAACGCAAGCACCAGAGCCTGAGTGTCGCCCGCGATGATACTATCAAGGGTGTAGAGGCCGGTGACGCGCTCCAGGGATAGATCAACGGGGAACCGGCCGTAGGTGGGGAACCAGCCTAACTTGACGCCGAAGAAGTAGATGAGCATCAATCCTAGCCAAAAGATGGGCATGGAAACGCCCACCAGTGAGCCAACCATGCTCACACCGTCGAAAACGGAGTTTCGCCGCGTAGCGGAGATGATGCCGGCGGGAATGCCCACCACAATGGCGAAAATCATAGCAAACATGGATAGCTCCACCGTAGCTGGGAATTTTAGCTTTAGTGAGTTCGTGATCGGAGTGCGCTCATGGATCGAGCGTCCCAGGTCACCTTGCAGCAAACGGCCGAGGAAGCGAAGGTACTGTGAATCAAAGAAGGTTTTGATCCCTTCGCCTATGCTGGACTCTCCACGGAAAACATGGCCCAAGGCGTTGAAATCCAGAAAGAGCGCCTTGTCCAGGCCCAACTGTTTCTGAATCGCTATTATACTCTTTTCGGTGGCGTGCTCGCCCAGGATTACCAGGGCCGGGTCACCGGGAATGAGGTGAATGAACAAGAAAACGAGGACTGTCACCCCCAACAAAGTAGGAATCAAAGAAATCAAACGACGTATGATGTATCTGGTCAATAGAGACACTCCTTCCTACCGCCACCGTCAGTGCAGGGTATTCTTCAGCTTGAGTCGTGGGCTTCTGCTTGCAGCACCAACGGATCGAAGATCAGCCATGCCGCTGTACTTCGCGACACGGCGGCTGCAGAGACAGGTCAGGTAGTGTGGACCGGTTGCTGTTCTTTGTGCGCTTCAACGTAAATCCGCAGCGCGGCTCGTATCCGCTGTCCCCATCCATCCTCCTGCGCATTGAACCACGCGAATACGTCAGGGTCTACTTGCATCGTAACGATCACTTTCGGCTGATGGGGTAACCTAAGCGTAGCACGAGCAAAAAAGTTGTCGTCAAGTGACGGAATGTCAGAGTAATCTATCTCCTCGTCCGTCATTACGTCTAACTTTTGCCAATCAGTTCGTGAGTGCTTGCTCGTATCTCTTTCGCTCATGCTTGTTCGCCTTTCGCGCAGAAATGATGCGGAAAGATTGGTGGAACATCCGCGAAGTCTATCTTGTGGTTATGAATGTTCACTGCATTCTTTTCTTCATCCCATTCAAACCGCATATATCTATCGTGACCTCAATCTTGCAAACGTCAATCCTAATGAACATCTCAAGCTCGCTGCAGCAGCCAGGCAGCCACTAGAGACCTAAAAACAACGATGAAAGGGGGCGCGGGGACGATCCCGCGCCCCCCTTTTGCCGTCATGAGGGGCTCACGATAGAGCCCAAGCCTGGTACGGCTGAAGTCGCAGCCTCATCAGGCTAATCCGCGATCACGACTCCTTCGTACTTGTCGGCACCCACCGGCTGCACCACGAAGCCGCTGACCTTCGCGGAGAAGATACGTGGCGTGTCGTTGTGCATCACCCACAGCCGGGCGCGATCATCGTAGAGCATCGTCTCGGCCTCCTCATACATCGCAGCGCGTGCCGCCTGGTCGGGGGCAACGGCCGCTTTCTTCAGCAGTTCGGCCAGTTCTGGGTTGTAGTACCAACCCGCGCCGTCGATATTATCTGGATCGCCGACACGGCAGAAGAAGTAGCACAGGAAGTTGTCTGGATCACCGTTGTCGCCGCCCCAGCCGAGCATGAACAGGCCGTATAGCCTGCCCTCACGCGCCGCAGCCAGGTAGGTCGGCCAGTCGCCTTCCAGGATCAGCTCGGTATCAATGCCGGCCTTGGCCAGATCAGCGGCCATGGCCTCGCCGATTTCCTTGGGGCTGGGGTAGTAGAAGCGGGTGACGGGCATGTAGTAAAGCTTCAGAGGCCCGACTTCGCCCGTGTCCTCGTTGGTGACTTCCTTCAGTCCATCGGGGAAGCCAGCCTCGGCCAGCAACTGCCTGGACAGATCGGGGTCGTATTCCCAAGGATCGAGATCAGGGCGGCCCCACATGGAGGGGTGCAGGAAGGTGGTCGGTACCTGGCCATAGTTGCCGTAGAAGGCCTCTCTCAAACCCTCGCGGTCTATGGCGTGGAACACGGCTTCACGCACCTTCGGATCCTGGAGCTCTGTGATGTGGTAGTTGAAGGCCAGATAGCCAGTGTTCAGGCCGATGGCCTCCACGTAGCAGTTGGCATCCGCTTCACAATCCTTGATGTCCTCGATGCCGGCCTGCTCCATGCCGTGGATATCGCCGGCCTTGAGAGCCAGGTAACGGGCCGAGTCGTCGGGGATCACCCGCCAGATGATCCGGCCGATGGTCGGCGCACCGCCCCAGTAGTCCATGTTGGCGTCCACGGTGATGTGGTCATCCTCCAACCACTCCACGAACTTGAAGGGGCCGGTTCCCACAGCTCCCGCGCTGGGTGTACCATAGTCCTCACCGTACTTTTCCATCGCGGTGGGGCTGGAGATGGCGAACATGTCCATGGCCAGGTTGGCCAGCATGGGAGCCAGAGCTTCCCTGAGAGTGAACTCGACGGTATAGTCATCCACCGCCTCGACGTTGGTGATGATACTATCATCGTCAAAGCCGCCCCACATGTACTCATAGTAGGCGTAGACCTCGCTCTCGAAGTGGAAAGGATGATCCGTCTTCCACTGGCGCTCGAAGTTGAAGACCACAGCATCGGCGTTGAATGGAGTGCCGTCGTGGAACTTGACGCCCTCGCGCAGGTTGATGGTCCATACCAGGCCGTCGTCGCTGACCGAGTAGTCGGTGGCCAGTGCCGGGATGGCCACCGTGCCACCGTCCTCATACTGGAACAACGGTTCCAGGATCTGGCCGGTCACGCGGAAGCTCTCGCCATCGGTGACCACAGCCGGGTAGAGCTGGATGGTGTCACCGCCACGCCCAAAGATGAAGGTCTTGCCAGGCGCCGCCGCGCCCACCTTGGTCATTTCCTCGTCGAACCACTTCATGGATAGCGCGGTCAGGGTGCCATCGCTGTGCATGTCGGCCAGGATTTCGTTGAGCCTGGCCAGCAACCTTGCACTAGGCCCACGCCCCTTGTCCAGGGCGAAGGACAGAGGCTCGCCGAAGATCGCACCACCCAGCAACTTGATGGGTACACCCTCATCAATGGCAGTCTGCAAAGTGGGGATAGCCGACATCACAGCGTCCAGTCGGAGGCCGTCGCCCAGGCTCAGATCCACGACCGCGTCCAAGTCAGACGCGTAAGTCGTGAGGCTGCCAGCCTCCCAATCAAGGTAGTCAACCTCATATCCCGCGATGGGAATGTCGAGGTCCTTGTTTATGAATCGGTCGTAGGTGGTCTCTCCGGCCAGGCCGATGACCTTGCCTGCCAGGTCGTCCACCGATGTGAAGGTCGTGTTGTCCGCGTGCACAGCGAAGCCAGCCAGAACGTAGTAGTAGGGATCGGTGAACCAGATCACCTCTGATCGCTCCGCCGTAGGGGTCATGCTGCCGATGCTGATGTCCCAACGCTCAACCCAACTGCCGGCGGTGATGAGGCCCCAATCGGGAGTCTCGAACCTCACGTCAACGCCCAGTCGGCTAGCGACCTCCTTGTAGACGTCAATGTCGAAGCCGTCCAGCTCGCCAGCGTCGTTCAGGAAGCTCTGGGGAGGGTAGTTAGCATCGGTGGCGCCAACAAGTACGCCAGCCGCCAGGATGTCGTCCAGGAGATCCTCGCCGACTGGAGCCTCCGCGCCGGGGATGATGAACTTCCAGCCAGGATGGATCAGACTGGGGTTCTCGATGTTGGCGAAGCTGGAATCTTCGTCATGTTTGGCGTTGGTGGCTTCGACGATGGCCCAGTAGGCCGGGCCGTTGCCCAGATACTTCTCTGCCAGGGTCCAGAGGTTGTCGCCCAGCTTAACCGTGTAGGTCAACTCCTCCTGAGCGAGGACTTCCGCCGCCGGCGGAGCACTACTGACCGCACCCACCAGGGTCAGCAATATTGCGAACACTAAGAACAAACTAACGAACGTTCTCTTAAACATTTGTTTCCTCCTCCTTTATTTTGTTTCTGGATGTTTGGCGCCAAGCCGTCTTTCATCAGCTTGACACGAACTCTTAACCTTCCCAGGGTGCCTACCCCCACACCTGACTGCATCTTGATGACTTCTTGTGCAGATGATATCTAAGGCCGAATCAACTCCTTTCACAAGTCATACAGCTTCAGAGGTCCAGAGGTTCAAATCGCAACCCACGATCGGACGATTAGCTACTCCATCCCCAGGTAAGCTTTCTGTACCATCGGGTTTTGCCGAAGTCCGTCGGCCGTGTCGCTCAAGACGATCTCCCCCGTCTGAAGGACGTAGCCCCGGCTGGCGATCTGGAGCGCCATGTGAGCGTTCTGCTCGACGAGCAAGATCGTCGTTCCGTCACGGTTTATCTCTTGAATTATGTCGAAGACGTTCTCCACCAGGACAGGCGCCAACCCCATCGAAGGCTCGTCCAGCAACATCAATCGTGGGCGTGCCATCAGAGCGCGGGCGGTGGAAAGCATCTGCTGCTCGCCTCCGCTCAATGTTCCGGCCACCTGGCTCCTCCGCTCCTTGAGGCGAGGAAAGAGAGTGAAAGCGCGCTCCAGATCCGCGGCGATGCCCGCGCGATCGCTGCGGTGGAAAGCGCCCATATCCAGGTTTTCGGCGACGGTGAGCTTGGCGAAGACGCGTCGCCCTTCGGGAACCATGGCCATGCCCTTGTAGACGATTTCGTGGGCCTTGTAGCCGGCCAGATCCTCACCGTCGAGGAAGACCTTGCCCTGGCGGGGCTTGAGCAGCCCAGCGATCGTCCACAAAGTGGTGGACTTGCCAGCACCGTTGGCGCCAATCAACGTCACGATCTCACCCTCTTCGATGGTGATCGAGATCCCTTTCAAGGCGTGAATGTTACCATAGTAGGTATGTATGTCTTGAACTTCCAGCATCGGCATAGAGATTACTCCTCGAAGACCCTAACCCGGATGAGCCGGAACCAAAAAGGAACAACAACTCACCACAAAGACACTAAGACACAAAGTTAAGACAAAAAGAGCTTCGTGCCTTTGTGCCTTCGTGGTAGGTTTCTTGCCAAGTGCGCAAGAAATTTCACTGGTAATACTAAAGGTTTCAAAAACCTTTAGCGTCTGCATTGCTAGTGGCCAGGCCGGTAGCAGCGCCTCGCCCGAGGTAGGCTTCGATCACACGCGGGTCGCGCTGGATCTCCACCGGCGTCCCCTCAGCGATCTTGCTCCCATAGTCAATGACCGTTACCCTCTCGGAGATACCCATCACCACGCGCATATCGTGCTCGATCAGCAGGATCGTGATCCCCAGTTCATCGCGCAATCTGCGGATGAACCGCATCATCTCCGCGGACTCACGTGGGTTCATGCCCGCCGTCGGTTCATCGAGAAGCAGCAGCTTGGGCTGGCCAGCCAGGGCGCGGGTGATTTCCAGACGCCGCTGGTCGCCGTAGGGCAGGTTCTTGGCCAGGAGATCCCCCTTGCCTGCCAGGCCAACGAACTGGAGCAACTCGTTGGCTTTCTCCACCGCCTGTTGCTCTTCCTCCCGTGTGGACCGCAAGCCCAAGAGGGCTCCGATCCAACCGCGCTTCAGTTGCGGCTCCATGCCGACCAGGATATTCTCGATGGCGGTCATGTTGGAGAAAAGACGGATGTTCTGGTAAGTACGGGTGATGCCCAGGTGGGCGATCTGGTCGGGCGACCGCCCGTTCAAAATGTGGCCATCGAACGCGATCTCGCCCTCATCGAAGCTATAGAACCCGGTGACGCAGTTGAAGAAGGTGGTCTTCCCCGCCCCGTTCGGTCCGATAAGACTGACAATGCTGCCTTCGGGGACGTCGAAGTCGAAACGACTGACCGCCATCAGGCCGCCGAAGTTCTTGGTGACTTGCTTGGAAGTAAGAATAGCCATAAGTTCTATCCCCTTGCGATTATGCAGATGATGCAGGCCCGATCAGGCTCCCCCTCCCGCTGGCAAGGGTTCCTCATCGGTACGCAATTCGCGCTTCCTGATCTCAGACGGCCAGAATCCTCCCGGGCGAGCCAGCATCATCACAATCAGCAGCGCGCCGTACATCAGCAGGCGGTACTCGGCGAACTCGCGCAGCAGCTCCGGCAACCCGACCAGGATCAGGGCCCCCACAAGCACGCCAGGGAGACTCCCTATGCCCCCAACGATGATCAGACACAACACGTTGATGGAAACCAGCAGATTGAAGCTGTGGGGAAAGATCGAGGTGAGCTTGCTGGCAAAGATCGCGCCTGATAATCCGGAGAACGCAGCGCCGATGGCGAAGGCCAGCAGTTTTGTCTTGACCAGGTTGATGCCCACCGCTTCGGCCACGTCTTCATCCTCTCGCATGGCCATCCATTGGCGACCCAGCCGTGATTCCCTCAGACGCCAAGATACGAAGACCGCCAGGAGGCAACCCACCAGAATGACGTAGAATAGCTGCTCAGGTTTGATCAGCGCCAGGGAGCCGATCTGAGGTTTAGGTATTTTCAGGATACCTTGCGCGCCGCCGATCACCGGTTTCAACAGGTCTGAGAGCGCCAGGATACGGATGATCTCGCCGAACCCAAGCGTGACGATTGCCAGGTAGTCGCCCCGCATCCGTAGCACTGGGATACCCAGGATGATGCCCGCCACAACCGCAGCCAACACCGCGATAGGCACGGCGGCCCAAAACGACATACCCATACCCAATTCGGAAGTGGAGGTTAGCACGCCCATAGTGTAGGCACCGATGGCGAAAAAAGCCACGTAGCCCAGATCCAGGAGGCCCGCGAAGCCCACCACGATGTTCAGCCCCAGACCCATGAGCACATAGAGGCCCACGTTGTTTGCTACCTCGGACAAGTAGGTGCCCAGAAGACGTGGCAGAATGAGCAGTAAGATGACGCCCAAGCCGATGCTGATCCGACGCATGGTCCTTTGCTGCTGGGGGCGGAGGGTGGCGATCCGCTTCTTGACGCGATCACCGCGCTTGCTCCACAGGACCGACGCACCAGCGATGAGGATGAAAAGCAGCAGGGCTGTGACGGGCAGGAGCGCCTTGGATTTGAAGATAACCTTCAAGATAGCTGAACCGAAGAAATCTCGCAGCCTGTTGCTGAGGATCTCTGAGAACATACCGATGGCGAGGGTCCCTACTAGCCCTGTCAAAAGAGGCCGTTGGACGTGGCTTGGCAGAAGGTGGAATCCGGCAGCAGCCACGCCTAAGCCCGCCATGACACCAAGAAGCAAGAGGCTACCAACAACCGTTCCCTGGCCGAAGGTCAACGTTTCTCGGAGAGCAGGGGAGACGTTGGGAAAGAACTGCCGAACATCGAAGGCATTCGCAAGCGCAACAAGCACGATGAGAGGTATGGCAGCGAGTAGGCCACAAACCAATCCGTATAGAATGCTAACGCCTCGCTTTTCTTTGGGCGCGTCTCGGGCGATAAGGTACCCCATCGCGGCTGGCGTAGCGAAGAGGAGCACTTGTCCCAGTGTCAGTATGCCGGCGATGAGGGATCGCTTCCCGAAGAGCTGCACCATCCCCATCATGCTCACGCTCAGCGCAACCACACCGGCGAGTAGGCCGAACTGAATTGCACGACGAAGCGACAGCCGAAGCGACAGCCGTAGGCCAGTTTGAAAAGAGTCAGTCATAGTATCAGTACCTCACGCTTTCTCTTCGGACAGTCGTTCCCCCAGGATCCCCTGGGGCCGGAAGATGAGCACGAAGACAAGCATGGTGAAGGCAATAACGTCCTTCAGTTGGTGAGGAGCAGGGATGCCCAAACCCTCCAGGAAGAGGCTCGGACCAACAGATTCAAAGATCCCCAGGAACAAGCCGCCAATCGCCGCTCCGGGTACGCTGCCGATTCCGCCAAGTACGGCGGCAGTGAAGGCCTTGATACCAGGAACGAAACCCATAAAGAAGTGTACCTGGCGATAGACCAACGCAAAGAGAACGCCAGCAACCCCGGCCATAGCGGCTCCGGTGGCAAACGTAATTGAGATTGCGCGATCAATGTCAATCCCCATGAGGGCGGCGGCATCTTTGTCCTCGGCCACAGCTCGAATTGCCTTACCAGTCTTGGTTCGCATGATGAAAAAGTTCAGCCCCAAGAGTATTATGATTGTGGCAACAATGACCACCAGGTGACTTTTCAGAAGCTCCGTTCCCAGAAAGGGAATCGTGCCCTTCAGGACCTGGATCTGGGGGAACGCCATGACTTTGGAACCAAACATGCCCCGGAAAAAGTATTGCCAGAAGAACGAAGCGCCGATGGCGGTGATCAAGGGAACCAAACGCGGCGCTTTCCTGAGCGGACGATAGGCGACGCGCTCGGTGAGTAGAGCCACGCCGACAGAAACTACTATGGCAACCGCCATGATCACCAGCACACCAATGATGGGGTGACGGTCTAGGAACCCAGAGGAAGCCATAGGCATCGCCACGAGTACGGTGGCCGTCATGATACCGGACATGAAGAACTCGCCGTGGGCAAAATTGATCATCTGCAGCACCCCGTAGACCAGCGTGTACCCAATGGCGATGAGCGCGTACATGCTACCCTGGGCGATCCCGAAGATGAGAAAATCTGTCCACTGGCGCGTCGTATAGGGATTGTCCAAGACCGTGGCAATCGTGCCCCAAGCAACCAAGACGAGAATGATAGCCCTGAGAATCCAAAGAACGATCCCGATGTAATCAATATCACGGAAGCGACGTAGCATTATTTCTCTCCAAAAAGCGGAGTGTGTGGACCCAAGGCAATCCCCTGGGTCCACACTCCCCTATAGTTCTTGGGTCTTTGGGAGTTAGCATGAATAATGGGTTGGAGTCCCCAACTTGTTGGGGCTTGTCGCGCCACGCCCTCAACAAGGTGCAACCTGCGGTTACCTGGGAGACTGTGACCCCGCGAAATCCCAAAGAGCCTGGTTCGTCAGATCACGAGAGGCATCGTGCCAACAGGCAGTGCCTACGGCCAGATCAGCATGTATCTCCCGTCCGTAAGCTGCTTGACTACGATCTTGGCATCAGCGCAGTCGCCGTACTGATCGCAGGTGAGCAATCCGGTGATCCCCTCATACTGATGCGTCGCATACAAGCAATCCCGCATGTCCTGGCGACCAACATGAATCGTGCCATCGTCCTCCTGATCGGCTACTTCTTCAACACAGTCCAGGATCAAGTTCGCCGCGTCATAGGAATGGGAGTGGAAGACAGAGACCGGTGGCCCCCCGGTCTTCTCCTCGTATGCCTGCAGGAACTTTTGGTACGTACCACCAAAGAAGTCCGTGGAGGGGCCGGAGAAGTACATACCCTCGCCCGCCTCGCCAACGGCTTCAATAGAGTCAGCGGAGATCATGCCATCCGCGGCAGCCAGGATAGTGTTCTCCAATCCAGAGACCTCCTTGGCCTGCTTGGTGAGTAAGCCACCCTCGGCAACGAATACCGGGTAGTAGAGAAAGTCAGGTGGCCCAGCCGCGGAGACCGCAGTCAGCACTGGTCGCATGTCGGTGTCGCCCTTGTTGACGGCGGTGAACATCACGATCTCGCCACCGCGTTTCTCAAACGAATCGGCGAACACCTTCGCCAGGCCTTCGGTGTAGGGATCACCATCGTGAATCGCGGCGGCCGAGCGCGCACCCAACTCGTCATAGGCGAAGTCGGCCATGGCCGCCCCCTGGACGTTATCATTGTGAGCGGTGCGCAGGTAGCCGGGCTTCCAGGCGACGTTTGGGTCTGTAAGCGACGGGGAGGTGTTGGAGGGTGAAACCATTAAATAGCCAGCGGCCGAGACGACCTCTGACATGGGGACGCCAGCGCCAGAGCAACTGGTGCCAACTATCCCAATGATGGTCGGATCGGAGACGATCTTCTGTGCAGCCGTCTGCCCGCCCTCGGCGCTGCAGCCATCGTCCTCGGGTTGAAGCTCAACCTTATGGCCTAGAATTTCACCCTTGAAATCAATGGCGATCTCCACGCCGGTCTGGGAGTCCGTGCCCAACTGAATGTTCGGGCCGGAGATTACGAGAGCCGAGGCGATGCGGATCGGGTCGCCTGGCTCGTAGGTGACGCAGCCAATGGCGTCGTCGCAATCAAAGGGTTCCTCTTTGGGCGCGCAGCCAACCAAGAGCAGGCCGATCACCACAACGGTCAACATCAGAATACTAAGAACTTTACTGTACTTCATTTGTTAGCTCCTCCTAATTTTTTTGCTATTTTCGAGTGGCCGAAGGCAGCCCAAGCCTGCCAGCCCGCTCAGTATGGATTGGTCGCACCATAACCATAGGCTTTCATCACCTCCCCTCTTCCAGATTATAACAGCAATAACGAAAAAAGACAAATCGCAATTTGAGAGCGTTACACATTTGGGGACGATCTTCTTTTGATGAACTCAGGCTAAACTCCGCCGAAGGGCTCGCCGTAATCTGTCGTCACCTTCGAGTCTTTCCTAACAAAAAACCCCAAAATCGCAACGGCATGTTTTAGACCGTGGTACTGGCCTCACAAGCCATCATCGCCTTGGGGACATGAAGTGAACAGAGTACGGCTGTCTTTTTTCGTCCTGCCATAAGAACCAAAACCTGCTTTCACAAAGGCCGGCAATCCGGAGATATTATAAGGGAAAGCAGACTATTTGTCAAGGATGGTTTCTTCGCTAGGTGCATGTCAGTCTTGGGGCAAGTGTCATTGCGAGGCGTTCTTTTGCCGAAGCAATCTCCTCCGATGCGTGCGGGGGATTGCTTCGTCGCAAAACGCGCTCCTCGCAATGACAGACGGCGCCAACCCTTGATCTCGCCCCCGAACTGAAACACTCCTTTCTTCGCTTGCAGGTCAGGCTTCTGCCGGGCGGTGAACTCGTCCGTTAAAAGCCCTTTCACACTTTACAAAGACCCTCAGCTATGATACAATCTATGTAGCTGGTAAGGGTCTTTTGTAACTCCTCCCCCTCCCAGGGGGAGACTAGGTGGAAGTGAAATGGACGAACTGGTCTTCTTGAAACTTGGAGGGTCCCTGATAACCGATAAAAGCAGGGAGGCGACGGCGAGGGAGGAAGTCATCAGGCGGGCGGCACGGGAGATAAGGAGCGCGCTGGAGGCCAGGCCCGACCTGCGGCTCCTGGTGGGCCACGGCAGCGGCTCCTTCGGCCACTTCGTCGCCCAGCGCCACGGCCTGCTTGAGGGCGGCCCACCCAACTGGCTAGGCTACGCCGAGACGGGCGCGGCAGCCGCCCGCCTCAATCGCCTGCTGACCGACATCTTCTTGGCTGAGGACGTGCCCGTCGTCTCCATCCAGCCCTCGGCCTCGGCCCACTGTTACGCTGGGGAGCTCATCAGTATGGAAACGGAGCCCATCGAACTGGTGCTGCGCCACGGCCTGGTACCCCTGGTCTACGGCGACGTAGCCCTGGACGAGGTGCGCGGCTGCACCATCATCTCCACCGAACAGGTCTTCGCTCATCTGGCCGATCACCTTGAGCCTGCGCGGATCGTGCTGGCTGGCGAGGTAGAGGGCGTCTTCACCGCCGACCCGCTCCGGGACGCATCCGCCCAGTTGATCCCGGAGATCTCGCGCCAGAACTTTCACCAGGTGGAGCACGTGCTGGCTGGCTCTCACGGCGTTGACGTGACGGGTGGGATGCTGACCAAGGTCCGCATCATGCACGCCCTGGTACAAGAGCGGCCTGAGCTCAAGGTGCAGCTCATCTCAGGCCGACAGCCGGGCCTGATCAAGCGAGTGCTGCTGGAGCCGGACTTTGGGGAAGGGACGACCATTCGCTTTTGAACTTAGACCTCTGATGGGCGAAGCAGGCCGCCCCGAGCTAAAGCTCTGGGCTAAAAAACAAAGCCCTGCGGGCTAGATTTAGCCCCGAAGGGGCTTCGTTCTCTCAGCGCGGGGACTTTAGCCCCGCGCGGCCCAAGACCAACTGCACAGCTTTGAACTTTGAGCTTGGAAAGGGGAACGATGATCGCAGCTTTCTTTGATCTCAATGGCACTTTGTGCGCCAAGCACGTCTGGCAAGCCTTCAACAAGTATTTCAATGAACACCGTCGCAGGCGGCTTCTCTTCAATTCTTTCTTAACCGCTCACCTATCCTTGTGGCCGCTGCACCGCCTCGGCCTGTTGAGCCGAGCACGGTTCTTCCGCCTGTGGATCAAAAACATGCCCTGGCTCCTCGTGGGCCTGCAGCCTGAGGAGGGTCAGGATATCTTCCGCTGGGTCACCGATCAGGCCGCTTCGTACATATGTTGATGAAGCGGCCGCTTCGTACATATGTTGATGAAGCGGCCTCATCCCTTCCCTGCGCCCCGACGTGGCCGAGGTCTTACGTCAACACCAGGCCGAAGGCCACCAGGTGATATTGGTCTCCGGTGCCTTCGAGGAGCTGCTGGCTTGCATCGGGGAGCGACTGGGAGTGCAGTACGTCGTGGGCACGAGACTGGAGCTAAATCGTGGAAGATACTCAGGTCGGGCCGTCAAGCCCTGCTTTGGCCCCGACAAGGTGACTCTCCTCACCGAACTCCTGGCAAAACGTGGCCTGGAGGTAGACTTCAGCCAAAGCTTCGCCTACGGGGACAGCATTTTCGACGCCCTCGTGCTGGAACTGGTGGGCAACCCCGTTGCCGTCTACCCCGACAGCCAGTTGGGGGACTATGCCTCGCAGAGGGGGTGGCAAGTCCTCGGAGAGCCAAAAGAGACCTGAGGGCATTGGCTCCCAGCCCACAAAAGGACGAGGGTAACACTTTAGTTCTGTGCCAACAGCCACAGCCATGCCCTTCGACAAAAAGAGCCACCCGCCTACTCTATTCGTGCAGATGGCTTTTTCTCTTGCCAAATGGCCGAAATCTGATATACGTGAAGAAGCCACCGCTCCTTGATGAGGGTGGCCTCGTCATTGCTGGATATTGACTACTCCTCTTCGTCTTCCTCGACAACGCGATAGGGGGCGTCAATGTACGCAGCGGGCGGCGGTTCCTGAGACGGCTCTTCATCATCCACCACCCGATAGGAGCCGGTCACGGAGCCCATCTCCCGCAGGTGGCGGCGCACAATGTCCTGAGGAGAAAGCTCGATGAAGAGCTTCAAACCCAGCAGGATGACGCCGATGTCATCTAACTGACCCAAGCCAAGTATAGGATCGGGTATGAAGTCAATGGGAAACAGCAGATAGAGCAACGTAGCGGGCGGTATCATCTTCAGTGAAGACGGGACGTCTGAATCCCGAAGCAAGCGCCACACGAGTCTGGCATTCTTGATGATCGAAGCCAGGATACCGGCTGTCTCACCCACATTGGAAGGCTTCCCTTGTTTAGCCATAACTCCCCCTTTCGCAACACCAAGGATATTATAACCCCTATCTCACTTTTTGGCAACTCCGCAAACAGCCTGATTTGACCTTTTCGTCCATCAGTAGTATAGTCTAAACGCCACTGACCGCATAAGTAGGAGGAGATATTGACCATGAAGTTTCCCGTAACAATGTATCAGGATGAAGAAGGATGGTATGTCGTGGAGTGTCCAGTTATTCCCGGCTGCATGAGTCAAGGGGGTACGGAAGAGGAAGCCTTGCAAAATATCAAGGAAGCGATTCAACTTTGCCTGGAAGTGCGCCAGGAGAGAGGGTTGCCGCTCACCGTTCAGAGTCTCGAGGTTGAGGTTCCTGTCTATGCCTAAACTTCCCCGTATTTCCGGGTGAAAAGCCGTACGTGCCTTCCAACGAGCAGGATGGGAGGTAGCTCGACAGCGAGGAAGTCACGTTATTCTGACCAAGACTGGATCTATTTACACGCTCTCCGTCCCTCTGCACCCAGTTCTGGGGCCGGGCTTGCTGCGTGATTTGATTCGCAAAGCGGGATTGACCGTCGAGGAGTTTACGGAGCTGTTGTGAATTGGCAGGTGGACTTGACCTTTTCGTCCATCCGTAGTATAGTATAAACGCCACCGACCGCATGGCGCGGCGGTGAGCAAGATGCCCAACTTCGCTCGGCTTGGATTGTCAAATCCAAGCCAGCCCGCCGGATTTGACAATCCAGCGGAAGCAGTAAACAACTGTTTGTCGCTTGGATCGCCGAGGCGACCGAGACGGCGGGAACCCTCAGCTTGACAATTACCCTGCCCCTTGGGACGTCCCAAGGGGTTTTTATTTCCGCCCTCCGGCCCTCACTCATCAAATATCTGAGGAGGTACCGAATGAACACAAGAAACGCTCTCCACCTGGCCCTACTGACGCTGATTCTGGCAGGGCTCCTCACCGCCTGTGGGCCTACGGCTTCGCCCACGCCCAGCCCAGCCCCCACGGCGACCACCGCTTCGCCCACGCCCAGCCCAGCTCCCACGGCGACCACCACCCGGCGCGGCGGCTCCCTCACTGTGGCCGTCGCCGCCGACGTGGACGGCCTTGATCCCCACAAGACCGTGGCCGCCGCCACCTTCCAGATCACCCGCAACCTCTACGACACCCTGGTGCAGGTTGATCCCCAGAGCCGCATCCAGCCCGACCTGGCCACCTCGTGGGAGACCTCGGACGACGGGCTGAAGTGGACCTTCCACCTGCGCGACGACGTGTCCTTCCACAATGGGCGGACCCTGACCGCCGCCGACGTGAAGTACAGCTTCGAGCGCATCCTGGACCCCGACACGGCCAGCCCCCGGGCCAAGGACTACCAGATCATCACCGCCATCGAAACCCCGGACGACCACACCGTGGTCTTCACCCTCTCCGAGGCCCAGGCTGCCTTCCTCTCCAACCTGGCCTACGGCTGGGCCGCCGTCGTCCCTGAGGAAGCTGCCGAGGCCCTGCGCGATCACCCCGTCGGCACCGGCCCCTTCGAGTTCGTGGAATGGGTGCCAGATAGCCACGTCAAGCTCCGGCGCTTCGACAAGTACTTTCTGCCCGACGCGCCCTACCTGGACGAGGTCACATTCCGGGTGATCACCGACCCGCCCGCCCGGCTGATCAGCCTGAAGACCGGCGAGGTGGACGTGGTGCCTGAAGTGCCGGCGCAAGAAATCGCCGGCCTCCAAGATGAGTCCGGCATCAAGGTGATCCAGCAGCCGTTCAACGGCATCCAATTGCTGGCCATCAACAACACTCGCCCTCCCTTCGACGATCTGCGGGTGCGCCAGGCCATCAACCACGCCATTGACAAGCAGGCGGTGATCGAGGGGGCCCAGTGGGGGACCGGGGTGGCCATCGGTAGCCACATGCCCCCGGCCAGCCACTTCTACGTTGACCTGACCGAGCGCTACCCCTACGACACCGAGAAGGCCAAGGCTCTCCTGGCCGAGGCCGGTTATCCAGACGGCTTCGAGACCACCATCGCCCTGCCCCAGCCCTACGACTTCCACATCCGCAACGGAGAGGTCATCGCCGACCAACTGGCCAAGGCAGGCATCAAAGCCAAGCTAGAGACTATCGAGTGGGCCACTTACCTGGACCAGGTGTACTTCGGGCGGGACTACGCCCTGACCACCCTGGGCCATACTGGCCGGCTCGACCCCGACCCCTTCCTCAACCGCTACGTCAGTGACCGCGAAGAGGACTACATGAACTACACCAATCCCCGCTACGACAAGCTGGCCGCAGAGGGAGCAATCAGCACCGACCCGGCGCGCCGCAAGGAGATCTACACCGAGATGCAACGCATGCTGGCCGACGACGCAGTGGCCGTCTATCTGCTTGCCCCGCTCTCGTCGGTGGGACTGCGCGAGGAAGTTCAGGGATGGCAGCTCTATCCTATTGACATCTATGACCTGCGGGCGGTGTGGATTAGAGATTAGGTATTGGAGATTGGATATTGGGGATGCGACGCTTGCCGTCTTTCCTGCTCACGTTGTTGCTGATCTCCGTGGTCACTTTTGTGGTGGTGCAGGTGGCGCCGGGCGATCCGGCCCAGCTCATCCTGGGCACTGAGGCTCCGCCAGAGGCCCTGGCCGACCTGCGGGCGCAACTTGGACTGGATAGCCCCCTGCCCCTGCAATATCTGAGCTGGCTGAGCGGGGTGCTGCGCGGGGACCTGGGGGTCTCGCTGCGGCACGGGCGGCCGGTGACCGAGCTCATCGCCGAGCGGCTGCCGGTCACTCTCTCGCTGGCGATTCTGTCTCTGGCCCTGGCCGTGCTCCTGGCCGTGCCGCTGGGCGTCCTGGCCGCCGTCCGTCAACACAGTGCCCTCGACTACGGGGTGCTGGTCTTCGCCCAGGCGGGGCTGGCTCTGCCTTCGTTCTGGATCGGCATCCTCCTCATCCTATTCTTCGCCCTAAGTCTGCGCTGGTTGCCTTCGGGCGGGTACGTACCCTGGGCGGAGAATCCGCTGGACACGCTGCGCAGCCTGGCCATGCCCGTCCTGGCGCTGGGGCTGCCGGTGGCCGGGGTACTGGCCCGCTTAGTGCGGGCCTCAATGCTGGAAGAGCTGTCCCGCGATCACATCCGCACCGCCCGCGCCAAGGGCCTCTCCGAACAGCAGGTCATCGTCCGCCACGTCCTGAGGAACGCTCTCATCCCCACCGTGACCCTGCTGGGCCTGCAACTGGGGTTCCTCCTGGGGGGGAGCATCGTCATCGAGCAGGTCTTCGCCCTGCCCGGCTTGGGTCGCCTGGTGCTCTTCGCCATCAACAACCGCGACCTCCCCCTCATCCAGGGGCTGGTGCTGTTCATCGCCGTCCTGGTGGTGGGCATCAACTTCCTGGTGGACATGGCCTACACCTGGCTCGACCCGCGCATCTCTTTGGAGAGCAACCATGGCCACTGAGAGACGCCGGCGGCGACTCAGCCCGCTTCTGGTGGGGGGCGGGGTCATCGTCCTGGCAATGGCGGTGATAGCCGTGCTGGGCCGTTTCGCCACTCCCCGCGACCCGACAGCCATGGACATCGCTGCCCGGCTCCAGCCGCCGGGCGCGGCCCATCTCTTCGGCACCGATCAGTACGGGCGGGACATCCTGAGCCGGGTGATGGGCGGGGCGGGAATCGCCCTCAGCGTGGGAGTGGTGGCGGTGGGAATCGGGCTGGGGGGAGGGGTGGTCATCGGGGCGGTGGCCGGCTTCTACGGCGGACTGCTGGGCGAGGCGCTGATGCGGCTGATGGACACTTTGTTCGCCTTCCCCGCCATCCTGCTGGCCATCGCCGTGGTCGGGGCGCTGGGGCCGGGGCATCTCAACGCCATGCTGGCCATCGGGGTGGTGAACGTCCCGGTCTTCGCCCGGCTGACCCGGGCCTCAGTGCTAGCGGTGCGGGGGGAAGATTATGTCGAGGCGGCGCGGGCCGTGGGCGGGACGGACTTGCACATCCTGTGGCGGCACATCCTGCCCAACAGCCTGTCCCCGCTGCTGGTGCAGGCCAGCGTGAGCTTCGCCACCGCCATCCTGGCTGAGGCATCGTTGAGCTATCTGGGGCTGGGCACCCAGCCACCGCTGCCCAGTTGGGGGAAGATGCTGGAAGAGGCGCGGCTGTTCATGGACCGGGGGCCCTGGCTGGCCATCTTTCCCGGCTTGGCCATCGCCCTCACCATTCTGGGGTTCAATTTTCTGGGGGACGGGCTGCGGGATTACCTGGACCCGCGCCGCTGATCTGTCATTGCGAGGTGGCGCTTTTCCGCCGAAGCAATCCCCAACGATGTGGGTGGAGATTGCTTCGCCTTCGGCTCGCAATGACACCACATGGGGGGAGGAGGGTCAACCATGCTGCTGTGTATTGACATTGGCAACACCAACATCGTGCTGGGGCTCTATCGGGGAGAGGAGCTGGTAGCCCACTGGCGGATCGCTACCGATCACCAGCGGCTGGCCGATGAGTACGCCATTCTTCTGATAGAGCTGTTCGGTCACCGGGGATATGGCGTCAGCGACGTAGACGGCATCGCCATGGCCAGCGTCGTGCCGCCCTTGACGGGGACCTTCGTCAGCCTGAGCGAGGACTACTTCGGCTGCACCCCGCTGGTGTTGGACGCCGGCGTGCGTACCGGGGTGCGCATCCGCTACGACAACCCCCGCGACGTGGGAGCCGATCGGGTAGCCAATGCGGTGGCTGCCCATCGGTTGTACGGGGGGGCGGTGTGTGTGGTGGACTTCGGCACGGCCACCATCTTCGATGCGGTCTCGGCAGAGGGGGATTACCTGGGTGGGGCCATCGCGCCGGGCATCGTCATCGCCATGGAGGCCCTCTTCGCCCGCACAGCCAAACTGCCGCGCACTGACCTGACGCGCCCGCCCAAAGCCATCGGTTCCAACACCGTGCAAGCCATCCAATCGGGCATCCTGTTTGGTTACGTGGGCCTGGTAGAAGGCATGGTGGCCCGTTTCCGGCAGGAGCTAGGCCCCGACATGAAGGTCATCGCCACCGGCGGCCTGGCCGAGATCATCGCCCAGGAGACCGACGTCATCCAATTCGTAGACCCATGGATCACCCTCAAGGGGCTGCGGCTTATTTATGAGATGAATGAATGAGTAACTGGAGGGGGGCAACAACAAAAGGCCACCTGTGCAGTTGACGCAGGTGGCTTTTCTCTATGAGGGCGTATCAGCTTGAGATCAGACGGAACAACGGAATCACGGAACTTCCGCGCCTCCGTGTTCTAAAGCCGCCAACACCCTCTTCGGCGTGGCCGGCAGACTATAGATGCGGACACCAGTGGCGTTGTAGATGGCGTTGATGATGGCTGGCGCCGTGGGAATAGAGGGGATCTCGCCTATCCCCTTGGCTCCGTAGGGCCCTTCGGACGCCTCGTCCTCCACAATAATGGGCACGATCTCTGGAGTGCGCTCAATGGAAGGTATTTTGTACCTGGCCAGGGAAGTGCTCTTGGGCACACCTTCCTCCAGCACGAACTCCTCCTGCAAGGCGATGCCCAGGCCCATCACCACCCCGCCCTCGATCTGGCCAGCCACGGCCAGAGGATTAAGGGCCCTTCCCACGTCGTGAGCAGCGATGACTTTGAGCACCTTCACCTGGCCGGTGTTTATGTCCACCTCCACCAGAGCAGCCTGGGTGGCATAGCCGAAGGCGAAGTGCATGTCGCCGGCCTCGCCCAGGGGAACGGTCTTAGGAGCCTCGTAAACGACCGAAGCCCGCACTTCGCGCCCCTCCTCTTTGGCGAGGGCCACAGCCCTGGCTAAAGAGATAGACTTCTCACCGAGGAAAGTCTCTCCATTTGCTACAGAGGGGCGTCCCCGCCCCGTTTTGTGCCGTACCAGACGTGGCGAGGACGCCACTTTGTAGCGAAAAGCGTGGATGCGTCCATCCTTGAAAACCAGGCTGCCAGGTGGAGCGTCCAATTCCTCGGAGGCGACCTGGGCCAAAGTCTCCCTCACTTTCTTGGCCGCCAGGCGCACCGCGTTGCCGGTGATGAAGCTCTGGCGTGAGGCGGTGGTGGCGCCGCCGTCGAGGGTCTGATCCGTGTCGGCTACCAGCACCTCCACCAAATCGTAGGGAAGTCCCAGCTCTTCAGCCGCCACCAGGGTCAGCACCCCCACCAACCCCTGCCCCACCTCGGCCGCCCCGGCTCGCACTACGGCCCGCCCATCGTCGCTAAGCTCCACCTCGGCACCGGCGCAGTCGGTTGCGCCGCCGCCCAAGCCCACGTTCTTGTAGGCGCAGGCCACGCCCCAAGCGATTTCGGAATTCGGAATTCGGAATTCGGAGCTTGAGCTTTTAGCTTTTAGCTTTGGGCTTTGGGCTTTGAGCCTTGAGCTTTGAGCTTTCTCCACTTCTTCTTCTACCCTGGCGATGGTCTCCAGCAGGCCCACGCTTTCCCTGAGCACCTGGCCGGTCGCCGTGATGGATCCTACCCGCAGGGCGTTCTTGCGCCGCAGCTCGAAAGGCGAGAGGCCCAGCTTCTCCGCCAGGATGTCCATCTGGCTCTCCACCGCGAAAGCGGACTGGGGCACGCCGAAGCCGCGGAAGGCGCCGGCGGGAACGTTGTTGGTGTAGGCGGCGTAGCAGTCTATCTCGACGTTGGGCACATCGTAGGGCCCGGTGGCGTGAGTGGCGGCGCGGGTCATCACGTGCTCGCTGAGGCTGGCATAGGCCCCGGCATCGCCGTAGATCTCGGCCTGGATGGCGATGAGCTTGCCCTCCCTGGTGGCCGCTGTCCTCAGGCGGATGGTGGTGGCGTGGCGCTTGGGGTGGACGATCATGGACTCTCGGCGGGTGAAGACCAGCTTGACCGGGCGGCCGGTGGCCTGGGCCAGGAGGGCCACGTGGATCTGCACGGAGATGTCCTCTTTGCCGCCAAAAGCCCCGCCCACCTGGGCAGCCTTCACCCGCACCTTCTCCTCAGGGATAGCCAGGCTGGCCGCGATCTGGCGGCGGTCGGCGAAGGGGATCTGGGAACCCACGTGGACGGTGATCTTCCCCTCCTCGTCAATCGTAGCCACCCCTGCCTCGGGCTCCAGAAAAGCGTGATCCAGGCTGGGCGTTCGATACTCCCTCTCCACGATGACGTGCCAACGGGAGTTGGCCTGCGCTTCGGCGAAGCCCTTCTCCACGTCGCCTTTGCGCACCTGGATGTGCTTGAGCAGGTTGCCAGTATCATGTACCAGGGGAGCGTCGGGGGCCAGCGCCTGCTGGGGCGAAGTCACCACCGGCAGGGGTTCATACTCCACCTCGATCAGCTCCAGCGCCTGCTCAGCGGCCTCCTCCGTTTCGGCGGCGACCAGGGCGATGGCGTCGCCCACGTAGCGCACCTTGTCGTAGGCCAGCACCGGCCAATCGGGACGGACGATGCCGTGGTTCTTAGCGCCGGGTACGTCTTCGGCAGTGAGGATGGCGACCACGCCGGGCAGGGCCGTGGCTCTGCTGGTATCCACCCGCAGGAGGCGAGCGTGGGGATGCTCGCTGCGCAGCACCTTGGCGTGCAGCATCCCCTCGAAATAGAGATCGGCGGCAAAGGTCGCCCGGCCCGTGACCTTGGCCCTGGCGTCGGGGCGAGCAACGGGGCAGCCAACAGCGACCAGCGGGCTTCTTGTCGCCGGGAGTTGCGGTGGTATACCCTCCCCCACTCCCCGAATCGCCTGGATGATTCGAGTATAGCCCGTGCAGCGGCAGAGGTTGCGCTTGAGCGCGCTCTTGATCTCCTCGTCGGTGGGCTGGGGCTTGGCGTCGAGGAGAGCTTTAGCAGCCATGATCATCCCCGGCGTGCAGAAGCCACACTGCACCGCCCCGTGCTCGATGAAAGCCTCTTGCAGAGGATGCAACTCACCGCTCTCTACCAGCCCCTCGATCGTTTCCACCCGCGCTCCACCGGCGCGGCTGGCCCTGTAGATGCAGGAACGCACTGCCTTCCCATCCACGATGACCGTGCAGGTTCCACAGTGGCCCTGGCCGCAGCCGTTCTTGGTCCCCGTGAGGTGCAGCTCGTCCCTCAGCACCTCAAGCAGGGTGGTCTTAGGCCCGATCTCGACTTGATGGGGGGAGCCATTGACGTAGAAGGAGATCGTCTGTTTTTCCACTGATCAATTCCCTATCGCCAACAGTACCAGTGGGAGTAGGACTACTATCTCCAGAACCCGTTTTGCCTTCATCTTCCCTGTTGCCTTGCTTTTTCATAAAACGCATCTAGTCGGTCTCTGTACTCTTGTTCTTCCCGGTATTCGGGGCTGTCGAGCAGCTCCAAGACGGCTTTCTCATCTCTGCGGGTTACGGGCCAGGTTTCTTCACTGGCTATTCGCAGAGCCAGGCGGGCAGCCAGAGTCGAGGCTTCGCGCAGACTGGTCAGGTCTACCTTATCCACAGTGTCGTACTGGGTGTGACCATAGCCGCGCCCGGCCAGCGATCTCTCTGCCGACTGCATGCCACCGGTCGGTACGCCAGCCATGAAGAATGGGAAATGGTCGGAATAGGCCGTGACCGACCGCCCAACCGCAAATCCCAGCGCCATTTCTTCGCTCCAGCCCTCGAAACAGGATTCCAAATCGGGCCATTCATTCAACACGATATCCCGATTATTGGTCTCGGTTCCGGCGCTGTCCATGTTCAGGTAAAAGCGGATGTTGGATAGCTCGTCGGCGTGAGCCTTGACGTATTCTCTGGAACCGTACAGGCCGATCTCCTCGATGCCCCACAGCGCAAAGCGAACGATGCAGGGGAGAGGGGGGGCGTATTCAGCCAATGCGCGGGCTGCTTCCAGCACCGATACCGCGCCGGAAGCTGGATCGCCTGCGCCTTGGGAGATGTCGTGGCCGTCATAGTGGCAGCCCAGCATCACCATCTGATCTGGATCTTGGCGACCGGGCAAGTCGCCTATGATGTTCCACGAGGTCGTGGGCTGGCAATGGTCGGTGGTGGTCAGGCGGATGCTTACTTCCCCCTTGCGTTTCAAAAGCCGTTGGATAAAGGCGCCATCTTCTTTGCATAAGGAGATGCCGGGGATGATGCCTGGTCCATCGTGACCAATGTCGCCCGTGGCCGGCCCATAACCGGGGTAGTGGTTGACAAAGATGAAGCCGGTCGCTCCGGCCATGAGGCTGCGTCCGTACTTTTCGCTCCGATGAATCCACCTTTTGGATCCCTTGGGATTGACAGCGCTGGTGGTCATGACGATCTTGCCCTCGATTTCATCAGCCCGCCGGTCGAAGTCTTTGGGTGCGCCGTCCCCCATGTCAATGATCGTGCCTTCCAGATCAGCCAGGGGAGAATAGGGAAGGCTGATGCAGGGGATGACCTTTTGGATGGGACTGGTGATTTCCAGCTTGGCCTCTCCTCTGGTCCAGCCGGTGTATTCGACCGGTTCCAGGTGGACATTGATCAGGCCGTATTCCTCCATTTTCGCCTTGAAGAATTCCGCGGCCTGGCGCTCGCCCTCGGTGCCACCGAATCTGGAGCCAAAATCATCGCACAGGATAATCAGGTTGTCCATGGCTTCGGTGCTGGTGTAAATGTCGCCGACGATCTGTTGGTCTACGGATAGAAATTGGTTCTGATGTGACATTGTCTCTCCTTTCGAATTTTGATTGTGTTTGAGCTGCAACCAATCGTTCCTCTGCCCTGTCGCTACAGCAGAACTTCGCTGCAGACAATGCGCGGGATCAGCGGGGATCCCTCGACCCGATCAACAACGGCGCGGTGGGCCTCCTCCAGGCTGTAGTCACGGACGATGCGCAGCAGTTGCCCGACCAGGGCTTGGCCAGTGATCTTGCTGCGACGCAAGTTGTTGAGTTCACGATGGGCGCGGGCGGTCAAGGGGACTGTGGTGAGGATCTCGGATAGGAGACTCAACCGAGCTTTCTCCTCCCCTTCGTCCTCGAAGGCGTCCTCTTCAGCGTCGAAGATGAGGCGCAGTTCGGCCAGGGCGTAGTCGCGCCCCAACGCCCGGCCCACTCTGTGGCGTATCTCGGCCTCGCGGGTGCGCACCTCGGCGTCGAAGTCGCGTTTGACGGCGATGATGCGCTCGTTGATGCCCGCCGGCAGCGCGAGGGTAGGCTCGTCTTCTTCGCAGCGGATGGCGCGGATGGCCTGCTGAGGGTCTGCGGTGCGATGGCCATCTTCATCAACCAGGTAGAGGCGCTGATAGCTGCCGGCCTGGCAGAATACGAACAGGCTCTGTCCTGAGGTCGCTTCGCTTACAGTCGAAGGGCCAGGCTCGCCAACCGCCTGGCGCGCGCTGCGGACGCCGTCAGGCATCGTCGCAATCTGCTGGAAGCGGTCGGGGTCGGTGCGCTGGAGTTGGCGCATGAACTCTTCGGCCTCCAGCAGGTTGAAGATGTCGGGCTCTGGCTCGTCTTCCAAAACGCTGGGATCTCCACGATAGATGGCGTACAGTGCCTCCTCGTTGATCCGCTCGCTCTTGTGTAGAACGGGGGCATCCTCGCCGATGGTGCGATGGATCTCAGTGATGCGATGCCCCAGTCGCTGCTCGATGCCCAGCTCGCGCTCCAGGCCGGTCTCAGGGAGGAAGTTGTAGGCGTAGATGGTGTCGTGCTCGGTGCCGATGCGATCCACGCGGCCCACGCGCTGGATGAGACGGATGGGGTTCCAGTGCAGGTCGTAGTTGATGACGTGGTTGGCGTCCTGAAGGTTGAGGCCCTCGCTGAGGACGTCGGTGGAGACCAGGATGCGCAGCTCCTCGTCACCCGGCCTGAGCTGGTAGTTGTTGGCCTTGGGGGCGAAGCGTAAGATGACACGGCCCAGGTCTTTGGTGCCGCTCTCCACGGCGCGGATGCGGCCCAGGTGTTTGAGGTTGTCGTAGAGGTAGTGGGCGGTGTCGGCGTACTGGGTGAAGATGAGGACCTTGCCGTTAATCAGGTCACCGGGCAGGACGCGCCTCCCGGTCATCATGGCCATGAGCTGCTGGAGCTTGTTGTCCTCCTGCGGGCCGATGGGCTCGACCAGGCGGGCCATTTCGTCGAGCAGAGCGATGTCGGTGTCCAGGGCGTCCCGGAGCTTGGGCACGTCGAAGTCGCTGATGGGATAGCGGCTGCTGGCTTTCTCCAGGGCATCGTAGAGGGTGGCTTCGTCGTCCAGGTCGGACTTGTAGAGGATGTCGGTGGCCTCGTCGCCGGCGGGCACCAGGTCGCGGTCCAGGGCGCCCTGGAAGGCGCGCTGCAGGTTTCGGAGGCGATTGACGGTCTGGCGGAAGGCATGAACGCTGGACTCGAAACGCTTGAAAAGCATGACCCGCATCAGGCCACGCAGGGCAGCGCCGGCCCGTTGAAGCTCCCCGTAATTAGGCTCGTGCTGGTGTTCGGGCAAAACGTAGTCGAACAGGGCATAGCGGGCGTAGGTGAGCTGGCCCATCAGGTCGTGCAGGTGTTGGTAGACGCGGCTCTCCCCTGTCGTATCGCCAGGGGCGCGGTAGGTGTCCTCGATGCTGTAGGTGATAGTCTCCAGTTGGCGGTCGGGAAAGACCAGGGGCTGGCCGTTGATCTGGGCGTCGGGGTAGTAGGCGCGGATGTGGCGGCGGGTGCGGCGGATGAGGACGTGGTTGAGGATCTCCTGCAGGTCGCGGCTGGGCGGTTCCTCGCTGTTGCGCGGCTCCACCTTGCGAAAGAAATCGGGCAGGTTGGGCGGGTTGATGGGAATCTCGGTGGTGTCCTGGGGATGCCAGAGCTTGATCTGGTGATAGATGTCCCAGGCGGTGGTGGCGCGGGGAGTGGCGGTCAGCAGGATGGTCGGCCGGGTCTGGGTGAACAGTTGCAGGGCGGCATAGCGCTGGGTGTCGCGGTAGCGGAAGTTCTGACTCTCGTCCACCAGCACCAGGTCGCGGTCGCGATAGCGCCAGTTGTCGGCCAGCATTCGCTCCCTGCCCTTCTGGCTGAGGAGGCCCATGGAGATGACCGGGGCGTCAATCTGGTAGCGCTCCATGAACCACTCCCACATCTCCACCAGGGAGGCGGGGCAGACCACCAGGGGGCGGGCGCCGCGATAGAGGGCGTAGTGTTTGAGCAGGGTGGTGCCGATGTAGGTCTTGCCCAGGCCCACCACGTCGGCCACGAAGACGCCGTGGTAGGTATCCAGCGTCTTGATGGCCTGGCGGACGGCCACCCGCTGGAAGTCGGCCAAATCGGGCATCTCCGCTTCCCAGAGGAGCTCGGTGTCGCGGCGGCCCTCCAGCCGATCCTTGACCAGGGTGTAGAGGGTCTTGAGGTAGATGTCGTGGGGACTAACGGGCCGGGGGCCTTCTGGCACCGATACCCCGGGTGTCGGCAGCACCTGGCTGGCGGCCCAGGAGCGGCGCAGCTCGTGGATCAGGCTCTCGTCGAAGTCCTCGGCCTCGTCCCACAGCTCGTTGAACCAGTGGGAGAGCTCGGCGTGGTTGCCGTCCCCGAACACGCGGACGTTGAGCTCGGTGTTGTGGCTGACGCCGCCCAGCGACAGATTGGAGCTGCCCACGATGGCCGCGCCGGTCTGGGCGTGGATGCGGACCGGATCGAAGTCGAAAATGTAGGCTTTGGCGTGGAGGCGGCCACGGGTGTAGACCTTCACCTGCACGATGCCCTGGGCGATGAGGTCGGCCAGGGAGAGCACCAGGGCCTGGGCGTCGTCGGTCTGGTCCAAAAGTTCCAGGGTGGTCTGGATGGAGTTGGCGGTCTCGGCGCGGATGCGGGGAGCCTGGGCGCCCGCCATCCGTTCGCGGCGCACCGCCCGCTGCAAGGTCGCCAGGTGGTGATAGCCCTCGGCCAGTTGCTCGACAGTCTGGCGGTTGGTGACGTTGCCGATGAGGAGACGCAGTTGATCCAGGGTGGGGATGTGCTCGGCGATGGCCTGGAAGCCGGACAGGAAGAAGTAGCCGACCGCGAAGTGAGCGCGGACGCTATCGGCCAGGAAGTTCTTGATTTCGGGAGCCAGTTCCCGCGTGCGGTTGTCTATGATGTCGTGGGGCATTTGCGTCTCCTATTCCCTCTCCAATGCAAGATTGACATCGTGTAGTGAATATAGTATACTATCCACAGTAATCTACTACCTGATGAGGAGGACAACATGGTTGAGATAGCTGAACTCACCTTGCAGCACACCCTAAAGCTGCCCACAGAGATCGCTGCCCGTTTTCGTCCTTTAGACCGCTTCGTCATCTGGGTGGAAGGGGACACTTTGCACCTCAAGCGTGTCACGCCTCCGCCTGTGACGAGTATCGTGGCCCAAGCTCCGGAAGGGGAACCTCTGTCTCTGGAAGAGATCAATGAGGTTGTCCACGAGGTTCGACGTCAGCGACGAGCGGAGTGAGCCGTGCGCATCGTTATTGACACCAACATCTGGGTTTCCGGTTTGCTATGGCGGGGGATGCCCTGGAAGTTGCTGAGCCTGGCCGAAGCGGGCGAAGTCGAGTTGTGCATAGCCCCTTCTATGCTCGTCGAACTGGCTGAAGTGCTGTCCTACGAACGGCTCCAACCTCGTCTGGAGCAACTGGAACTGACCCCGGAAGAACTGGTCGCCTACGCCCTGAACCTGACTTCTATTTTTGAGGTGACAGAGGGAGATCCCATCGTAGTGGCCGACCCAGACGATGATGTTTTTCTCTACTGTGCCGCCGTCGCCGGCGCCGCCTGCGTTGTATCTGGTGACCGTCACCTCCTGGACTTGGGCGGGTACACAGGCATCCCCATCCTCACCGTCCGCGACTTCTTTGCCAAAGAGTTCCCTGATCAGATTGATTAGGCTCTCCCTCCACCACTTCAGTCTCCTCCTTTATCCATCAACAATACAACTCACACCCCGGCGCATCAATCTTCGCGTCCACCGAACCACTGACCCCGCTGAAACCTCTGAAATCACTGAAGCCCTTTTCAGTGTGATCAGTGTGTTCTCAGTGCCTCAGTGATTCAGCCCCCCAGCTTCCCCCGCACCCGCTCCAGAACGCGGCGGTCTTGTTCCAAGTCGGGCAGACCCACGCGCTCGTTAATCTCCACAACCCGCTCCAGCAGGGGCAGGGCCTCGTCCAGGCGACCCTGGTCCTCGCACAGCAGGGCCAGGTTGAACATCCCGATGCTGGCATTGACCACGTCGCCTATTTCCTCGAAGGCCTTGATGCTGGAACCGTAAAGCCGTTGTGCTTCCTCTGCGTCTCCCTGAACCTGAGCCAGTCTACCCAACTGGTGCAGCGAGCTGGCGATGACCGCCCGGTTTCCCAGTTTCTCCGCGATGTCCAGGCTTTGCCGGCACAAGCGCTGCGCCTCGGCATACTCCCCCGTGGCCTGGGCCAGAGCAGCCAGGTTGTGCAGCGTGCTGGCGATGACCGCCCAGTTCCCCAGTTCCTCGTTGATGTCCAGGCTTTGCCAGTACAAGCGCCGCGCCTCGTCATACTCCCCCGTAGCCTGGGCAAGCACCCCCAACTGAAGGTAGATGCCGGCTACAGTCTCGCGCTCGCCCAGTTCCTCAAAAATGACCAGGACGCGCTGGTACTCCCGGTGGGCAGCTTCCAAGTCGCCAGTTTGGTACAGCAATGTGGCTAAGCTTACGGCGAAGGCCGCTGCGTCACGTTGGTGGCCCTCGGCCTCGGCGGCGCGGACGGCCTGCTTCAGACGGACGCGCTGCTCACCCCAGTAGCCGCGCACGCCCAGGTAGCCGCTGGAGGGTGTGCACAGCGCCCAGGCGAAGCTGCGTACCTGCGTCCATTGCTCCTCCCGGTAGGCGCGGTCCATGGCAGCCAGGAGGTTGGGCCGCTCGGCTTCCATGGCGTCGTAGTCGGCGGCGGTGGGCTGGCGGTGCGCCCGGGCGTAGGCCAGGTAGTGGGCGGTGTGTGCGGCGCGGGCCGCCGGGGCCTCGCCGGCCTGGTCCAGCAGCGCGGCGGCGTAGTCGCGCAGCAGGGGGTGCAGGCTGTAGCGCTCACCCTCACGGCGGGCCAATGCCCAGCGTACCAGGCGGCGCAGGTGAGCGTCGGCGGCTTCAACCTGGGCTGAGTCTGCATCGCTCCCGCCAGGCGGCTCTTGTCCCAGGCGTTCAGCTAGTTGTCCCAGGATTTCATCATGCGCACGCCGCCTGTCACTCTTTTCGGCCTCAGCCCATACCCCGGCCAGGCGGGCGGGGCTGAAGGGGGCCGGGGCAAAGACGCCCAGACAACGGAAGGCGCGGGCGGCCTCGGCATGCCGTTCGGCCAGGGCCTGATAACTCACGTCGAAGGTGAGACGCATGCTCTCGTCTTTGCGGCGGGCGTCGTCCAGCTCCAGAGCCTCCAGGCGCGTCTCGGCGTCGTCCAGTCGGGTCAGCAGCCAGGCCGTCCCCTCCTGGGCGGCGGCAGCAACGGCCAGCTCCAGCGCCAGCGGCAGGTAGCCGCACAGTTCGGCCACGCGGTCCGCGTCGTCGCTGGTCAGGGCGTTGTCAGTGAGGGTCGCCAGCAGGCTGCGGGCCTCGTCGGGAGGGAGGGTGTCGAGGCGGGTGATCTTGGCCCGCAGCGCCTGGGCCACCCGCGCCTCGCGCGTGGTGAGCAGCAGCGGCACGCCGGGGGGGCGGGCCGACTGGAGGGCCCGCGCCCCGTCGAGCCAGCCCCCGCGCACGTCGTCGAGCACCACCAGCAACTGTCCCTGCTCTCGCACGCGCCCGGCCAATATCCCGCGCACCGCCTGGGCGCGGGCCTGGGGATCGGGCAGCGCGCTCACGTCGTGGCCGCACAGCCGCGCCCAGGCAGCCAGCACCGGCAGGGGATCGCCGTCGCTGGCCGGCAGGTCGGCCCAGAAGACGCCGCCGGGAAACGCGCCGTTCAGTCGGGCCGCCAGTTGTGCCGCCAACGCGGTCTTGCCGATGCCGCCCATGCCTTGCAGAGCGGTGATGGCCTGGGGGGTATCGCCGG